>LNFM01006022.1_pt1 | contig 22434 bp, 34 predicted proteins | sample 596031 | NCBI WGS metagenome assembly LNFM01 (sample SAMN04254537, study PRJNA301005) | activated carbon metagenome | isolation source: dual media filters at the Ann Arbor, Michigan drinking water treatment plant | place: USA: Ann Arbor | reverse complement strand
TGGACGTATCCTGCAGTGTTCATCGCCGGCCCGAGTGTGGCAGGGGGCGTCCGCCACAATGCTTGGTGGCTCAACGTAACCCTAAACACATTGACAACTAGCGCCGTGATGTTTAGTTATTCGGCTGTTTCCGGCGTAAGTACGCCTGCAGCTGATCTCGTGGCCATTGGCCGCTGGTTCTAAGGAGAATTCTATGCAAATCAAACTATCCCCCGTCCGCGTGGACGAAACTCTAGCCGTATCCCGCGCAGGCGATGTACTTACTGTCAATGGTGAGCCATTCGATTTCAGCCGGCTGCCTGACGGTGCAACTCTGCCAGCAGATGCTATTAACTCCGAACACTTTGTCGGCCCTGTCGAGCGCATCAACGGCGAGTTGCACTTAACCCTGCGACTCCCGCATGGTCCTAATCCTTCTCGGGCAGTCGCATTCCCTCAGCCAATTCAGGTAACCCAAGACGGCCCTGTAGCGCTGCCGTTTGACGCACCACAAGAAGAAGTTGCCGAGGTGCTTGTATGACCATCGACTGGAGCCAAGTAAAGACTGCCGCAGATAAAGAAGCCGAATCTGTAATTGCTGCCCGCGAAGCATTTAAGACATCCCGTGCAGCGGCGGTTGCGGCCATTAAAGTTACCAGCTATCTGGGGCGTACTTTCGACGGTGGCGAGACAGACGCCCAGCGTATGCTAGAGCCAATCGCTGTGTTGAAGAGCAAGCCGGAAGGCACTACCACGCTGTGGGTATTGGCTGATAACACCACAGCTCAAGTTGGTCTTGAAGAATTCCTTGATGTACTGGAAAAAGCTGGATTAGAGAAGACCCGTTTATGGGTTCAACCTTCGCAGTAGGAGTTACAGATGTTGACACTTGAAGAAATCCGTTTAAACGTGATTGCAGAAGCACTTCAGCTTCTGCCTTCTAAGATGAGTGGTAGCCGCGACAAGACTGATGTTCTGTTGCTGGCTACTCACTTGCAGGAGTCTCCGCAGCAGTTGCAACGCCAAGTAGGCGGCCCTGCTGTAGGGATCTGGCAGTTCGAGCGTAATGGTGGCATCAAAGGTGTACTGACTCATCGCACAACTGCTGAGGCTGCTCACGTTGCCTGCAAAGCACTTGGACTGGACATGAGTGGCAGTCTCGAAGCTCGTTGTCGTGTGGTTTATGATGCTCTTCAGACCACTGATGACGTACTCGATGCAGTGTTTGCACGTCTGCTGTACTGGACTGATGCAACCAAGTTGCCGGAGATTACTGACGAGGAAGGTTACTTCCAGTACTATCTGCGTAACTGGCGTCCCGGTGCTTGGACTAACGGCACGCCTGAAGCTCGCAAGAAGTTGCGGGATAAATGGGCAAAGAACTTTGCCAAAGCAACTGAGGTAGTAGTGGGATGAGTATTCAAGCCATCAAGATGTGGGTTATCGCAGCTGCGGTTGTCTTGTATGGCTTCGGAATGTACTCGTGGGGATCGTCTAATACGATGACTTCAGCCGCATTAACAGCTTCCACAAAAGAAGTGAATCAGATCACTGCTGTAGTGGAGGCCAAGGACGTTGTTCAAGTTGAAGAACAACGGCGCGCCGAAGTCATTGAAAAGGTGGATGAACAGAATGCAGTCGTCAAACAAGACATTGTTGTTGCTGTCTCTGAGTCTGATGATACTGGTAAGCGGTTGTTCCTCGAACTCGAAACTCTCCGTAAGCGATACTCCGGTAGTCAAGCCACCTGTGATACCCGCATTGAGCAGCAGCTCAAGGCAGGGGCCGAGGCCATTGATCTGCTTACCGAGTTGTATGAAGGTGCAGAACGCCGAGCGGCAAAGTTCGCTGAAGAGGCTGATGGAGCTTATGCAGAAGGACTTGGTTGCGAAGCCTCTTATGATGGAGTCAGAAATAAATAAAAAATAAGGCATTGAAAGTTAAAAAGTTTTAATGCTAAAGTTACTTCACTAGTTTGCCATGACTGGTACTCCTGCTGCGTCGAAGCCACCCCCACTCGGATAAAACCGGTGGGGGTTTTTCGTTATCGCTTGAAGACATCAGGCGACCACTCTTTAGGCACTTTGCGGACAAGGTGTCCAGTGATTAAGAGTTTCTCCACTGTTGGCCATCTCCAGAAGCTTCGAAGCGTTGCCCAACTGACGTTTGGTGATTACCTTCTGCATCTCCTTCCGTTTCCGGAAAGACTCAACTGCTTTCTCAGCAGTGGACTTAGCGGTCTTGTGACTGTCGTCTTTAGGAATCCACAAGGTTTCCACATTGTCCTGTATGAAACTCAGTTGCGATACTACCGGAACAGTTATAAGACTTCGCAGCACCCACTTGTCTTTCAGATCAATACACCACCAGCCTTTATCGGTTTCCTTAACACCAATCAGGCGTGTCATGTGAAGTTCGATGCCTTCGTTCTTGGCCGTATCTACAGTCACTTGACCGTCTACACGATAGAACACAGGCTGTTTAGAAGAGTCTGTGATTACTTCGTCAGATTTCTGCACAGTAGAAATTAGCCTCTTTCTTTATGGCATCAGCAATGATCTCGTCCGAATCTTCACCTTGCTCAAGTAGGTACGCAGACAGATAGTCACTTTCTGTCATGGCAGCCCCTTGGCCGCAGGCAACAATCTCAGCTCCACGGAAATCAAGCTCTTCAGCAAAGCTATTGGTGATCTGCTGCATGAAGCGTTTGAACTTCTTCTTGTCGGTGATTTTGAACTCCACCGTGAAGTAGTCTTCTTCTTTCATTGGTTTCCTCCGGACAATAAAAAACCCGCATTAAGCGGGCTTTCTACGCAAGGTTGTTGTTTAGGTATCCGATGTTTCGATACCGTATTTTTCTTTGAATTTGAATTCCATCCACTGAAAGATCTTCGCTCCGAAGTGGGCACTTACAGACACCATGATTGGCATCGTAATCCATATTGGCAGGTTGTGCTTGATGACCGGGTAAAGGTCATAAGCAAGGTAACCAACCAACATGGCTGCACCCAGCTCGGAGATAATCCAGAAGACGTTAAGTGTTGCACCACGGGCAATCCGCGAAGCCAACGAGATAATTCCACTCAGCGCACTGATAAGGAATGCACCCATTAGACTCAGAAAACCGGGGTCGCTGTTCCATGGCATTGGTTTCTCTCCAGCAAAGTCCAGCCAATAGCGGCCAGTTGCTATGATAGATTAATCAACACCAAAGTACACTGTGCCCGGATGAATGATCAGCTTTTAACAGTTGGCTTCTTACGGCGCAAACGCTTAGTTTCTTTACGAAACTCATCAAACTCATCAGCAGTAACAGTCCTCCAGTTACCTGATGGCACTAACTGATCCTTAGTCCAGATACGTGTCATGCGATCACTGTCACGCACTAAGTACTGAGTACCCCAGTCGAGTGGCTTGTTGTCTGACTGTATGGCAACAGCAGCTTCTACTGTGCCGTACTTCATGTTCCATTCAGACATTTGCTCTTCACGTGACTTCACTGTAAATCCTACGTCTTTCAGGATCTGCAAGCCAGAATCGTCGTGTTCTTCGTCGTAGAACACTGCGACGATGCCAGTTGGTATCAGCATACGAGCGCACGCTTCGCATGGAGCACGAGTTGCATACAGGTGAGCACCGAGAAGGCTGATGCCTTCCCGAGTAGCTTTGCCGATGATGTTGTTTTCAGCATGCAGTACCGATGGACTGGTACGGCGACGTGGAACAATGTCGTCTTCATCCAACACCTCTTCGCCCATCTCGCAGCAGTTGTCACTGCCACTTGGTGTACCGTTCCAGCCGGTGAGAAGCACGCCACTGACAGTTACTGCTACGGCACCGACCTTGTGGCGTACCGCGACAGTCTCAGCCTGAGCTGCTTCTGCCACGTTCCAGTACAGACGAGCGTATTTGAGCTTTTGCGGGTCATTTAGACTCATGGCTTGTTCACTACGCCCAATGCGTTCCACAGTTTTTCGCGGTTCTCACGGTCATGCGGATATTCATCCGTAACCGAATTTGCATACAGCGGATTTTGCATTACACCTCGAAGCCACTCAGCCTCTTCTTTTGTTAGCTTCAGTTTCACAATCAACGTCTGTTCTACTTCAGCCTGCATTGGCTTTCTCCTTTAGCTTGTGTGCGTGCTCTTGACATTGCTCAATCACCCTTGACGGTTTGATTGGATAGTCCAGAGTCACTGCATTGGCCCAGTTAGGCCAGAAAATGTCGAGGTTTGCACCGATCTTCACTTGTGGGTGATCAATCAGTGGGTCGTCTTGCCAACTCATCTCTTTGCAGAGCGCATTGTTTACCCAAGCCACACATTCAGGATCGTCTGGCATGATGGGGTAGATAGCATCGTGGATCAGAGCTACCACATGCACCTTGCCACGCCATTTGGAGGCGTTGACTTTCTTCATGAATTCCACGGCAGCACGGTTGTTGAGCAAACCCCACGACTGTCCGGACACAGCGTTACCAGCAGAGCGAGCTTCAGCAGCTGCCTCACGTGGCGTAGCTTTGATGTTCAGAATGGTGTTGCCAAGCAACGGAGTGCGTAGACGCAGGCCGAAAGCCAATTCCACGTAGCCTTGTTTAGAGGCTTGTTCCATCTGTGCTTTCACCCATTGCTGACTGACTGCATACAGACTGTTGTAGTTGGCTTCGATCTTCGCAGCTTCTTCAGGTGAGAAACCAATGGTCTTCACCAGACCGGCAGCAGTGCCACCGTAAGTGAGCAGGAAGGTTGGGTTTTTGGACTTACCACGGTGAAACTCGTACTTTGTCTGAATCGAGTTGATGGATTCCACCGTGTTCTCAATGTCTGGGAACAGGTGAGGCCAGTAGTAGTAAGCACGCAGGCTGTGACCGTCATAGCCGTCGGTATACACTTTGAGCTTGTTCGGATCACGAGTCAGCAACGCATTGATGCGATCTTCCAGCGCAGCGAAGTCAGCACCACCCAGCAGGTAACCACGGGCAGCCATGAAGGCTTTCTTGATGGCTTTGCCGTACTTCGAGGAAGCAGGTAAGTTCTGCATGTTCGGATCACTTGACGACAAGCGTCCGGAGATTGTCCCACCGAGGTTGAACGAGCCATGCAGATAACACATGCCATCGGCTTTGAGACGGCCATTCTTGAACGCAGGTATGAACGAGGTCAGTACCTTTTCAACAGAGCTGTAGTCCACCAACGCTTGCAGCAGATCCTTGAATGGAGCTGCTTTGACGTGATCCATTAGGCGTTTGATGATCTTACCGCCAGTGGCTGGTTGCTTCTTTTCCGTGACAGCGATGATAGGCAAGCCCATTAGGTCGTACAGAAGCTTGGCCATCTGTTGCGGCGAGCCGGGGTTAAAGCAGATGTGAGAGTACTTGGACAGTGGATGCTGAATGGTCTTCAGCGTCATATTCTTTTTCTCCATGGCTTCTGTCTGCAACTGAGTATTCAGCTGCAGAACCAAGGGATGCTGAGCAATGCTCTTTGCATACTCGTCCCGGTAACCGATCAGCTCTATTTCTAGATCATCGATTGCTTTAGGACACATCGGCATACCTACAAGCTCGGTATGAATGATCAGACGCAGACTTTCAAGGAACAATCCACGGTAAAGATCACCTTGGTTGTCCCGTTCCATGACTGGGTACAGTTTTTGTTTAAGCCAGTAGGTGCATACAGCATCCACTGCGTTGTACTTCATCAGGGTATCCAGCGGGTGGATACGAATGTCTTTAACGTCTTCTGCCCAGTTGCCTGCGTGCTCCTGTGCAAGGTCTTTCAGGCCGTAGCTGACCTTGGCTGTGCTGTTCAGCGCCAAGTAGGCAATGATCTTGGTGTCGTCCATGTTGGGACACATAACATCCAGACCATCCAGCATGCCCATGCGATCAAGGTCATGCTCCATCCAGAGCAGATAGATGATGATTTTTACGTCATGGTTTGCACGGTGCCACGCAATACGCCCTTTGTATTTCTTGAAGAAGTCCTTCAGCAATGCACGCATGCCGTCGTTCGGCTCGTAGTAACCGTAGTGACCGTCTTCAGTTTTTTCAGGGTGATCACGCCAGTCCACTTGGAATTGCACTGCATCGTGAGCGCTGTAGGCAAAACCAATGGTGGCGATGCCTGAATCGAACATCGAGAGGCTGAAGCCTTCGATGTCTGCCGCCAATTCGGGCTTGTCGAGCAACGAGTCCAGCATTTCCTTGGCTTTCACCAAGTCATCCCGGTACACGTATTTGACGTTCTTTAGCAGGCCAGAGCCGACTGCTTTGTAGTTGCCAGTGGCGTGGGAAATGATGGCCAGAATGCCGCTACGCAGCTTGCCAATCAGGTTGGGGTTGAACGCCAGAGACTGGTAATTCACACCCGGTACGATCAGTAGGTGCTCGAAACCTGCCACTTTGCAGGGCAGCACGTTACCAAAGTTGCTGTCTGGTTTTTGACCAGTCAGTGCTTTGAAGTAAGTGCTATCTGCCACGTAGGCATATTTGACCTTTAGGTCTTTCAGTTCAGGCAACAACTCTTCGGTCAGATACTGTTTTACGAGTTTGGCCGGAGCTTTGTTCGTGTTGTCGTAAGCCAAGCTGAACGCAATGCAGTTCTCAGCCACGGCACCACCATCGATCAACGGGGTGATGTAATTCTGCTGCAAAGAGGCTTTACGCAAACCAGACGATTTGATCAGGAATGCCACTTGGTAGCTTTCTTGTGGGCTTGAGAACAGTAAGTGCTGCATGGCTTACTCCAGTAGCAGGTTGAGTGTTACTCGCGAGCACAGTTTCTCGTAGGCCATTTGATAGCCCGGAGCAGGTTCAATGCTTGCGAAGGTGACCCCATCAATGGGTATCTGAAGCTGTTGGTACAACCCTTTCAGGTAGTCGCGCAAACCAGAAGGGAATTTGCTCAGGTAGTCATAGGGATTATCGGAGGCGTTAAGCACGCTTGAAATGTACGACATAACCTGTGGCATCTCTTCTTCAAAGACCGGTTCCCATGCTGCTAACAGTGCATCAGCATCTGGGTACAGCTCTTTAGGCAGGCGAGGATAGATCGGTGAATTGGGGCGTTCACCTAGTACGTGGTACTTCTTTCCACGAAACTGGAATGAACGCACACCGTCGAAGCGGAGCATGGCTGCACGGACTATCAGTTCCTTTAGCTGACGACCGTAGACTTCTCTTGGTTTAGCATAAAGAAAATGCTCAAGTACATCTTTGATTTTGCTCTTGAGCATTAATGTGTCCGGCGATCTTGCCGCCATTTACATATCTCCTGTCATTACTACACGGTAGCGTGCTCGGCTGAGGCCGACGTACAACGCACGTGCCAACTGGTTGGGGGAGCGCACTTTCTTACACACGTCATCGAGATCGATGAAGACGGTATCGAAGGTGGAGCCTTGGGATTTGTTCACAGTGCAGGCAAACGCCGGTCGAAGATCGATACAGCTATCGTCTATGGCTTTCGCTGTCTGGTAGTCGCAGTCATTGCGAGCCAGCTTGGCACGGGCGAGGCAGTCACTCCGGTGCTTGGGCAGGAAGAACAGCCACGCTTTACCACGCAGCTTGATGTCCCAGCCCTTCAGGTCGAAGCGTTCGGAGGGGCGAACTTCTTCGATCATCACTTCTTCACCGGTGTTGCAGCTTACCTTGTTGTTGCGGATAGCGGTATTGACCAGCATACGCTGACCGGCCTGTGGATCACTGGTGCCAAGGATCTCAGCACTCATGAAGTTGTTGAAATTGATCACTCGCTCATTGGTATAAGCGAGGATCTTGCAGTCACCCCAAACCTCTGGATTCTTGAAAGCCTCCAGACACATGGCTTCGAACTGCACACGATTAACGTGCTGGATCTCAACACCATCAGGCTTGATCTGAGGCCATGGGCCACCGAGAACAGTGGCACGCAGCCCTTCACACAGGTCGAGCAGTGGGCCTTTCTTCTGACGCATAACCTGAGTCAGTTCGATTTCCATACCCTTCAGGTTGAAGGCTGGCATGAATGTACTGCCCACTGGTGTTAGCTGAGCATGGTCACCCATGAGCACGAACTTGCAGTTGTCTGTCTGGCGGAACAAGTGACTGATCAGAACTTGGTCAGCAAAACTGGCTTCGTCCATCAAGATCAGTGTGTCACGCACGATGGGAGCACCACCACGTACCACCAGCTCGGTTTTACCTGTCATGTGATCGCGATTAACGATCAGACCTAGCAGACTGTGAATAGTCTGGGTTGGCATCATGCCGTGAACGGCAGTAGACATGGCTTCTGCTGCTTGGTGAGTGGTGGCTGTCAGCTTGATTTCTGGTGGCTTAAAGCCGGGGCAGAGCAGTTCAGCCATGGCATCCAGCTCTTTGAGCATGCTCAGAAACGTGCGTACCAGAGTGGATTTACCAGTTCCCGAGTGACCTTTGAGCAGCATTACATACTGCTCAGGGTCGAGATAGAACTGCGTGAACAGGTCAATACCTTTGTTTTGACCTTCGTTAAGCACGATGGGTTGTTGGTTCAAGTCACACCTCGAATGGGGTTGTTTGCCCGAATGGGCCGGGGAATTTGCGCCCCCCGTGAATCAACCACAAGACAGGGACTTTGGGGTTCATGGACTCATTGATCGTGAACTCACCATCGGTGAATACGACCAGTGCTTCCGGCTTTTCTTTATGCGCCCAGTCCATCAGGGGCATGATCTGAGTACCACCACGCCCTTGCAGTTTGAGCTTCATAATGTCGTTGACCGACTTCATCACATCGACGGATATGATGCGTGTGTCGAACTGCACCAGAGTGAGCTTGGTTGGCTTCAGTTGGGTCATAACTCCAACTAATTCAGACACATAGCGCTTAATGTCTTTGTCGCTGACCGAGCCTGACATATCGAAAGCAAAAGCAATGTGACACAGCTCTTGACCACGTGCAGCAGGCAGGTAGATACCGCGAGCTTGGTGGCGACGGTTAGGTCGCGACCATGTGTAGGACTTGGCGTTGAGCACTTTGAAGAAGCGACGAAGCTGGCTAGCCAGTGGCAGTTTTGGTTTGAGCAAGCCATCTAAGAACACTTGTACTTCGCCGGGGATGCTGCCCGCTTGGCCTGCCATAATAGCTGCCTGAGCACTGGACACCAGAATATCCTGAACGGCATTGGTCATAGCCTCTTTGCTCATGTCTTTCGGTGGCTTCTTCAAGTCCGGAAACATGCCCGGAGACGGTGGCATACCGTTTTGCTGTTCAGCCAACAGAATGTCGTAGACCTCTTCGGTGCTCATGTCTTTGAAACGATCATCCTGAAGCCACTCAGTAGGCATCTCGGTGATCAATGAGATCCACTTGATGGGTTCCCAGCCAGAGTCTTTCAGCTCTTGGTTGATCACGTAGTCACCAGCCTCGTTGTACAGGCCGGGATGACGATTACCCTGACGGTCATTGTGCTGACGCACAACGTGACCGATCTCATGCAGCAGAGTAGTTGCACGAGTCTCCGGATTGAGGCGGTGCAGGAAGAATTCTTCGTTGAGGAATACGGTGATCCCATCAACGGCGGCTGTAGACTGGCTGTTGTCGATTTCGTAGCGCATGCGCAGTGCTACGTTAGCGAGGAAGCAGCTGTCTTTGTCAGCCATGATTTTGATTTTCGCTTTTGCCAGCGACTCTTGGAATGCTTGAGACATATCAATCTCCCGCCAGCAGGCGTTTAAGTTTAAAGACAGCACCATTCTGGTACTGATTCGAAGGTTCTTGCATGTGTTCAATGACAGCCATACAGAATGCTGTGCATTCAAGGAACTTTTGTTCGTCTGGCTTGAACATTGGCTTGCAAGAAACCATTAGCAATTCATGTGTGCCTATTACATTTTCACTAAACACGTCAAAGCGCATTTTGCGATTGAGAACTGTACCGTCATGTAGGAACTCGACGTATTCACAGTCTTTAACATCGATTGTTTGAGTTACTAATGGATTAGCTTCATCTGTTGGATCACCATTGAACAACTTGTTAGGTATCTTGCTGTACTCTAATAGAGTCATGCACAAGACTGACGCAACTCCGTTGTTCAGTAGCACGTCCAATGTTTTACTAGGCAGCAGGCTCCGACTATCGAAAGCAAAGAACATCCAATTTTTATTCTGGATGATCTTTACTTTATTTGAGGAGGAAAGAACCTCCTTTTGCAGCAGCGCTTCTGCTAATTCCTTGGCTTCCTTCGGAACAGCCAATACATAAGTAGCCATTGACTGCTCCTTTTCAGTTAGCGAATGAGATCAGCGTTATTGCGAGTCCACTGAGCGATGACCGGGATGGACATGAAAGCAATGCCACGGCGTTTGATAGCTGCACGCAGTGTCACGACTTTGTAGTCCGAAGGCATACGTTCGATAGCCTTCATCACAGTCTCGGCATTCTGCTCATCGATCATATCGGAGAGCATGCCGGTCAATGCGTACATCACACCGGGGTTACCCAGTGGAATGTTGAACTCGGTTGGTTTGGTCAGCACGTCATTACGGGTTGGCAGCTGGCTTTGGTACTTCAGGAAAGCCTTCAGCTCAGTGGCCGAACCGTGACCAATGATGCCGCCCATAGCAGCACGACGTACTGCGTCGTCCAGCTCCTCGCCCAGCGGTGTACCAATGTTCATCAGTACCTTGAGGTACTTGTCAGCTGCTTCCCACGTGCGTGGGCAGCTGTATGGCTGGGTTGGGTTATTGGGATCGAAGGTGTAGAACGCACCCGATTTGAACTCCAGAAACGCCGTGATACGGGAGTCGTACTTATTCGGGTAGGCGATGCGATCCAGCCACTGATTCAGGTTGCACTGCACACCGAGGTGAGCAAGTCGCGAAACCATGGCAGACGACATTACGTTGACGATGGCACTGTCGGTATCGAGGTTACCGGCAGCCATCATGCGTACTTTCGAGTGCAGTGGCTTGTCACCAACCATGCGGTCGAGAACCAGCTTGTATGCAGCAGCCTGACGCTGATCGTCAGCCGAGGACATCTCGTCCAACAGGATCAGCCAGCCGTTGTAGGGCTGTCCTTCAGCGTTGGTTGGGATCGGGGTATCTTCCAACGGGAAGGTGTCGAATGCCTTGAAGGTGGCACGATCACCGGCCAGATCCGGCAGACCATTGAGGTCAGCGGGGTCCATCTGAGCGATACGAATATCGATCAGCTTCAGGTTGAAGTTCTTGGCCACGGTCTTGGCCAGACCAGATTTGCCGATGCCCGGAGAACCGTGCAGGTATGGCACCAGATCAGCTTTGAGCAGGTTGGTTACTTCGTCGCCAGCGTCGAAGATGGAAACCATTTGGGTAGAGTCAAAGTGCATGTGAAGCTCCTTTAATTGAGAGTCAAGGTTTTGAACGGTTTTCAAGACGAGCTATTGCTTGCTTACGCAGCTTTTCAAGCTCGACATGATTGAATACGGGAACACAAACGAACATTACGTTCGCTTCGTTCAGGATTAGTGCTGACTCCATCGACTGATTGAGATCAACATAGGTGAAAGGCTTGTCTTCGTGGCCACCACCACAGTGGTCACACTTGAAGTCCATATCGAAATTCTCGAAACAGCCGGGACAATGATCCCAGCTGTGGGATGGACGCCAAGGGAAATTTGGATTGTACATGTGACCTCCTACTCGGGCAGGTGAGGCACCAGTTTTTGCAAACGGATGATCTCTTGCTGTTGTTTAATCAGCATCTGACCGGCTTCAGAGAGCACTTTCAGAACTTCCATGGGAGCACGGTCGTTCCGTTCAATTACCTGTTGAATATCTCGCTGGATTGGATTGGCTTCACAACCAACTAATGCTGGTTGCTTCTCGTTTTCCAGAGCAGCGATGATGCGATCACGCAATGCTTCAGTTTCTTCAACGCTATTGCCATAGGCAATTATGCGTTGATGCCAAATTGCTGGCTTGTTGTGTACACCTACAAGACGACTGCCGATCAACATTTTGTCGGCATCAATTGTGAGATGGTTGATACCAGATTCGTATTTACCGCAGTCGCCTACTTGTTCAGTGTCGCCTTTTGTGAACTCAGCCTTGTCCATCTGCTTTCCTCATCTCAGCAATTCGATTTAGTGCAATGCGTTTGAATCCTTCTGGGTAATCAAACTCACGCAAGTGATGTGGGCTACCAGCTATCAAGCACTCTTTGGGTAACAAGTACTTAAACTTGTGGTTGATGGTTTCGTAGTTCTCAAGCAGCCACTGACAAGCAGCGTCAAACTTGTAGTCGGACAGAAGGCTCTCGTCACGTATGTAATAAGCATACGAAGCGACGATGATCCATCCGACTACAGCTTTGGGTAGAGCTTTGATTTCTGCGACCATCACCTGATCGTAGAAACCTACGCTCATTTTTTAACCACAGCCGAGCCGGGGGAGAAATCCAGAGTGCCAGAGAACAGCGAACGCTTGGCTGCTTCGGCTTTCAGGCCACCGTTGATGTAGTACTGGTGAACCAGTGCATTGATAGCACGAGCACCCAACGTATTGTTTTCATGAGCTTTTCGCAGCTCAGCACCAATGTCAGCTTCGACCTTGGCACGCTTGATCGACGGGAACAACTTGCTGTACTGCTCAATCAAGTCAGACTTCTTGAGCATGGCCAGCAGGTCTTCAATCGATGGTTTCTCGACGTTGAATACCAAGCCAGCACGGCCAAGGAACTCGGTCTTAACACCGAACTCACGCAGGTCATCGACGTTGATGTTCTCTTGGCCGTTGAAAGCACCCATGAAAATGAACAGAGCGTTCTCAGTGCGAGCACGCACGTACTTGCCATAGTCAGCAAACACGTCAGTGGTCTTGGCTTCCATCACGCGCAGGAACTCATTCTGGACACCGTTGGTGACCTCATGAGCCAACTCGCTGTTGCTGTTGCCACTGATGAACAGCTTGTCGAATTCATCGACCAGCACCACCACAGGGCTGTTGCCGAACTGGGTCAGCGGAGTCAACGCCTTGGACAGGCTGTTACCGGACATGCCTTCTTTAGTCAGCTGAGCTGCGTTGATCTGAATAGACGGCAGTCCATGTTTTTCCACCAGCAGCTCGATATTGTGGGTTTTACCGGCACCGGACGGGCCTACCACAATGCAATGGGGCCGGATGTGAGCTTCGCTGACTTTGAAGATGTTCATTACACGATCAAGACGTTCAATAGTCTGAGTATTTTTCATGTTTACCCCTGTATTAACTGCCCCTACACAGGGGACTGATTGATTTGTTTGAGCAACGTGTTGTGATAAGTCATGAAAGCCTGCATAAACACGTTGTGTTCTGCTTCAGGAAGCAAAATGCGGGCGTACTCCAAAGCCTCCTTCGTGGACTCCTTGGCTGGGTAGATAGATTGAGGCTTGGGTAGTACTTCGCGGAATTTAGGCATGTAGCTCCAAAGAAAAGCCGTAACAAGTACGGCTCTTCATGCAAAAGGCGTTCGGAGAACGCTAGTTAATGAACAGTGGCACACTTCATGTGCAGCAGAACCCTGTCTAACCCCAACTTGGATAGGAGATAACCAATCCACATGGAGTTAGCCAAGGAGTGCTGCCAGTAGTTGCCGTCATCACCACGGCGTGATTTAAGCTCTTCGAGTGTCAACTCGCGGCCAATCACTTTAGTGACGTAGTTCACTACTAAGGATTCGAATTCCTCTCGCAGTTCTTCTACGTCTTTAACCATTTGGTTTAGTGACGTTGAGGCTGGCCAGCTCTTTTTCCAGATTGGCCCACTTGTCTTGAGCTGCACGACCGGACTTAGCAGCTTCGACCATCTCGGCTTTGACTTCGCGCATATCACGCTCGTTGAGCAGGGTTTCAGGATCGAAACCAAGTGCGATAGCCACATTGGCCACAACGTCAGTCAACGCAGTGATGATGTCGAAAGCGCGGTCTTGCTCGATTTCGCTTGGGCCAGCGATGTTCTCGTTTTTGACCATAGTGCCTTCGGCCATGGCATGCGTAGTCAGCAGATGGCAGTTCTTCACGGCCTGAGCCACAGCTATTTCGAAGCTGTCGGTCATGGTCGAGGAAGTGCCGGTATACGGAGTGCCTGCGAAAGACACATCCATCTGGATCTTGCGGATGACGCCGCTGTTTTTGGCGACGGTGACGTGCAGATGATTCAACTGCATCGTTTCACTGCTCAAACGCTCCAGTACTTTTTCAGCTTTCAGCCAGTACGGTTCATTCGGTTTGACGCAGAGTTCTTCTTGCTCTTCCATTTGAAGCTCCTTCAGTTGGCTTTACTTAGCAAAGCCTTTGGTGATGAGCAGATCGCCCAATTTACCGGCCTCGTCATTCAAGGTGACAAGGCTGTTGTGATCCTGCTTTCCAACTTTGGCATCAGCAAATGCTTTAGCAAAGCTGACTAGCTGGGGTTTGATCGAAACCAGTAGGTCAGTTTCACGACGCAGGGTAGTGATCTTGCCTTGTAGTGCTTTTACTTCACGGCGAGGCGTGGCGACCACTTCTTGTTTTGCTGGCTTGGCTGTTTGCTGCGCCAGCAAGTGAGCGACACGGCCTTCGAGCGTGCTCTTGTCCTGTACGAGCTTGCCATTGGCAATCATCAGACTGCGGACGTTCAGACCACGCTCCACATTTTCTTCAGTCAGCCGACCGATCAATGCTTCGTTCTTTTGCAGTTGCTCCAACAGCACTTTGTTGCGCTTGGCAGCAGCAAAGAACCCGATTACTGATTTGAACATTCATCAATCTCCCAAGTGTAAACAGGCTCTTCGCCAGTAATTGTTTTCTTTGCAGAACGTATTAGGTTCAAATACGTACCATCCGATTGTTTTTGAGACTGGTGAACACGTCCAAAAGACTTCTTGCTGCCTACGAGTTGCACATAAGCATGTTCTTTGAGTCTTTTAGTGCTTACTAGACGGCGCATCACTGACATTGAGTTGCTCCTTAGCCCTCTTAGCACGTCTCTTCTGGTTTTTGAGGTGACTAACCATCTCAAGATGAGCAGGATTGCAGCACAAGCGGTTGTTACACTTGTGATCAATCTGCTTTTTACCGGGTATGTACCCGTAAAAGTGCGTGTACACAACAAGGTGTACAGCTACTGTTTGCCCGTTCAAGGACATTCGGCCATAGCCACCGCCTCGCCCGGTTCCAGAATCTGGGCCGTTCCATAGGTGGCACGGACTTGCTTTACCATCGAGGACGAATCCCGTATCGGTTACGTCTACCCTCGCGTGGATTTTCAGCAGAATGTCATCTCGGCGTTTTGCGAGGATCATCTGAGTACTCCAGAAAGCAAAAACCCCTGAAATTCAGGGGTTTTCTTGTTGCTTGACGCGATCAGCCGAGGAACGGAGTCAGTACAGGCACCGAATAATTCGGGCCTTTCATGATCTTGCCGTTCTCGTTGAAGATTGGATTGCCTTCAGCATCAAACTTCGAGAAGTTCGAGCGGTTGACTTCATTCATGGCACCCACGATGTCGTAGCCCACCATGTGTGCAGTACCGGTTGCAGTGACAACCTGATCGCACAGGGCATCAAGGAAGTTTTCCGGGCTGGTGACGATGACCGAACCGGCGTTGTTTTTCATGTGGTTGCCCAGAGCTTCCAGAGCATTCACAGCCTGACGCACCAGCGATTCAGCTTCGTCGGTGACGCCCATCACTTCATCCAGACCTTCGGCCACTTCTTCGAGGTGAACCCCAAACTGAGTGGTGAAGTTCTTTGCTGTCGGAGTTGGCACAGCCAGCTCAAACCAGCGTTTGGTCAGAGCCAAACCAACCAATTCATCTTCTTTCATGCGAGTTCCTTGCGAGGTAGTTGGCCCCCTTGGTAGAGGGCCGGGTTGAATTACTGAGCCTGCTTTTCGATCTTGCGAACGACAGCATCCGACACACCCAGAGCAGACCAACTTTTCTTGGCCTGTTTCTTGATGTTGAGGATGGCGCGAGCTACTTCTGTGTTGCCAGCGAGGTCTTTGAGCAGAGTTTCAATCTTCTGCCGTGGCGAGCCTTCCGGAATTACCAGTTTGGACACTGGTTTCGGAGCTACCTTTTTGACCTGTGGCTTGGCCGGTGCAGCAGGCTTGGCAGCCTTTTTAACAGCCGGTTTTGCTACAGGTTTTGGTGCCACAACAGCCTCTTCGACCACTGGACGTTTCGAGATCTCAACGACTTCGACGCCGATGCTATCCGAGAAGCCCAGTTTTTCCCAGCTGACCTTCGCCTTCTTCTTGAACTCAAGAAGGGCTTTGGCAGCTTCTACAGCACCGGCCTTGGTCACAGCAGCACCGATGGCTGCATACAACGCCTCAGCTTCGATCTGACGGCTGGACTTGCCTTCTTGCTTGGCTTGCCCAGCGTTTTTAGCCACCTTAGCTGCATCGATGCTGGAGTTCTGCTTTTCCTTCACAGGAAGCGTATCCAGCGACTCCACACGACGACCGGAGTCTTCGACTGGAGCAGCTTCTTTGGCATTTTCAACGGGCGTACAGATCAAACCACCACCGTAACTTTGCGTGATCTGGACAGTTTCCAGTACACCTACGTGGTTGCCCGAGGCAGCATTACCCAACATGACAGCATCCTTCATAGGACGGTTGCTGCACACGTTGCTGGCATCTTCAGCACTCAGCTCAAAGATGATGTGGTAGCCCTTGGCACGCAGCTTACGTGCGTCACTGTGAGGCACAGCGATCACGTCTTCCGGAGCCAGCTTGGCCAGCACAACTACGTCGCCACTAAAGCACGACAGGTAGTCACGACGAGCCACATGCAGACCATTGGAGCAATCGCGACTACGGTTCGGATCGACAAGGCTCTCATCCATAAAGACATGGGAGCCAACCCGTTGCTTGACCTTCTTGCTGTGGCAGTCCACGTACACACCCTTTTCAGAGGTGCTTTGCAGACGTTTGTACACCAGCACCGAACCGTCATCAGCAATCGGCAGTTCGCCTTTTTGCATGAAGGTCAGGAGGTCTTGCACCGAGTGAGCACGCTTGGCACTGGATACGCGTTTGAAGAAGTTGATCACACCGACCGACGAACCCAGCTTGGCTGCAATGGCTTGCAGTTGCACACTGATTTTTTCAATGCCCGGAATGATGGTGTTGTCTTCCAGAACAGCCACAACAGTACTGTCCGTGTCCTCGTCATTACCGGCATGGAACTCCGGAGACGATGTAGGCGAAGCGTTTTGCATGATCTCGGCCACAGCTGCCTGACTTTTGGTCAGAGGTGCTTGGCTTTGTTGCTCTTCAGTCGCAGTCGCTTTTTGCACAGCGATTTCACTGATCGGCAAATCGCCAATGGCGAGTGGTGCGACCGGCTTTTCCTGAGCTTCGAATTTCTTCAGGATGTCATCGATGGTCGTCTTCGCAGCACGGAAGAAGCGAACGAAACCGTGCATACTTTCTTCAGCAGCTTTGTAGTACGACTCGATGATCAGATCTTCTTCGGTCAACTCACAACGCTCGTTGTTTTCCAGAAGTGGAACAACTTTCTCCACCAGTGGACGGATACGAACATCACCTTGTTTGATGATGATCGAAGAACCGTCTTCCTTGTAGAGCGTCAACTGCGCGGTATCAACTACCGCAGCGATAATTACAATTACTTTTTGCATAGTTACCTCTTATTTCAGGAGTTTCTGGACGATTTCGTATGCAGCGAGTGCTTTAGGGGAGTCTTGTTGTTCACTCTCCAGAATTTCGCTGAGATACGTCATGTTGATGAAGTCAAACCAAGTCGAATTCTTCAACTTAGCAGTAACTTTTTTCAACGCTGGTGACTCGGGTACTTTCTTCTGCATGGCAGAGCACAATGGCAAGCCTTCAGTTTCCCCGAAACGATTACGACGGTTTTTGTAGAACGTCAGCAACATCTCAGTTTCAGCCGAGATGTGGAAACGCAAGCCCAGACTGTCCATCAGGTCTTTATGCCGAACCATGTTACGAATAACTTTCTGTTCGGATTTGTAGCTTTCTTCCAGCGGAGCACTGAAAGCCAAGTAACGACCGAAGTCCTTTGCTGCGGATAGCTTTGCATCCACATGCTGCAATACATAACTATTCACAGATGGAACTCCTTTTTTATGTAGAATTTCTGCTTGAACGCCGGTAACTACAGCGATTTTGTCACCGAACAACTTGTTGATCATTTGACTTTCTTCATAGCCAAATATACTAATACGCTCAGCACCTTCAGCTTTAGAACGAAGTACTACATATGCAATTGGATCAGTTACAGCCTCTTCTTCTTTGAACTTTTCACGCGCCGTGGTCAGAAGAAAAGTTGTTTTGTCGTAAGTGCTTGATTTGTAGTAGCTGTGATTCAGCGTCATATAACCCACACGCTTTTTAGCGGGAGCTTTTTTACCTTTGATCGCTTCCACTTCAGTTCCATCAGGAAGCATTGAAACTTCCTTAACTTTCTCTGGAAGATGCTCGAACACTTCGTAACCGAGACTTTCAAACATCTCAATTACTTTGATCTGAGTTTCCAGACTGGTTGTTACTTGGTACACAACCCAGCCATTGCGGTTTTCACCGGGATGATTGCGTTGCAGCCAAGCCATACCATCGTTTTTGCTACGGCAGATCAGAGCACGTTTTTTACCAAGACGAATGCCTTCAAGCAGGGTGGTTGCACAGATCTTTTTGAAGGAGATCATCTCAGCTGAGTACCAATAACGACCGTTCACTTGATACAGACGATCACGACTGAGTTTTGGATCAGCAGCAATTTTTGCGTACAACGGTGCCGTGATATTTCGATGAATTACGGCAGTGATCGGTGTTTGCATGTTGTAACTGGAACGGTATTCACGTTGCTGCATTTTGTAATACGCAGCCAACAATTCAGTACCGAACTTTTTGTCGATTGTTTTATCAACAATCATTTTCTTCAGTCGTTTAACTGTCAATTCATCATTGGCAACTATACGACCAGACTGTGTTATGCGGTGGGCCATACTTGCACGACGTACCGTATATGCAAATGGCCCGGTTGGATGTTCATGACCGAACTTAACTGCGCTAGTGTCAATACCTTGAACACGAATCAATCGGTAGAAAGTACTTTCTTTGCTTTCAGTGGCAATGCTTTTGTTTACCTGAGCGCGAACTACTTGACGCACAGAGTCAGAAGAGCGGTCGATTTCACGAGCATCGAACATCTTCAGCATTTCAGTCACAGTTTTGACAGTGTTATCTGTCAAGATTAGTGCTTCCCGATTAGGCGCAATGGATACGCTGTCAGGCGGTGCCATGAAGATGATATTTGCGTTGTCCCACAGATTGTGAATGGCTTTGCTAATCACAACCCACTGATCTTTGTAAGCCTCATGCATTGGGATTGGATAAACCACGTTGCCATAGCGCAGATTGATCTGACTGTGGATCGTGCCAACGAAACTGTTGATGATGTAACCGGTTGGACTTTCTTCCAGAGGAATAGTCTCGATAGGTGGAAGACTGTTAATGCTGGCTTTGATTTGGCCAAGCATTAATACTTCTTCAACCATCTTACGAAACTTTGCAATGTCCTGCGGTTTCACTGTCATAGAAACAGTGATGCCAGTTTCAGTTGTTGGGATCGAAACGATCTTGTTGATGGATGGTTTGCCGCCGAGTTCCATAGACGACTTGGATACACGGTAAACCGTTTTAACACCGTCGCAGCACGACACTACTTCGAAGTTGTCGGTGTATGCGAAAGGTGCTTTCGAGCCAAGGCCAAAACCGCCGGTAACGGTAGAATCATCCCGTTTGGTCGAATTACCGTACACCCCGTAGATCGAACCGATCTTGTCGTGAGGGATACCGGCACCGAAGTCACGGATGCTCAACAGCGAGTCAGTCAGCTTGATCTCCAATGGAAGATCAGTCTTGCCTGCGTTGATGTGGGCATCCCATGCGTTACAGATGGGTTCACGAATGGCTGCGAGAGCCGGGTAGGTGTACAGCGTGGAAGAGAAGATGTGCATGAGAGCAGCATCGCTACTCATACCCATGGAAATGCTTTCTTGGTTACCAATCACTGCGTGAGTAATGTGGTCGGCTTGCTGAGATACCTGCATTGGTCACTCCTACTGGTTGGGTCTACAACGGCTGCACTTGCAGTCCTTGATTTCCGTGCTGGTGACACGGCAGAAGATCGGGATCATGTTTTAACCTGCTATCAGTTTGTGGATAGCTTCTATGGCTTTGTCTTCGGGCAACCGTTTAGCGATTTGTTTCAGCATTGGCTGATACGCACGCTTCGATTGATTTACTAAACGAGCAGCTAACTGACGCAGCTCATTAGGTGAATCCCCCCGAATAACGCAGTAATCGAAGCAGAACCGGATGTGCTTGATGCCTTGATGTTCTTCGCTGGTTTCGATGCTGCCCATGTTTTGCATGTTCTTTGGCAGCGTGATTACGCCAGAAATACTCTTGTTCAAGACTGTCTCTCTCGGTTGGATGCCCCGGTGTTACTCGGGGCAGGTTGATTTACTGGAGGTTTTCACCAGCCAGCATGCGGTGTTGAAGCCAGCCGACCAGATTGCCGTGCAGCTCAGGGTTGTACCAGTTACCGTCTTCGTTCTTCGCATCAGGTTGTGCCTGATGTTCCAGAGGGCTGGCATGGATCGGTGCAGAGCCTGCCAGACGCTCATACAGCTCAAGGTCTTCAGCAACACTGGAGATGCGGCCATCGTGAGTCAGGTAGCTGACACGAGCACAGCGAGCAGCACTCATCTTGCGCAGCACAGTGAGTACTTCCCACTCATTCGGCATATCACGAGTGATACGAACAGTCTGGCAGTACTTAATGGCTTCGTCTTTGTCGCCTTGCACGATGTACGGCAGGTGATATTCACCCAGTTCCAGTACTTCAGGCACGCTCATTTCCAGACAATCGCGCATCATCAAAGCCAGATGATGAATTTCCGGCTGTGCATCTGGATGGCAACGCAGAGCGAAGAAGTTGTTCCACTCGGTAGCAGTGACCACAACCGAGATCCACTGGAAAGGTTCCAGAATACGGTTGGCCACTTGCTTGTGCAGACCGTGAGAAGCCATAAACTCGGCTTGATCAGCTGCATTTGCAGCAGCCAAATGCCAGTGGTTTTTCATGATCTGAATGTCATCAGCATCCAGCTGATTGTCAGCTTGCATGCCCGGTTGGTTGACACCCCAGTGAATCGGCATAGCAGGTTCAGTGCGAACCATCTCGATCATCTTAGCTACCGGAATAGCACGCGACGAACTGGCGTTACGGCTGAACACACGGTGAGTCATGAACTCAGCGTGAATGAAGCGGGGATATTTCAACTGCATGGTGGCAATCGGAGCACCAGCCTTGCTGATGCTGTGCTTGATCATTTTGACTTCAAAAGCCATTGGTATTACCTCTTGGTTTGTGATCACAAGTTCAAATTCAAACGGCGTCCGGAGGACGCTTTATCATCTCCCACAACTCTTCAGCCACACAGCTGATCACTGTTAAACTGTCATCCATCTGCTCTTCTACGAAGGTCGAGACCTCATGGAATCGAACAGGAAGGTTGTCTTTGTGCTTGTCGTAGATGGCTTTGGCCACTTCTTCAGCTTCAGTCATCTTTAACTGGCTCTGGCACTGCTGTTAGAGAACACTGCTGAGTTCTTGGAAGGTTCTTCTGACACTCATCCAGTACTGGTTGAACACACATGGTGTAAGTGACGATTGTGCCTAGCACTACGCCGATTACTACTCCTGGAAAAAAGCCACTCATTAGCTGTCCTCCTTGTTGATGTTGTGTGCTGGGCTGGCCAGCAGGGCGCGGAGTGCGGCGTTCTCTGCCAGCAGAGCGTCGTATGCCGCTGCCATAACAATCTCAGGGCCTACCGGGGTATAGGTCAGTACGCCGCCGTCCTCGGATTTCATTTTCAATACTTTGTAGCGATGAACTTCGGCCATGTCAGTTACTCCGCTGCTGGTCAATTGCGTAAGCGGCGGTGTTCTCGTCGCCCGTTTACTTGTGAGCAAGGTTGCCGCGCTGATTGGTGATGAACATTCCTTTCGGCAGGAACAGCCTCGGGAACTTGTCGTGCCAGCTTCCAATATCCGGGTCGCACGCAGAGCAGAGAGCCCAAGGCTGAGGCTCTACGCCTCGCCAGTCACCCTCAACACGCGACCAAAAATTGCAGGTCGCTGTGTTCTCCCGGCAACCGCATTCGTAGCACTGAAACAGGCTCATTCACCTTGCTCCTGACTGCCTGCTGATGGGGCGGAGGGTAGCGGCATCCAGTGGGTAACAACTCCCTCAATAACTGCGCAGCTTGAATAGTCCGGCCAGTTATCAATCAGCTCGTACCAGCCCTCAGTTGTGTAGTAGCAGTCGTCCTGCTCGCTGTACTCGCAGCACTGGGTATCAGGGTCTGCGAACTCTTCGGCCTCAACCGTGAAGCGCTTGACGTGCATTGCTCGAATGCGCCGCC
>LNFM01005324.1_pt1 | contig 22443 bp, 21 predicted proteins | sample 596031 | NCBI WGS metagenome assembly LNFM01 (sample SAMN04254537, study PRJNA301005) | activated carbon metagenome | isolation source: dual media filters at the Ann Arbor, Michigan drinking water treatment plant | place: USA: Ann Arbor | reverse complement strand
GCTAGCCCGAAGAGAACCGATTGCTCTGACCGCAGCCGGAAAGCGCGTCAAGGCATGGCGACCCGGATAAGGGAAAACGCAGCCGTCCGTTTGTTCATCAGGCGAGGATCTTCCGGTCAGGAAGCTTGGCGCAGAGGCTCGATGCCCCGCCCAACGCCCTCAGGCGGTCTGTGGGCGACATCGAAATCGAATACTGGTGTGCCCGCCCGACGCGTATCGACGAAAGCGGCCTCGAGCGAGCAGGGGCGCTGGAAGCGCCCTAGCCCTCGACAGTCTGCCGAAGCGCCAGCATCTGCATGTACAGCGTCTCGAGATCGCGCGTGAACCTCGTCGAATCGAACAGCGCCGAGTGATCTCGCGCGTCGACGACCCGCGAACGGACTTCCTGGTGAGCCTGCGGCGATCGAGCCAGTTGCAGCGCGACGCTCTCGTACTGCGCGAGTGAGTGGGTCACCAGATCGGGCAGGCCCGCTGCCGTCAACAGGCTCGCAGAGACGCGTGCAGCGAACGTCTCGCCGCATAGCGCGATCCCCGGACAACCGCACCACAGCGCATCGCTCATCGTCGTATGCGATGTGTACGGAAAAGTGTCCAGGGCGAGATCGGCGACGCGGTAGCGAGCCAGATGCTCTGCATTCGGCAATCTGGGCGCGAAGATGACCCTGTGCTCGTCCATGCCGTGCTCGCGCGCAGCATCCAGCAGGTTGCGCTTGGCGACCTCGTTGCCGTCCAAGAGCCAGAGCGCGCTCTCCGGCACCGCATCGAGCAGGCGCATCCAGGCCGCGAAGACGTCCGGCGTGATCTTGTAGGTCTGATTGAAGCAGACGAACACGAACCCGGATGACGGCAAGCCGTAAGCTTCGCGGGCGTGCGGTTCCGCGACGGCACGCGCACGATCGTTCGGCTGATAGCAATGAGGCAAGCGAACGACGCTTTCGGAATAGTGTTGCTCGGCTGCCTCCGGCACGACGACCGGATCAGCGATCAGATAGTCCATGAAGCTCGCCCCAGTGCTGCCCGGGTAGCCGAGCCAGCTGGTCTGGATCGCGCACGGTCGCCGTGCGAGGATGGTGACTCGATCGCCGAGCGTGTAGCCCTTCAGATCGACGAGGACGTCGAGCGCATCGTCGCGTATGCGCGCTGCGGCCACATCGTCCGGCGCCCGCGCGATGTCGATGAAATGCTCGCAGGCGTCCCGCAGGCGTTGCCTCATGGCACTTTGGTCGTCCGGACCGTACGAGTAGGCAAAGACCTCGAAGCGGGTTCGGTCATGATGCTCGAACACTTCAGCCATCAGATAGGCCGTGGCGTGATCGTGCAGGTCGGATGAAAGATAGCCGATGCGGATGCGTCTATCCGGCTCTCGGATGCTCGGGCGTGCGGGCAGCGCAGCGATGCCGGCGAAGCGCGCTGCGGCCCAGCGCCGCGTGTATGCGAGCTGTTGAGCCGCGGTGGTCGGTTCGCACAACAGCCAAAAGGGACTGCCCAACGGGGCTTCGCTCTCGAGCAGAGGCGTCATCTTGTGCCAAGCAGCGGCCCACTTCTCCCAGTCGCAGGCCTGCCGCAATTGATACGCGAGCATGCCGAGCAGCGTGCTCGCCTGGGTCTTCGCATAACCTTGCTCGAGCGAGGCAATCGCGCCTTCGAGTTCGCCGCGCACGAGGAGCACGTTCGCGAGCGTGGCATGGCTCATGGCGTGCTCCGGGTTCGACTGCACCACGCTTTCGGCTTGTGCGCGAGCGCCATCGAGATCGCCGATCTCGAAGAGCGCGCTCGCCAAGGCCGCCGCAGCCGGCACGTTGTGCGGCTCCAACTCGAGCGTACTGCGCAGATGAGCGACCGCTTCCTGCGCTCGACCGGTGGCGAGGCACGCCGCGGCGAGGCCTTCGTAGGCAGGCGCGAACGAAGCATCCGACTCGAGCGTTCGACGATACATCGCATAGGCCGCTTCGTGCCGGCCCTGCAGCGCGAGTGTGCGCGCCAACTCGTTCGACAGCGCAGGGTTGCGCGGGTCGAGCGTCATGGCCTGCTCGAGCAGAGCGCTGGCTCGTGCGAACTCCGACTGTCGTTGCAGGACGATCGCCAGGTTGAGCATCGCATCGATGTACGCGGGCGCTTGCGCGAGCGCGCGCTCGAACCATCGTTGTGCCTGGCTCGGATCGCCGGCTTGCATGGCCAGCACGCCCAGGTTGAATGCGGGCTCCGGACGCTGCCTGGCGACACGCATCGCAGCCTGGAAGCAATCCGCTGCGCCCGACGCATCGTCCGTAAGCGCGAGTGCGCGACCCAGGTTGATGTGGCCGTCGGGATCGGTCGCATCTAGGCTCACTGCACGCCGCAAAGCAGGCAATGCCTGATCGGCACGATTCTGTTCGAGGATGGCGATGCCCAAGCGCATGAAGACGGACGCCGGTGCCCTGGGCAGGGCGGCCGCACGCTGCAAGACCTGCTCGGCTGCGGCGTATCGACCGAGCATGAGATGAGCGAGGCCGAGATGTTCGAGTGCCGCGCCATGACGCGGATCGGCGGCGATGGCCCGCTCCAATGCAGGCGCGGCCTCCGCAGGCCGGTTCTGGGACAGATGCGCGATGCCCAGCAGGAACAGCGCATCCGGATTGCGAGGCGCTTTGCGCAGCACCTGCTCGCATACGGCTTGCGCGGCAATGGCGTCGCCTTGATGCAGGTGCTTCTCGGCTTGTTGAAGATGACGGGAGAGCGAACTCGACACGGGCGGATACGTTCTATGAAGGGTGTCCGCATGATATAGCAGCCCTTGCTGCCTGCGATGGCCGCTTTGAGGATGCGGGATGGGCCGCATGCTCGGTCGAAGGGCGGACTCCCGTGCCCCGTTTCAACCGCAGCACTACAATCCGCGAGCCCAAGCGCGGCCGACTAGCGAGCAGCCATGTCCGAATCCGACGATAAGCGTCCTCATCGCAACGACGATCTCCAGCGAGTGATCGTCTTGCTGCGCGAGCAGGCCATCGCCGAGAAGCTTGGCGCACGCTCGGCTGCGGTTCGTCGGGAAGACGCGGATGACGCGTCCTCGGCCCCTGCGCTCGTCGAACTCGAGCAGCGGCTCAACGCGCTGCATCCTGCCGACGTCGCGCACCTGCTCGAGATGCTGCCGGTCGATGACCGGTTGCTGATCTGGGAACTCGTGCGCCAAGATCGCGACGGCGAGATCCTGCTCGAAGTCTCCGACGCCGTCCGCGAAACGCTCATCGAGCACATGGATGTCGAGGAACTGGTCGCTGCGGCCGAACAGCTCGACGCCGACGAGCTTGCCGACCTTGCGCCCGACCTGCCGCCGGAAGTGCTCGACGGGGTGTTCGCCACGCTCTCGGTGCAAGAGCGCGAGCAACTGCGTGCCGCCATGTCCTATCCCGAGGACTCGGTGGGTGCGCTGATGGACTTCGACATGATCGGCGTGCGTGAGGACGTTACCGTCGAAGTCGTGCTGCGCTACCTGCGCCGGCGCGACGAGTTGCCCGATCACACCGATCAGCTGTTCGTGGTCGATCGCGACGAACATCTGCGCGGCTTGCTTCCGGTCAACCGCCTTCTGGTCAGTGCTCCCGACACGTTGGTCAGCGCCGTCATGGCCACCGATCGGATCATGACGCTGCGCCCGGAGCAGGATGCGCAAGAGGCTGCCCTCTCGTTCGAGCGCTACGACCTTGTGTCGGCGGCGGTGGTCGATGCGGACGGTAAGCTGATCGCCCGCGTCACGATCGATGCCGTCGTCGACTTCATTCGCGAGCGCAGCGAGAACGAAATGCTGTCTGCGGGGGGATTGAGCGAAGACGAAGACCTCTTCGCGCCCATCGCGCGCAGCTTGAAGAACCGTTGGAGCTGGCTCGCCTTGAATCTGGTGACCGCGTTCATCGCTTCGCGCGTCATCGGCGTCTTCGAGGACTCGATCCAGAAGCTGGTCGCGCTGGCGGCGCTGATGCCGATCATCGCCGGCATCGGCGGCAATTCAGGCAATCAGACCATCACCATGATCGTCCGAGGACTGGCGCTGGGACAGATCACCGCCGGCAACGCGCGTAAGTTGCTGACGAAGGAATTCGTCGTCGCGGTCGTCAACGGTGTGGTATGGGGCACTGTCGTCGGTCTGTTCGCCGCGCTCATCTATCACAGCTGGCAACTCGGTGCCGTCATGATGGGCGCCATGCTCTTGAACCTGATGCTTGCCGCGCTGATGGGGTTCGCGATCCCGATGACGATGCACAGGCTCGGGCGCGATCCTGCCTTGGGCGCCAGCGTCATGATTACCGCCATTACCGATAGCGGCGGCTTCTTCATCTTCCTCGGGCTTGCCACTCTCTTCCTGGTCTGACGCGGGGCGCGTCGATGTAACTAGCACCTGCGATGCCTGACGAATGGGCCCACCTGGAACGCGGTGCAGCGACGCTTTCGGCGTTCGAGCGGTCGTCGACCTGCCGCGACCATGGGCGACCAGAGAGAGTATTCGACGTCGCGAGTGCGATGCACACCCGTCTGCAGGAACGCCGTCGCTGTGAAGCTTCGCATCGATCGACGCGTGTGCAGCGCCGAGAAAGACCACCCATAAAGCAAAAAAGGCGGGAGCACGAATGCTCACCGCCTTATGCTGCTGCGGGAAACTTGCTCCCGCTTCTTCTTTACACTTTTTTCTTAGCTGCTTTCTTAGCTGCTTTTTTTGCGGGCTTCTTCGCTGCCTTCTTCGCTGCTTTCTTAGCCATTCTAGTTCTCCTTACGAGGTTGCTGTTCAGTGTGAGCTCGTGACCCGCACCGCCAAGCTTTCCATTCGACTTCACATGCATCGCTTCGTCGTTGTATCCACTCATGACGAGAGGATGGATGCTTGGTGAACGGATTCTAAGCCACTTGTAGATCAAAATACAACAGCCCCGTCAAGTTTTTCGCTTCACAAATCAAGCGCGCAACATCGATGCGACACTCGCATCGATGCATCGACTTCACGCGTTCGATATCGATGCGATGCGAGCACTGCATCGACGCTCTTCGCCGCGCATTCCTCTAGGGAAGAAAGCTCTCGTGAGCGAACAGTCCATCGATGGTTTCTCTCTCTCGAATGAGATGTGCACGATCGCCATCGATCATCACTTCAGCCGCGCGAGGCCGTGAGTTGTAGTTCGAACTCATGCTCATCCCGTATGCGCCTGCGGACATCACGGCCATCAGGTCGCCGGCTGCGACGCTCAGCATGCGATCGCGCCCGATGAAGTCGCCGCTCTCGCACACCGGGCCGACCACTTGGCACAAACGCTCCTCGCCGCCGGTTGTGCGCATGACGGGCCGAATGTCGTGCCATGCGTCGTAGAGGGCGGGGCGCACGAGGTCGTTCATCGCAGCATCGACGATGACGAAGCATCGATCCGGCGTGGGCTTCACATACTCGACGCGCGTGAGCAGCACGCCGGCGTTGCCCACCATCGAGCGGCCAGGCTCCACCATGATCCGGCAGGCGCGGTTGCCCATGCCGCCGACGAGCGTGCGCACGTAGTCGGCGATCGAAGGCGGGTGCTCCTCCGCCTGATAGCGAATGCCCAAGCCACCGCCTAGATCCAGGTGCTCGATCTCGATGCCGTCGGCACGCATGGCGTCGGCAAGCGCGAGCACCCGTGCGAGCGCTGCAGCGAAGGGAGCGGTCTGCGTGAGCTGCGAGCCGATATGGCAGTCGATGCCGGTGATGCGCAGGCCGGGCAGCTCGCGCGCCCGTCGATACAGATCGAGCGCGCTTTCGTGCGGCACGCCGAACTTGTCTTGCCGCAAGCCGGTGGAGATATACGGATGCGTCTTCGCGTCGACATCCGGGTTGACGCGCAAGCTGATGTTCGCGGTCTTGCCTGCCGCATGCGCGAGTTGCGACAGTCGCTCAAGTTCGGGCGCCGATTCGACGTTGAAGCAATGAATGCCGATCTCGAGCGCGCGCTGGATCTCGCTCACGCTCTTGCCCACGCCGGAGAAGACGATCTTCGACGGCGCGGCGCCGGCGGCGAGTACACGCGCCAGCTCACCGCCGGAGACGATGTCGAAGCCGCTGCCCATGTCGGCGAGCAGCTTGAGTATGGCGATGTTGGAGTTCGCCTTGACCGCGTAGAGGATCAGGTGGTCGCGGTCGCCGAAGGCGTTGCGGTACTGTTCGAAGGCGTCGACGATCGCACCCTTCGAATAGACGTAGCACGGGGTGCCGAACCGCTCGGCAATCGCGCTTAGAGGGTACTGCTCGACGCAAAGCCCCAGGTTGCCTTCATCGATGAAGTTCACGGCGTCGTTCCTTGGGGGGCGGTGGGCGTCGGTGGGGTGATCTTCGCAGGCTGCTGGGACGGGGGCTTGGATCCGGGCGGATAGAGTGGGCCCTTGAGTCCGCAGCCGGCAAGCAAGCCGACAAGGGCGATGATGAGCGGCGCGCGGTGCATCGTTGAGTTCTCTCGTTGATCGTGATGGCGTGAGGACTATATCAGCCGCATCGAAGCGGCGGAACCATGCGTCGAGGCACGCACGCCTGGATAGCCTTGCGCGGCCGTTGCGCCAGTGGCCGCCTCAACGAGCAGAGCCGAGACGCGTCACCTCGCTCTCGATCCACGCACGGACCTTGCCGATGAGCGCTTCGGTGTCCGCCGCTTGCGGATGGATCGGCGCGCCGATGCTGACGGTGATGGTGCCGGGATACTTGAGGAAACCGTTCTTGGGCCACAACTGCCCGGCGTTGTGCGCGACCGGCACGACAGCCACGCCTGTCTTGCAGGCAAGCCATGCGCCACCCGCATGGTAGTGGCCGCATTCGCCAGGCTGGACGCGGGTACCTTCCGGAAAGACGATGATCCAGAAGCCTTGATCCAGACGTCGCCGACCTTGGTCGAGCAAACTGCGCAGCGCCCGGGTGCGCGCCGAGCGGTCGATGGTGATCGGGGATAGCGTCGCGAGCCCCCAGCCGAAGAAGGGCAGCCATACCAGCCAGTGCTTGAGGACCATCACCTGCGGCGGAAACAGCTTCTGAAAGAAGAGCGTTTCCCACGCCGATTGATGCTTGGCCATGACGATGTAGGGCCCTCCCGAGGGCACTTCACCCTGAATGCGGTAGTCGATCCGGCAGATGCTTCGAGCGAGTGCGACGATGAGATGCGACCATGAGGTCACGATGCGGTAGCGCACGCGCGCAGGCAGCGGCCAGACGAGCCAGGCAAGCAGCGCATAAGGCGGAGTGATGCACAGCGCAGCCAGCAGGAACACCGTCGATCGCAGCAGCACACCGAGGCGCGCCATCGAGGCACAGGCCCGTTATGCCGCAACCAGTCGGCTGACGTAGGCGGCGAGGTCGTCGTAGATCTCGGTGCCTTCCGGCAGGCCGCCTTCCTTGAGCGTGATCTTGCCCTTGCCGGTGGTGACGAGGATGGGCCGGGCGCCGACCTCCTGCGCCGCCTGGAGGTCGCGCAGGGAGTCGCCGACGACCGGCACACTCTTCATGTCGACGCTGAAGCGGCTTGCGATCTCGCGCAGCATGCCCGCTTTGGGCTTGCGGCATTCGCAATGTGCGTCGGCAGCATGCGGACAGAAGAAGATCGCATCGATGCGACCGCCCACCTGGGCCAACTGGCGCGTCATCTTGTCGTTGATCGCGTTGAAGGCCGCGATGTCGAGCAGACCACGCCCGATGCCCGACTGATTGGTCGCTACGGCGATGCGGTAGCCGCGCTGATTGAGCGTCGCGATGGCCTCCAGGCTGCCCGCAATGGCACGCCATTCCTCCGGTGTCTTGATGAAGCGATCGCTGTCATGATTGATCACCCCATCGCGATCGAGCACGATCAGCTTCATGCGGGCAGCCGCGAGATGTTGGCGACGCGGTTCAGAAGGTGGTTCAACTGATTGAGCAGGGCGAAGCGATTGTTGCGCAGCGCTTCTTCCGGCACGACGACGCGGACATCGGTGAAGAAGCGATCCACCGGCCCGCGCAAGCGGGCGAGGGCCTGCAGCGCCTCGGCAAACTGGTTGCGGCCCATGTGCGTTTGCACCAGGGGTGCGACCTCGCACAACGCCGCGTGCAGAGACTGCTCGGCGGCTTCCTGCAGCAGCGCGGTGTCGACGGCGTGCGTGAGATCGGCGACCTTTTCCTTCGTCACGATGTTGCGCGAGCGCTTGTTCGCTTCGATGAGGCTGGCGGCTTCCGGCAGCGTGCGGAATTGCTTGATGGCCTGGAGCCGCGGCACTAGTTGATCGATAGGCAGATCGTGCTGCCGGTAGAGATCGAGCACCGATTCGGTTTCCTCGGCCGAATAGCCCAGATCCCGGAAGTAGCCGAGCGCGCGATCGAGGACGAAGCCGACCAAGTCGAAGGCGACGCTGTCGGATAAAGCCACGGCGTTTTGGAAGCCGTCGCGAGCCTTGGCCAGCACATCGTACAACCCCAGCGGCAGGCCATACTCGACCAGGATGCGCAGCAGGCCGAGCGCGTGGCGGCGCAAGGCGAACGGATCCCGGTCGCCGGTGGGGATCAGGCCGATGCCATAGATGCCGACCAGGATGTCGAGCTTGTCCGCCATCGCCAGCACCGCCGCAGCGCCGCGCTCGGGCAGCGCGTCGGAGGCGAATCGAGGCCGATAGTGCTCTTCGATGGCTTGCCCGACTTCGGCGGCATCGCCGCCATGGATCGCATAGTAGCGGCCCATGATGCCTTGCAACTCGGGGAACTCCCCGACCATGCCGGTCGCGAGATCCGCCTTGCACAGCAGTGCGGCGCGGTCGACCACCATGGCGTCGACGTCGAGCTTGGCCGCAATGTAGGCGCCGAGGCTGCGCAGTCGCTGGACACGCTGACGCTGGGAGCCGAGCTTGTTGTGATAGACCATGCGCTCCAGTTCGGCGAGACGCTGCTCGAGGGGTGTCTTCTTGTCCTGCTCGAAGAAGAAGCGGGCATCGGCCAGCCGCGGGCGCACCACGCGCTGGTTGCCGTTGACGATGTTGGCAGGATCGTCGAGCCGCATGTTGCTCACGATCAGGAACGCCGACAGCAGGTTGCCGGAGCGGTCCAGCAGCGGGAAGTATTTCTGGTTCTGGCGCATGGTCAGCATCAGGCACTCCTGCGGCACTTGCAGGAACTCGGTATCGAAGCGCCCCACGTAGACGCTGGGATATTCGACCAAGGCCGTCACCTCGTCGAGCAGGCTCTCCGGGTCAGAGAGCACGGCTTCGAGGGCGCGCGCGTGATCGTGCAGTTGGCGGGAGATGTCTGCGCGGCGCTCGCTGAAGCTTGCGACCACCTTGCCTTCGTCGGCCAGGCGTTGCTCGTATTGCTCGGCATGATCGAGCACGATCTCGGGCTTGCCCTGGAAGCGGTGGCCCCGAGTGGCGCGGCCGCTCTCGATGCCGAGGACCTTGCCCGGCACGATGTGCTCGCCGTGGAGCATGACGAGCCCATGGACGGGGCGCACGAATTGGGCCTCGCCCGCGCCCCAGCGCATCACCTTGGGGATGGGCAGCTTCTTCAGCGCCTCGGCAAGGAGCGTCGCGAGATGCTGGTCGAGCGCTTCACCGGGTTTCTTGGAGCGGAAGGCGAAGTGCTCCGCCTTGCCGTCGCGTACGCGCTCGAGCGCATCGACATCGACGCCGCACGAGCGGGCGAATCCGGTCAGCGCCGGCGTCGGTTTGCCGCTTGCATCCATGCCGGCCTGCACCGAAGGGCCTTTGCGGACGATTTCGCGTTCTTCCTGCTGCGCGAGGATCGCAGGGAATCGGACCGCCAGTCGGCGGGGGGTCGCGAAGTCGACGTGAGGCGCCGCGCCGTCGGGGATGAAGCCCGCACCCGCCAATCCTGCGCGCAGGTGTTCGCCTAGCGATACGCTCAGGCGTTGCAGCGCTTTGGGGGGCAGCTCTTCGCAGAGCAACTCGATCAACAGGGATTCGGGTTTCATTTTCCACCCCCGTCGAGCATCGGAAAGCCGAGCCGCTCGCGCGATTCGTAATAGCTCTTGGCCACGGCTCGCGCCAGCGTGCGAACCCGGCCGATATAGGCGGCGCGCTCGGTGACCGAGATGGCACCCCGTGCGTCCAGCAAGTTGAACGTATGCGAGCACTTCATGACCAGCTCGTAGCCGGGCAAGGGCAGGCCTTCCTCCAGCAGGCGGCCTGCCTGCCGCTCGTAGTCGGTGAACTGCTGAAAGAGCCAGGCGGTGTCCGCCAGTTCGAAGTTGTAGCGGGACTGCTCGACCTCGTTCTGATGGTAGACGTCGCCGTAGGTGACGCCCGGTGTCCACACGAGGTCGAACAGGCTGTCCTTGCCCTGCAGATACATCGCGAGGCGCTCGAGGCCATACGTGATTTCACCCGCAACCGGCCGGCATGCGATGCCGCCGACTTCCTGGAAATAGGTGAACTGCGTCACCTCCATGCCGTTGAGCCACACCTCCCATCCGAGTCCCCAGGCACCGAGGGTCGGCGATTCCCAATCGTCCTCGACGAAGCGAATGTCGTTGCGCTGCAGGTCGATGCCCAGTGCCGCCAACGATCCCAGGTAGAGATCCTGGAACGCCGCCGGCGAGGGCTTCATGATGACCTGATACTGATAGTAGTGTTGCAGGCGATTGGGATTCTCGCCGTAGCGTCCGTCCTTGGGCCGGCGCGAGGGCTGCACGTAGGCGGCATTCCAGGGCTCGGGGCCGATCGCGCGCAGGAAGGTCGCGGTATGAAACGTGCCCGCGCCGACTTCCATGTCGTACGGCTGCAGCAGGGCGCAACCCTGCTTGTCCCAGTAATGCTCCAGCGTGAGGATGATTTGCTGAAAACTCAGCATGAAAGGCTCGATCTGTCAGAGAGGTGGAAGTAAGTGAAGAATTCTACCGGGTTCCATCGTCGAGGCGCAGCTGCAAGCAGGACGCGTTATCCGCGATTGCTCAGGGCTTGGCCGTAGTCCGTGCGCGCAGCGCCGGTATGCCGAATGCTGCCAGCAGCAGCAAGCCTGCGATCGCGATCGCGGGTAGGTTGCCGAATCGCACATAGGGCGTCGCGCCGGTGTAGCCGCGGACTTGCGCCTCCACCGCTTCGGTCTTGAACGTCGCCGCCGAGGCGACGACGTTGCCGCGCGGGTCGACGACGGCAGTCATCCCGGTATTGGTCGATCGCAACATGAAGCGCCCGGTTTCGAGCGATCGCATCTGCGCGATCTGCAGGTGTTGCATGGGCGCGATCGAATCGCCGAACCAGGCGACGTTGCTGACATTCACGAGCAGCGTCGCTGCGGGCAGCTGGCGGATGATCTCTTCGCCGAACGCATCCTCGTAGCAGATGTTGATGGCGACGCGCTGACCGGCCACTGCGAGCGGCTGCTGGGTGATCGCACCGCGTGAGAAGTCGGTCAGCGGAATCGCCAGCGAGTTGACGATCGGTGCCAGCAAAGGCCGCAGCGGGATGAACTCGCCGAACGGCACCAGATGCGACTTGCGGTAGGTTTGAGAAGGCGATGCGCCGATGCTGACGACACTGTTGAAGTAGCCGCGGTCTTCGCCGCGTTCCGGCAGTCCGATCAGCACATCGGCGCCATGAGCGCGCGCATGCTGCGCTATGCGCTGCAGGAACTCAGGCGGCACTTCTTGCAGAAACAGCGGCACCGCGGTTTCGGGAAGGATGATCAGGCGCGCATTCGAAGCATGCACCATGGCATCGTACAACTGCAGCGTGGACAGCAGTTGTTCGGGCCGCCACTTCATGCTCTGGGGCACGTTGCCCTGCAACAGGCTCACCGTCAGCGGCTCGCCCTCGGGTGTCGTCCACTGCACTGTCTTGAACCCGCCGGCGACCAGCCACAACAGCAGCAAGCCCAGCGCGGGTTGCCAGGCAAGGCTGCGCCAGCGACCGACGATGTGTCGGGCCAGTCCGGCCGAGAGCACTGTTGCCAGACCCACGAGGTACAGTCCGCCGATGGGAGCGAGCCCGGCAAGCGGGCTGCCGGGCGCTTGCGAGTAGCCGATGGCGAGCCACGGGAAGCCGGTGAGGAACCAGCCGCGTATCCACTCCGTCACGATCCAGGCCGCCGGAAAGACGACGAGCCGGCGCACGACGGGCGCGTCGATGCGCGCGGCAAGTGCCATCGTGCAGGCGGGGAACAAGGCAAGATAGGCGCAGAAGAGCAGGGTGACCCCGGCTGCGACAGGCGCGGGCATCGCGCCGAAGTCGTGCAAGCTCACATAGACCCAAGACACCCCGGCCAGGAAATGCCCCAAGCCGAAGGCGAAACCGAGCTTGAATCCGTTGCGCGGCGTGCGTCGTGTTTCGATCAATGCCAGCAGCAGCGCAAGCGTGACGACCGGGACCAAGAACCAATAGAGCGGCGCGAAGCCGGCGACGGTCAGCGCACCGAGCAGGAATGCCCCTGCGATCTGTTTCAAGGTGCGCCCTGTGAAGCCGTGCTGCCGATCGGACGGCGCTCGAACTCGACGTCCGACGTATCCTGGCGCGCCGCGCGTCGCCGCTCGATCGGGAACTTCACCGCTGCTCGACGGGCGCAGCCTTCGCGCTCTGTGGCAGGCGTTCGATCTCCAGCAGATGCAGTCTGCGGCTGTCCGCGCGCAGCACGCGTATCATCAACTCGGCGATCCGAATCTCCTCGCCGCGCTTGGGCAGACGGCCGAACTCGTGGATCACCAGTCCGCCGACGGTGTCGAAGTCTTCGTCGCTGAACGACGTGCCGAGCGCGGCATTGAAGTCGGCGATTTCGGTCAGCGCCTTGACCCGGTATTGGCCCGCCCTGTCCTGGACGATGTTGTCGTCGTCTTCGTCGTAGTCGTGCTCGTCCTCGATCTCGCCGACGATCTGCTCCAGAACGTCCTCGATCGTGAGCAACCCGGCTACCCCGCCGTATTCGTCGACGACGATCGCCATGTGATTGCGGTTGGAGCGGAACTCCTTCAACAGCACGTTGAGCCGCTTCGACTCGGGGATGAACACGGCCGGGCGCAGCATGTCGCGCACATTGAACTCTTCCTCGCCGGCGTAGAAGCGCAGCAGATCCTTGGCCAGCAGGATCCCGATCACGTCGTCCTTGTTGTCGCCGACGACCGGGAAACGGGAATGGCCGGTCTGGATGACGAGCGGTATGAAGCGATCGGGCGGCTCCTTGACGTCGATGACCTCCATTTGCGAGCGCGGCACCATGATGTCTCGGGCCTGCAGTTCGGAGACCTGCAGTACGCCTTCGATCATGGACAAGGCATCGGCATCGAGCAGGTTGCGCTGGAAGGAGCTATGCAGCAGGGACACCAGTTGCTCTCGATCGCCGGGTTCGCGCATCAGCAGCGCGCCCAGGCGATCTAGAAAGGTATTGCCGTTCGAATCGCTCATGGTCTCAAGGGTGTGTGATATGCGAAAGGTGCTGTGTCATGCGGTCGTGCTGTGGTAGGGATTCGGGAAGCCGAGTTTCTTCAGGATCGCGATCTCTCTGGCCTCCATGACCTCGGCTTGGTCTTGCTCCTCGTGGTCGTGCCCCTGCAAGTGCAACAGGCCGTGCACGAGCAGATGCGCGTAGTGAGCTTCGACAGTCTTTTCCTGGCTGCGGGCCTCGCGGGCGACGATCGGGGCGCAGAGCGCAATGTCTCCGGTAAGCGGCTTGCCTTGGCCATAGACGAAGGTCAGCACGTTGGTCGCGTAATCTCTGCTGCGAAATCGCTTGTTCAGCATCCGGCCTTCGCGAGCACCCACGATCCTCACCGTGACTTGGGCTTGCCGGCGCAAGGCCGCCACCGCCCATGCCCGCAGCTTGCGTCGGTTCGGGACACCGGGCGCGTTGCACGCCATCTGCAGCGTGAACACGAGCTTAGGAGTGCGCTTTGTCGGCGCGGTCTCGATGCGTTTCGTAGGCATTGACGATGCGTTGGACCAGCGGATGACGAACGACGTCCGCGCTTTCGAACAGCGTGAAGGCGATGCCCTCGATATTCGCGAGCACTTCGCGCGCCTCGATCAGCCCGCTTTTCTGTCCGCGTGCGAGGTCGATCTGTGTCACGTCGCCGGTGATCACGGCCTTGGTGCCGAATCCCATCCGGGTCAGGAACATCTTCATTTGCTCGGGGGTGGTGTTCTGCGCCTCGTCGAGAATGATGAACGAATGGTTCAACGTGCGCCCGCGCATGAAGGCGAGCGGTGCGATCTCGATGGCGCTGCGTTCGAAGAGCCGCGCAACCTTGTCGAACCCCATCAGGTCGTAGAGCGCGTCGTACAGCGGCCGCAGATAAGGATCGACTTTCTGCGCCATGTCTCCAGGCAGGAAGCCGAGCCGCTCTCCGGCTTCCACCGCCGGACGCACCAGAACGATGCGCTTTACGCGATCGCGCTCCAGAGCGTCCACGGCGCAGGCCACTGCGAGGTAGGTCTTGCCTGTGCCGGCCGGGCCGATGGCGAAGGTGATGTCGTGGCTTTGGATCTGCTGCAGGTATTGGATCTGCCGCGGCGTGCGTCCGCGCAGATCGCCCTTGCGGGTCATCAGCGTGATCGACTCGCTCGGCTCGCCGGCAGGGTCCTGCTGGCGCACTTCGACCAATCCCAGTTGCACATCGTCGGGATCGACATGGTGACCCGCTTGTGCATAGAGCCGTTCCAGTGCCTGCACGCCCTGAGCCGTGCGCTCAGGCAGACCGGACAACCGGAAATTCTCGCCGCGGCGAGAAATGGTGATCTCGAGTGCGGACTCTATGGATCGCAGGTTTTCATCCAACGCACCGCAAAGGTTCGCCAGGCGCTGGTTATCGACCGGGGTGAAGCTGATTTCGACCGACTTGGCTCTCAATGAAGGTATGAGCACCGAAAGAAGAGGATGAGGTCATTTTCGGAGATTTCCGTCGGATCAGCAAGCGCACGACCGGCGCGACGGGCGCGACCGCATCAGCGCATCGTTCATGCCCGCGGGTTGTGCGGCAAGGAATCAGACGCGTCCGCGCAGCGAGTGCGGCAACGCTTGCGTGATCACCAGATCGACGAAGCGGCCGATCAGCGCATCGGGGCCGGCGAAGTTGACGACTCGATTGTTGTCGGTGCGACCGCTCAGCTCGCGAACATCCTTGCGGGCGTGATTGTCGACCAGCACGCGTTGGCGCGTGCCCACCATGGCGGCGCTGATCTGGCGCGCCTGTGCTTCGACGACGCTCTGCAAGCGCTGCAGGCGGGCGAGCTTCACGTCGGCCGGCGTGTCGTCTTCGAGGTTCGCGGCGGGCGTTCCGGGGCGGGGACTGTAAATGAAGCTGAAGCTCGAATCGAAGCCGACTTCTTCGATGAGGCGCATGGTCGCCTCGAAGTCCGCTTCGGTCTCGCCGGGAAAGCCGACGATGAAGTCCGATGACAGGCAGATATCCGGACGCGCCTTGCGCAGCCGCTTGACGATGGACTTGTACTCGAGCGCCGTGTATCCACGCTTCATCGCGGCGAGAATGCGATCCGATCCGGACTGCACGGGCAGGTGGACGTGACTGACGAGTTTCGCAGAAACGGTGTAGGCATCGATCAGGCGCTGCGTGAACTCCTTGGGGTGCGAGGTCGTGAAGCGTATGCGCTCGATGCCTGGAATCTCCGCGACGTATTCGAGCATCAGCGCGAAATCGCCCAGATCGCCGTCGGGCAGCTTGCCCCGCCAGGCGTTCACGTTCTGCCCCAGCAGCGTGATCTCCTTGACGCCCTGCTCGGCCAGCACGGCGACTTCCGTGAGCACATCGTCGAGCGGGCGCGACACCTCTTCGCCGCGGGTATAGGGGACCACGCAGAAGGTGCAGTACTTGCTGCATCCTTCCATGATCGAGACGAAGGCGCGCACCCCTTCCACGCGCGCGGGCGGCAGGTGGTCGAATTTTTCGATCTCGGGAAAGGAGATGTCGACCTGCGGCCTGCCTGTGCTCAGACGCTGTTCGATCAAGGCCGGCAGGCGATGCAAGGTCTGAGGACCGAATACCATGTCGACATAGGGCGCTCGGGCGACGATCTGCGCCCCTTCCTGGCTCGCCACGCATCCGCCCACGCCGATCAGCAAACCGGGTCGCGCGAGCTTCAGCGTCTTGACCCGGCCCAGGTCGTGGAAGACACGCTCCTGCGCCTTGTCGCGCACCGAGCAGGTGTTGAACAGAATGACGTCGGCTTCGTTCGGGTCGTCGGTCGGGACCATGCCGCGCTCGACGCGCAGCACGTCGGCCATCTTGTCCGAGTCGTACTCGTTCATCTGACAGCCGAAGGTGCGAATATAGACTTTGGTCGCCATGACGTTGCGGTGCGGGATCGAGGATGCCGACGCTTCAGCGCTTCGCTTCGTCCAGGCGCTTTTGCTCGTGCGGGGTGAGCAGATAGATGCGCATGACCGAGCCGGTGTTGTCCGTGGTGTAGACCACGTCGGCCGACGCAGGCAGGTAGCCGGGCAGGATCATGCGGTTGTGGGTGTCGAAGATAACGGCGCCGGGAGCCAGCCGCCGCTTCTCGTCACCCAACACCACGAACGGATTCTCGTAGCCCGTGAGCAGCGCGCGCTTGCCGGTGGGCGGGATGAACCTGAGTTGTGCCCAGGCGGGCTGTAGCGAGCCTGCCACCAGCACGGCCGCAAACAGCGCATTGACGATACTGCCGGACAACGAGCGTAAACGTGTCACGATCAGGGCCTTGCTCCGGGTGGGCAAGCGCCGGCGCTCGAGACGCCAGTCGGCTTGCTGGTAGTGATGGAGGGACTCGAACCCTCAACCTCCACATTATGAGTGTGGCGCTCTAACCAGTTGAGCTACATCACCCCGCATAGCTTTCCCGTGCTGCGCGCGGTGCGGGAGCGACGATCGTTCCTGCACCGCATCGGGGGCAGGTATTATCCGGACAATCCTTGGGAGCCGTCAATTCGCTTGATTTTCCGCGACCTCATCGTGCGCATCGCTGCGCCCGCTGGTCATGGCATCCGCGCCGCCCGGCGGGGTTGCCTGGAGCGGTCAAGTCGAGGGTCGTAAACTCCATGCTTCCTCACCTATCGGACTATCGGACGCGATCAACCATGCAGGCCTCGCCGATCGGCAACTCGCTGCGGGAGTGGCAAGGATGAGGTGCGACGTCGCCATCGTGGGTGCCGGCTTGGTCGGCGCAAGCTTGGCAGCAGCGTTGCACGGCAGCGGATTGCGCGTCGCATTGCTCGATACGGGATCACGCGAACCGCCATGGCAGGGGGCGTGGGATACGCGCATCTATGCGATCAGCCCGGGTTCGCGGGATTTTCTTGCGGGCGTCGGCGCCTGGGCTCGGCTCCCCGTCGAACGAATCACGCCGGTTGCAGCCATGCACGTGTGCGGAGATTCGCCTGGCGCCGAGGTCCGCTTCAGTGCTTATCAGGCGGGATTGCCCGAGCTGTGCTTTATCGTCGAGAGTCGCGAGATGCAGCGCGCGCTGCGTGCTACGGTCGAGTCGAACGATGAGGTCTGCAGTCGCTACTGCGTTCGGCCTGCGAGTCTGGCGATGGGTGAAGACAGTGCGCTGCTCGAACTCGAGGACGGCAACAGCATCGAGGCCCGCTTGGTGGTCGGCGCCGATGGTGCTCAATCCTGGGTACGCGAGTCCCTGGGCATTCCCATCCAAGCAAGGCCCTACGGGCAGCAGGGCGTCGTGGCGAATTTCGAAGTCGAGCGCAGCCATGGCAATGTGGCGCGGCAGTGGTTTCGCACGGATGGCGTGCTTGCACTGTTGCCCCTGCCCGGGAACCGGGTATCCATGGTCTGGTCCACCTGGGACGCTGCGGCCGAGAGATTGGTCTGTCTCGATCCGTCCGACCTCGAGGGTGAAGTCGAGCAAGCTTCGCAAGGTGCCCTGGGGACATTGAAGTTGCTTGCACCGGCGCGCGGCTTTCCTTTGCGCTGGATGCGCGCGGCCGAATCCGTCAAACCACGGTTTGCATTGATCGGCGATGCCGCGCACAACGTGCATCCTCTCGCTGGCCAGGGCGTGAACCTGGGCTTCCAGGATGCAGCCGAACTCGCGCGGGTGCTTTTGAACCGGGGCGCGCAAGACGACTGCGGGGATTTCCGCCTGCTGCGTCGCTACGCCCGCGCACGCAGTGAACCGGTGGCGTTGATGCAGGCTGCGACGGATGGATTGCAGCGCCTCTTCAACAATGATGTTATGGGCATGAAGTGGTTGCGCAACACCGGCTTGCGCCTGACGAACGGAATCGTGCCCCTGAAGCGCCGATTCGTGAGCCAGGCGCTGGGCTGAGCCCGCTTACCGAAGCGATCGACGAGGAGCTGAGATTGAAATACTGGGTGCTGGGACTGGCGTGGATCGCGGGAAGCCTGGCGGCTGCCGCGCAGGCGAGTGAAGCAGAAGTCCGCAAGGCGATGCAGGCGCGCTACCCCGGCATACCGGTGGAGAGCGTGGCGCGCACGCCGATCCCCGGCATTTTCGAGGTATACGCGAACGGGGTCGTTCTCTACACCGACGAAAAGGTCAACTATGTCATCGCCGAAGGTCGATTGGTGGATGCCAGAACCCGCACCGACCTGACCGCCGAGCGCCTGCGCAAACTGCAGGCGATCCCCTTCGATTCGCTGCCCTTGCAGCAGTCGTTCAGGCTCGTTCGCGGCAGTGGCAAGCGCAAGGTGGCCTATTTCGCCGATCCCAACTGCGGCTTCTGCAAGAAATTCGAGCAGGAATTGCTGAACGCCAGGGACGTCACCATCCACGTTTTTCTTTATCCGGTATTGGGCCCGGATTCGGTCGCCAAGTCGCGCGCTGTCTGGTGTTCCAAGGACCGCGCCAAAACCTGGAACGACTGGATGCTCAAGAACATCACGCCACCCGCGACGGGTAATTGCGAGACACCGATCGAGAAACTGGTCGAGTACGGGCAGCAGAAGGGCATCAGCGGTACACCGACCTTGATCTTCGCCGACGGCACCCGGGTCCCGGGCATGATTCCGATCGCGGACTTCAACAAGCTGCTCGATTCGGCGAAGTAGTTCGTCGATTCGCTCGGCGCTGACGGCGGGATAGGCAGGAGCATGCCCATGCAGCCGACGGATCGAAGCGTTGTGCGTCGCCTCGGGCTCGCGGTGGCGATTTCTCTGGCTGTGCACGGCGCGCTGCTGGTGCTGATCCAGGCGCAGCCCGGTTCAGGCTCAAGTTCGCGAAGCGGCGCTCCCCTCCAGGCCCGCATCGAGTTACAGCCTGCGACCGATCAGGGGCCAGAGACCAAAGGCCCCGGTCAGATGCAAGAAGCGGCAAGCGAACCGGCACCGATGCCTGCAGTCGCTGAGCCGACACAGGCTGCTTCCCCGGCGCGTGTAACGCCGGGGACTGCGCGCGACGAGCCCGCGACGGCGAAGGCGACTGACGCTGTCACCTCGGCGCCGACGACCGAAACCGGCCGCCCGGAAGTGCCCTTTACAGCGGATCCCACCTACTACGCTGTCTCCGTGCTCGATACGCCGCCCCGACTACTCGGTCCGTCCGACGCCTGCTATCCGCAAGGCGCGACCGGCGAAGTGGCTTATGTGCTGCTGATCAACGAAACCGGCAAGGTGGACCAGGTCAGCGTCGCGGCCGTCCAGCCGACGGGGTTGTTCACGGGTGCCGCCGCTGAACTCTGCGGCCAGTTGGCCTTCGTGCCGGGGATGCGCAACGGGCGTCCCGTGCGCAGTCGAGTGCGTTTCGTGGTCGGTCCGACGCCGCACTAGGCGCCGCCCGGGACGTCAGCGCCCGGCGAGGTTTTGCGGCGTAACCCCGTGCGGCAGCAGCACCCAGAAGCGTCCCCGCTGATTCATGCGGCCGGCCTGCAGTCCGGCCGCATCGCCATAGCCCCAAAAGAAATCTCCCCGCACGGCGCCGCGTATCGCGCTGCCGGTGTCTTGCGCGAGCATCAGTCGTTGCAGTGGTCGGGCGGTATTGGGCCAGGTCGTGGCAAGAAACACCGGCGCGCCGAGCGGAATGAAGCGCGGATCGATCGCGAGTGTTCTTCCCGCGCTCACAGGCACGCCCAGCGCGCCCAGCGGACCGGATAAATTTCGCGGCAGGTCGCGGAAGAAGACGTAGCTCGCATTGTGGTGCAGCACCTCGGCGAGCTTGTCGGGGTTGCGCTGAGCCCAGGCCTTGATGCCTTGCATGGAGGCTTGCTCGAGCGTCATTTCACCACGCTCGATCAGGAAGCGGCCGATCGAGCGGTACGGGTGGCCGTTCTGGTCGCCGTATCCGACGCGGACGCGCTCGCCGGTGTCGAGGCTGATCTGCCCCGAGCCTTGCACCTGGAGGAAGAACAACTCGATCGGGTCGTCGACCCAATAGAGGATCTTCGAGCTAAGCACGACTTCACGGCGATCGATTTGTGCGCGGGTGTGATACGGCACGACGCGCCGGCCTTCGAGCCGGCCACGCAGGCGCAAGCCCTTCAATTCCGGGTAGAGATCACCCAACTCGACCACGAGCAGATCGTCCGGCACGCTGTGGAGCGGATAGCGATAGCGCGCGGATTGCGTGCGGCTGCCACGCAGCAGGGGCTCGTAGTAGCCCGTAATGACGCCCTCGTCGGTGCCGTCGCTGTTGTGCGAACGAAAGGGCTTGAAACTGGTTTCGAAGAAGCGTCTCGCCGCCGCGGCGCTGTTCGGGTTGAGCTTGCGCGCGGCTTGGCATACGGAACGCCAGGCATCGCGCGCTTCGAGCGTCTGACAACTGATCAGGAACGCTTTCAGGGCAGCCGCATGATCGTCGGCTTGCCAACCCGGCAAGTCGGAGAATTCCGCCGGCCGCAACGCTTGCGCGGCGCTCGGGGCCGTAATGGGTTTCGCGCGTCGCACGGGTTCGGGCGGCGCTTTCGGGGGCGGCGGCTTCGGTTCAGGGGCGGCCGTGACCGGGGGCTCTTCGGGCACGGGAGGCGGCAGCGCCGGCTCCTCCACCACCGCGGGCGGCTCGGCAGGGGGCGGCACAGGATCCGGCACGGGCGCCACCGTGGTGCACGCGGTCGCGAGAAGCGTCAGAAGGACGAGAGAAGTTCGAAACAATGCAGATTTGGCGCGAGGATCGCAATCGACTAAAGTGTCGCCGATTGTCCGGCGCATGTCGAAACGTCGGGCCCCTAGTATAGCCATCGGATGCGATAACGAATGTGGATTTTCGTGCTGGAAGCCATGGTCGCCCTGGGCATGCTGCTCCTCATCGTGTGGCTGACGTTGGGAAGCGCGCGGCGGCGAGATGCCCCACCCGAAGACAGCAAGAAAGCCGACGAGAAACCGCCCGATCGCATGTGAGGCCCGTGGTTCGTGCTCAGATCGATGACTTCTCCAGCACGATCGATCTGAACCAGCCCGAGGCGAGCACCGGCCGATCGCTCACGACCCGCAACCCGGGCACCTGGGCCAGCGTGTCTTCGAACACCACGTCCAGACGCGTCGCCAGACGGCCGGCCAAGGGGCTGAGCAGGCGCCGCAAGGGCGCGGCCTTGTTCGGCTGCAAGAACTTGTCCATGACGAGCAGCCGGCCGCCCGGACGAGTCACGCGCGCAGCCTCCGCGAGCACTTCGGCCGGACGGGGGACGACCGCGACGATCAAGTGCAACAGGACCCAATCGAAGCTCGCCGCCGCGAACGGAAGCCTCATGCTGTCGGCCCGCACGAATGCGCAGCGCAGCGACCCGGCACGTGCTCGCGCAGGCTGCATCATGGCCGCGACCAGATCCGTGCCCACATAGCGATGGCAGGACGGCAGGTGCGGCAAATCGAGCCCGGTGCCTATGCCGGACACAAGGATATCGAGTTCGCCGGTCCGGGGAATGCTCTCCAGGCTCGTGCGCCGGGCGGCGTCGAGGGCGCGCGCGACGACGAGGTCGTAGATCGGCGCGATGAGTCGGTAGGAGTAGGCGAGCATGAGGCGGCAGCGCGGCGATGGCCTGGAGTCGTATTCGATGTGCCCACGCGCCTCGGGTTCAGTGCAGGGTGCGGGGAATGCTCAGAATGAACTCGGGAATGACGGCGTCGAATTCATGGCCGTCCTCCGCCATCATCCGATAGCTGCCGCGCATCGTGCCCACGGCCGTTGCGAGGGTTGTTCCGCTGGTGTACTCGTACGTTTCTTGCGGCTTGAGCAGCGGCTGTTCGCCCACGACGCCGAGTCCGCGCACTTCCTGCGTGTTCTGGTCGGAATCGGTGATGATCCAGTGGCGACTGATCAGTTTCGCGGCCACGGTCCCCGAATTGGAAATGGTGATGGTGTAAGCGAACACGTATCGCCCCGACGCTTCGTCGGACTGATCGCGCAGGTAGATCGTGCGCGCGCTCACGCGGATGTCGTACTTCTGGCGTTCGGTCATCGGGCTATTGCACTCCAAAGCGTTTGCGCTGGCAAGCGCTGCTCGTCGGCAGTGTTGCGAGCAAATGATCTGTCCGGGTTTGTAGCACGTGATCTGTCCGGTTTTATGCTGAACCCCCACAGGGGGATGAAGCATGAAGCCGACAG
>LNFM01005321.1_pt1 | contig 22450 bp, 20 predicted proteins | sample 596031 | NCBI WGS metagenome assembly LNFM01 (sample SAMN04254537, study PRJNA301005) | activated carbon metagenome | isolation source: dual media filters at the Ann Arbor, Michigan drinking water treatment plant | place: USA: Ann Arbor | reverse complement strand
GGCGATGTTGCTCGCAGAGGCGCGTCTCGACGAGGCCACCGCGCGGCTCGACGCAGTGCTCGACGTGATGTTCGAGGGGGTCGTCGTGCAGGACTCGGCGGGCGCGATCGTCGAAAGCAACCGATCTGCGGAGGCGATCCTTGGCCTCACCGCGGATCAGATGCGCGGGCTGTCGTCCGTCGATCCTCGATGGAAGAGCATCCACGCCGACGGTTCCCCCTTCCCGGGCGAGGAGCATCCCGCCATGGTCGCGCTCCGCACCCGAGTGCCCCAGCGGCAGGTCCTGATGGGCCTCGAACAGGGCGGCCCCGAGCCTCGTTGGATCGAGATCAACGCCGCGTTGCTACCCGCGCGCGAAGGAGGGGATCCTGTCGGGGTCCTGTCGACGTTCGCCGATGTCACCGCGACCCGCAGATACGCGACCGCCCTCGCGGCGGAGCGGGGCTTCCTCGAGACGGTTCTGTCGAACCTCCCGTCTACGATCGTGGCCGTCTTCGACGCCGAGGCACGCATCGTGCGGGCATTTGGAGACGGCCGAGAGATCGGGCTGCCGGAACCGATGTCGGTGCTCGTCGGGCGTCCACTCGCCGAGGTGATCTCGGCGACGAACGCCTCCGTCGTGCTTGCCGCGGTCGCCGGGTGCCTCCGCGGCGAGTCCAACCAGTTCTCGGCGGCCCGGCGAGGTCGCAACTTCGACGTGCGCCTCGTCCCGCTGGAGGTGCCGATGGCCGACGGAGCCCGTGGATTGCTCGTTGCAAACGACGTCACCGAGCGCGAGGCGATGCGGGATCGCATGGAGCGACAGCAGCGACTCGTCACCACGGGGACGCTCGCTGCTGGCGTCGGTCACGAGATCAACAATCCGCTGCAGTACGTCATCGGCGGCCTCGACTTCGCGGTCGAGGAGCTGCGAGAGATCGCAGGTGCCTCACCCGCTGCAAGGATGGCGGATGTCGTCCGAGCGCTGGTCGAGGCGCGGGAGGGGGGCGATCGCATCCGGGAGATCGTGCGCGGGCTGCGAGCATTCGCCCGTGAGGAGGTCGCGAGCCGATCGATCGATCTCGCCGCGGCCATCCGCGTGGCCCACAACATCTCGAAGCACGAGCTTCGGCACCGTGCTCGGCTCGAGCTCGAGATCGATCCCGTCGCCGAGGTCCAGGGCGACGAGGCTCGGGTCACCCAGGTTCTCGTCAACCTTCTCGTCAACGCGGCTCAGGCCTTCGAGACCTCCGATCCCGAGCGCAACTGCGTGAGGCTACGGCTGCGGATGGTCGGCGACCGTGTCCAGGTCGAGGTCGCGGACAACGGGCCGGGGATGAGCCCCGAGGTCCAGGCGCGAATGTTCGATCCGTTCTTCACCACCAAGCCCGTAGGCGTCGGCACCGGGCTCGGGTTGTCGATCTGCCACAGCATCGCGGCGTCGATGGGCGCCGAGCTGACGTATGAGACCGAACCGGGCAAGGGCACGACATTCCGCGTCACATTCGCCGCGGCGACCACGGCTGCCGATCCCGCACCGGTCTCGGCAACGCCCGCATCGGGGCCCCGGCGTGGACGAATCGCCGTGGTCGACGACGACACCGGGGTCGTGCGCTCCATCGAACGCCTGCTACGAGCCGAGCACGACGTCGTGTCCTACTCCGACCCGCGGCAGGCGATGGCCGCGCTGCTCGACCCGGACATCGACTTCGATGTGATCTTCTGCGATCTGATGATGCCGCACGTTACCGGCGCCGAGCTCTATCGCGCGGTCATCCGGGCGCTGCCCGCCCGGGCCGAGCGGTTCGTCTTCATGTCGGGAGGGACTGTGCACAGCGACGTCGAGGCACTCCTGGGCGACGTCCCGAACGAACGGGTGGAGAAGCCGTTCAACGTGCAGAACCTCCGCGGCATGGCGCGGCGCTACGTCGCGAGCAACCGCTGACCTCGGGCGCCTGGGTTTCGGTTCATTGCCCGAGCCAGCGGTCGATCGTCTCCGACCAGCCCTCGCCGCTGTACGTGCACGCGGCGCCCTTGCACTCGCGGATGCCGCCCTCCATGCCGGGCGTGAGCCGCTGGTTGGCGGTGGCCGCCGAGACCGAGCGGTTGCCCAGGGCGATCGACAGCCGCTGCAGGAGGGAGACGGCGTGACCGACCTTGCAGCCGTCGAGGATCACCGTGCCCGCGGTGGTGAAGCGATCGCGCAGGCGGGCGAACTGCTGCAGCGCCGCTGCGTTGTCGGCGTCGACCCAATCCGACCCGATCTCGATGCCAGCGGTGTTGCCGTGGCCGACCACATAGAGCTGGTCGATCTTCTTCTGCGCGCCGAGCTTCGCGAGCACCTTGTCGATCCCGTCGCGGACGCTCGCGGCCCGGATCTCGCCGATGAGCAGGGCGGACCGCAGCCAGAGATACGTGTTGGACTCCTCGAGCTCGCTGACGAGCAGGATGTTCCCGGAGCTCATGAAGCGTCTACGTCCGGGAGCGGCGCAGATTCACGCGTTCTCGGCTGGCTACAGGGGGAGGGGGACGCAGCGTGGTAGCCTGGCGTGCGCCATGCTGCTCCGCCTCTGCCTCATCGTGCTGCTCGCGTTCGTGGGCGTGGGTCAAGTGGCCGCGATTCGACGGCTGGTCACGCGGCGCGACGCGGGTGCCCAGCAGCTCGCGTTGCTCCTGGTCGTCGGCGGCATCCTGCTCCTGGTGGCGAGCGTCGTGACGCGATGGTCGCCCGGGCTGTCCCTGCCGGTGTGGCTCGCGGCGTCCGTCGCGGTGCTCGCGAGCACCGCGATCCTCGGTGGCATCGCGCTGCTCGAGCGGGCCCGGCGAGCGTCGACAGGTTAGCCCCGCGACGCGCGACGAGCCCATCGTCGGGCCGGCGACCTCACCGCGCCGCGGCCACCGCGGCCATCGCTCCGTCCGCCGCGGCGAGCGTCTGCTCGATCACCTCGTCGTCGTGCGCGATCGACAGGAACCCCGCCTCGAACTGCGAGGGCGCGAGGTACACGCCGCGCGCCAGCATCTCGCGGAAGTAGGCGCCGAACATCGCGGTGTCGCTGCGCTTGGCGTCGTCGTAGTTCCACACCTCGCCGGTCTGGAAGAAGCCGGTTAACATCGAGCCCACGCGGGTGCCCGACCACGGCAGGCCGTGGCGGGCCGCGAGCGCACCGAGCCCGTCGCACAGCTTGGCGGTGCGGCGCTCGAGCTCGGCGTAGGGCGGATCGCGATCGAGCAGCGCCAGCGTGGTGAGGCCCGCAGCCACCGCGACCGGGTTCCCGCTCAGCGTCCCCGCCTGGTAGACGGGCCCGAGCGGCGCGACGCACTGCATGATGTCGCGGCGACCACCATACGCGCCGACCGGCATGCCGCCGCCGACGATCTTGCCCAGCGTCGTCATGTCGGGCGTGACGCCGTAGCGCTCCTGGGCGCCGCCGCGCGACAGCCGGAAGCCCGTCATCACCTCGTCGAACACGAGCACGATCCCCGCGGCGGCCGTCAGCTCGCGCAGCCGCTCGAGGTAGCCGGGCCGGGGGGGCACGCAGCCCATGTTGCCGACCACCGGCTCGATGATCACCGCCGCGATCTCGTGGCCCTGGCGCGCGATGAGCTCGGCCATCGCGTCGATGTCGTTCCACGGCACGAGCAGCGTGTCGACGACGACGTTCTTCGGCACGCCCGCCGATCCGGGGATGCCGAGGGTCGCGGCGCCCGAGCCGGCGGCGACGAGCAGCATGTCGGCGTGGCCGTGGTAGGCGCCGTCGGTCTTGACGATCTTCTCGCGGCCGGTGAAGCCACGGGCGACCCGCAGCGCGCTCATCGTCGCTTCGGTGCCCGAGTTGCACAGGCGCACCATGCCGCCCCTCATGCTCGGCACCATCTCGCAGATGCGCTCGGCGATCTCGACCTCGCCGCGCGTCGGCGCGCCGAAGCTGAGGCCGTCCCGCGCCGCGCGGGCGACCGCCTCGACGACCTCGGGGTGCGCGTGCCCGAGGATCGCGGGCCCCCACGTGCCGACGTAGTCGATGAGCTGCGCGTCGTCCTCGGTCCACACGTACGGCCCGTTGGCCCGGCGAACGAACGGCGGATCGCCGCCGACCGACTTGTACGCGCGCACGGGCGAGTTCACCCCGCCGGGGATCGTGCGTTGGGCGGCGGCGAAGAGCTCGCGGCTGCGCGCGCCGGCGCGGCCGTCGGTGGGGGCGGAGTGCACGGGGGACATCGGCGGCAAGAGTACGCGAGGGCCGGCGTGCGGGGCGATGGCGATCGCGGGGTGGCCAGGGTGGAGATCGCAGCGAGCGGCGCGGCGAGGATCGCCGGGCGCGCGCGAAGGATCCCGAGGTCGTGCGATGGGCGCGGGCGACTCGAGGCGCGGCCTTTGGCCCTGCGGTCGCCCGCTCGCCGGCGGACTGACATAATCGGGGCATGCGGTGCAGGACTGCGATCGCGCTCGGGTGGATGTCGGCGTGCGCGTCGCGTCCGACGCCCGCCGACGGGTCGACGTCGGATGGCGGGAGCACGTCGGTCGCAGCGTCCTCGTCGGAGGTCGCGTCGGACGCCGAGGCCTCGAGCAGCTCGGTGTCCGCGGATGCGTCGTCGAGCGCGGCGGGCACGGGCGACACGGGAGCTTCCGACACGGGCACCGCCGGGGTCGATGTCGGGCCGACCGGCTGCGCGGTCGAGTGGCTGCCCCCGGTGTGCTGGGGCGTCGCGTGCGAGGACCTCGAGTGCGGCGAGCCGTGGTCGAGGCTCGACGCCGACGGCTGTGCACGGCCCGAGTGCGTGACCGATGCGGATTGCGCCGCCGATCGCCACTGCAGCCCGCGCTTCGTCGCGGCACCGTGCGTCTCGGGGCTCAACTGCTCGGACGAGGGCGGGATGTGCCTGTGCGGCGGCAACCTCGGCTGCAACCTCGATGCACGGGGCTACTGCCTCGATCGCACCGAGTTCCCACCCGCCGAGCTCTGCGCGGCGATGCACGTGCCGTGCGAGTATCTCGCCGACCGGATCGGCCAAACGGCCGCGGCGGTCGAACAGGTCGGCGAGGAGCTGGTGCCGGAGCTCGCCGCGCGCGTCGCCGAGTGCCAGGCGGTGCGGGTAGAGCGGGCCGTGGGCGAGTGCGGCCTGTCGCCCTGCACGGTCGTGTGCGCGCTCGGTGACAACATCTGCGGCGCCAAGGGGGATTGCGAGTCGCTCTGCGACGCGGTGGATCCTGCGGTCGCGCTGGAGTTCGCGCAGCTGCTCGCCGCGTCGCCGGGCCTGTGCGCGGATTGTCCGAGCTGCGAGGCAACGGGGAATCCCCTGTGCACGATCGGTCATGCGTGCGGGGGATGAGGGATGGCGGGGTTGGCCATGAGAGCTTTCGCGAACGTCCTCTTCGTATCCCTCGCTGCCTCCTGCTCGGATGACGCCGCTCGGATCTCTGCGTCCGACTCGAACTCCGACACCGGCGCCGCCGAAACGTCGAACGAGACGGGTGGACCCGGTGCATCGAGTGGGGCGACAGCGTCGACTGGCCCAGACACGGGCTCGGGAGCGGATTCGGAGGTCGGTAGCACTGCCGGCGTCAGCGAGGCCGATGCTGAATCAACATTCTCCGGTGACACCGACGCGTCGACCTCCACCTCGACGACAGGAGAGAACTCCGATCCCTTCATGATGTGCGCGAGCGCCGGCTCTGCGGAGGAATGCGCCGCGATCATCTTCCCCGATGGCCCGGAAACCCAACAGCCTAGCTGCCACTGGCGGGATGTGCATACGGTTGGAGCGACCGTATCGTGCGAGCTCATCAGCACTGAGCAGAGGTGCATCTTCTTCGATGGTTTCCTGCTCGGTTGCGGAGGGGGCGGAAGCTGCGGCGAGCCGAATGAAGGCGAGCCGTTCTCGAGGGAGGTTGGGGGCGCGATGGAGTTGCTGTTCTATCCAATCGAGGAGGTCTGCGGCCCCGTTCCAACGGCTCCCCCCGATGAGGCGCAGTGGGAACGGTGCGGGAGGCCTCCCCATCCGGTCTGCACGTGTATCTGCGATCTGATCTGATCCCTACCGGCCGAGTTCACCCCGCGGGGCATCGTGCGTTCGGCGGTGCTGGTGAACATCGCATCGGGCGGCTCGGCCGCGCTGTGGCGCATGCCGTTCGATACACGAGGGTGAGTCCGCAGAGCCGTCAGTCCTCCACCGGCGCCGTGCGCAGCGCGTCGATCAACGCCTTCTCCCGCCCCGCGTGCACCCCGAGCTTGCCGTGCTTGACGAACCCGGGCTTCAGGTCGCCCGGCTGGCTGTAGATCGTGCCCATGACCTCTTCCCAGGGCATCGGCTTGCGGACGAGCAGCTTGCACGCCGCGATCTTGCGCATCGTGGCGATGAGGCCGTTGTCCGTGGTGACGACCGCGCCGTCCGAACCGCTCGAGTAGCAGCCGCCGCCGTCGCCCAGTAGATCCTGGCGGTTGGTCGCCAACGCGTCGTGGATGTTGTCGTACTGCGCGTCGCTGAAGTGCTGCGGGAACGGGCAGCCCTTGAAGTAGCTCATGACGTTCGAGCGATCCGGCGTGAGCGTGATGTTCTGGGTCGCGCCGTTCACCCGGATCGCGATCGTGACGCTGCCATTGTCCGCATCGCACTTGTTACCGCCGTGCACGGCGACGAGCAGCGAGCCCCGGGGGTCGGGCGGTGTGTCGCCGACGGTGAAGCTGCCACGCGAGTCGCCGTCGAACACGGCGCTGGGATGGTCGCCCGGGTGCTCGGCGACCCACGCCTCCATCGCGGCCTTGGCCTGGGCGGCGTCGGCCACGGCCCACCGATCGCTGTCGTTGAACGTGTGCGGGTTGTGGAGGTAGTGGCCGAGCTCGTGGGCGAGCAACGTGCTGCCGTCGAAGTCCTCGGGCATGCGCACGTAGCTCTGCGTGCCCCAGGACTGACCGCCGGTCGGGCGGTCGACGTACCAGTGCCCGCCAGCGCCGTCCCACTTGACCTTGAAGTTGCCGCCGCGCGAGAACACGACGATGCGGTCGGATCGCTCGAGCCCGTACGCGGTGCGGGCGTTCGACGGCGCCACGGTGTCGCACAGCGTGTTCGTGTCGATGCTGGCGTCGGTGTTCGCGGCGATCGTCGCGGTCGTCTGGCCGGGTGCGAAGATGCAGTCGCGGTTGAGCGCGGTGCTCTCCACCAGGTCGTCGAAGTTCGAGGCGGGGTGGATCACGAACGAGACGTCGCCGCCGTTGCGGCGGAAGATCACGTTCGTCGCCGCGATCGCCTGTTCCGCCTGCGCGCGCGTGAGCTTGCTGGGGCGCCCGCCGTCGTCGTCCGCGGTGCGCACGAACTGGATCGGCAGGCGGTACTTCGGCGGCTTCAGCTTCGGCGCCTCGGTCGCGTGCCCGACCGTCGGGATGCCGGCGGGCTTCGCCGTGGGCAGGTGGTCGGTCGCCTTGCCCACCGGCGACGGCGCGAGGCGGGCGGAGGCGGGGCTCGCGATCGCGAGCAGGGCGAGGACGGGGAGCACCAGGCGCGGCTGCATGATTGGGAGAGACGGCGGCCCGCACGTGTGACGGCGGGGCGTGGGGCTGGGCTCACCGACCCGTGCGCTCGCGGTGCTTGCACCCCGGCCAGCAGCACGGCCGGCGCTGGCCCTCCTCGAGCTCCTCCTGCGTCCGGCGGATCCGCCGGGCCCGCGTCGCCTCTTGCTTCGCGTCCAGCACCCAACAGATGAACTCGTTGCGGGCCAAGGGCGTGATGTCCCGCCACGCCGCGAGCGCCGTCGCGTTGGCGGCGAGCGCCTCCCGCAGATCCTTGGGGAGCTCGTGGACGACGCCACCGGGTACGGGCTCGCGGGGCACGGAGAATAGTAAGACCGCAGGGCGGTGGCGGTCGTCAAGCGGTCCGCTGCCGTTCACTCGGCAAGGATGACCGCCAGCGCGACCGATCCAGCCCGTGAGCGCCTCACGTCTCGGATGTGGCGCGCTCGCCGACGAATTGCCCGAGTGAACCCCGAACCGCGGATCACACGAAGCCCAGCGCCGCGATCGCGTCCACCAGCTCGCCGTGGATCCCCGGGTGCGCGCACAGGATCCCCACGTTCTTCGCCAGCCGCGGCGGCGCCGAGAAATCCAGCGGCGCTCCGCGCAGGTCCGTGACCCGCATGCCCGTGCGCGCGGCGATCACAGCCCCCGCGGCGTGGTCCCACACCAGCTCGACGCGCGTCGGATCCGTCGGCACGCGCAGGTACACGTGCGCCTGCCCGCGCGCGACCAGGGCGTACTTCGCCTGCGAGTCGCAGCGGATCGTGCGGCTCGGGCGACCCAGGTGCCGAAGGATCGCGTCCACGTGATCGAGCTTGGTGTGCCCCGACTCGACCGACACCGTCGCGGTGATTTCGTTTCCGATCGCCCCCGCCCGCGGGACCTCGCGCGCCGCGTCGTCGTCCACGCCCAGCTCGAACACCGGCCCGTCGGCCTCGACCACGTACACCGAGCCCTCGGCGTCCGCCCGATCCACCCCGCGGCTCGGATCCCGCGGGAGGTTCGGGCAGCCGAGCAGGCCGACCACCGGCGCGTCGCCGTCGACGCGGGCCAGGCACACCGCGTACTGCTCGCGCCGCAGGAAGCCCTTGGTGCCGTCGATCGGATCGAGCGTCCAGTAGGGGCCGTGCGTCGGGCGCTGGGCGCCGGCGTCGATCGCCGCGAGCACGCCGTCGCGATCGGCGTCGGGCCAGGCCACGCGCGCCGCGGCGACCACCGCGTCCAACCGATCGAGATCGACGCGGAGCTCGTCCGCCGATTCCTCGCCGATGATCACCGGCTCGCCGAGGTGCGCCCGCAGCCGCGCGACGATCACCGCCTGCGAGGCGAAGTCCGCGATCGTCACCGGCGACGCGTCGGCCTTGCGCACCGCATCGAACGACCCGGCCGCGACGGCCCGGCACACCCGGCACGCGGCGCGCAATGCCTCGAGGGCCACCTGGTTCTCGGGCGCCAGCCTCATGCCGGCTGCTCCGACCCGGCCGGGGCCCCGAGGAATCGCCGCGCGAACGCGACGATCGATCCGCTCACGAACTCAGGGGCGTCGAACTGCATCGCGTGGGCGCTCGGCGTGGTGCGGACCTCGAGCAGCTCGGGGGGCACGCCGGCGACGGCGGCCCGCGCCGCGTCGTTGTCCGTGGCGGCGTCGCCGTCGGCGAGCAGCATCAACAGCGGCCGATCGAACCGACGCAGCCGCGTCATCGCGCCCATGGCGAGGTTGCCCATGAAGCCGCGGAAGCGCGGCGTGACCATCGCGAGCTTGTGCGGATCGGGGCGGATGAAGCCGTCGAGATACGGGCCCGTGGTGAACATCGTGTCGTCGATCGGCGCCGGGATCGCGGGCACGTCGAGGGGCGCCCCCGCGGCCGCGGCCTCGTTCTTCGCGGCGGTCGCCGTGACGGTCGCGCTGGGGAACAGGCCCGGCGAGACGAGCACGAGCCCGGTGAGCCGATCGCCCAGCGGCCGCACCAAGTTCAGCGACAACACGCTGCCCCAGCACCACCCGACCAGGAACAGCGGCGCGTCGGGGACGGCCGCGGCGTCGATGATCGCCAGCGCGTCGTCGACGACGCTCTTGGCGCTCGGCGCATCGCCCCGGCCGACCTCGTCGAGGCCGGTGCCGCGGCGATCGGCGCCGACGACGACGAGCCCCGCGGCGACCAGAGGATCCACCAGCGGGAACAGCCAGCCCGAGTGGCTCATGATGCCGTTGAGCAGCACCACGGTGCCGCGCGGCGTGCCGCTCGGGTGCCACGCGCGGTAGCGCAGCGGGTGGCCGTCGGCCGCGGGTACCTGGCCCATGTGCACGGGCGTGTCGCAGTCGAGCCGCATCGTCACATCCCCATCGCCACGCCGCCGCAGACGTTCCACGACTGGCCGGTGACGCCGCCGGCCTCGCGCCCGAGCAGGTGCACGATCGTCGCGGCGACCTCGCCCGGCTGCAGCAGGCGCTTCTGCGGGTTGCCCTCCACGATCGACGCGATGTACGTCTCGGCGTCCTGGCCGACCATCTTGCCGCGGATCGTCATGCCGACGCGCAAGAGCTCGGTGTCGACCTGCGACGGCGCGACCGAGTTGACGGTGATGCCGAGCTTGGCGACCTCGAGCGCGAGCGAGCGGGTGAACCCGTCGACCGCGGCCTTCGACGCCGCGTAGATCGAGTTGTACGGCGCGCCGAGCTTGGCGGCGACCGACGACACGTTGACGATGCGGCCGTACTTCGCGGCGATCATCGGCTTGAGGCAGAGCTTGGTCAGCCGGAACACCGCGAAGGTGTTGAGCGCGAAGATCCGGTGCCACTCCTCCTCCTTCGACATGAGGAGGTTGGCGACGTGGTTGGCGCCGGCGTTGTTGACCAGGCCGTCGATGCGGCCGTGGGTGCTGCGCACGTGGGCGACCAGCGCGCCCGTGCGCTCGGGGTCGGTGATGTCGGCGACGAAGGCCTCGGCGCGCAGGCCCATGTCGCGCAGCGTCGCCGCGGCGGACTCGACCTGATCCGCGGTGCGCGCGACGAGGATCGCGGTGGCACCGCCTTGCGCGACGCGTCGGGCGACCTCGAGGCCGATGCCTCGGCCGGCGCCGGTGATGATGTGGACCTGGTCGTTCAGTTCGGACATGGCAGCTTCGGATCGCACGGCCGCCGCGGGGCACGCGTGGAGCCGTGGTCGGCGCCGACACTACCCGCCGGGCGCGGGCCTGGCAACGCGCGACGCCGAGCGGGCCCGTGTTACCGTGCGGTTGGAATGATGCCGCGGACCCTGCGAGTTCCCCTGTGCTCGGCTTCGATCTCGATCGTGATCGCCGCGACGGCGTGCGGCGGCGGCGATTCTTCGAGCTCGTCGGGCTCCTCGGAGTCCGGCACCGGCAGCAGCGGTGGCAGCGGCGCGGCCGAGTCGAGCTCGAGCGGCGGCGCGGGCGACACCACGACCGGCGGCATCCCCGATCTGTGCCCGGACGTCGCGGTCGAGACCGGGATCGTCGGTCGCACCGATCGCCGCACGTGCGAGTTCCTCGCCGATTGCGTGATGCCGGAGACCGGTGTCGAGGTGCGCATCTTCATCGAGAACCCGCAGATGGGCGGGAGCCCCACGATGCCGGGCACGCTCGATCCGGCGGCCGTCGCCCTCAACGACATCAACAGCGGCGTCGGCGGCCGCTTCGAGTTCAAGGTCTCCGCCGGCAGCTACCACGTCTGCGCGATCGCGGACGACGGCGGCGTGCTGTGCTCCGAGGCGATCGTGCTGAGCGACGACGACCCGGTCGTGTTCGCGGAGTACGAGGGCGGCACCGCGTTCAGCTGGACCGTCGAGTCCTGCGGGCTGTAGATCGCGGCCGTCACCGCGCCGCGACGTCGTCACCGCTCGAGCACGCAGATCGCCGCGATCGCGTCGTCGGGGTCCGGCGCGCCGGAGTCGAGCTCGCAGTCGTACTCCCACGTGCGCCAGAACGACATCAGGTACAGCCCGGGCTGCGACGGCGCCTGCACCTGCATCTGGGCCTCGCCCGATGCCGTGTTGCACGCGGGCTGCCCGTCGTAGAAGCAGTCGCGCCAGGGCGCATCGACGAGGCCCATCATGCCCTGTGTGATGCAGCCCTCGCAGTCGCAGCTCGCGACGTCGTAGTCGAACAGCAGCTCGACCGACGCCGAGGGGGCGACGCGGGTGACGTTCGTGCCCTCTTCGGAGAAGCGGACGTTCTGCACCGCGACCTCGCTGATCGGTCCGAGCGCGCTGGGCAGGCTCGGCAGCGGGATCCCATTGCACGTCGGGTCCTCGGGCGCGCCGGTGGTGGGGTCGGGCGGATCTCCGCTCGACGATCCCGAGTCGCCGGTCGGCGGTGGCCCGGACGAGCTCTCCTCGGCCGTCGCGGTGGTCGTCGAGGGTCCCTCGGCCGAGTCGCCGTGGGTCGTGGACGCGGTCGCCGTCGCGGACGCGGACGCCGATGCAGACGTCGGCTCGCCGCCCTCCGAGGACGCGGGGCCGCCGGTGCCGAGGGTGCCCGACGCGCCGTCGGACGCGACGCCGCCGGAGTCGAAGGCGCAGGCGACCGCGAGCAGGGGAGCGAGTCGAGTCACCGCGCGCAGCAGCATCGTCTCCAGGGTCGCCGGTCGGATGACGTCGCGCAATCGCGGGCGATCCGAGCCCGCGTGATCGCGGGCCCGGATCGGGCGTCGAGCTGCGCTCGCGTCGCGCTAGGCCGGTGCGTCGTGGCCCTTGCGACCGCGGCCGTGGGGCAGCAGGCCCCGCGGTCCGTGCTCGGCGATCCGCGTCGCCATCGTCGCGCGCTGCTCGGTCGTGAGCGCGTGGTGGATCGTCACCATCGCGCGATCCCGCGCCACCATCTGCGTCTCGTGGTGGGCCTTCATCGCGTCGAGGTACGTCTGCACGGTCGCGGCCGCGAGCGTGTCGGCGCGGAACGCCTCGGCGAACGCGGCGTGGCTCGCCTCGTCACCGTCACCGCGACGCGGGCCCGAGGCCGCGAGCGCCCCGGAGATCACGTTGCGCTGCTCGTCGGTGCACGAGATCGACGCGCAGAGTTCCTCGGTCATGTGCGCCGCGAAGGCCTCGGGGTCGCGCTCGCCCTTGCCGTCGCGCTTGCCCTTGCCGTCGCGCTTGCCCTTGCCGCCGTGCTTGCCCTTGCCACCGTGCTTGCCCTTGCCACCGTGGCCGCCGAACAGCGCGCCGGGGCCCCGCGTCTCGAGCAGGTCGGCGAGGACGTCGCGCTGCTTCGCGTCGAGGATCCCGTGGGCAGTGACAATCGTCTCGGCCGACCAGCGCGGACCCATCTCGCCGTCGTGCACCGACTCACGCCAGCCCGCGAGATCGTCGGCGTCGAAGTCGCCCGAGCGCCAGGCCTCGGCGAGCGCCGCGTTGGCGGCGGTGAAGACATCCTCGGAGGGCCGCGTGGGTGCGGTGGTCGTGAGCAGGGCGGTCAGCTGCGTGCGCTGCTCGTCGCTGCACGACACCGCGGCGCACAGCCTGTCGATCGGCGCGCCGTGGTGGCCGTGGCCCGCCGAATCCGCGTCCGCGTCGCCGTCGAGCTCGGCGCTGCGGGCCTCGTCGGTGTCGTCGTCGTCGCAGCCGACCATGCCCGCCGCGGGGACGAGGGCGAGCCACAGGGTGAGGGAACGAATCGTTGGCACTTGCACGGGTTGGAGTGTGGGCGCTCGGTCGTGGAGCCGCCGTCGCGGCGTCGCAAAGCGGACGTAAACCGCGCGGCGGCCGGCGGACGAGGTGCGACGGCGGTGCCCGCCCCTTGTCGCGGGTCCATGGGCCACGGTCGAGGGTTGCTGCCACCGACCTCGCTCGTCCCAGGTGAACTCGTCGACGCGCTGCGGCACGCCTCTTGCTCTGCGGCGGGCGAGCCTGCCCGACCGATCGGAGCACGCCAGGAGACAGACCACGATGAAATCACTGATCTCGATCGGAGTCGCAGCCATGCTCGCGACGCCGCTGATGTTCAACACGACGAAGGTCCGCGCCGACGCGGTCGCGGACGGGCCGTCGGCGGAGGTGCCCGCGGATCCCGGGGTGCTCTTCGGGCCTGCGGCGGTCTACGCCGCGACAGTCGCGACCGTGCGCCTGGCCATGATGGTCGCCTCGCTGTCGGCGACCGACCCCAAGAGCGAACCCGTCGATCAGGCAGAGAACGCCTTCGACTGAATCCAAGGTGGCGCCGGTGTTTCGCAGCATCGGCGCCACCTCCCCCGAGCACCCATGCATCCGATTCTCGACCGCGTCTTCCGAGTCCTGGGGGGCGCATTGGTGGCAGCTCACCTCGGGCTGACGATCGTCTACAACCTCCCGAGCAATCCGGCGCGCCAACAGGTCGCCCCGCTGCTCGACGCGTACATCGGGCGCTACTTCGCCCAGAACTGGCGGATGTTCGCCCCCACGCCGGCCTCCTCCAATCTCTCGGTGCTCGCCGTGTGCCTCGCGGAGGACGAGTTCGACCGCGTCTTGCACGAGCGAGCCGCGGGCGCGCCGCTCGAACTCGGCGAACGGTGGGTCGATCTGACCGCGCCCCTGGTGCGCGGTCACCAGGGCGCTCGATTCTCGGCCTACGATCGGCTGGGCCGCGCGCAGATCACCGCCGCGCGTGGGGTCGCGTCTCTCCCTGGACACCTCGAACTCGCGACGCGCTCGTGCCACAAGGGCGACGAGATCGCGTGTGAAATCGTGGAATCGGAGATCCGAGCATGGCGCGAGGGCTCGTCCGAATACCTCCGTCGCGTCGCGTCGTCGTATTGCCTCGCGACCGCGCCGCAGTCCGCCGGAGTCGCCCTGGCCGTCCGCGAGTACCGGGCGATTCCGTGGTCGAAGCGCCTCGATTCGGACGCCACCCCCGAGCGGACGGACCGACCGCTCGGCGTGTTCGAGCTCGCCGGTGATGTGATGCCCGCCCCGATCTATCGACCCTAGGCTTCATCTCAGGTTGACGGGTAGTCATTCGAAGGACCGATCCATCATGGAATGCCTCACGTTCTCGCAATGGCTGAACGGCCCAGCGCGCCACCGGACCGGCATCCGCGGGTTCCAGATCTGCATCGGTATCGCCACGCTGTTTCGCTGCGCGACCGAGGGCGCATTCGCGTCCTGGCTGTACGGACCGACGGGACTGGGTATCGGTTCTGTCGTTCCCCTCCTGGGCCCGAGCGCGGCCCCGCTGGATGGGGTGTACGCCTACGATGCAGGCGTCCAGGCGGTGGTCGCCGTGCAGGCATTCGCAGCCATGCTCTTGATCTCCGGGCGGGCGCAACGCCTGGGCGTGTCCATGGCGCTGGTCTGCGCGGTGCTGCTCGAGTGCCGAACCGTCGAGATCAATGACGGCGGCGACAACCTCGCGCGGCTGAGCTTGTTGTACATGTTGCTACTGACTCCATCGAATCGACCCTCGGTCGCCGGGTCGGTCTCGGCCTACCTCCACAACCTCGGCGTCACCCTGCTCGTCGGACAGGTGCTGATCCTGTACGGAACCGCCGGCTTGACCAAGGCCATGGGCGAGGCCTGGACCCACGGCACCGCGCTCTATCTCATCGCCCAGGTCGACGAATTCTCCCTGCCCGCGCTCCGTGAACTGTTCGAGATCCCGCTGTTCACGGTGGCGGCGAGTTACACCACCATGTTGTGGCAGCTGACCTTCCCCATCGCGGTGTTCTCGCGGTTCAAGCTCGCGTATATCGCGGTAGGCGTGATGTTCCACCTCGGCATCGCCGGGTTCATGGGCCTCGTCACGTTCAGCCTGGTGATGCTCGGAGCGGAGCTGCTCCTCGTCGACGACCCGACCCACGCACGAATCGCGGCCTGGGTTCGCGCCGTCGCGGCACGCGGACACACCGCGTGGGCCCGACGCAAGGGGGCTGCGTGAGGCCGCTGCACCTCGTCCTCGGGTTGTTGGCGTTGGCGTTGGTCGCCGGTGCGTCGTGGGCCACGCGGCGCCCCGAACCCGTCGAGATGCTCGCCCCTGCGGCATCGAGGGAGCCACAGCCCGAGTCGGACGGGCACCGCCCGGCGACGGCAGCCGCCGAATCCGAGGTCGATGCCAGCGGCGATCTCTGGCTCGAGGGGCGCATCACCGACGTCGCCGGCCGAGCCGCGGGCGGCGTGAGCGTCGTCATCGACACGCGGCCAGCACGGACGGTCGTCTCGGATGATGCAGGCATCTTCGTGTTCGACGGCCTGCAGCCCGGGCGCAATCGCCTGGTCGCGCGCGGCACCGCGGGCTACGCCGGCCCGGTCGACATCCTCGTCACGGCGCAGACCGAGCCCGTCGAGCTGGTGCTGCGTCCCGCCCACGGCCTCGAGGTGGCGGTGCTCGACGGCGAGCGAGACGAGGCCCCCATCGAGGGCGCGAGCGTGGACGTCCGCGACCCATCCCGTCAGCGCCGCCAGACCCTCGCGGACGGCCTCGCCACCTTCCCCGCGGTCGCCCCGGGAACGGCCTGGCTGAGCGTGAGCGCTCCGGACCGTGCCACGACGATCCTTCGCGTCGACGTGCCCGAGGGACGGGGCACCCTGGCGCTGCGCGTGGTCCTCGACGCCGGTCGCGTCATCGAGGGGGTCGTCCTCACACCCGATGGCGACCCCGCGGTGGGGGCGAAGGTCGCGACGCGGATCGCGGCGGGCCCCGGTGCCGCCGCGGTCGCGGCCGATGTCGACGGCGGTTTCTCGGTGCGCGTCCCCGATGGGGTCACCGTCACGCTGCGCGCCACCGCGGTCGGTTTCGTCGCCGCAGAAATCACGGTGCCTCCGGACACGCCGCTTCCGGTGACCTTGACGCTCGGCGCGGGCCGGACCCTGTCGGGGATCGTCACCGACGATCGCGAGGTCCCGCTCGCCTCCGCCGTCGTTCGTGGCATCACACCCGAGCACGAGGTGCTAGAGGCCGTCACCGACCCCTCGGGCGCGTTCGAGTTGCAGGGTGTCCCCCCAGCGCCGATCGAGCTGCTCGCGGTCGCCGGCAGCGGGCTCTCGGAGCCTCTCGCGGTCGCCGGCGGCGATGGGTCGATCGAGGGCCTCGCGCTCGTCGTCCCCACCCGCGGGTGGATCCGCGGCGTCGTGCGCGACGCCGACGGTGAGCCGCTCGCCAACGCCACTGTCCATGCGAGCCCGGATCTGCGCGGGCGCATGGGCAGCGACGCCGGCCGCATCGGACGCGGGGCCATGATCGCGGTCGCGGACGACGAGGGCCACTTCGCGCTCGAGGGGCTCCGGCCGGGGCGCTACGCCCTGCGTCCCCTCGGCGCCGACGAGGTGGGTGCGGATCCGATCACGCGGACGCCAGCGTTCGCGAGCACCGGCCAGGACGACGTCGTGGTCACGCGCCTGCGTGGCGGTCGCCTCACCGCCGCGGTCGTCGATGCCGCGGGGGCACCGGTGGCCTACACCGTCCGCGTCGATACGGGGGCACCGCACCTGATCCACGACGCGACGGGGCGGTTCTCGATCGACGGGATCGCGGCCGGCCCCCATGTCGTGACGATCGACGGTCGCGGCCTGGGCGGCTTCGAGCTGATCGACGTCGAGGTCCGCGAGGGGGAGACCACCGATCTCGGTACGCTGCGCGACGACGGCGGCCGCAGGCTCGAGGGCCGTGTCGTCGATGGCCACGGCCTGCCCGTCGCGGGCGCTCGCGTCCTCGCCGGAGGGACGATCGATCAGCTTCCCGACGGCACCTTCGAGGTTCGCACCCGGGGCGGCGACCTGACCGACGACGAGGTGCGCACCGATCGCGAGGGCGCCTTCGAGATCGTCGGACTGCCCTCCGGACCGCTCGTGGTGGTCGCGACGCACCCCGCGATCGGCCGCAGTCGCGGCGAGCGGGTCACGCAGGAGATCAGCGCGATGGTGCTCGAGCTGCTCCCGACCGCGTCGATCCGCGGCACGGTGATCGACGTCGATCGGCCCGCGGTCGGTGCAGCGGTCACGGTCTCCAGCGATGCCACCGCCGACGTGCGCCGGATCGCCATGACGGATGATTCGGGCGCCTTCACGCTCGAGGGCGTGCCCGCGGGGCCGACGACCGTGACCGCGCTTCGGCAGGGGCGTCACGATCGGCAGCGGACCGCCCGACGCGCCGTCGAGGTCGTGGCGGGCATCCCGTCCGACATCGAGCTCCGACTCGGCGGTGGCGACGGTGCGGTCCGCGTGCGCTTCGAGGAGCCAGGGGACCGCATCGTGATGCTCGCCTCTGGCACGATCGAGGCCCGCAGCGTGGCCGAGTTCCAGGCCGCCGCGAGTCGCGGCGATGGCACCGAGGCCGTCGACTTCAGCCTCGGCGGCGAAGCCGTGGTGTTCGACGAGCTCGAGCCCGGCAGGTTCACGGTCTGCGCGGTCGCGATCGAGCGGGACGTGGATGTTCCCGCGCAGCAGCGGCGGACGGTGCTCGATGGCGACAATCTCGCGTTGTCCTGTGTCGGCGTCGAGCTCGACGCGGAGGTGGCCTCGGCCGTGTTGTGAGCGGGCGCCCGGTGCCGTACCGACGGCCCGGCAGAGCCCGCCCGGTTTCACCACAACCCCCGCGGTTTCACCGCAAGCGTTGCATGCGCCGAATCACGAACGCGGGCCGGAACGGAAATCGCTGCACTGGTCGATCGCGAGGGCCCGCGCGCAGGCTGGCGACACCATGAGCCACGCGACCGTCGACCTCAACGCGAAGATCCCCAACAACGTCGGGCTTGCGGACGACCCCAAGGTGCGTCGTGCGCTCGAGCACTGGCAACCCAAGTACCTGTCGTGGTGGCGCGAGATGGGGCCGTCCGACTTCGCGGGGCGCGATGTCTGGTTGCGCACCGCGATCGACGTCGGCGCCGACGGCTGGGCCAACTGGGACTACGTGAAGATGCCGCAGTACCGCTGGGGCGTGTTCCTGAGCACCGCGGGGGCCGACGCACGCGTGCCGGCCGGGGACCTGGCGGGCGCGCCGGTGTGGCACGAGGTGCCCGGCGAGCACCGCAACGCGCTGCGCCGCATCATCGTCACGCAGGCGGACACCGAACCGGCGAGCGTCGAGCAGCAGCGCCTGCTCGGCCGCACCGCGCCGAGCCTGTACGACATGCGCAACCTCTTCCAGGTCAACGTCGAGGAGGGCCGGCACCTGTGGGCGATGGTCTACCTGCTGCACAAGTACTTCGGCGTCGACGGTCGCGACGAGGCCGACGAGCTGCTGGCGCGGCGCTCGGGCGACGCCGACAAGCCGCGCGTGCTCGGGACCTTCAACGACCCGTGCGAGCACTGGCTGTCGTTCTTCGCGTTCACGATGTTCACCGACCGCGACGGCAAGTTCCAGCTCGCGGCGCTGCGCGAGAGCGGCTTCGAACCGCTGGCCCGCAGCTGCGAGTTCATGCTCACCGAGGAGGCGTTCCACCTGTTCGTCGGCGAGACCGGGCTCGAGCGCATCATCCTGCGCTCGGCCGAGCTGGCGCAGCAGGATCCCAACGGCGACATCCGGGCCCAGGGCGGCATCGACTTCGGGATCCTGCAGCGCGCGGTGAATACGTGGTTCTCGAGCTGCCTCGATCTGTTCGGCGGCGAGATCTCGAGCAACGCGGCGGCGTACTTCGCCGCGGGCCTGAAGGGCCGCTTCCACGAGCGCGATCGGTACACCGATCACCGCGCCGACGCTGGCACCTACCGCATGCCGATGGTGGTGAACAACCAGCTGCGCGAGGCCGACGTCCCGCTGCGCAACGCGATGAACGAGGTCCTGCGCGACGACTACATCGCCGACTGCGAGCGTGCGGTCCGCAAGTGGAACGGCCGACTCGAGGTGATGGGCTCGCCGTTCCGCATCGAGCTGCCGTCGCGTCGCTTCAACCGCCGCCAGGGGCTGTACGCCGAGCACCACTTCGATCCCGCGGGCAACCTCGTCGACGCCGCGACGTTCACCCGTTCGCGCGACGAATGGCTGCTGTCGAAGGCGGACTCCGCGTACCTCAACGAGATCATGGTGCCGGTGACCGAGCCGGGGAAGTTCGCGAACTGGATCCGTCCGCCGAGCAAGGGCATCGGCGGTCAGGACCGCGAGTTCGCGTACGTCCGCGGGTAGGTGAGGGCGTGCCCGCGTCCGGCTCGGGCGCGGGCTCGTCCCACTGGGCTTGAACCCCGCCGCGCGACCGCGCTAGCCTGTCCGCGCCATGCACCTGCTCGGACCGCTCGTGCTCCTGCTCGTCGTCGGCGCGGTGGTCTACAAGCTGCTGATGCGCGGCCGCGACGAGGCGGTGTTCCTCGTCGAGGTGCGCGGGCCGGGCGTCGGTGGGCTGGCGCTGCGCGGCAGCGTGCCGGGTCGCAGCGATGCCGACGTCCTCGACTTCGTCGCCGCCCTCGGGCTGGCGCGGGGCGCCAAGCTGTGGGGGATCTTCGATCGCGGGCGCCTGGTCGTGCGCGCCTCGGGCGACGTCCCGCCCGAGCTGCAGCAGCGCGTGCGGAACTATCTGTACAACTGAAATTCGAGCCGACGCTCCGCGACGGCAAGGGTCGTCACCCCTGCGGGTCGAAGCCGACGTCGCAGCCGTAGCGCACGTCGAGCCGCGCCTGCTGATCGCCCTGCACCAGCGTGCATGCCTCGGGGCAGAGCATCACCGTCGTGCCGTCGATGTAGAACGCATCGGCGGCGCAGTCGGCCAGGCCGACGACCTGGTGGAAGGTCTCGGCGGGGCCGAGGCCCCCGGGCAGGTAGTCGATCTCGATCGTGTCGGGATCGATGGTCTCGCCCGGCGGCGGCTCGGGGATCGCGAAGGAGCACGCGACGGGCGTCGCCTCGACGACACCCTGGGCGATCTGCTGGAACACGACGTCGAAGTCGGCCGCCTGCGACAGGGGGAAGCGCCAGCCGCCCGAGAGCACGCTGACCTGTTGGATCGATCCGCCCTCGCCGGCGATCGGATCGGCGGGCAGCCACGGCGCGGTCGGCGGGTTGTTCACCGGCATCGACACGATGCTGTGGAAGACGTACCGGCGATCGCCGGGCGTGCCGAACAGGGCGGGCTGCAGCGCGAGGAGCTGCGCGTCGAAGGCGTCGCCGTCGGCGGTGTTGCCCGAGGCGCTGGTCGCATCGGTCATCGCGAGGATGATCTTGTTGGCCTCGGGTCGAAGCCAGTCGGAGTACCCACCCGGCGCGAGCCCGTGGGGATCGGGCGCCGAGAACCACGCGACCACGTTCGCGAGGAACGCCCCCGAGCCGGTGGACATGTCGTAGTGGAAGTAGCGATCGGTGATCGCGGGCACCGCAGGCGGCGGGTTGCAGTCGGTGCCCGACAGCGGCATCGAGATGCAGATGTCGAGCTGGCCGCCGGGCGGATAGTCGCCGGCGACGATGACCCGGTAGTCGAGCCCGCTGTTGCCCATGATCTGAGCGAAGTCCGCGTTGATGCTGGACTCCACCGCGTCGATCGCCGCGGCCATCGAGTTCGACGTGTCGATCACGAGCAGCACGTCGACGGGGACGAACTCGACCTCGGCCTCGAGCATCTGCGCGGCGCACTGCTCGCCCTCGGTGTCGGTGGGCAGGTCGGCCGCGGCGCCGAGATCGAGCTTCGTGCCGGTGTCCGCGGCCGTGCCCGTGCCGCTGCCGTCGGGGGACGTCGTGGCGGAGAGGCTCATGCCGACGGAGGCGCCGTCGTCGGCCCGGCCGTCGGCGTCGTCGGAGCAGGCCAGCGCGAAAGTGGCGAGGAGCGGGGCAATGCGGCGCACGGGCACGTTCCTGCGAGCATACGTGGACGCGCGAGCAAGTGGGGATGCGGGCGCCCCGAACGCCGTGGGAGGGTCGTCGCCTTCGGGGTGGCGCGCGCCTGCGGGGCCTGTGTACCCTGGACTCACGATGATGCGGACGCGATTTACCGTAACCACAATCCGATCTACGGCTGCCGCCCTCGTGGGCTTGCTCGCGGCCGCGTGCAGCTCCGACGGCGGCAACGCGACGGCGACGGAGGGCAACGGCAGCTCGGAGACCGGCACGGCGTCGGCCACCGACACCGACACGGCCTCGGCCTCGAACTCCAACTCGAACTCGGCCTCGGTGACGGACACCACGCCGACGACCGAGGGCACGGCGACCGATCCCGACAGCTCGAGCACCGACCCGACGGTCGCAGACTCCAGCTCGTCCGGCGGCGACGGCTGTACGCCGGAGGACGCGTGCATCGAGGACACCGACTGCGCGCCGGGCCAGACCTGCATCGGGTGCCTGTGCCTGGGCGAGCCGACCGGGTGTGCGCAGTGGGGCGAGGGGGCGTACGGGAACTGCGTCGTCGACGGTCAGGACGCGTGCATGAGTGACGCGGGCGGCTGCATCGGCAACGGCGATCCCGGCGTCGGCGTGTGCTTCTTCTCCGACTGCACCGAGGCGTGCGACTGCCCGCAGCCGCCCAAGGGGTTCGAGATGCAGGTCGCGTGCGAGAGCATCAGCGCGGGCGATGACTCGCTCGACTGCTTCATCGAGTGCGGCGGTGGGCTCGAGTGCCCGGAAGGGATGTTCTGCGTCGGCGGCACGATCTGCATGTTCGGTGAGGCGCCGGTCGGACTTCCGCCGTACAGCGACTGCATCAACGTCGAAGGCGAGTGCGAGGGCGGCATCTGCATCTCCGACAACCCACCGGATCCCAGCTTTGGTTGGTGCGCACCCGGCTGCATGGACGTGGAAGACTGCGCGGTACCGGAGACCGGCGACGCGGCCGTGGTCTGTACGGACGTGACGGACGACATGAACAACGAGTGCCTGCTCACCTGCGGAAACGGCGAGACCTGCCCCGACGGGATGTCGTGCCAGGCTGGCTTCAACATCTGCGCATGGGACATCTTGGTCCCGCCGCCGCCGCCGTACGGTGACTGCGAGACCATGCCGGTCGAGGAGGCCTGCGCGCCGACCGACACCTGCATCGACACGCCCGAGGGTGGCATCTGCGGTGGCGCCTGCGAGGACGCGACCGAGTGCCCCGCGGCGCCGGACACCGGTGACGCCGTGGTGACCTG
>LNFM01005320.1_pt1 | contig 22453 bp, 17 predicted proteins | sample 596031 | NCBI WGS metagenome assembly LNFM01 (sample SAMN04254537, study PRJNA301005) | activated carbon metagenome | isolation source: dual media filters at the Ann Arbor, Michigan drinking water treatment plant | place: USA: Ann Arbor | reverse complement strand
TCACCACCGCCGAGCGATGCACTTGAACGAAGGATGGTGGTAGCTGCTCGAGCAGCTCCTTGAGGGACGTGCGGATGAGGCCGTCCACCTCGCCGGCCAACACCCTGGTGTATTTGGTGTCGGACTCGAAGAACATTACGTCATCCACATGGGTCAGACGAACCTGTTGGCCGGTGGAGACATGCAGCCACTCAAGCGTGCTGCCCTTGTGGGCTTGTGTGGAATTGGAAAGGGAGCGCAGCACCTCGAGCTGGGAGGAAGGGGCGCTGGGGGCCAGGCTTTGGAGCTTGGTGACCACCTTGGCCAGGCGGGCCGGATCCAAGGGCTTCAGGACATAGTCCACCGCACTGGCCTCAAAGGCCTCCAGGGCGTGGTTGTCGTAGGCGGTGACGAACACCACCCGCGTGCGGCCTTCGACAAGCTGGGCCACCTGCAGGCCAGTGAGGCCGGGCATGCGGATGTCAAGGAATGCAAACGAGGGCTTGTGGGCGGTGAGCGCGCGAAGTGCCTCTGGCCCGTCCACAGCCTCGGCCACGATCTCCAGTTCTGGCCATAGCATCTGCAACTGCTCTCGCAGCGCTTCCCTCATGAAGGGCTCATCGTCGGCTATGACGGCGGTGTGATGGATAGACATGGATTGCTCAGTTTTCTTTTCGAATCCGGACCTGATGCTGAAGACCCATTTCAATGATGTATTGACTCGGACTCCTCACTTCCCTTGACTGGACATCAGTTGCAATCCAGCCAAACTCTTTGATGTCTGCAAGCGTGATGGGCTCATCGATGGTTTGGCACTGCAACTCGGTGTTGGGGCCAAAACTGTAGGTGGTGAATTCGGACATGCACATGTCCTGGCTGCCACGCTTCTTCAATGCAAACCCTTTTTTCAAGCGAGCGTAGCGAGCGGCAGCCAGCTCCTTTTGTTTCCTGGCGCGCGCTTCAGCTTCTTCACTTCGCTTCCTTTCGGCCTCCTCGGACGCCTTTTGTGAAGCGATCAGCTCGCGCTGTGTGGCCATGAAAACGGTGACGCCACGTCCATTTGAAACTCGCCCAAAGGCCGCGTCAAACAAGGGTACTGAGTTGTTCACGCGACATGTCGCTTGAAAGTTTCCCGCCCACCCTTTGAAGAATTCCAAGGTTTGTGCCGTGGTAGCGTTAGCCGGCAACAACGACTTCGCAGGGGAATCGGCAGCGGCCAAGTGGGGTAAACGTATAGATAACACTCCACCGCCGGCTTCACACAACTGAGCGAATCGAGTGCGCAGATCCCGGGTCATGACAGCATAAGAATGAACAAGATCGTTGTTGTTGAATGCCTTATCCTTTTCAGTGATTGACAACAGCCTATTGGAAGCTTTCTCAGGCTCTCCCAGAAACTCGCGTGCCACCCCGTGCAGGTTCGAGCGAAACTTCTCCGGCGTGTCACCTGCGTTGACGGTGGGCACCTGAAAGATTTTCGGCTTCACCGCTTCAACCACTGTGGGGTTGGAGACGCAGCCAATCATGGAAAGTACAGCCACTGCAGCCGCCGCGGATTTTGTCGTGCCGATCGTGACAGAAAGGCGTTGCGCGAGTGATTTCTGGCTCATTTTTTGACCTGTGAATGATGGTGTGAAAAAGATATCTGATCTGCGTATGAATCGTAGCCAAGCCCAAACATCGTCGCGCCTGGCTTGCGACGAAAGCCGCAAGTCAGAGATAAACCGCGCTTCGAGCGGGATAACTGCTTTCTCTGAGGGTTGGTGCACTGAACTCACCTCGCCGACCGGTAGCGAACAAAGAGCGCCAGCCAGCGCGGCCACGTTCCTTCACCAAAAGCGGTAGCCGAGTTGCTCTGCAGGCAGCGTTGATAGCCATCAGAATCGCTCTGCCCCGTGATGCATCCGCGCGCATGCTTCTTTGCATCCTCAAGCGCCATGCGCGCCTGCAGCTGCTCGGCGAATCCCTTGCGAAGCGCCTCGCTGGTGCTGCGGGGGATGTCGGTCTCATCCACGCCGGAGAAGGCGGTGCTGCAACGCTCGCGCGCGCGCTGCTTGCGCTGCTGGGCACGGTCCGAAATCTCGATCTGCTCTTTGGAAGGCAACACCCACCCACCAGCAGCTTCGTCATCCATGCAGGCGGCTATCAGCGGGCTGAGCTGTGCGCCCAGGATCAGCTCGTTCTGCAGGTCCAGCTGCAGCATGGACGCCTCCACTGCAGCGCCAGGCGCACCCGCCGCCACCGCGGAGGCCTGCGCCGACCCAAGGACTGCGCCGATCAGAATCCTGGCACCCCAAACCGCAACACTGAAGTCACGGCTTGAATCTGTGAAGTCATTGAACATGCAGTCTCCTGTTTGCCTCAGGGTTCGCCGGCCAGCACGAAGCCGGCCCAGTTCATGGGGTTTGGCGATGACTTCATCAGCGAGAGCTTGGCCTGGCGAAGGGCTTCGGTCTTGCTCTGGCCGGCGGCAAGGCGGGTGTAGAAGTCACTCATGAGAGTGGCCGTGGCCTTGCTGGGCACCGGCCACAGTGAAGTGATGGAGCTCTGTGCGCCGGCTTCCTCCACCGAGCGGCGCAGGCTGGCCACGCCCTCCCCGGCCTCGATCTCACCGTTGCCGGTGTCGCAGGCCGAGAAGACCACAAGCTCGGTACCCCGAAGGTTCAGCCTGCTGATGTCAGCCCCGGTGAGGGTGGAACCCTTGTCGCTTGCGCTCAGTGCCAGAGCGGACTGCAGGCCCGGCAGCGCAGTGGCCAACCGCACGTATCCCTGGTCGCCCAGGTTGATGCCGGGTTCAAGGAAGATGCCGTGGGTAGCCACGTGCAAGTAACGCGGGGCTTGCTGGAACGTGAACGCGTCCAATGTGGCCTGGTCACCGGTGTAGAGCTTGGTGGCCACGCCTATCCTCGACATGGCCGCGGCCACGTGGCCGGCCTCCTCCCGCGTCTCGGGCAGAGGTTTGAGCTGCATGTTTCGCAACAACTCACCGGTGACGGTGCGCATCTCCCCAGTCAACCCGTTGGTTGATGCGGCACCGACGGCGGAGAACACAGGGTCGGCCACGATTACCGCGGTAGCGCCCGGGCCAGCAGGCGGTGAAGCGGAAGATGGCTCAGAGAACTCTGCGATCGATGTGACGTAGCGCACGTTGTGGCGATCGATCACGCGTCCGCCGGCCTGGGGCTCATTCAAAGCCTCAAAGGGCAACACGCTCAAGACGCCGTCAGGGTCGATCACCCAGCTCTTGGCCGCCCGGGCTTGTACGCTCAGTCCTCCCAGCAGCAGGGCACCAAGCGCCTGCCCACCGTCGTCCTTGCCGGCAACCACGGCGCTGCGCCATTGGCGTGACAACTGGTTGATCTCGGTGAGCGTGCCGATGTCCTTAACCTGCGTGGCGTTCTTGCTCACCACGTAGCGCAGCACGCGCGATGGCGCGAGTTGCAAGTTCTTGAAGTCCACCGGCCGGTAGATCGAGTATCCGATCAGCACCTCTTCCCCGCCAATCTCCAACCCCCTTTTCTCCAGCTTGAACTGACTTCTCGCCAGGATCTGCTCGCCAGGGGTGAACACGTCTTGGATGCCTGCCCTCTGGAACTCTTCAAAGTACTTTGTCATGAGGGCGTGCTCCTCATTCGTCCACATAGCCAGGGCTTCGGCGTAATTGGCGCCTTTCAGCGACATATCGGTGAGGCGGCGCTCGTGGTCAGTAAATTCCTGACGCGCGCGGAACATTCGCATGCTCGTTGAACGCGTCCAGATGGAGCGCCTGCGTTCGCGGTACCGGTTGCTCGCCCCTTTGGTCTCGGCCACGAGCCCAATCAGCTTTTGGCGAGCCATTGGGCTCTCCGCCGCCATGACGTACGCGGCATAAGCCCCCGTGAACAGGCGTCGGCGCTCAGCGGCCGCATCGTGCATGATGCCCAACGTACTCTTTACACCATACACAACGTAGTTCTTCGAGCTCTCGCGTTGAGCGCAGGCGAAGGCCTCGTCGGCCTGAGGACCAGGACCTAGTCTGGCCAGGGCGATCGCCATTCGAAAGCAGGCGCTCTCCACCCCCACATCGATGTTCTGACGCGCCATCGGGTTGGTGTTCGCGCTCTGGCGCGCCAGAAAACGTTTGAATGGATCCTCAAAAATCGCGATCGCCTTCTCCCGCATCCCCATCTCAGCGTAGGCCTCCGTAAGACTGACCATGGTCATCTCCACCTTGGGAAGGCGCTGGACCAGCATCTCGTCCAGCCGTGTGCCCTCCATTTCGGGAGTGATCAAGCGACGGTTGAGGTACACCGCAGATGATGTGCCCACCTCCATCATCGACTTGAAGATGGCCATCATGTCGGCCGTCGTCATTGATGCCAGGTCCGGATTTCCGCTGGCGATACGATGGGCCAGCTCAGCCTCCTCGATCGCCAGGAGACGCTCCATGTGCGGGATGGCATCTTTGGTCAGGCCCTCGGCTCTCGCAATTTCAATCAGGGTGGATAGGGCCACGCGCTGCTGAGCAGCGTACAGCCTCACCCGGTCTGGGTACTGTGCGCCGTATTCGTCCATGCCCTTGAGAGCGGCCAGAGTCCTAGACTGCGCTGTAGGCCAGTCCTTGAGTGCCTTGGCGCGCTGCCCGGCCTCGAAGTCTTGCGCCCAGGTTCCCAGGTCATTGGACTGTGTCATCTGCATCTGTCCCAGTCGCAGCAAACCAGCCAGCGGGTTGCCTGAAGATGGCATAGCTGCGCCTTCGCAGTTACCTTGCAGGCATTTGAGGGCGCCCAAAATGTCAGCGTGTACCAATGGGGCAAAGCTGCAGGTCAATGCAACCGCGGTAGAAATCAGGGTTTTCTTCATGCGGGTTCGGTCCACTCGACCGGGGTTTGAATGCGTGCGACAACGCCACCATCGGGGGCGCTGTCGATTCGAAGGGAGGCTTCGCTGCCGTACAACAGGCGCAGCCGCTCGCGCACGTTGCGCAGGCCCATGCCGGTGCCTTTGGTGGGTGGTGACGCCATCAAGCCAAGCCCGTTGTCAATCACTTCAACCTGCAGCCGCTGTTCGTTGTCCAGATAGCCGGTGTGTACCTGTGCCATCGAGGCGCGCACCACGATGACTCCCTCGCCCACTTTGGGCTCGATGCCGTGTTTGATCGCGTTCTCCACCAGGGTCTGGATCAGGAACGGTGGGAAGGCGGCATCGGAAATGCCGGGGTCCAGGTCGACCTGCACGCTCAGGCGAGATCCCATGCGGATCTTCATGAGCTCCAGATAGGCCTGCACCGACTCCATCTCCGCGCCCAGGGTCGTGCGATCGCTGCGGGTCTGTGGAACCGTGGCCTGAAGGAAGCGGATCAGGTGGCCGGTCATGGCTTCGGCGTCTGCCGGCGACTTGCGTGTGAGGTGCTTCACGTGAGCCAAGGTGTTCCACAGGAAGTGGGGCTCGATCTGCGCACGCAGCACTGTGAGCTCGGATCGGGCCAGCTCCCGGTCTCTCTCAGCGATCTGGGCCCGGGCCCGCTCTGCCTGCAGAAGCGCTTGTGTGGTCTTGCGCGTCTGGTTGGAGAACTTCAACCAGCCTCGCGCGGCCACGATGAGCCCCAGTGCAAACATGCCCAGAATCATGAAATCGGTGGTGAAGTTGGTATCAAGGAGCTTGCTGGCCACTGGTACCGGCAAAAAGAACACCGCCATCCCTGAGACGCTCAGCACGACGGCCACACAGATCAGGAGCTCAACAACGGCAGTCAATGCCGCCACCGCTCCATGAGCCCAGCTGCCCGGGGTTTTACGAAGTGCTGCCGGCAGCGCCATAAGCGTGAGCGCCAGGACGGCACCCGTAACCGGCCCGCCCAATCGGCTGGAGCCATATATCTGGTTGATCGCCCACAGCTCCAAGGCACCCAGGCCCAAGGCCACAGTGATCAGAGTCCCCACGAACAGTCGTGACTGTGGCGGCGAGCCGAATCCAGGGGCTCGGGACAAGAGCCGTGCCAGGAATGGAGTGCTCATGCCTGAAAAGATATCTGGAACATCGGGTTTGCACAGAACTTCAAGGTCGCCTCAGGCCTGTGCATCACATGGCTCCCCCAGTGGGCCATGGGTCCCTTTCGTGCCCTGCAGGATCTCGACGCGGGAGAGGACGCCGCGGGCGGGCTGCTCGACCACGGTGAGGTGGGCCCTGGTGCCGTAGACCCGCTCCAGGCGAGTCCGAACATTGCGCAGGCCGCGCCCACCGGCTTTGCTCTGGGTGTGCCCAAGCCCGACGCCGTCATCCTGAACATCCACGACCAGACGACCGGACATCTCGTAGGCGCGCACTTGCACCATGACCGGGGTCAGGCATGGCTCAGCGCCGTGCAACAGCGCGTTTTCAACAAGGGCATGTATCACCATCGGCGGAAATGGCACGCCCTTGAGCTCTGGCGGGCAGGAGACGTGAACAAAGACACGCTTGCCCATGCGGATGGCTGCCAGTTGCAGGAACGCGTCCACCAGCTCCATCTGGGTACCCAGGGTGGAGTTGTTGCACCTCATGAAAGGTGCAGATAGGCGCAAGAATTGGACGAGCTGGAAGAGCATGAAGTTGGCTTGGGCTGGGTCCTTTTTCATCAGGAACTGCAGGCTGGCCAGGTTGTTGAAAAGGAAGTCGGGGTCGAACTGACTCGAGAGCAGCGCCAGGCGAGCCTCGGCCAGTGCCCGTTCCTGCTCGCACTCCAGGCGCCGTGCCCGCTCGGTGGCTGCGCGTTGCACCGCGCGGCGGCTGCAAGCGGCCCGGATCCAGGTTATGGCTACAGCGCCGGCGGCCGGCAGCGCGAACATCGTCGCCACCAGGAGCATGGGAAGCTCGACTGTCACGAGGACGAAGACCACGGTGAGCGCCGCAATCACGGCCTTGCTGATTCCGCCTACCGCCCAGAGCACGGTGCGCGAGGGGCTGCGGCCGCGGATGATCTCCTTGAGCAGCGCCAGACGTTTGTGAAGTGCCCGGGTTAGCTCACCAGGTGGCGATCTGTCGAACGAAGTGTTAAGGGCGGATGAAGTCATGGGGTTTTCCTCTGAAGTCAGTTTTGGTTGAGTGGGCTCTGGGCTGGAGCAGTGATCGGGTGGCGTGGCCACTTCAGGTCGACCGGACATCTCAGGCTTGAGCACCTTCGGACTTGGTCCACCAGTGCATCCATGGCAGCGGCTGAGTCCACTTGGCTGGGCTAGATGACGAAGACGAACCCTGGGCGACCAGACCGTCCGGGGCTGACGTGGAGGCCGGGGCTTGTGAGAGCGTGTGCACCAACGGCGTCACGTGGGCGCTGAGCACCAGGGTGTAGAGCGCCGCGGTGATCACGGCGCCGGCGCGCCATGCCGGATGCTGCGCGGCCCCCAGGGTGATCCGAATGACCAGGATCAGCGCCTGGCAGAGGAAGTAGGTGCCTGGCAGCAGCAGGGCTGCATTGAGGACTGAGTGGCTGTCGGTGAACATCGAAATCGCTCCCATCGCTGTGTTGATGGGGTGATCTTCGAAGTTGGCAGACTTGAGCGGGCCTGCTGTGCGATGAGTCCGGCTTTGTTGCGACGACGGCGCCGATTCGGCGACGAGTCACGCCGCAGGAGTGTGGGTCAGCTACATTCGAGCGCCGAACTCACCGTGCGCACCCAGGGAAAACGTGAAACTGATGGCCTCGACGATCTTGCTGACTCTCGCCCTGCCAGGCGCGGCGTGGTCTCACGGCGGTGGCCTCAACGCCGAGGGTTGCCACAACAACCGAAAGACCGGAGACTACCACTGCCACCGATCTGGTGGCGGATCCCAGAACTCACGGAGCTCGGCCGATTCGGCCCCAGGGTTTGGCTTCGCACCGAAGGGGGTACCAGGCTCACGGCCAGCAGTCGGTCCGGGTGCAAGCTTCAGCAATTGCGCCCAGGCGCGAGCGGCTGGCGCGGCGCCGCTGCGAAGGGGCGAACCAGGATACGGGCCGCACCTGGACCGTGACCGAGACGGGGTTGCCTGCGAATAGCAGGCCATCGGGCTACCTCAGCCTCTCTGCCCGCATCTCCAGCCTGGCTTATCGCACAGATCCTCGCTGGCTGGAGACCAGCATGTACACGCCAGGAGCGGTGGTCCTGACCTGGAACTGAACACCGCCTTCGACCGGAACAACGGCAGGGACCTGGCAGTTCCAGGAACTCGATGCGCCGCCGCTCTGCGGCAAGTGACACACAGATACCGTGTTGGCATCCGCTACCACCCCAGCAGGGATTGAGAAGTAAACCAGTCCGAAGAAAGCCTGGAAGTTTGCTACCAGCTCAAATCCGTCCAGCGCGTTTCCCGGAAGTCGTTCCACGGGCACTGTTGGTGACGCAAAGCTCTGCCACACCAGGCGCGCTGAAGGCAGGGCCGTTGGGTCCGGGGGAAAAGTGAAAACAGGTTCCTTCTGGGAGACAGACTTGACGCAAGCGACCGCCTTGTCAGCAAACAGATCTGGAATGCTCACGCCTTGACTGAAGCGTCCATCAGCCACTCCGATTCCGACATTGGGACCTTGGGTGAAGCCGCGATGGTCCTGCACCGTGGTCTTGAGGGTCATCACGTCCATGACGGGGTAGTTGTTCAGCCCATGGGCGCGAACTGAAGCCATTTCATCGTGAGTCGTTCCCGCGTTGGAGCTGTGCCTCCACAGGGATACCGGGCTGAAGCTGTAGCCGGCCCCATCACGAAAGTCGGCGGGATCCAACGGATCGAGTTGGCAGTAGTCCTGGATAGCCAGCCTCAGTGCCACGTCTGCAGCGGGAACAGGAAACCCATCTCCCCCATCCGCCTCACTTCCCCCGCCCCCACAAGCTGAGAGGAGCAAGCTGAGAGAAAGACAGGTGATGCCAGTGGAGATTGTTTTGAAGTCGGGGTGCATGGCCAGGCCTTTGATTCGAGTCTTGAGAAACTCGCACGCCATCGAGTCGATCTGCGTGCGTCCAGTGCTTGGGTGTCAAGCTGGTACGAATGTCGGCGGAGGCCGCTTCAGACAGTGGTTGTATGTGACGAACGCCGAAGCGCACCGACGATTCCGCCAAATCAGGGACGGAAATCGTCGGGCACAGCCCTCAACCAGCTGTGCGACTCAAGATCCAGGTACAGACCCGTGTACCGGATCGGCGCGCCTCAGAGTTCGTCGATCTCGCCGCTTGAGGCATCGGCTGCCTGAGCCAACCTCTGCACATCGAATCTCAGGCTTCATCGGGTTCAAGCCCTAAAGGCTGGCCACCGCGGCACCGCCATCGACCGTGCGGAAAACGCGACGACTGGACCCTCTTCGTTTCGAACCACCAGATATGCCAGTTCCGGCGCATGTGCTTCGAGATCGAAGTGCAAATCATCATTGTCCGTTGCGCGACGAAACCGGCATCAGTGAGATAAAAGCCATAGTCTGCGGATGGCCGAGAGGCCTATCTCGCTTTCAGCCTCGTTCGTTTCCGCCCAGGAAACTTGGTGGCAAGGCATGCACCAATACAGAGACCCGCCCTTGCAATCCCGCCACAAGGGGACTCGAAGTCCGGTCGAGAGCTCGTCAGGGTAGAGGTGGCGTCGATTCCGATGTTTGAACTGCGCGGCCAAACCAGCCTGGACGATGACGCAGGTTCGTGAGCAGGCTACGTAAACCGTCCGTACACCCATGTAAGCCAAACCTGACCGCTAGCAGTGCGGCACCACCGCTCGCAACCATCAGGCACGCGAGCTGAACCGTCTCGTGCGGCAAGAGTGCACTTCCTTCTAGTCCGAGGACAGTGCGAGTGCTGGCCATGTCCCGGTGGATGAGCGAATCAAGCAGGACATGGCTCAACGTGCCCACAAACGCGGTTAACCAAAGCATTGATGTCTTGATGGGTTCAAACGTCCATCGCCAAATCCGCCGGCCCTCCAGCATCTTCCACGCAAATACGCATGCGAGTGCAACCGGTAGCGATCCCAAAAACGTGTGCGTCCAGCCATGAAGGTCGTCATAGCCACGTGCCATGCGCACTCCTGGTTCAACGTCCATGGCAACCTGAGTGAGTGCGAACACTTGTATGGAAATGAGGCGGGGGGCGATCGCCTTGGCCCCGATCCCAACGCCAATGTGAAAAGGTGTAAACGGCACTTCATGATCTCCTGGATAGTTTCTTCGTCCTCCACACCATCCACCAAGAGAACAGCACGATCTTCAAAGAGACAAGTTCGAAGGAGACCCAGGCAGAAACTGCTGTCGGCCTGTTGAGAGACCGTTGAAGAATCAACCTCGATTCGACCTACAGCGGCACTTTAAAAATTTTGGAGAGGCGCAACAAGTGAGACGTGCGAAGGGTTTTAGATTTCAAGGGTGTCCGGTTCCATACTCGGATTTGTATGCCTTGGCAATGGTGGCCCTGATCAATTCCTGTTTTCCTTCAATCCGTTTTTGTTCAACGTAGTACTTCTCATTGTTCTGAATGCGAACCACCTCTTCAGCGACTTCGGCTGCGGTGGGGGCTGGCGCGCTCTGCTGCACCGTTCCCAACGAACGATCTTCGAAGAGACTGGTATCACCCTCCGCAGCCATGCGCCCAGCCTCATTGATGATATTGGGATCGATGAATCCAAACCACTGCGCTTGAACCACATTGGCTTGGAGCGCAGCAGCGAGCAAAGCCAGTAGAACCGTCTGCTTCTTCATATCAACCCTCCATACGCAAGACATCACAAATTCGCTTTTCGTGTGGCGCTTTTGCAGCACACTGACCCGTTTTGGCGTAGCTACCACATGTTCCGCCGACCCCCTTTAACTGCAAGTCAACAGACACTTGTTTGCAGACTTTGGACCGGTATTCCACAGCGCCCCTGGCTCGCGCAAGCTCCTGCACCTGGTAGCTAACCGCAGCCTTGCACAGAGATAGCGCTTCCTTGTCCTTTGAGAAAGCACCACAGTACTTCTCAGGGCGACCAGGGGTGAACTGGACTACAAACTTTTCTCTCGGCCCAACAGCAGCTTTGGCTTTCTTCATGGCCGCTGCGTTGGCGTCGATTGCGGAGAGCCTGATCCGTGCCTGACTTACAAGGCTGTCGGGATCGTTATTCGCGTACCGATCAATGAAGGCATTCAAGCTCGCCCGGCTTGAGAGCGTTTCGTACTGTTCCTTGTAGTCGAGGCGAGAAACTTGTTGGTCGAGTCCCTGTTGGGCAAGGACACTCTTCAGCGTCTGCACGTCGAGCTTGAACGTTTCTGTCCTTTGCCCATCGGGTGGGATCTCGCTCATGCCCAAGGTCAGAACACCGACAAACATGCGGGCCAAGATGATGCTTTCCTCAACCTTAAAGTTGCTGTTGCAAGGCGAATAGTCGGTGGCGCTTCGGCGGGTCTGACTGGTCTTCCCCTTGCAAAAAATAGTGTCAACAACCTGCTTCTGGCGATCCTTGGCGAAATCGAAAATCACTTTCCCCTCGGCTGGCCAGAAGAGAAAACGTTCGACCCCAGGGTCTCCAAGATCCTGCTCCGCAAAGCTGAGATTCCAGCCGCTTTCGCTCTTGACCAGATAGAAACGGCGCATATCTCCTTTGCCGGGATGCGCTCCCACGACATACTTGGTCGTGGCTGGACTCGAAGAGCCAACCTCTGAACGCGACTGGCTAGGAGACGTTACCGAAGTCGCGCCGCTGTTGCTCGACTTGGGCAGGGGCGTGCAGCCAACCGTTGCAGTTCCAAGAGCGAGTACAGAAACCCACCCCCAAAATTTGAACTTCATTGTTTTATTCATAGATTGCCTCCGAGATAGATGGCACCGGGGGTACGTCGCAAACCTTAAGTGCACTTGTTTATCGGCCGTCTTTCGCGCGTCTTGAGCAACCAGTATTTCTATGTGCGACTGCCGCCTTCACCTTCGAGCCAAACATGCAGACTGCCGTGGATCGGCCTTTGCCCTGAGGTCTCAGAGCTTGCAAGCGGCGAGCAGCACCATTTCACCAACAGAGTCTGGAACAACCAAGCTCCAGTCCGCTTCTGAGAGCGCCCCGCTCTTTTCTCTGGACTCGGTGACCGTGCCATTGGCGCCATACTTCACAACGGACATGAATGCGAAGCGTTGCCGAGCACAATCAATTCTCCAGCGATTGGCGCCGTCCCTATCGGTTTTCACGATGTCTACGAGATCTGGCGTTCCGTCGTTGAGGAAGGATGGCACCCATTTGCCATCCCTTAGTGCGCTTGGTTGAAAGCCTTCCAGAAGTACCTCATCAATCCAGATTTCGACGGTGTTCGTGTTGACGCGGCTGAAGGTACTCAATCTACCCAGATTGACTCTTCTAGACCCCGAATTAGACATGGCCATAAGAAGTTCACGGTCTGGACGACTAGATGTTTTGCAGAGACTGGCCAGCCGAGCTCGGAATTCAGGTGTCCGCGCCCCACGTGGAATTGGGATCGGACTCGCGTTGGGCTCAGTGGATCTTCGGCTATCTAGAACCCTCTTTAGTGACGTCAACGCAGCGTCATAGTCTTGGGGCCATGCCTCTGACAGGCGATAGAAAGTGGTCCCATCGCAGCTAACGCCGCCACGACCTGCATGAGGAGTATGGACTTCTTCCGGGCGGGGATTGATGAAGCCATCAAAGAAGATCGTGTTTCCTACCTTGGAGACAGATTCTTCGTCCACATGCCAATAGACCGATCCGACGTTGAGCTTTGGCCAAGTGAGGTGGTCTTGTCCCGAGGCCTGCGCAACGGCGCACGAGGCCAGTACCAACATAACGCTTTTTAGTATGTTATTCATCTATGGGTCGATTGATCTGAAAGTACAAATTTATTGTTCTCGCCCGAGTTCTCAATGTAAAAAGAACTGAGCGATCCGAGGCAGCGTCCTTTTTAGTGAGGACCACCACCTCAGATGTTTTCGAAGCTTGCAGCAGCTTGGATGGCATTGCGCAGCTTCTCCATCCGCCGCTCTGGTGACACCGGCAGAATTACTTGCTCGTTAAAGGCTTTTACTGATTGGAGGACTGGCCTCACACGAACTTCGTAGGACTTCGCATTGCGAATCTCTAGAGTTTGCCAATCAGAATTCCCAGACACAAAGCCAATGGTGAACGACTTCTCGTAAAAGTATCCGGGCGTCATGCCGTCCTTTGTCCCTTTGTAGTTGTCGAAGATCCTGTGAGTCGCCGCTGGTGTGTCTGCACCGTCGAGGAACAAGGCGACTTCCCAGTCGAGAGAAGAGATGGGGAATCGCGTTCCATTGGTCAGACGGACCTTGACGGTAGGCTGCAGGCCGAAGAAGTTCTTTGGGAGGCTGAAACCCAGGCCTTCCCCCTTGAGCTTTAGAAGCTCAGTCTTGGTCTCTTCATACGCCGGGAGATTGGCAATCTCCTTCTCCAGCTCAGGAGGATATGTTTCTTTGACCTTCTTAACCTCCGCTCGGATTACCTCGCGCGGTGTGGCGCCGGGATAGATTTCAATCAGGCGCTGGAACGAGATGTCTGCAACTGCCCAATTGAATGCGTCCAGTTCTGAGGGCGTGAACTCCTTGACTTGCATACTTAGCGAGCCACGGTATACGTCGATCCCTTTGTCCGTGACCAGAGGAACATCAATACCCCTAGGGCTGCATGCCGCGAGCATAGTTGTGAGTGACAGCGTGACAGCAGCAACAAAAAAGCGAGGCAACTTCATGAGAGAACTTTCATTTCCATGTTTGAGCGAACCGGTGTGAGCGCCTCAGAACCAGTAGGGTCCATCAAGTAGGCCTACGGCCAACTTATCGGCACCATCGAGCCTTTTCTTGAGGCTCGATTCCACTGACGCAATGGTGCCAAGCTAAGACGGTGGTCACGAGGTGTTTCTGATGAACACGGTCAGAGAGAGACGGATGCCGGGAGAACGCGGACGAACCGTTCCACCTGATGCAATCCGCGGCACTTGAACACGGCGCAAGCCTTGCAGAGCAACACATATACGATGGAGCAATGGATCCGAAGACTCTGGCGTTCTACGCCAACAACGCTGCTGACATTGCGAAACGGTATGAGTCGGTCGCAAGTCCCATGGAGCGCTACTTCAGCGTAGCCTTCACACCCGGCTCGCGAGTACTCGACATAGGATGCGGCTCCGGAAGAGATGCTGCAAGTCTTCTGGCCACAGGACACGACGCCTTTGGAATTGAGCCCGTCGAGAGGTTCCGGGAAGCTGCTATGCAAGCGCATCCTGAACTGCAGGGCCGTATCTCAGAAGGTGGCCTACCCAACACAGGAGAGGCGTTTGGTGGAGCTTTCGACGGCGTCATGTGCAGCGCTGTTCTGATGCACGTGCCAGACGCTGACTTGCTCGACGCGGCAATGGCAATCAGGCGCTTACTCAATCCAAATGGAAGTCTTCTGATCTCGCTTCCTGCATCTCGCGGCGAGGAAATCACTGAGAGTCGTGATGCAGCCGGCAGACTTTTCTCACCCTACACGGCGGAGCAAGTTTCCTTGCTGTTTGAACGTCTGGGGTTCCAGCCCATCGGGCGTTGGGAAAGCGGGGACGTTTTGGATCGGCCAGGCACAAGCTGGACCACGTTGTTGCTCAAGCGCCAGCACAGTGGTTTGCAGCGCCCGATCGATCAGATTGAAACCATACTCAACCGTGATCGGAAAGAAGCAACGTACAAGCTTGCCCTGATACGGGCCCTGGCGGAGATCGCGACCCAGGAGTCACGTGCGGCTGTTTGGCTCCCTGATGGCCAAGTGGGAGTTCCCATCCGCCGCATTGCAGAACGCTGGTTGCTCTACTACTGGCCGGTCTTTGCAAACGCAGTCTTGATCCCGCAATCGAAGGCAGAAGCTACGGGGGGCAAACCCCTCAAATTCCGGCGCGCGCTTACAACTCTCATGGAGCCGTTCACCTTTCAAGGCCTACACGCGGGACTGACAGCGTGGCACCTGGCGCGAACGTCGGATCGACTTGATGCTTCCACACGCTCTAACCTTGAGGCCGCGCTCAAGGCATTGTCCGACACGATCCGCGTTGGCCCAGTCGCCTTCTCGGGCAGCGGATTCGATTCTGGACCAGTGTTCGACTACGACAAAAGAACGCGGCTTGTTTTAATGCCTGCAGAACTATGGCGTGAGTTCAGCCTTCTGGGACACTGGATCGCGGACGCGGTAGTGGTTCGCTGGGCAGCGCTGACCCAACAGATTGGTCACCGTCAAAGTCTGAATGCAGGCGACGTTCTCCCGCTGCTACTGGCCAGACCGGAGTCCACTCGCGCCACTCAGCTGGCCCGTGAAGCCTATCAAGCCGCGAATGTGTCGCGGTGTACTTGGTCCGAACGACAACTCGATGGGACGTTCGCAGTTGACCACGCCATTGCTTACGCGCTTTGGGGAAACAACGACCTCTGGAATCTGGTTCCGGCTCATCCGCAAGAGAACCAGGGCAAGTCCGACAAACTGCCCAGTGCGGATCTGTTGGAGCTCAGTAAACCCAGGATCGTGAGTTGCTGGGAGGTGGTGCGAGACCGGCTGCCCAACACGTTTGACCGACAGGCGGAGCTGCTCACCGGTGAGAGGCTTGGAGCGACGGGGAACTGGCAAGCGATGCTGTTTTCTCGGTTCAGGGAAGCCATTGAGTTCACCGCAATGCAGCGCGGGGTCGAGCGCTGGTCTCCATCAAATGTTGGACGGCTCCGTTCATGATCGCCCAGCGACAGTTGGCCCTCATAGATCCATGCAAACCTTTCGACATCGAGCTCCTGGAATCGGCGGTTGATTCAAGGGGTTTCACCGGGTACCTCAAACCCTGAGGAACCTGTAGCTTGTGTTGTATGAACCTAGGCGACGTCGATCCCGTCTTGTTGCGCCATTCGATGAGGCATGCAATCGACTTTGAAACCGCTCATATTCGCCTTCAATGAACTCGACGCGTGCGCCTAGCCCTGCATCTGGTCTTGGCAAACGGCCGCCGAGACCATCCCCCTAGAGATCGCCATTCAGATCATTCGTGAGCAAAGACTTTAGCCTCTGGACACTTGCTTTCGACACAAGTGAGTCCCATTGGTGCTCAGCGCTTGTTCTCGATTGAAGGGGGGGGGGTCTAGCAAACCCAGCTGAAGAACTGTCGGTAGAGGGTCCAGCGGTATGATTTTTGTTCTTTCCAGCCTCGTGAGCATCTCCGCCACGAAGAGTGCGGGGATCTGCCATAGCCAGGGATCTTTGATGGCCTTCCACCTGCGCGGGGCAACGGTGCGTTGAGGCTTCACTTACCCCGCTGTGTGGCGAGCTGCAGCTGTACAAGTACAACTCACCTCGATCTCGCGTCCGCAACATGCTGCAAAGAATATGATCCGTTTGTCGGTACAGCTCAAGATCAACAAGATCCAGGGAGATTTGAGTGACAGTTTCTGAGCGGATGAATTTCAGGTCTAGGCGTAGCAACATCGTCTGCACGGTGGCCTTGCAGACACGCCTGTACATGTGCGTGCAAACAAGTTCCATGCTTGCACAGCCGATCTCTGTGCTTGTGTGACCGGAGTAGGTTCGATGTCCGATGGCGTCCTTGTCCACGAGCAATCCGAACTTACCCATTCAACCCTGCCTTGGTCGCTGCTCTCGATCGACGTCGAGACAAATCCAGCGGAGGACAACCGCATATTTTTACTGGGTGCTGTCCGTTCCGATGAGGTGCGCGCAACCACGCTGAGCACTCGGCGAGCTTCACCAAAGCAGATATGTCAGGCCTTGGATGCAATTGCTGTCGGCGCCAGGTATTTGGTGGGTCACAACATTCGCCAACACGACCTCCCTGTACTGCGGTCGCAGTACCCAAACCTTGACCTCCTCACCTTGCCCGTTCTCGACACGCTCGAGCTCTCGGCCATGGCGTTTCCAAACAACCCGTACCACCGGCTGATCAAGGGATACAAGCTCCTCTCTGACTCACGCAACGATCCTCAGAAGGATGCGCGGATCGCGCTCGATTTGCTGAAGGATGAAATTGCCGCCCTGCAAGCGATGCAGCTGGAGGATCCGAAATGGATCACCATTCTGCACTTCCTGGTTCAATCCGATAGCCCAATGAAAGCAGTGATGCGCCACGTGCGCGCATCTGAGGAGCCTCACACATCTGATGCTCTGATCGCAGCTCGACTGAGATTTGAGAGCCTGTGCTGCACCACAGCGCTTCGCCGATTGACAGACGACGGTCTCGGTGGAACGCACACCACGAGAATCGCATTGGCCTACGCGCTGGGGTGGATCCGCGTAGCTGGTGGCAACTCGATCCTACCGATCTGGGTCCACGAGTCGATTGCTGAAGTGCGATCGCTGCTGGCTACTTTGCGGGAGCGGGACTGCGGGCAGGCTGATTGTGAATACTGCAAGCAGCAGCACAACCCTGAGCAGCTACTCAGCACGTTTTTCCACAAGCCCTCCTTTAGGGGAAAGCCTGCCGCATCCGACGGTACCTCCCTACAACGATCCATCGTGGTCGCCGGCCTTCAGAGGCAAAGCCTTCTCGCCGTGCTCCCTACAGGGGGAGGAAAGTCGATCTGCTATCAGCTTCCTGCATTGGTCCATTACTGGCGTTCGGGCCAGCTTACTGTGATCGTTTCTCCGCTGCAGTCACTGATGAAGGATCAGGTCGACAACCTGATTGCTGCTGGAGTGACATGCGCGGTGACGATCAACGGACTCCTGACGCCGCTTGAGCGCCGTGCCGCGCTTGACAAAGTCAGGCTTGGTGACGCCGGTATCGTTCTTGTCTCGCCAGAGCAGTTCCGCAGTCGAACGTTCACGGACGCTTTGAAGATGCGGGAAATCGCTACATGGGTGTTTGACGAGGCGCACTGTCTGTCCAAGTGGGGGCATGACTTTCGCACCGACTATCTGTATGTTTCCCGATTTATTCGAGAGAACCTCTGCGTACGCCCAGCGCCTGTGGCGTGCTTCACCGCCACCGCGAAACCGGATGTTGTGGAGGACCTATGCAATCACTTCAAGGAGTCCTTAGGACTCGAACTGAATCAATTCCTTGGCGGTCATGAGCGTGCCAACTTGTCCTACACGGTCGTCGAGGCCAAGAAGGCCGAGAAAGCGCAGCGGATTGCCGAGCTGATTCGACATGAGCTCAAGGACGGGGGAGCCGCAGTCCTCTTCTGCTCCACACGCAAGTCGACAGAGACATACGCCGAGATTCTTGTGGCGGCGAACTTGCAGTGCGAGAGCTTTCACGGTGGCATGGCACCCGACATCAAGAAAGAGGTGCAGCGCAGGTTCATGGAAGGGGAGATCCCCATCATTGCCGCCACGAACGCCTTTGGAATGGGCGTGGACAAGCCAGATATCCGGGTGGTCATTCATGCTGATATTCCCGGCTCTCTCGAGAACTATCTTCAAGAGGCCGGGCGAGCCGGCAGAGATGGTGAGTCCGCCCGCTGCGTGCTCCTCTTTGATGAGGACGACGTCGAGGCTCAGTTTCGTTTATCCGCCACGTCCCAGCTGACGCCACGCGACTTCACGGGGATTCTCAAGAGTGTGCGAAGTCGCACCAGGCGCATGAAGTCAAACGAGATCGTCGTGTCAGCGCGGGAGCTGCTTGCAGAGAGCGAAGGCACGACGATCGACATTGAAAGCCGGGACGCCACCACCAAGGTCTCAACCGCGGTGGCGTGGCTGGAACGAGCAGGGTTTCTGAAACGGGACGAGAACAGCAGCCGTGTTTTCCCAGCGAGTTTGCGCGTGCCTACGTTGGAGGATGCCCTGGCGCGCATCCAGGCGGCGGATTTGACCAACGATGCAAAGGGCAAGTTTGCAGCTGTCATCACGGTTCTTTTCCGCAGCCAAACGCCTGATGGCGTGAGCACCGATGAACTCATGCTTGACGCTGGTATTCAGCCAGACGAGTGTTTCCGCATCCTCTATCAGTTGGAGAAGCTCGGCATCCTGGTCAATGACCTTGGATTGACCGTTCGTATCTCCAAGGGAGTCAAGGGTGCGTCCGATCTAGCGCTGGAGTTCCTGGACAGGATGGAGCGAGAACTGCTGGACCTCATGTCGGAAGCTGCTCCGGATGCGTCTGTCGGCGGAGAGGCACAACACATGGCGGTTCGTCAGGTATGCACGGAGCTGCGGCGGCGCCTGGAAGTCCCAGATGGTGACGCAAGAGTTTCCCCACAACGTCTGCGCGATTGCCTGCGATCGCTATCTGAGAGCTTCGGCAGCGGGAGCGAAAAGCGAAGCATGATCCACGTTCGGGGTATTGGTCCGGACAGTCTTCAGATCACGCTTCACCGACCATGGAAGCAGATTCGCGAGATCTGCGACCGCCGACGCGCTGTAGCGCAAGCAGTGCTCAAGAGGTTGATTCAAGAACTTCCTGAGGGAACACGAGAGGCCGGGTTGATCGTAGAGTGCAAGGCGAAAGATCTACTCGATGCCATTGAAGGGGACATGGTACTAATGGGCAATCTGAAGGATCCCGCCATTGCCCTCGAACACGCTCTCCTGTACATGCATGAAAACAAGGTACTGGATCTGGACAAAGGTCGTTCGGTCTTCCGCTCGGCCATGACGATCCGGGTGGACGCGGAGGCCGCCAAACGAAAATTCCTGAAGGACGACTTTGCGCCACTCGAGGAGTTCTATCGCGAGCGGACGCTGCAAACGCATGTCATGCACGAATACGCCAAGCTCAGTCTGCATGAACCTGCTGCGGCTCAAGAGTTGGTCACGGCTTACTTCACCTGGCCGCGGAAGAAGTTCGTGCGAGAGTTCTTTAAGGGCCGCAAGGATCTGTTCGAATTAGCGACCACTGAGGAGTCCTTTCGCCGGATAGTGGACGACCTAAACCACCCCGTACAGCAGAATCTTGTAGAGAAACCGGAGACTGGCAATCATCTGATACTCGCGGGACCTGGATCAGGCAAGACCAAGGTTATCGTCCACCGTATTGCGTACCTTGTTCGCGTTCGCCGAGTCGCCCCTGATCGGATCATTGCGCTTGCCTTCAATCGATCTGCCGCGATGGAACTTCGTCGCAGGCTGAAGACCTTGATAGGCGATGACGCGCGTGGAATCACCGTCATGACTTATCACGCCATGGCGCTGCGCTTAACCGGCACCAGCTTGTCAGCAGCAAGCCAGAACGGGCTGGAAATCGATTTCAGCAAGCTGCTTACCAACGCAGTTGCGCTGCTCGAAGAGGGTGGAGAGAGCTGGACTGAAGCAGATGATGCTCGCGACCGACTGCTCCAAGGATACGAGTACATCTTTGTCGACGAATACCAGGATATCGATGAGCAGCAGTACGCATTGGTCAGTGCTTTGGCAGGGCGCCGCAGGGCGGATCCCGACTCGAAGTTGAGCATCATGGCTGTGGGCGACGATGACCAGAACATCTACAGCTTCAAGGGCGCCGACGTAGAGTTCATTAGGCGCTTCCAGAAAGACTACGGAGGTGAGGTGACCTACTTGGTCGAAAACTTCCGATCCACACAGAACATCATTGCTGCCGCTAACCACGTCATTCAGCGAGGCAAAGGTCGGATGAAAACGGACCATCCGATCCGCATCAACGATCGCAGGGTAATGGACCCAGCCGGTGGCGAGTGGTCAGTCCTTGACGCAGAAACGCAAGGTCGAGTTAAGCTGATGAGCGCCCCAGTTGATTCCAACTGCCAAGCTCAATTAGTGCTCGACGAAATCAGGCGCATACGGCGCCTCGATCCGACGCTTGCATTGTCTGAAATCGCAGTGCTAGCGCGCACCCATGCCTCTCTAGAGCCGGTACGCGCAGCTTGCGAGCTGTTTGATCTGCGTTACCAGCTTCTTTCACCTGAAGCCAATGCATCCCGTGTGTCCCTCATGCAATCGAGGGAGGGCTGTCGGATCGCAGCGCTGTTGCGTCCAAGGCGCTCCAAGCTAGTGTCTCTTAAGGCGATCATCAGATGGGTTTCCGGCAGGCAGCATCTCGAACCGATCAACCCTTATTGGGAAGACATCGGGAGCTGCATAGAAGAGTTTGCCGAAGAAGCGAACGCTACCAGAGTACCTGCCATGGAGCTCCTTGAAGGGCTGTACGAAGCTGGGAATGAGGCTAAACGTTCAGGGCATCGCGGGGCGGTCAAATTGATGACAGCACATGGCGCCAAGGGTCAGGAGTTCGCCCACATCATCATCATGGATTGCGGCGATTGGCGCAGTGGCAATGAAGACGAACGCAGGCTTCTGTACGTTGCGATGACGCGGGCCAAGATTAGCCTGGTTCTCCTTCGTGCAGAGGACGGGCGCAACTCATATCTGACGGATCTATCGACGGTTGAAGGTGTCATACACGTCTTGCCAGACGTGCGGCCCACTCCCAAGCCAGAGCTCTCAAGGCGCTACGTCGCGCTCGGGCCTGCCGAAGTAGATTTGGGGTTTGCCGGACGCTTGCCTGCAAACGATTCAGTCCATAGGCACATCCGCAGCTTGCGTGTCGGAGACTCGTTGTTGTTAAGGGGTCGAGAACTTCGGACTACAAATGAAACGCTCGTTGGAAAACTATCAGCGAAAGTAGTACTGGAAGTGCTCGATGCCAGGGCAAAAATCACCGGCGTGATGGTCCGTACGAAAGCTAAGACTGATCCCAAGTACTTGGACAGTGTCAGGTGCGAGGCTTGGGAGGTACTGCTTGCGGAGATGGTGTTTGACGGCTCGCCATCGTCAAAAGTCACATAGATAGGTATGAACCGCCCCAAAGCGGTTCATACCTACACTTCGATCCCAAGTGGCATCGGTTCTCCGGCACATGCGCCATCCGAACCCACTCCACGCCGAACGAGATTGCAGCAACAAACTCGGTCGACTACGCTTCACGTAGCGACCTTCACCACAACGGAGGTGAAATTCTCGCTCAGGTGATGCGACTAAAAGCTTGGACTACCGGGAAGTAGTTCAAGTATCCCTACGAAGACCGAATCCGAGCCGACTAGTGCTGACCGAGTGACGCCATCGCGCCTCAGCGAATCGTGCAGGCAGTTGAGTCCCATTCGATGGGTCAGATATCACTCACCCTTCATGCGAATCTTCTTGTCGAGGAATTCGTTGGTGAACATGGTGGTCGGATCAAAGGGCTTGTCGATACCGATGAGCGAACTCACCAGATCGTAGTCAGCCTTCACGCGAGCGGCGTCGAAAGCTCCCAGCGCTACCTTGGTGGTCGAGTCGTCTCGCATCAACGTCTTGATGCGTTGCCATTGGTCACGCTGGTTGTCGGCATTGAGGCCGCTGACGCTGGCCATCAGGGCCTGCAAGCAGGGGTCGAAAGAATTCACGCAAGACTCGTAGGCGCGCTGCGTGACAGCGACGAACTTCGCGACCGTGTCCTTGTTTTTCTCCAGGAACACGCGGTTGACCACGATGGAGTTGCCATACACGTTCAGACCCACTGAGCGCCAGGGCGCAAAGCCCAGGTCGTTGCCGAACTCCTTGAGCTTGAGGTCGTGCTCGTTGTAGAAGTCGGAAATGATGTCGACCGATTTGG
>LNFM01010222.1_pt1 | contig 22457 bp, 22 predicted proteins | sample 596031 | NCBI WGS metagenome assembly LNFM01 (sample SAMN04254537, study PRJNA301005) | activated carbon metagenome | isolation source: dual media filters at the Ann Arbor, Michigan drinking water treatment plant | place: USA: Ann Arbor | reverse complement strand
ATCAACGCCACCGTGGGCCAGAACCTGCGCCTGATCACGGTGGATGAGGTGGTCTACTTCCAGGCCGACAACAAGTACACCCGCGTGGTCACCGGCGACGGCGAAGCGCTGATCCGCAAGTCGCTGAAGGAACTGGTCGACGAACTCGACACCCAGCAGTTCTGGCAGATTCACCGCTCCACGCTGGTCAACGTGGCCGCCATTGCCGGCGTCACCCGCGACTTTCGCGGTCGCATGCTCGTGAAGCTTAAGAAGCGCGACGACACGCTGCTGGTGTCGGACAGCTACACGCATCTGTTCAGGCAGATGTAGCGGCGCCGTGTGCGCGGGGCGGCGCACCGTCAGTACCTCGCGATCCGTCGTCCCCGCGCGAGCGGGGACCCATTTTCCCGAACACGCCCATCGTCCCCCCGCAAGCGGGGACTCATTTTGAGCAACCCGTCGACCCCGCGCGCGTGACTCCGTGCCTTCCCGTGCACACCCGTCGTCCCCGCGCAAGCGGGGACCCAGCGTCGTTCACGAACGCACGACCACCCCAGCCGGCCCAGCGGTGTCAGGCCCGCGCTTCGCAAGACAACCCCGCTGCGCCAACCCGGTCATCCGCCAACAATCCATTCCAGCGGACCGTCAAAGCTACAATTTTTTGTCGTCCGCTGGATTCAAGCGTTTAGGCCATGCCCATAAGCGATCAGCGCGAGAGCAAGCCTTTCTACGCAAAGCGCCTCTATCGGTGGCTGTCCGGCACCTTTGGCGCCTTCCTGATTGGCGTTGGCTTGTATGCCCTGATTCTCGCTGGCCCCTTGACTTTACTCAGCGTCGTCGGTGGGCTCGGCTTGATTCTGGTGGGCGGCAATATGGTCGCGTCGGCTTACGCGGCCAGGGAATCGTGGCTATCCAAGCTTGGTCCTTTGCCGTGACTCGGCCGTCGGGCGAGGCGCCGTTCTCGTCTATTGCTGCTCTCTCAAGCACCGTTGCGGCCCATGCACATCCTTGACACTCCGCGGCTCTCGTTGCGTCACCTCGAACTGCGCGACCTTCCGGCGCTGTACGCGCTCTACCGCGACCCCGAGATCCGGCAGTACTTCCCGGAGGGCACGCGCACGCTCGAGGAGACGAAGGAGGAACTCGAGTGGTTTCTCAACGGACATCCACGCCATCCGGAACTCGGCCTGTGGGCAACCATCGAGAAGGCATCGGGCGCCTTTCTGGGTCGCTGCGGACTTCTGCCTTGGACGCTCGAGGGAGCAGCTGAAGTCGAACTGGCGTTTCTGATTGCCAAGCAGCATTGGGGCCAAGGTCTGGCCACCGAGGCCGCCCACGGTATCGTTGAACATGCTCGCATCAAGCTCGGCCTGCGTCGCCTGGTCTGCCTTATCACGCCCGGAAATGCGCGCTCAGTCGCCGTCGCGCGCAGGGTCGGCATGCGCTTCGAGCGTGAATTCACGGACGAGGTTGGGCTTTGCCACATCTTTGCGATGCCCCTCGGCGGCACAGGTGGGGCCTGACTCTCAGCCGGGCGAACCGAACACCCGCCCGAGGCAAGCCTTTGGCGCGGCACGCCGGAACACCTCACAAGGAGTCACGATGGAAAGCGTCCACATGCCAATCCAGTTGGCGCCAAGTTCGCTGGTTCAGCCGATCCTGCCCAACTGGTCCTTCAACCTGTTCAGCGTGAATCTGGGCGCGACGTCCAACGCCCAAGTGGAGCAGCAGGCACTGGAACAGGTCGGCAGCTACGGCAAGCAGATCGGCCACTTGGCAGAAGCGCTTGAAGTTGTCATTCAGAAACTGCGACTGTTGGAGAACAAAGATCTTTCCCAAGGCGAACGAGACGCCTTGCATGTTTTCCTGGGCGACGTCGCCGCGGTCCGGAAGATCAAGTCAAGGCATTCGTAGACACTCGTTTTTGCCTGCTGGCCGGCACCGCCGCTGCTTTGCCGACGCATTGCTGACGCTTTGCTGGCGGACCTCGCGCCGAGGCCGCCCCGCACGACCAGGGCGACCCGACGTGTCGTCCAGCTCACCGCGCCCGCGCCGTAGACAGACGCTCGCAGTCGGCGCGTTAGCCGCTGCGCGCGAATGCTGTACCGGCGCGAGCTTCGGTTCCGTGTCCGCATCGACCTGCCGCATGAACCAGTGGACCGTGCGCTCGAGCCCTTCATCGAGCGGGACCTGCGGCTGCCAGTTCAAGTGTGTGCGCGCGCGCGCGATGTCAGGCCGGCGCCGGCGCGGGTCGTCGCGCGGCAGTGGCTTGAAGGCGATGCGTGAGCGGCTGCGCGTGAGGCGCAGGATGCGCTCGGCCAGGTCGAGCACGGTGATCTCCTGCGGGTTGCCGAGGTTCACCGGGCCGGCGTCAAGCGGGCTGTCCATCAGCCGCAGCAGGCCTTCGATCAGATCGCTCACGTAGCACAGGCTGCGCGTCTGGCTGCCGTCGCCGTAGACGGTGAGTTCCTTGCCGGTCAGCGCCTGCATGATGAAGTTGCTGACCACGCGGCCATCGTCGGGCTGCATGCGCGGGCCGTAGGTGTTGAAGATGCGCGCGATTCGCACGTCCAGGCCGCGCTGGCGGAAAAACTCCGTGGCCAGCGTCTCGCCGCAGCGCTTGCCTTCGTCGTAGCAGGCACGCGGCCCCGTGGGGTCGACCGCGCCGGTGTAGTCCTCGCGCTGCGGGTGCACCTGCGGATCGCCGTACACCTCGCTGGTGGAGGCGAGCAACATGCGGGCGCCATGTGCCTGGGCATTTTCCAGCGCATGCAGGGTGCCGAAGACGGCGGTCTTCACCGTGTCTATCGGTGAACGCTGGTACGCGCGCGGGCTCGCCGGGCAAGCAAGATGGAAGATCGCGCTGCAGGCGTGGTCAAAGCGCTCGACTACGTTGTGCGCAGTGAGACTGAAGCGACCGTTGCCCAGCGGCGCCAGGTTGGCGCGGTCCCCGGTGGACAGGTCGTCAATTGCCATCACGGCCGCGCCTTCGCGGACCAGGCGGGCACACAGGTGGCTGCCGATGAAGCCGGCGCCGCCGGTGACCAGCACGGGGCCGCGCAGCAGCGGGCTGGTTGATGCCACCGGTCTGGCGAGCGCATCGGGCGCTGCGGCCGCGTCAGCCTGCGGCGGTGTCATGGAGCGGCCCGGTCGAATGTGTTGATCGGGAGGTGAGTCAGCGCGCAGTGGCGCAGCGTGCGGTGATTCAGCGGGCCGTGATTCAGCGGGCGACGCGTCATCGAGCAATGAGAAAAATGCATGTCAGTCGGGCGGATGAAGGTGGCGGGCCGCGGCAAGCCGTATGCCTTGCCCGTTGCAGCAAGGCGCAGCACGGCTGCCCGCCATCCCCCACGGCAGCCCGCGCCGCGCGACACGCTGGCGTCACGTGCGGCCGGTCCAATGATGTCGATGCGACCGTCCGCCGACTCTCGTCCTGCGCCTTCGCTGCGCCTGCGCATCGACCCCGGCACGCCGGCGCAGGCGTCTGCAACTTCTCCGTCGACGGGCACCGAGCTTGCTGCCTGCGGGAACTCGGCCGACCGGCCGTTCCCCGTGAGGACCGTCGTGCGCATTGCCTACGTGACAGAGACCTATCCGCCCGAGCTCAACGGGGTGGCTGCCACCGCGGCCCGCACCATCGAGCATCTGCACCTGCGCGGATGGAAGATCGACCTGGTGCGCCCGCGCCAACCGCACGAGACTGCGCTCGACACACGCGACGAGCTGCGCACGCGCGGGCTGGCGTTGCCGATGTACCGCGACCTGCGCCTGGGCCTGGCCAGCAGCGAAAGACTGGCGGCGCGCTGGGAGCGCCAGCGCCCGACCGTCGTGCACGTGGCCACCGAGGGTCCGCTCGGACTGGCTGCGGTCAGGGCGGCGCACCGCCTGGCGTTGCCGGTGACCTCGGACTTCCGCACCAACTTTCACTGGTACATCCGCCATTACGGCATGCCGTGGGCGCAGACGCCGGTGTTCGCCTACCTGCGCTACTTCCACAACCGCACCGACCGCTGCTTCGTGCCCACGCCGGCGCTGAAGGCGCAGCTGGAAGCCACTGGCTTCGAGCGCGTGGAGGTGGTCGGCCGCGGCGTGGACAGCGTGCGCTTTTCGCCGCAGCACCGCTGCGCGACCCTGCGCGCCTCCTGGGGCGTGCGCGGAGACGAGCCGGTGGTCCTGCACGTGGGTCGCCTGGCGCCGGAGAAGAACGTGCGGCTGGTGTTCGAGGCGTTTCGCATGCTGGTCAACCGGGCGCGCGGAGCGCGCCTGGTGCTCGTGGGCGATGGCCCGCAGCACGACGCGCTGCGGGCCGAGTTCCCCGAGGCGATCTTCGCCGGCCGCAAGTCGGGCAGCGAGCTGGCGCGCTACTACGCGAGCGCCGACCTGTTCCTGTTTCCCAGCCTGACCGACACCTTTGGCAACGTGCTGCTGGAGGCGTTGTCCAGCGGCCTGCTGGTGGTGGCCTACGACATGGCCGCCGCCAACGCCCACATGAGCAATGGCAGCAACGGCCTGCTGGTGCGACCCGGCGATTCGCACGGCTTCATTGCGACTGCCAGCGCGGCCGGCGCGCAACTGCGGGTGCTGGGTCACCTGCGCCAGGCCGCGCGCGAGACCGCCATGGTGCTCACCTGGGACCACATCGTGCGTCGCTTCGAGGCCTCGCTGCTGCAGGTGGCGCATGTGCGAGGTGCGTCCGATGTTCAGACAGTCATCGCTTAAGACGCGGGAGGATCAGCGCCCCGGCGTTACCGGCGCGCGCCGCACACGGACCTACCGCGTGCACTTCGACCGCGAGCACTGGGTCGCGCGCGACACCGCGTGGGCCACGCGGCTGAACCGCGCCACGCACTATCGCGCCGTCCTGCTGCCGCTGGCTGCCGCCAGTCGCCTGGGCGATGGCCTGCTCTGGTATGGGCTGATGCTGGCCCTGCCCTTCGTGGCCGGGCGCGAGGGCCGCGTCTGCGCCACGCAGATGGCGATCGCCGGGCTGATGTGCGTGTCGCTGTACTGGGTGCTCAAGCGCTGGGCGGCGCGGCCGCGGCCGTTCACCGTCTGCAGCGACATCCGGCTGTGCGCGCGCGCGCTGGACCGCTTCAGCTTCCCGTCGGGCCACACGCTGCACGCGGTGGCGTTCTCATTGATCGTGGTCGAGCACTTTCCGACGATGGGCTGGGCGCTGTGGCCGTTCACCGTGCTGGTGGCGGTGTCGCGCGTGGCGCTCGGGCTGCACTACCCGAGCGACGTGGCAGCCGGCGCGCTGATCGGCGCCGGCATCGGCTGGCTGGTGCTGCTGTCGGGCATCGGCAGCGCGTGGAGCTGAGCGTTCCTTAGCCCTGCCCCTGGCCCTGGCCGTGGCTCATGCGCTCGCGCGGACGGTGCGCTTGCAGCTGCGCCTCGTCACTCACCTCGCCCTCGACATCGAACGCGCGCGGATCCGCCCGTGACTCGACCGTGGTTTCGGTGAAAGGCTCAGGCGGCAGGTGCGCGATCCAGTCGTCGGCGACGTCTCCTTCCGTGCGCGCAACGCGCACCTGCAGCGCCGCATGCAACTCGCTCTGCCATGAGCGCATCACCTCCGGGTGATCGGCATCTCCCGGGTGCAGTGCCAGGCGCAGCAGCGGGCGGCGCGCGTTGACCAGCGCCAGCAGCGCGTTCCAGGGCGTTGAAGCCGCGCGGCGCCAGCGGCTGCGGGTGCTCCAGCACAGCGATGGCGCAAACAGCGTCTGGCCGGCAGACAGCAGCAGCAGCTCGCGTCGCGTGGCGGCGTACTGCAGCGGCGTGTCCACCAGCGCCGCGCGGGCAGCGCGGCTCATCAGCCAGGCGGGCGCGACGAAGCCGCGCAACGGCCAGCCGCGCGCCGCGAACCAGCCCACGCCGGCATGCAGCCGCCGCAGCGCATCCATGCGGTCGAGCGCGGCGAACTCGCCTTCCCCGGCGGTATAGACCCGGCGCGCCAGCAGGTCGAACGGGCGCCGCACCGGTGAGTCGTCCACATGGGTCCAGCCGTGCAGTACCGCTTCATCGCCCTGCGTAAGACGCGCATCGATCGCGCGCAGAAAACGGCGGTCGTAGGCCGAGTCGACCCCGCGGTAGCGCGGCACCACCAGCAGCGCCACCGGGATCGGCGCCACCGCAGCGACCGCGGCCAGCACGCGCTCGCACGCGCACCAGGTGGCCGGGGCGACGTCATGCAGGCTCACCGCGAGCGTGGGCGCCATTGCGGACGATGCGCTGCGCGTGCCCGCATCGACGAGGTTCCAGGTCTCCGGCCGCGTCTGCGAGGTGGCGGCGGCGTGCCGCTGGCGTGGGATCGCCGTCATGACATGGTCAGCGACGCATCGCCCGCGAGCGCGAGCGCGAGTTCAGCCCGGCCGGCCGGGTGCCGCGCGCGGCACAGCGCGGTGTAGCGCGCCAGCAGCGTGGGCAGCACGGCGTTCCAGTCGTACTCGAGGGCGCGCTGGCGCGCGGCGCGCGACAGTGCGGCGCGATCGCGCTCGCAGGTGGCGTGGATCGCCGCCGCGAATGCCGACGGGTCAACGCTCGCCACCGCCGCGCCGACGCTGTCGTCGACCAGCTCGACCAGACCGCCACGCGCACGCACCACCACCGGCGTACCGCAGGCCATGGCCTCCAGCGGCGCCAGGCCAAAGGTCTCGATGTCGCCGGCGTGGACGAACACGTCGCAACTGGCCAGTGCGCGCGCCAGCACCTGCGGCTCGCGGGCAAACGGCAGCATGCGCAGGTGCTCGCCGGTCAGTTGCACCGGGCCATCACCCACCAGCGCCAGCACGTAGCGCGGCCCCAGTTGCGCTACCGCCGCAGCGAGCTGCGGCAGGTTCTTCTCGATCGCGAAGCGGCCCGCAAACAGCGCCACCCGCTGCCACGGCGCCACGCCGATCTGCGCGCGCCACGCCGGATCGCGCGCGCCGGGCGTAAAGCACGCGGTATCCACGCCGAGCGGCTGCCGCTGCACCTTCGCTATGCCGGCCGCGCGCAGGCGCGCGCAGAGCGCGGCGCTGGGCGCAAGCACCAGATCGAAGTGCGCGTACAGGCGCCGCAGGTAGCGCCAGGCCATCGCCTCGGCGCGCGGGCCGCCGGCGCGGGCGGCCAGCGCGGGCAGATCTGAATGCACGAAGGCGACCGCAGGAATCTGCAGCGCGCGCGCGGCGTCGAGCGCCGACCACGCCAGCGTGTACGGATCGCCGGCCTCGATGAGATCGGGTGCCAACTGCTGCAGGATCGCCGCGCCACGGCGGCGTGAACGCGCCAGCCGATAGCCACGCGCGAACGGCAGCGGCAGCGACGGCACCGCCACGTCTGCGCCCGCCGCCGGCCCCGGCACCACCGTGCTGTGACCGCAGCCGTGCGCCTGCAGCCAGCGCTGCTTGGCGCCGATGTAGCGCCGCACCCCGCCACTGACGGGGCCCCAGAACATGGTGGTGTCTGCCACGTGCAACGGCATGGCGGACCGCTAGCGTTGGTCCGCCGGACGTCGCACCGCGGACTCGCCGGCCGCATGAGCCGGCTCGTCATCCACGCGGCGCGGTGCGAGCAGCGGGTCGAAGTCGGCCCACTGGCCGTCGCGCCACTGGCCGTCGGCGCGCTCGATCTCTTCGGCGCCATGCGCACGCAGGCAGTCGACCACCGGTACGCCCTGCTCGGGCGTGCCGACATTGACCGCCAGCATCAGGCCGCCACGCCGGGTGCCGGGCTCGCCACCCTCGGCGCTGTCGCGCGTTGGCGTGGCCTTGGTGGCGCTCATGGCTCCGGCAAGCGATCCGGCAAACGCGCCGGCGCCGGTGGTCCCGGCAATGATCGCCGGCGCCAGCAGCGGCGCAGCGGTCGAGGCGGCCACGCCGGCCACGGCGCCGATCGCGGCGCCGGCGGCAGCGCCCTTGAGCGCACCTTTGCCGGAAGAACGGGCGCCGGGCGAGGCTTGGCGATCGCCGCCTATCGGATATTGGTCATGTCGGCCGGCGTCGGTCACGCTGAAGACGGCGATGTCTGCAGTCGGCACGCCGCGCTCGATCAACGCATCCTTCAGCGCCTGCGCACGATCCTGCGTGCTGATTCGTCCGGCCACGATGTGGGTCATTTCGCTCCCCTCGAAACTGACTCGTGGGGAAAGGTGCAGGCAAGCGCGATGCCCAGCACCGCCATTCAGGGCAGATGCATCGCTCGTCTGCGCACAGTCGCGTAGGGGTGCGCGCCACGTGACGCTGCGGGCACGCCATCTGCCGATCTCTACGCCAACTCATCAACGTCAGCACCTGCGGCGCTGTGCTTCGCACCCGGCCGCAACAACCCACAGGAATCCCATATGGCCACGCTTCGCAACGACGACGTCATCGACGTCCTCAACGACCTGATCGAAACCTGCAAGGACGGCGAGTACGGCTTCAACGAGCTGGCCGACCATACGCAGTCCAGTGAACTACGCAGCCTGTTTCGCAACCGCGCGATGGGCTGCGCCGAGGCCGCCGCTGAGTTGCAGCGCACCGCAGCCGAGCATGGCGCCACCGCAGAGACGGGTGGCAGCGTGGCCGGTGCCGTGCATCGCGGCTGGGTCTCGGTTCGCAGTGCGATGACGAGCCGCACCGACCAGGCCATGCTCGAAGAGTGCGAGCGCGGCGAGGACGCTGCCGTGGCCCAGTACCGCAGTGCGCTCGACGAGGGCGACCTACCGGCCGACGTGCGCACGCTGATCGCGCGCCAGCTCGAAGGCGCCCAGCGCAACCACGACCAGATCAAGGCACTGCGCGACAGCTACGCCACCACGGCGTGAGCCCGTGCGGCGGCTCGCCGAACAAACGCACGTCGGCCATCGACGTGCGCGGACGAGCCGCCCATGACTGACTTGCCAGAGACCACGGAGGACCCCATGCACCGAACCACTCTTGCGACACACAACACCGCAGGGCACACGCGACGGCGTCAGCTTGCGCTGGCCCTGGCGCTTGTTGCCGCCACCGCGCTCGCCGCCTGCGGTGACGATGACAACGCCGCCCGCACCAACCCACCCGGCAGCGAACTCAGCGCCAACGCGGCGAACACGCCCGGCGGCAGCACCACCGGACAGTCCGCCACGAAGGGACGCGCCGATGGCGCCGCCGGCGGGCCGGGTAGTGCGACATCGTCAGCAGGCGTCGCACCGAGCGCCCCGGCGGGCACATCACCCGACGCCGGCGCCGGCAGCGCCGCTGCGCCCGGCCCGCTGGCCGCCGCCCCGACGGCCCGGCCCAACGCGGAGGCGAACGCCGCGGTCGGCACCAGCGAGCGCAAGTTCGTGACGACCGCCGCATCGGGCGGAATGATGGAAGTGGAAGCCGGCAAGCTCGGCCAGGAACGCGGCAACAGCCCGGCCGTCAAGCAGTACGGCGCCATGCTGATGCGCGACCACGAACTGGCCAACGCCGAGCTCAAGGGACTGGCCGGGCGCAAGGGCATCGAGCTGCCGACGCAGATGACCAAGGAACACCAGGCGCAGATCGACAAGCTGCGCCAGGCCAAGGGCGCCGATTTCGACCGCATGTACATCGCGCATGTGGGCATGGACGCGCACAAGAAGGACATCGCCGCGTTCGAGCAGGTCATCCGCGAGTCCAACGATGCAGAAGTGCGCGCGTTTGCGCAGAAGACCCTGCCGGTGCTGCAGAAGCATCGTGAGCAGGCGCAACAGCTGGACGACGCCACGCGCTCGTCGGGCACCAAGGCCAGCAGCAACACCGCGACCGGCAGTGCAGGCGGTGCCGGCCAGGGTGGCCTACCGGGCGCCGGCGGTTCGCCGGGCGGCTCGTCGTCGTCCAGCGGCACCACGAAGTAGGCGCAACCATGCAGCGCCGCGTGTTGCTGGCCAGTGCCGTTGCTATGGCGGGCGTGACGGCCGCAGCGGTGGCGCATCCCGTCCTGACCTTGCGCGAACGGGTACAGGCGGCGCGCGCGCTCAGCGGCGACGGTGATGCCTACGAGCAGTTGGGCAATCGCGCCGAAGCCATCCTGGTCGCCGGCGACAGCACCGCGCGCGGCACCGGCGCGGCGCGACCTGAGGAGTCGCTCGCCGGCCGCGTTGGCGCGGCCTGGCCCGATGCACGCCTGGTGAACCTGGGTCGCAACGGCGCCTGCTTCGGCGACGTGGCCAAGCAGCTGACCGAGGCGCCGGCCATTCCGTATCGCTTCGTGCTCATCTGCGCCGGCGCCAACGACGTGCTGCAGATGCATGCGGGCGGCCGCGTGCTGGCCGATGCGCAACGCGTGATCGCCCTGGCGCAGCGGCTGGCCGAAGACGTGGTGCTGATGACGCTGCCCAACGTGGGCAACGCCCCCTTTCTGCCGTGGCCGTTCAATCGCTTCTACAGCGCGCGTGCACGGTCTGTGTTCGACCAACTCGCGCCGTTGGGCGGGCTGCCGGGGGTATCCCTGGTGCGGCTGTTTTTCGACGGCGTCGACGACCCCTTCGCGCGCGAGCCGGATCGGTATGTGGCGGCGGACGGCCTGCATCCGAACTCGGCCGGTTACGCGCTCTGGTTCAACTGGTTGCGAAGCGCCACCCCGCACCTTGTCTGAGCGGTGAACTGCCGGTCGGGCGAGCGAGCTTGCGTTGCGTAGGAATCGGTACTCGCCGCGATCAAGCCGACTTCCCGGACGTAGACCTATGTATTCCTGCGGCACCTGCACGCGCGTAAATTCAGTCGCTGTATGCGAACCTGGATCGAGCGCGGCGTCAGCACGCGGCCCTGGCTGACGGTCTGCTCCTTCGCGGCTGCCTATTTCGTGGCGGCCGGCATCGGGCAGTTCATCTCGCGCGAGGGCGACACCTTCACCACGCTGTGGCTGCCGGCCGGGCTGTATCTGGCTGCCCTGCTGACGGCGCCGTGGCGGCGTTGGCCGCTGCTCATCGCGGGTGCGGCGGTCGGTAATCTTTCCTTCAACCTCCTCGTTGCCCATCAGGGTCTTGGCCTCGCGGTCGGCTTCTGGCTGATCAACACCGTGGCTGCCACGGCCGCTGCCGCCGCCATCACTGCCGCCTTGCACCAGAAGTTCCGGCTCGATGACCTGCGCTCGATGCTGGCCCTGGCGCTTGGCGGCGTGGTCGGCGGGCCGCTGCTGTCGGCCACCCTTGCCGCGACCTTCCTCTGGTGGATGCAAGGGCTGCCGCCGACCCAGGTCTGGCATGCCTGGCTGGTGGGCGATGCGCTTGGCGTCATGATGACCGCGCCGTTGCTGCTGTCGGACCGGCCATCGCGCCGCGCCGGTGCTGCCCTCGGCCTGTCGGTGGAGGCGGCCGCCCTGCTGGTGGCCATGGCGGCCGGCATCTGGCTGGTGTTTCATGCCGGGCCGGGCAGCGCGCTGCGCCCGTTCGTGCTGCTGCCGCTGCTGCTGTGGGCGGCGATCCGGTTCGACGTGTTCGGCGCCGCGGTGGCCACGACCACCCTGTCGATCCTCAGCATTGCGCTCAACGCACGCGGCTACGGACCGTTCAGCGGCGTCGAACCGGCCACTCGGTTGTTGATCATGCAGCCGCAGCTGACCATTTTTGGCCTGACCACGCTGCTGGTGGCCGTGCTGTTTCGCGAGCAGCAGCAGGCGCTGAGCGCGCTGCGCCTGGCGAACGTGCGGCTCGAACAGCGGGTTGCCGAACGCACCGCGGCCGTGGCCGCGAGCGAGGTACAGGCGCGCAGCCGGCTCGATGAACTCGAGTTCATCTACGCCAACGCGCCGGTGGGCCTCGGTGTGCTCGACGCCAACCTGCGCTTCCTGCGCATCAACGAACGCTTTGCACAGATCAACGGCCTGCCGATCGAAGCGCACATCGGCTACGCGGTACGCGAGATCCTGCCTGGCATGGCCGACGCCGTCGAGCCACCGCTGCGCGAGGTGCTGGCCAGCGGACAGCCCAGGCTCGACATCGAAGTCACGGGCGAGACGCCAGCGCAGCCCGGCGTACGGCGAACGTGGATCGAGCAGTGGCTGCCGGTGCTCGATGAGACGGGACGCGTGATCGCGATCAACATGGTGTGCGAAGAGGTGACCGAGCAGCGCCGCGTCTTGGCGGCGCTGCGCGAGAGCGAGCGTCGCTTCCGGCAGTTTTCCGATCTCATGGACGGCGTGCTGTGGATGCGCGACATCGTGCAGGAGCGGGTGCTGTACGCGAGCCCGGCGTTCGAGACGGTCTGGGGGCGCTCGCGCGAGCAACTGTACGAGGACCCCGATACGTTCCTGGACGGCGTGCATCCGGACGATCGGCAACGGGTCGAAGCTGCGTTCTTCCGCGACGTCGCCGTCGGCACCTACGACGAGGAGTACCGCGTGCTGCACCCCGACGGCAGCGTGCGCTGGGTGCGCGACCGTGGCTTTCCGGTGCGCGACGACGCTGGCAACCTGGCGTACGTGGCAGGCATTGCCGAGGACATCACCGCCGATCGCGCCGCGCGCGACGAGCTTGCCTATAGCGAGAAGCGTTTCCGGCTCGCGGTGCGAGCCGCGCAAGGCATGGTGTATGAGATCGATCAGCGCAGCGGACACGTATGGCGCTCGGACGGCCTGCGCGACCTGCTGGGCTTCGGCCCGCAAGAAGCGGCGGCGACAGTAGCCTGGTGGCGGGATCGCATGGAGCCCGAGGATCGGGAACGGGTCATCGCGTCGTTCGAGCACGTCGTTCAGGCGGGCGAGGACCTGTTCGAGTCCGAGTACCGTATCCAGCATCGCAACGGACAGTGGATCGATGTCTGGGAACGCGCCTATGTCGAGCGTGACGACGAAGGCATCGTATGCCGGTCGATCGGCCACGTGATCGACGTGACCGAACGCAAGCGTGCGCAGGCCGCCATGGCCGCCAGCGAAGAGCGCTTCCGCGTCGCCGCCGAGGCGCTGCAGGGCGTCGTCTACGACTGGGACGTTGCCACCGACGGTGTGGTGCGCTCGGACGGACTGGAGACACTGCTGGGCTTCAAGCCGGAGGAGGTACCGGCCAATGTGGGCTGGTGGCGCGCGCGCATGCGCCCGGAAGACGAGCAGCGCGTGCTGGCGCAGATCGCGCAGGCGGCCGAGTCCGGCGAGCGACGCGTCGAGAGCGAGTTCCGCATCCGTCACCGCGACGATCACTGGGTCTGGGTGCTCGATCGCAGCTGGTTGCAGGTCGATGCGCGCGGGCGCCTGAGCCGCGTGGTCGGCAGCGCCATGGACATCACCGACCGGCGCCGCTCGGAGGCGGCACTGGCAGCGCTGGCCGACGCCGGCCGCCTGCTCGGCCAGCAACTCGACGCCGAAAGCGCCTGCCGCACGCTGGTGGCAGCCGTGGTGCCGCGGCTGGCGGACATCGCCGCGGTCTGGCTGCCCCGCCATGCCAAGGCCGCGCTGATCGTGGTGCGCCATGTCGATCCGATGCACGAGCCCGAGGCGGTGGAACTGGCGCGTCGGGAGTTTCCGCTCAGTCGCGAGGGTTCCGCGCTGCATCGCGCGCTGCACGGCGAGGTGGTGCTGTTGGAGCACATCGACGACGACCCCGCGGTGTCCGTCGACGCGCTGCAGCTGCAGGCCAGCGCACACCTGGGCGTGCGTTCGGCGCTGCTGCTGCCGCTGACCGCACGCGGCGAAACGCTGGGCGTGCTGGCGATGGCACTGGCCGGCAGCGAGGAGCACACCGGCCGCCACTATGGCGCGCGCGACCTGCCCATTGCCACCGAGCTGGCACGGCGCGGCGCCCTGGCGATCGACAACGCGCAGTTGCACGAAACCACGCAGCGGGCACTGGCGCAACTTCAGGTGCAGGATCGGCGCAAGACCGAGTTCCTGTCGATGCTCGCGCATGAACTGCGCAACCCGCTGACGCCGATCCGCAACGCGGCCGAAGTGCTGGGCGTGCTGGCGGACGGGCAGCCGCAGTACCAGCAGATCGCCGACGTGCTGCGGCGGCAGACACACAAGATGGCGCGGCTGGTCGACGACCTGCTCGACATGGCGCGCATCACCCACGGAAAGGTGAAGCTCGAGCGGGTCAATGTCGACCTGGTCGAGGTCGTCAACCAGGCCGCCGACACGATGCGGCACCAGGCCGAGGCGCGCCAGCAGACGATCAACATCAAGGCGCAGGCCGCTCCGGTGTGGGTGAACGGCGATGCATTGCGCCTGGAGCAGGTGCTGCTCAACCTGCTGTCGAACGCCTGCAAGTTCGGCGACCACGGTGATGCACTCGAACTGACGGTGGATGCCAACGACCACGAGGCGATCATCTGCGTGCGCGATCACGGCACCGGCATCTCGCCCGCGCTGCTGCCGCACGTGTTCGATCTGTTCACCCAGGACGAGCGCACGCCCGATCGCAGGCACGGCGGCCTGGGCATCGGCCTGGCGCTGGCGCGCAGCCTGGTGGAGATGCATGGCGGGCAGATCAACGCGCACAGCGAGGGGGCCAACACCGGCACCACGTTCGTGGTGCGGCTGCCGGTGGTCAAGGGGCCGAGCGTGGTGCGCGTCGGCGCCCCGACCGCCGCGCCAACGCCCACCTCGCCGGTGCGCGTGCTGATTGCAGAGGACAACGCCGACGCCGCCGACATGCTTGCCTTGCTGTTGCGCGGCACCGGCTACACCGTGCAGGTGGCGCGCAGCGGGCCGGAGGCGGTGGCGCTGGCGACCGAGTTCAGGCCGCAGGTGGTGCTGCTGGACATCGGCCTGCCGGGCATGGACGGGTTCCAGGTGGCAGCACGCCTGCGACTGGCCAAGGCTACCGCGCACGTGCTGATCGCCGCCGTGAGCGGCTACGGCGACGCCGACTCCAAGCGCAAGGCGCACGCCGTGGGGATCGACGCGTACTTCGTCAAGCCGCTAGACACATCGGCGTTGCTGCGGCTGCTCGAAGGACGCGTGCGCGCCGAGGCGGCGTAGCGATGTGCTTTGCCCCGGCGGCCAGCGGCCGCCGCTGCGCGGTTCAGGTGTAATTCAGGCCCATGGCGTCGCGCACGTCGCGCATCGTCTCCTGCGCCACGACCCGCGCGCGCGCGCAGCCGTCGTCGACGATGTCGCGCAGCCGTTGCGGCTGGTCCAGGTAGGGCTGCGCGCGCTCGCGCCACGGCTGCTGCTCGGCCAGCATGGCGTCGATCACCGGCTGCTTGCACTCGAGGCAGCCGATGCCGGCTGTAGTGCACCCCTTGACCACCCAGTCGCGCGTGGCCTCTGCGCTGTAGACCTTGTGCAACTGCCACACCGGGCACTTCTCCGGCGTGCCCGGATCGGTGCGGCGCACGCGCGCCGGATCGGTCGCCATCGCGCGCAGCTTCCGGCCGGCGCCTCGCGCATCAGGATGGCATTGCCGTAGCTCTTGCTCATCTTGGTGCCGTCGGTGCCGGGCAGGCGCAGCACCTCGGTGTGCAGCGCCTGCGGCTCGGCGAGGATGCTCTGGCCGCTGCCCTTGAAATGACCGGCGAGGAGTTCAGTGTCGTCGGCGGTCCAGCCGCTCACGGACGACGCCGCTTTTCTGAGCACCCCCTCGGCCTTGGCCAGCGCCTCGTCGGCACCGGTCTCCCCGAACGCCTTGCGCTGCTTCTCGAAGTAACGCTGGTCGTCCTTGGCGAGCTTGGCCAGCGCGGCGGCGACGCGGGCGTCGAAGTCCCGGCTGCGGCCGTACAGGTTGTTGAAGCGGCGCGCCACCTCGCGCGTGAGTTCCACGTGCGAACTCTGATCCTCGCCCACCGGCACGTAGGTGGCCTTGTAGATCAGGATGTCGGCCGCCTGCAGCAGCGGGTAGCCGAGGAAGCCGTAGGTGGCCAGGTCGCGGCCCTTGAGCTTGTCGATCTGGTCCTTGTAGGTGGGCACGCGTTCGAGCCAGCCCAGCGGCGTGCCCATCGCCAGCAGGGTGAACAGTTCCGCATGCTCGGGGAGGCGGCTCTGCAGGAAGATGGTGCAGCGCGCGGGGTCGAGGCCGGCGGCGATCCAGTCGACCACCATCTCGTAGACGTAGCGCCCCATGACGTCGCGCTCTTCGTAGTGCGTGGTCAGCGCATGCCAGTCGGCGACGAAGAAGAAGCACTCGTGCTCGTGCTGAAGCCGCACCCAGTTCTTGAGCGCGCCATGGTAGTGGCCAAGGTGCATGGCGCCGGTGGGGCGCATGCCGGAGAGAACGCGGTTGGGGACCATTCTTTTTGGAGAACTAGAGAAACACGGCGACGATCGACTGTCCGAGTTGCAGGAACGGGCGCAGCAGCGTGCCGAGCACGCCGGTCACCAGGAGACCGATGATGATGAACATCCCGTACGGTTCGATGCGGGCGAACTGATAGGCCAGCTTGTTCGGCAGCAGGCCGACGGCGATGCGGCCGCCATCGAGCGGCGGGATCGGCAGCAGGTTGAGCGCCATGAACACGAGGTTGACCTGTACCCCGGCGTTGGCGACGAGATAGAAGAACTCCTCCTCCACGCCGAACAGCGTCAGCAGCTTGGCGAACAGCACCCAGCCGATCGCCATCGCCAAGTTGGCGCCGGGGCCGGCACCGGCCACCCACACCATGTCCTGCTTGGGGCGGCGCAGGCTGCCGAAGTCGACCGGCACCGGCTTGGCCCAGCCGAACATGAAGCCGGACAGCGTCACCATCACCAGCGGCACGATGACGGTGCCAATCGGGTCGATGTGACGCAGCGGGTTGAGCGAGATGCGGCCGGCGACGAACGCGGTGTTGTCACCGAACATGCGGGCGACGTAGCCGTGGGCGGCTTCGTGCAGCGTGATCGCGAACAGGACCGGGATGGCGTAGACGGTGATGATCTGGACGACGTTTTCCATCCGCCGCAGTCTACCGGCGCGGCGCGACGCGCCTGCTTACCGTCAACCGAGGGTCAACCGAGGCCGAGCGGCTCGAGGCTGCCGCGCCCGTGACGTACCAGCACGGCTTCCTTGCCGGTGAGATCGACGACGGTGGTCGGCTGGATGCCGCAGGCGCCGGCATCGACGATGAAGTCGATGTCGTTGCCCAGGCGCTCGAGGATATGGTCGGCGTCGTTGAGCGGCAGTTCGTCGCCGGGCAGGATCAGCGTGGCGGAGATGAGCGGCTGTTCGAGGACTTCGAGCAGCCCGAGCGCCGCCGGATGATCCGGAATGCGGATGCCGATCGTCTTGCGCGACGGATGCGACAGCCGGCGCGGCACTTCCTTGGTCGCTTCGAGGATGAAGGTGTACGGCCCCGGCGTGACCTGCTTGATCAGGCGGAACTGCGTGTTGTCGACCTTGGCGTAATTGGAGATCTCCGACAGATCGCGACACAGCAGCGTCAGGTGGTGGCGTTCGTCGACACCACGAATGCGGCGCAGTCGATCGACCGCAGGCTTGTCGTCCAGATGGCACACCAGCGCATAGCTGGAGTCGGTCGGCAGCGCGCCGACGCCGCCATGGTCGATCAGTTGCTCGGCCTGTCGCAGCAGCCGCAGTTGCGGATTGACCGGGTGAACCGTGAAACGTTGTGCCATGAAAATGAACCTGGAAAGTCAGCAGTACCGGTGCCACACCGGAGTCAGGTCGCGCGGCAGGAGAGCCGCCGAACCGAGTTCGGCATTCGATTCACCGGGGCCATGAAAGTCACTGCCGCGCGAGGCTTCGAGACCGAACTCGCGCGCCATCTGCGCAAAGCGCCGCCGGTCATCGGCGCTGTGGCTGCTGGTCGACACCTCGACCGCCACCCCGCCCGCCTCGCGAAACTGCTCGAACAGCGCCCACAGCTCGGTGGAGCTGAGCCGATAGCGCGCCGGATGCGCCAGGATCGGCACGCCGCCGGCGTCGCGAATCCAGCCCACCGCCTCGGCCAGGCCGGCCCAGCGGTGCGGCACGTAGCCCGGCTTGCCTTCGACCAGATAGCGGCCGAACACCTCGCGCGTGTCGCTGCACACACCGCGCTCCACCAGGTAGCGCGCGAAGTGGGTGCGTGAGATGAGATCCAGGTTGCCGGCGTACTTGAGCGCGCCATCGAGCGCGTCGGCAATGCCGGCCGCCGCCAGGCCATCGGCCATCGCCTGCGCGCGCCGCATGCGGCCGGAGCGGGTATGCGCCAGGCCGGCCAGCAGCGCCTCGTTGGCCGGATCGATATTGAGGCCGACGATATGCACCGTGTGGCCGGCGAAAGTGACGGAGATCTCGACCCCGGGCACGAAGCGCAGGCCGAGTGCCGCGGCCGTGGCCTGTGCCTCGCCGATACCGCTGACCTCGTCGTGATCGGTCAGCGCGAACAGCTGCACACCCTGGCGGTGCGCCCGCTCCACCAGCGCGCGCGGTGTCAGGGTGCCATCGGAGTAGATCGAATGCGCGTGCAGGTCGGCATTCACGTCGTGCGGCTGGACCGTCATGGCGGCGATTGTAAGGTCCGGCCTCCGCAGACCTTGCCCCGACCACGGCCCGGAACCGTGCTTCAGCCCGGCAGCGCGTCGACGAACGCCTCGATCAGTTGCGCCACAGCCTGCGGCTGGTCATGGTGCAGCATGTGCCCGGCCTCGGCCACGACCGCGCGTTGCACGCTCGGCAGCAGCGCCAGGCGACGCTCGACCTCGGCCGCATCGCCCGCCCACTTGTGGGCGTCGGTGGCACCGCCTTCGACCCACAGCAGCGGCGCGGTGATCTGCTGCCAGCACGCCTGTATCTCGGCCCAGCGGTACAGCACCGGGTTGACCAGTCGATGCGCAGGGTCTGCGGCCACGCGCCAGCGCGTTCGGCCATCAGCCTGCGCGACCGGCACTGACCAGTGCGGCGCGAGGAACTGCGCCTGCGCGGGCGACAGCCGCGCGTTGGTCCGGCGCAGTCGCGCTTCCACCTCGGCCAGCGACGCGTAATCGCGCAGGCCGGGCGGGGACTTCAGTTCGTCGAGCCACTGCGCAAAGCGCGCCGGCGCCCGCTCCGGTGCCGTGTCGCGCAGGCCGAAGCCTTCGAGGTTGATCACGGCGCGCACGCGCTCCGGGCGGATGCCCGCGTACATCATCGCCACATTGCCTCCCATGCTGTGGCCGATCAGGATCACCGGCGTCGGACCGACCAGTGCATCGAGCAGCAGGTCGAGATCGGCCAGGTAATCGGGAAACCAGTAGCAGTCGCCGGGGCCGTTGTCGGTCAGCCCGAAGCCGCGCCAGTCGGGCGCCAGCACCGCGCGTTCCTGCGCGAACGCGTCGACCACGAACTGGAACGAGGCGGACACGTCCATCCAGCCATGCAGCATGACCAGCGGCATGCGGTCGGCCGCACCCCAGCTGCGGACGTGATGGCGCAGCCCGCGCAGCGGGACATGACGCGAGGAAGACGGACGACGCACCGGGTAGGTCATTGCGGCCACGCTGTGATGGGATGATCATGCGAACGCGCACGATAGCGAAACGGCCCCGCGCGCCGCCCCGAGGAGACGCATGCACGACCACTACCCCGAGCTGTACCGCTCGTTCCGCTGGCAGGTGCCGGCCCAGTTCAACATCGCCGAGGTGTGCGGCCGGCGCTGGGCGGCGGAATCATCGCGCGTGGCGATCTACGCGCAGGATGACGAGGGGCGGCGCGCGGTCTACACGTACGCCGCGCTGGCGGCCGATGCGAACCGCCTGTCGAACGCGCTGGCCTCGCTGGGCGTGAAGCCGGGCGACCGCGTGGCGATCGTGCTGCCGCAGCGGGCGGAAACGGCGATTGCCCATCTGGCCATCTATCAGCTCGGCGCGGTGGCGATGCCGCTGTCGATCCTGTTCGGCCCCGACGCGCTGGAGTACCGCTTGCAGGACAGCGCCGCCGTGGTGGGCATCTGCGACAACAGCGCCGCCGAGACGCTTCTGGGTCTGCGTGCGCAGTGCCCGGCACTGCGCGAGGTGATCACGGTCGGCACCTACGCCGACGGTGCGCACGAGTGGAGCCGGCTGCTGGTGCGCAACGGCGATGACTTCTCGCCGGTCAAGACACAGGCGCTCGATCCGGCCGTGCTCATCTACACCAGCGGCACCACGGGCCAACCGAAGGGCGCCTTGATCCCGCATGCCGCGCTGATCGGCAACCTGCCCGGTTTCGTTGCGTCACAGGACTGGTTCCCGCAGCGTGGCGACGTGTTCTGGTCGCCCGCCGACTGGGCCTGGACCGGCGGCCTGATGGATGCGCTGCTGCCCGCGCTGTACTTCGGCTTTCCGATTGTCGGCTACCGGGGTCGCTTCACGCCCGAGAAGGCGCGCGAGCTGGTCGAGCGCTACGGCGTGACCAACGCCTTCCTGTTCCCCACCGCGCTGAAGATGATGATGCGCTCGCCCGCGTGGCAAGACACGCGCGGCAAGCTCAAGCTGCGCGCCATCATGAGCGCCGGTGAGTCGGTCGGCAGCGCGGTGTTCGACTGGACCCGCGATGCACTGGGGATCACCGTCAACGAGATGTTCGGCCAGACCGAGATGAACTACATCGTCGGCAACTCGCAGCAGAAGTGGCCGGCGCGCGCCGGTGCCATGGGCCGACCCTATCCGGGCCACCGGGTCGCGGTGATCGACGACGCCGGCGACGAAGTGCCGGTGGGCACGGTAGGCGAGGTGGCGATGAACCGCTACGACATCCACGGCGACCGGGACCCGGTGATGTTCCTCGGTTACTGGAACAACCCGCGCGCCACCGAGCGCAAGTACACCGGCGACTGGTGCCGCACCGGCGACCTGGCGTCGCGCGATGCCGATGGCTATCTCTGGTACCAGGGCCGCGCCGACGACGTGTTCAAGGCCGCCGGCTACCGCATCGGCCCGAGCGAGATCGAGAACTGCCTGGTCAAGCACCCGGCGGTCGCCAATGCGGCCGTGGTCCCCAAGCCTGATGCGGAACGCGGCGCGGTGGTCAAGGCGTTCATCGTGCTCAGCGATGCCTACCGCTTCAAGGGCGACAGCGCCTTGGTGGCCGAACTGCAGGCGCACGTGCGCGGCAAGCTCGCGCCCTACGAGTACCCCAAGGAGATCGAGTTCATCGAGCAGTTGCCGATGACGACCACCGGCAAGGTGCAGCGCAAGGTGCTGCGCGACCTGGAAGCCGACCGCGCGACCACGTCACCGCCACGTTGACCGCCGCGCGACCTCAGCTCGCGACGCTGGACGGCCGTTCGCCGACCAGCATCTTCCCAACGGTCGTGCACACGGTGACCCCGTGCTGGTTGAGCGCCACGCCTTCGCAGTGAACGATGCCGCCGCCATGCCGCGGCTTCGCCTCGAGGGCGACGACGGTCCAGGTGATCGCCAGATCGTCGCCGATTTGCACCGGCGCCAGGAAGCGCGCGTTGTGTTCGAGATAGCCCAGTGCGGTGCCGGCGTACACCATGCCGAGCTCGGCGCCCATCAGCGCCGAGGTGATCACCCCATGCAGGATGCGGCCGCCGAAGCGTGAGGCGCGGGCGAATGACTCATCCACGTGCAACGGATTGAAGTCACCAATCAGGCGGGCCCCCTCGGTGACATGCGCTGCGGTGATGGTGACTCGCCGGGTGTAGCGATCGCCGATGCGCACCGCCGAGTACGGCGTGCCGGGCGGAACCTGCGGCGTTTCTGGAAGGGGTGCAGCGTCAGCGGCGGGCGGGGACGAGGGCCGGGAAGCGGAAGTCATGGCGCCGATTGTCGCAGCCGCGGGCGGCTGCGCGCACTGCTGCAATGCGCGCCGGTGCGCGCCTCAGGCGACGGCGCGTTCGACGCGCGGCGGTTCCGCAGACTGGTTCAGCGCCCGGCTCATGCCGAGTGCCAGAAGGCGTTCACGGCCGTCGGGCTCGGCGTCGATCAGGGCCGCAACGACCGTGCTCGACAGGGCGCGGTAGCGATAACGGTTATCGCCCTGCGGCAGTTCGCGCCAGCCTTGCGCCACCAGCCATTGCCACAGGTCCCGGCTGAATCCGGCCTGCACGGTGAGGCGGAACTGGTTGCAGCACAGCGTCGTGCCGATGGGTGGCAGCCGGCGGGTGGCAGGTTTGGCGTCACGCTTGATGCGACGCAGTGATGCGATGGGCGACGAAAACAACCGGGCCAGATTCATGTGCAGCAACCTCCAGAACGTTGCCCACTGTATCGGCGCGACCGGCGTGAAAGTATCCCGCCTCCGGGGATCACCTGCCCCTGCACACGGACTAGCGGAAGCTCGCGAATGCCCCGCGCTGCGCGCGGTGTTCGTCAGCTGGCGCGGCGTGCCGGCGTGATGCGGCGTGCGTCGGCAATGGCGGCAATGAGCACCGCCTCGCGCTGCTCGGGGGCGGCGTCGATCAGCAATGTCACCCAGCTGCTGGGGATATCCCGATAGGCGCGCCGATCCGGACGAAACGTGGCCTCGCGCCAACCCTGCTCGAGCAGCCAGTTCCACAGTTCCTGGCCGAGGCCGGCCTGCACCACCATGCGCAGGTCATCGCGCACGATCCGAGCACCGAGCGAAGGCCGCTGGGAGCGACGCGGTCGGGACCGTTCGCGGCGAATACCGAAGATGTTGCGAAACTGATTGCGGACGTTGAGAACCACTGAATGCATACCTCTCTCCGCCG
>LNFM01005869.1_pt1 | contig 22459 bp, 23 predicted proteins | sample 596031 | NCBI WGS metagenome assembly LNFM01 (sample SAMN04254537, study PRJNA301005) | activated carbon metagenome | isolation source: dual media filters at the Ann Arbor, Michigan drinking water treatment plant | place: USA: Ann Arbor | reverse complement strand
ACCAGGCCGCCGGCCTCGGTGATCATCAGCGCGCCGGCGGCGGCGTCCCAGGGGTTCAGGCCGGTCTCGAAGAAGCCGTCGTAGTAGCCCGCGGCCACGTAGCAGAGGTCGAGCGCAGCGGCGCCGGGGCGGCGCAGGCCGGCGCAGCTCTGCATCACCTCTTCGAACATCTTCACGTAGCGCTTGAAATTGTCGCCCTTGCGGAAGGGGAAGCCCGTGCCGATGAGCGAATCGCTGATGCGCGTGCGCTTGCTGACACGCAGCCGGCGGTCGTTGAGGAAGGCGCCGCGGCCCTTGCTGGCGTAGAAGAGGTCGTTGCGCGTCGGGTCGTAGACCACGCCCTGCTGCAGCTGCCCGCGGAAGGCCAGCGCGATCGACACGGCGTAGACCGGAAAGCCGTGCAGGAAGTTGGTGGTGCCGTCCAGCGGGTCGATGATCCAGACGTAGTCGCTGTGCTTGGCACCGTGCGTGCGGCCCGACTCCTCGGCCAGGATGCCGTGGCCGGGATAGGCCTCGAGCAGGGTGTTGATGATGGCCTCTTCGGCCGCGCGGTCGACTTCCGACACGTAGTCGTTGGGCCCCTTGCTGCCGATCTTCAGCACCTCGAGGTCGAGCGCGGCGCGGTTGATGATCGAACCTGCCGTGCGTGCCGCCTTGATGGCGGTGTTCAGCATGGGGTGGAGCGCTTGCGACATGGGGCGGTCTGCGTGTGCAGTGAAGTCGTGAAGGGGCGGCGGAAGGAATAAAGAGCGGCAGCGACGGCGACAATGCGCACACCGATGCATGAGCCCCCGAGTTTACCCGCGATGAGCGGCCCGGACGCCCCGCAGGCCGCCCCGGCGGCGCCCGACGGCACACGCTTCGTGCTGGTGGGCACGAGCCATGCCGGCAACGTGGGCGCCGCGGCGCGCGCGATGAAGGTCATGGGCTTTGCCGACCTGGTGCTGGTGCGGCCGCGTTTTGCCGACGTGCTCAGCCGCGAGGAAACCGTGGCCATGGCCAGCGGCGCCGCCGACGTGCTGGTGCGGGCGCGGGTCGTCGACACGCTGGCGGAGGCGCTGGACGGCATCACCTGGGCCTGTGCCACGGCCATGACGCCGCGCGACTTCGGCCCCGCCACCTTCGCGCCACGCGAGCACTTCGCGACCCTGGCCGTCAGCCCGCACCGCGTGGCCTTCGTCTTCGGGCCGGAGCGCACGGGCCTGTCGAACGAGGATGTCTACCGTTGCCACGCCTGCCTGTCGATCCCGGCCCATCCCGACTACGGTTCGCTCAACCTGGCGCAGGCGGTGCAACTCATCGCCTACGACTGGCGCCAGGCGCTGGGCGCCTACGACGTGCTGCCGCGCACCGCGACGGCTGCACTGGCCGACGCCGCCGCCATCGACGGCGCACTGCAGCACTGGCAGCAGGTGCTGCAGGACATCGACTTCCTCGACCCGGCAGCGCCGAAGAAGCTGATGCCGCGGCTGCACCAGCTGCTCAACCGCGCGCAGCTGACGATGGAAGAGGTTCACATCCTGCGCGGCATCGCCCGCGCCGTGGACAAGGCGCGGCGCTGAGCCTGGGCGTCGTCGGCTGCGCTGCGTCGCCAGCAGGGCCGCAAGGCCGTCGCTACACTGCACGGATGTTTGAGCGCCTGCACGAAGACATCGCCTGCATCCTGGAGCGCGACCCCGCCGCGCGTTCGGCCTGGGAGGTGCTGACCTGCTACCCGGGCCTGCACGCGCTGGTGCTGCACCGCCGTGCCAGCTGGTTCCGGCAGCGCGGCTGGCACTGGCTGGCGCGTTTCACCTCGCATCTCGCGCGGTTTCTCACCGGCATCGAGATCCACCCCGGTGCCACCATCGGCCGGCGTGTCTTCATCGACCACGGCATGGGCGTCGTCGTCGGCGAGACGGCCGAGATCGGCGACGACTGCACCATCTACCAGGGTGTCACGCTGGGCGGCACCTCGCTGGCCAAGGGCGCCAAACGCCACCCGACGCTGGGCAAGGGGGTCATCGTCGGCGCCAACTCGCAGGTGCTGGGCGGCTTCACGGTGGGCGACGGCGCGCGCATCGGCAGCAGCGCGGTGGTGGTGAAGGCCGTGCCGCCCGGCGCCACGGCGGTGGGCAACCCGGCACGCGTGATCCAGCGGGACGTCGACGCTGCGCGCGAAGCGGCGGCCGCGAAGATGGGCTTCTCGGCTTACGGCGTGACACAGGGCGACGACCCGGTGTCGCAGGCCATGAAGGGCCTGATCGACAACGCCTCGGGGCACGAGCACCAGATCGCGCTGCTGTGGGCGGCGATAGAGAAGCTGTCGGCGCGCGCGCGTGAACTGCCCTTGGCCGACTGCGTGCCGCAGGACGCGCGCACCACCGAGACCTTCGACGCCGAGCGTCTGAACCGCCTCGTCAAGTGACCAGCGTCCAGGCGTCGGCGCCGGCCACCGCGGCCAGGGGCGCCACGTCCTTGGCCTGGCCCGGCCTGCCGAACAGGTAACCCTGGCCGTCCTTGCAGCCCAGCTTCTGCAGCAGCAGCGCTTCTTCCTCGGTCTCGACGCCCTCGGCCACCGTGTTCACACCCAGGCTGCGTGACAGGCCGACGATGGCCTGCACGATCTTCGCGCTCTCGGGGCGGGTGCGCAGCGTGTGCACGAAGCTGCGGTCGATCTTGATCTTGTCGAAGGTCATCTCGGCCAGGTAGCTCAGGCTGCTGTAGCCGGTGCCGAAGTCGTCCAGCGTCACCGTCATGCCGGCCCGCTTGAGCGACAGGATGACTTCGCGGGCACGCGCCGTGTCGTTGACCAGCGCGCTCTCGGTGAGCTCGACGTCCAGCCGCTGCGGCGGCACGCCGGCGGCCTGCAACTGGGCCAGCAGCGCCGGCACCAGCGTGGGGTCCTGGATCTGCTGCGGCGAGACGTTGAGCGACAGCCGCCAGTGATCGGGGAAACGCGGCAGATCCTTGCAGGCCTGGCGCAGCAGGCTCAGCGTCAGCTCACCGATGAGGCCGCTGTCCTCGGCCAGGCCGATGAACTTGTCGGGCGCCAGCAGCCCGCGCTGCGGATGGCGCCAGCGGCACAGCAGTTCCAGCGAACGCACCTGGCGCGTCGCGAGGTCGACGATGGGCTGGTAGTAGGGCACGAGTTCGTCGCGCGCGATGCCCTCGCGCAGCGCCAGCTCGAGGGTGTGGCGCTCCGACAGCACTTCGTCGAGCGCGGCGTCGTACAGGCACACACCGCCGCGGCCGTCCTGCTTGGCCCGGTAGAGGGCCGAGTCGGCCTTGCGCAAGAGCTCGTCGTCGGTCTCGGCGTCGGCGGGGAAGCGCGCGATGCCGACGCTGGCGCCGATGTTCACCGTCAGGTCGCCGAAGCTCATCGGCCACGACAGGCGCTCGACGATGCGCTCGGCTGCGGCGCGTGCGGTGCCCGGGCCCTCGCGTTCGTCGACGACGACGACGAACTCGTCGCCGCCGTAGCGGGCACGCAGGTCGCTGCTGCGCAGGCAGCGCGCCAGGCGCTGCGCCACTTCCTTCAGCACCAGGTCGCCCACCATGTGGCCGTGGCGGTCGTTGACGGGCTTGAAGCGGTCGAGGTCTACCATCAGCACGGCCAGTTCTTCCTTGTAGCGGCGGGCGCGGCTGATCACGCCGTGCATCGCGTCGTGCAGCGCGGCGCGGTTGTCCAGGCCCGTGAGCAGGTCGCTGGCGGCCAGACGCTGTATGCGTTCCTCGGCGTCCATCAGTGAGCCGCGCGAGCGGTTCAGGCCGCTGCTCAGCCGCCGCCACAGCAGCAGCCCCATCGCCGTGCCCAGCGCCAGCATCACCAGCGTGCTGCCCATCGAGAGCTGGCGCAGCCAGCGCACCTCGGCTTCGGTGGCGGCCAGCGAGGCGGCGGTCAGCTCCTCTGTGGCCTCGCGGATCAGCTGGGTCTGTGCGGCGTAGCGCTCGCTGTCGAACAGGGCGCGTGCCGAGTCGGCGGCACCCGAGTTCAGCGCGTCGGTGGCCGATCGCTGCATGCGCGCCAGCAGCGCCGCGGCCTCGGCCGTGCGCGCGCGGTAGCGCTGCGCCACAGCCTGCGGGGCCAGCAGGCTGGCGTGATCGATGGTCAGCGCCGCCTCGGGCAGCAGCTTCTCGAAGCGATCCGTCCAAGCGGGGTCACCTGTGAGCGAGGCCATCTGCGAGGCCAGCGCCAGCTGCTCGTCGACCAGGCGAACGTCCCCAGCGAGCTTGTAGGCCTGGGCGTGGCGATCGGCGGCACGCTGCAACGCTGTCGACGACCACAGGTGCAGGCCGAGCAGTGCCGCAGCGGTGGCGGCCGCACCCACCAACGCCAAGGCCACGGCGCGGCGGGCCTGCCGCATCGTCTCTTCGACGATGGACACGGTCGGCAGCAGCGGCGCTGGCGTGGTGACGGCTTCGGGCATGGGCTTGGGCTTGGCGGAGACGAAGTGATCCCCACCTATCGGCACGCCGCGCGGCAGCTTGAGCCGCCGGCCGTGCCGAGCGGCCGCGGCGCCGCTTCAACCGCCGGGCGGCGTGCGCTGTGCCGACTTCGGCCGGAAGGCCTTGCACCGTGCCGGGTCGGTCTCGATGTAGGGCCCACCGATGAGGTCGACGCAGTAGGGCACGGCGGCGAAGATGCCGTGCACCGGCGGGCTGCGTTCGGGCAGGCCCTGCAGCGTCTCGGCGATGGACTTCGGCTGCCCGGGCAGATTGATGATGAGCGACTTGCCGCGTATGACGGCCACCTGCCGCGACAGGATGGCCGTGGGCACGAAGGCCAGGCCGATCTGGCGCATCTGCTCGCCGAAGCCGGGCATCACCTTGTGTGCAACGGCCAGCGTGGCCTCGGGCGTGACGTCGCGCGGCGCCGGGCCGGTGCCGCCGGTGGTCAGCACCAGGTCGCACTTCACGTCGTCGACGAGTTCGCGCAGCGCGGCGCTGATGCCTTCCTGCTCGTCGGGAATCAAGCGGGCATGCCACTCGATCGGGTTCTTCAGCGCACGCGACAGCCAGTCCTGCAGCGCCGGGATGCCCTTGTCTTCGTAGACGCCGCTGGAGGCGCGGTCGCTGACCGAGACCAGGCCGATGCGGATGGGTTCGTGGGTCTCACTCATGGCAGGGGCTCACAACATCGGCTTGATGAACTGGAAGAGCTCGCGAAAGCTCTTCGGCTGGCGGTCCTCGGGCACCAGGCCGGTGGCGTCGCGGCGCGCCGCGCGCACCAGGCTGCGCAGCTGCTGCGTGTCGGTATCGGGGTGCGCGGCCATCCAGCGTGTCATCGCATCGTCGCTGGCGATGAGTTCTGCGCGCCAGCGTTCGGCCTCGTGCAGTGCCAGCGCGCTCTGCGCCGTGCCCAGCGTGGCGGCGGCCACGGCTTCGCGTAGCGCGGCCTCGTCGGCGTTGTGCATCAGCTTGCCGACGTACTGCATCTGGCGCCGGCGGCCTTCGTGGGTCTTGGTGCGGCGGTAGAGCTCGATGGCGTCGCGCAGCGGCTCGGGCATGTCGATGGCGGCCAGTGCGTTGTCGGAGAGCGCGGCCAAGGCCACGCCCAGCGTCTGCAGTTCGTGCGACTTGTTCTTGCGCTGGGTCTTGCTCGGCCGTGCGTCGGCTTCTTCGGCTTCGGGGTCATCGGGCTCACCGTAGTGAACGTCGATGCCGCGGTGCGGTGCGGCGCGTCGGGCCATGGGTGCGGGGCTGCAGGGCAGCGTCCAAGACAGGGGTGGCCGCTATCATAAGTGCGCACCCCCACACACACTCGAGACAGCCCCCGCCGATGACATCCGACCGCGCCGCACCCGGCTTTGCCTACCGCCGAGACCAGTTCCAGCAGATCGTCGAGGACACGCTGGCGCTGGCCCGGCAACTGGGCGCCAGCGACGCCGGCGCCGAAGTCTCCGAAGGCGTGGGCCTCAGCGTCTCGGTGCGCAAGGGTGAACTCGAGAACGTCGAGCGCAACCGCGACAAGTCGCTGGGCGTCAGCGTCTACCTGGGCCAGCGCCGTGGCAACGCCAGCACCTCGGACTTCTCGGTCGAGGCGCTGCGCCAGACCGTGCAGGCGGCCTACGACATCGCCCGCTTCACCGCCGAAGACCCGGCCGCCGGCCTGCCCGAAGCGGACGACCTGGCGACCATGGCCGAAGCCGCACGCGACCTCGACCTCTTCCACCCCTGGGCCATCGACGCCGCCGCCGCGGCCGAACTGGCGCGGCGCTGCGAAGATGCGGCACTGAAGACGCACAAGCTGATCACCAATTCCGAAGGTGCCGGCGTCTCGGCGCAGCAGGCGCATTTCTGGGCCGGCAACACGCGCGGCTTCCGCGGCGGCTACGCCAGTTCGCGCCACTACCTGTCGGTGTCGGCCATCGCCGGCCGCGGCAGGGACATGCAGCGCGACGGCTGGTACACCAGCATGCGCGACGCCGCCGACCTGGCCGCGCCCGAGGTGGTGGGCCGCTACGCCGCCGAGCGCACGCTGGCGCGGCTGAAGTCGCGCAACGTCGCCACCGCCGAGGTGCCGGTGCTGTTCGAAAGCCCGGTGGCCTCGGGCCTGCTGGGCGCCTACGTGCAGGCCACCTCGGGGGGCTCGCTCTACCGCAAGACCAGCTTTCTGGTCGACTGCCTGGGCAAACGCGTCTGGCCCCAGCATGTCGACATCGTCGAGGACCCGCACCAGCCCAAGGGCAAGGGCAGCGCGCCCTTCGACGACGAGGGTGTGCGCACGCGCGCGCGCCAGGTCGTCAAGGGCGGTGTCGTGCAGGGCTACTTCCTGTCGAGCTACTCGGCGCGCAAGCTGGACATGAAGACCACCGGCCACGCCGGTGGCTCGCAGAACCTGGCCATGACCAGCCGCCAGACGCGCCCTGGCGACGACCTCGACGCCATGCTGCGCAAACTGCACCGGGGTTTGTTCGTCACCGAACTCATGGGGCAGGGCGTCAACTACGTCACCGGCGACTACTCGCGCGGCGCCGCCGGCTTCTGGGTCGAGGGCGGGCGCATCGTGCACCCGGTGCACGAGGTCACCATCGCCGGCAACCTGCGCCAGATGTTCAAGAACGTCGCGGCCATCGGCGCCGATGTCTACAACTCGGGCAGCAAGAGTGTGGGTTCGGTGCTCGTCAGCCGCATGACGCTGGCCGGGTCCTGAGCCGGCTCCTGTCGCGCGGGCCGGGCGCGTCGTGAAGATCGCCGTCATCACCGACCTGCACGCCAACCGCGAGGCCGTGCAGGCCGTGCTGGACCACGCACAGGCGCAAGGTGCCGAGCGCCATGCCTTCGTCGGCGACTTCGTCGGCTACGGCGCCGACCCGGCCTGGGTCGTCGAGAAGGTGCGCGAGATGGTGCGTGGCGGCGCCTGGGCCGTGCAGGGCAACCACGACGCCGCGGTGGCGCACGCGCCGGGGCCGCACATGCGGCCCGACGCACGGCGTGTCGTCGAGTGGACGCAGGCGCAGCTGAACGCGGCGCAGCGCAACTTCCTGGCCAGCCTGCCGCTGACCCAGGAACACGGCGAGCTGCTCTTCGTGCACGCCAACGCCGCCGAGCCCGCCGCCTGGGCCTATGTGCACAGCCGTGTCGAGGCCGCGCAGAGCCTGCTGGCCACCCCGCAGCGCATCACCTTCTGCGGCCACATGCACGAGCCGCGCCTGTACCACCTCTCGGCGGTGGGCAAGACGGGCGACTTCGTGCCCGTGCCGGGCGTGCCCATCCCCCTGCTGGCGTCGCGGCGCTGGCTGGCGATACCGGGCTCTTCGGGCCAGCCGCGCGACGGCGACCCGGCCGCGTGTTACGCGCTCTACGACACGGATTGCAGCGAACTCACCTACTGGCGCGTGCCCTACGACGCCGAGCGGGCAGCGGCCAGGATCCGCGCCGCCGACCTGCCGCCGGCGCTGGCCAGCCGCCTGCTCGATGGCCACTGAAGACGCACCCGCCATGCCGCCGGCCGCCGCGCCGGTGCCGCCGCTCGCCCCCGGCAGCGTGATCGACGGCTGGCGGCTGCAGGAGCGCCTGCACACCAGCGGCATGGCGCAGTTGTGGGGTGTGCTGCCGCAAGGGGGCCCCGACGGCCCGCGGTTGCCGCCAGGCTGCGAGGGCATGCCGCTGGTGATGAAGGTGCCGCGCCTGCGTGGCAGCGACGACCCGGCGGCCATCGTCGGTTTCGAGGTCGAGCAGATGCTGCTGCCGGCGCTGCACGGCCCGCACGTGCCGCGCTTCGTGGCCCGCGGCGACCTCGCGCACCACCCCTACCTCGTGATGGAGCGGATCCCGGGCGACAGTCTGAAGCCGCGCCTGGCGCGGGCGCCGCTGCCGCTGGATGAAATCGTCGAGATCGGCGCGCGCGTGGCCACAGCATTGCACGATCTGCACCGCCAGCACCTCGTGCACCTGGACGTGAAGCCCAGCAGCGTGATGCAGCGCGCCGACGGCACCGTGGTGCTGGTCGACTTCGGCCTCTCGCACCACGACCACCTGCCCGACCTGCTGGACGAGGCCTTCCCTTGGCCGATGGGCACCGGGCCCTACATGTCGCCCGAGCAGGTGCAGGTGGTGCGCGACGACCCGCGCAGCGACCTCTTCGCGCTGGGCGTGATGCTCTACCACTTCACCACCGGTCAGCGCCCCTTCGGTGCGCCCGAGTCGGTGCGCGGCCTGCGCCGCCGGCTCGTGCAGCGCCCGGTGCCGCCGCGCGCCCTGCGCAGCGACTGTCCGCCGTGGCTGCAGGAGATCATCCTCAAGTGCCTGGAGCCGCAGCCCGACGAACGCTGGCAGAGCGGCGCGCAGCTGGCGCTGGCGTTGCGCAACCCGACCGAAGTCGTGTTGACCGAACGCGCCACGCGCCTGCAGCATGGCCCGCGGCCCGGCAGCCTGCGTGCCTGGGTGGGCACGCTCCTGCCGCGGTCAGCACGGCCGGTGCAGGCACAGGGCGTGGGTCGGCGTGTGCTGCGTTGCCCCATCGTGATGGCGGCGGTGGACATCGGCCATGCCGAGCCGGCGCTGCTGACGCAACTGCGCGAGGCCGTGCGCCGCACCGTGGCGGCGGAGGCCGGCGCTCGCCTGGTCTGCGTGGGCGTGATGAAGGCGGCGCGCATCGGCAGCGACGAACGCATCGACGCCAGCGGCCGCAACCTGCATCTGCAGCAGTTGGTGGGGCTGCGGCACTGGGTGCGGCCGCTGGCGCAGGAACTGGCACTCGACCAGGGGCGGCTGAGCTGCCACGTGCTGGAGTCTGGCGACGTGGCCGCGGCACTGGTCGACTTCGCTCGCCGCAACCAGGTCGACCACATCGTGATGGGCGCCCGTGGCCACTCGGCACTGCGCCAGTACCTGGGCAGCGTCAGCGCGCAGGTGGTGGCGCAGGCAGCGTGCACGGTGACCGTGGTGCGGGCCTGAAGGGCACGCTCTCCGGCACGTCATCGCGAGCGGGAAAACCCGGCAGGGCCTGATTGGGCCTGCTCCTAGAATTTCGCGTTCTTCGTCTGGCTCACCCCCCCTTTCGTTTCCTCAGGAGATCTCAATGGAGCGTCGTTCCTTCGTTCATGGTGCCGGTCTGGCCGGCGTGCTCGCCGCAGGCGTGGCACCCGCCGTCGTGCATGCCCAGGCCAACCTGCGCTGGCGCCTGACCTCGGGCTTTCCGAAGTCGCTGGATACCATCTACGGCGCCGCTGAAACCTTTGCCAGGAAGGTCAAGGACATGACCGGCGGCAAGTTCGAGATTTCGGTGCATGCCGCCGGCGAACTCGTGCCCATGCCCGGCCTCGTCGACGCGGTGCAGAACGGCACCGTCGAGATGGGCCACACGGCCCCCTACTACTACTTCGGCAAGAACGACGCCTTCGCTTTGGGCTGCGCCATCCCCTTCGGCCTGAACAGCCGCCAGATGACGGCCTGGAGCTACGACGGCAACGGCCTGAAGCTGATGCGCGAGTTCTATTCGAACTACGGTTTCACGAGTTTCCCCATGGGCAACACCGGCGCCCAGATGGGCGGCTGGTACCGCAAGGAAATCAAGACCGTGGCCGACATGAAGGGCCTGAAGTTCCGCGTCGGCGGCTTCGCGGGCAAGGTCACTTCGCGCCTGGGCACGGTGTCGCAGAACATCGCCGGCGGCGAGATCTACCAGGCGCTGGAGAAGGGCACCATCGACGCCGCCGAGTGGGTCGGCCCCTACGACGACCTCAAGCTCGGCTTCAACAAGGTCGCGCCGATCTACCACTACCCCGGCTGGTGGGAAGGCGGCCCGCAGCTCGACCTGTACGTCAACCAGAAGGCCTACGACACCCTGAGCGCCGAGTACAAGGCCATCATCGAGAGTGCCGCAGCCTACGCGCACACCGAGATGCAGGCCAAGTACGACGCCCGCAACCCGCAGGCGCTGCGCACGCTGGTGGCCAACAAGACCAAGCTGGTGGCCTTCCCGAAGCCGGTGCTCGACGCTGCCTACAAGGCCGCGATGTCGCTCTACAGCGAAGTCAGCGCGTCGAACCCGGCGTTCAAGAAGATCTACGACGACTACTCGAAGTTCCGCGCCGAGTCGAACCTGTGGTTCCGCTTCACCGAAGCGCGCTTCGACAGCTACATGCAGAGCGTGAAGCTCTGACGCGCCACGCGCCGCTGCGGCGGCGCTGGCAAGCACAACGGCCCCGCGTGCGGGGCCGTTTGCATGGTGCCGCCGGGGCGCTTCGGAAGACTACTTCTTCGCGGCGTCCCTCTTCATCGCCTCTTCCAGCGCCTTCATCGGGTCGTTCTCGTCCTCGGCCTGGCCCTGTTCGGGCTCACTCGCGCCGCCCTCGGCTTCGGATGCGGCGTCGGCGCCCGGGTCGGCTGCGTCGGGTGCGGCATCGGGCAGGCCCATGGTCTCGAAGGCCTTGTCGGCGTCGATCAGCTCGGCCTTCTCTATGCCGCCGCTGACCAGTTCGGGGTAGGCCACCACGGTGACCACCATCGCAATCTGCAACACGATGAAGGCGATCGAGCCCTTGTAGATCTGCGCCGTCGTCACGGCCGGGATCAGCTCGCCGGTGATGCGGTCCTTGTAGTCCTTGCGCGCCGCCACGCTGCGCAGGTAGAAAAGCGCAAAGCCGAAGGGCGGCGTCAGGAAGGAGGTCTGCAGGTTCATCGCCAGGATGACACCGAACCAGATCAGGTCGATGCCCATCTTGTCGGCCACTGGCGCCAGGATGGGCACGACGATGAAGGCGATCTCGAAGAAGTCGATGAACATGCCCAGGATGAAGACGAGCAGGTTCACGACGATCATGAAGCCCAGCTGGCCGCCGGGCAGCTTGTCGAACAGGTGCTCGACCCAGATGTGGCCGTCGGCAGCGTTGAAGGTGAAGCTGAAGACGGTGGAGCCAATCAGGATGAACATCACGAAGGTCGCCAGCTTGGCCGTGCTGTCCAGTGCCTGGCGCATCAGGGACAGGCTCAGCGAGCGCCGCGAGAAGGCCATGATCAGCGCGCCCACCGCACCCATCGCGCCGCCCTCGGTCGGCGTGGCCACGCCCAGGAAGATGGTGCCCAGCACGAGGAAGATGAGCACCAGCGGCGGGATCAGCACGAAGGTCACCTGCTCGGCCAGCTTCGACAGCAGGCCGAAGCGCAGCACGCGGTTGGCCACCGCCAACGCCAGCCCGAGCACCGAGGCCACGGTCATCGAGAGGATGAAGATCTCGTCGCCCGGTGCTGGTGTGAGGCGGCCCGTCCAGCTGTTGATGATGTCGCCGTGAACCTGTGACCAGGCAAAACCCGCCGCACCGCAGACCAGGAACAGCACGCCCAGGGACCGGTGGCCGCTGGCGCCGTTGCCTTCACGGTAGATGCGGGCCTCGACCGGCAGCGCCGGCACCCACCTGGGCTTGATGAAAGCCACCGCGGCGATGAACAGCAGGTAGACACCCACCAGCATCAGGCCCGGGATCATGGCACCGGCGTACATGTCGCCGACCGAGCGGCCCAGCTGGTCGGCCAGCACGATGAGCACCAGCGAAGGCGGAATAGCCTGCGCCAGCGTGCCGCTGGCCGTGATGGTGCCGGTGGCGATGGTGCGGTGGTAGCCGTAGCGCAGCATGATGGGCAGCGAGATCAGGCCCATGCTGATGACGGCCGCGGCCACCACGCCGGTGGTGGCGGCGAGCAGCGCACCCACCAGCACCACGGCGACCGCGAGGCCGCCGCGCAGCGGGCCGAACACCTGGCCGACCGTCTCGAGCAGGTCTTCGGCCATGCCCGAGCGTTCGAGCACGATGCCCATCAGCGTGAAGAAGGGAATGGCCAGCAGCGTGTCGTTCTGCATGATGCCGAACACGCGCAGAGGCAGGGCCTGGAACATGTTCAGCGGGAACAGGCCCGCTTCCATGCCGATGAAGCCGAAGAGCAGCCCGGTGGCGGCCAGACCGAAGGCCACCGGGATGCCGGTGAGCAGGAAGAGGAACAGGCCCGCGAACATCAGCGGGACGAAGTTCTGCGCGATGAAGGCGGTCATTCAGGATCCCTTGCCTTCGTCGCGCTTCTGGTCGTGCAGCGTCAGCGGCATGCGCTGGTAGGTGCCGCGCTCGGCCTTGGCAGCGAGTTCCTCGATGAGCAGTTCTTCGGCGCTCTTCTCGTGTTCGACGCTGACGGGTTCGGCGCGCTGGCCGCGCAGGTAGGCCACCCGCTTGATGAGTTCGGACACCGACTGCGCGGCGAGGATGCCGAAGCCCAGCGGGATCATCAGCAGCACCGGCCAGCGGATCAGGCCACCGGCGTTCTGGCTCATCTCGCCCGAGACCCAGGCGCGCTCGAACACCGGCCACGACAGGCTGACGAGAATCAGGCACAGCGGGATCGTGAACAGGAGCATGCCGACGATGTCGATGACCGTGTTGGCGCGCTTGCTGAGCTTGGTGGCGATGAAGTCGATGCGCACGTGCGCGTTGCGCAGCCACACGTAGCCCGAGCCGAGCATGAAGACGGCCGCGAAGAGGTACCACTGGATCTCGAGGAAGGCGTTCGAACCGATGTCGAAGGCCTTGCGCATCACGGCGTTGCCGGCGCTGATGAGCACCGCGGCGAGCACCAGCCACATCACGAACTTGCCTATCCACTCGTTGACCGCGTCGATCAGACGCGACAACTTCAACAGCCCAGCCATGGTGCCACCCCCACGTCGAAACCCGGCGGATTCTAGACAAGCAGATGGGCGCCGCAGGCTCTGTAAACCCGCTGCGAGAACGCTCGCTACAGCGACTGCGCGGCCATGAAGAGGCGCGTCGAGCGCGCGCCGGAGCGGCAGAACACGAGCAGCGGCCGAGGCAGTTCTTGCAGCAGGCGTGCGAAGGCAGCGATCTGCTGCGGCGACTGGTAGCCGCCGTCGACGGGCAGGAAGCGGTACTCTAGGCCGGCCGCGAGCGCCGCGGCTTCGATGTCGGCGCTGGTGGGCTGGTCGGGCCCGTGCTCGAAGTCGGGGCGGTTGTTGACCACGCTGCGGAAGCCCGCGGCCGCGGCCGCGGCCATGACGTCGGGCGTCAGCTGCGGGGCGACGCAGACGTCGTCGGCAATGGCGCGGATGGGCAGGTGGTGCGTCATGGGGCTACTTTGCCAGAGCCTGCTTGACGGCGCCGGACACCAGGCCCATCTCCGCCCGGCCGCCCAGGCGGGACTTCGCCGCGGCCATGACGCGGCCCATGTCGCCCGGGCCGCCGGCACCCAGCTCGGCCACCAGTGCCGCGATCTCGGCGGCCACTTCGGTGGCCGACAGGCGCTGCGGCAGGTAGGCCTCCAGCACCTTCAGCTCGGCGGCTTCCTTGGCCACGAGGTCAGGGCGGCCGCCCTGTTCGAAGGCGGTGATCGAATCCTTGCGCTGCTTGACCAGCTTGTCGACGATGGCCACCACCGCGGCGTCGTCGAGCACGATGCGTTCGTCGACCTCGCGCTGCTTCAGCGCCGCCAGCAGGCCGCGGATGGCGAGCAGGCGGTCGGCGTCCTTGGCGCGCATCGCGGCCTTCATGTCTTCGGTGATGCGGTCTTTCAGGCTCATGGCGGGGCTCCGTAATGAAAGAAGCCCGCTGCGGCGTCCCGCGCGGGCTTGCTTCGTTGCGACCGGGTGACGGTCAGTACAACTTCTTGGGCAGCTGCATGCTGCGCACGCGCTTGAAATGGCGCTTGACCGCCGCGGCCTTCTTGCGCTTGCGCTCGGCGGTGGGCTTTTCGTAGAACTCGCGTGCGCGCAGTTCGGTCAGCAGGCCGATCTTCTCGATGGTGCGCTTGAAGCGGCGCAGGGCGACGTCGAACGGCTCGTTCTCTTTGACGCGGATGGTGGTCATGTAGTCAGGGATCCCGAAAGTTTGCGCTCGGTGTCTGCCGGGGGTCTCAAAGGGGACTTGAGGGACCATGTTCCGGAACGGCCCCGCAAGCGCTGGGGTGCCCGTCGGCAGATCGACACGCTGGTTTGCCAGCAAAGCCCGACATTATAGACCGCCTTTGGTCGCCCGCATCAACTGCTGTCGCGAGCCGGGCCCGGGATGCCTGGTCGGCGTCACCATCGTTCGTTGGCGCGACGGCTACAGCGCCCGGCTCACCCCTCAATTGCGCGCTTTCGCGCGTCAAACTAGGGGCCAGAATGCCGCGGACGCTTGATATGACTCCCCCGCACCACCAACATTGGGCACCGGCTGCAATTTGGTGCATCCGCCGGGCCTTTCTTCGGGGGGCGCTCGCGATCCGACATGAGCACGATGCTTGACGAGCCCCCGCTGACGCCCCTGGTGCAGGCCGCCCTGCAGCCGGTGCTGGCTGCGTTGCTGCAGCCCGTGCTGCGGCGCCACGGCGAGATGCTGGCGGTGAAGGACCTGCGCAACGGCCGCTACGTGCTGGCCAGCGAGGCCATGGCCAGCTTCCTGCAACGCCCCAGGGCCGAGGTGCTGGACCGCACCGATGCCGAACTCTTCGAGCCTGCCGTGGCCACCGTGCTGCGTGCTGCCGAACAGACGGCTGCTGCACACGGCGAGCCGATGACCAGTGAACACCGCTTCGAGCAGGGTGGCAGCCGGCGCGAGTTCTCCGTGCTGCGCTGGGCCACGCCGACCGACGCCACCGGTGCACGCTGGTTGTGCAGCGTATGGCGTGACCTCGCCCCCGAGCGCCAGCGCGAGGCCCAGCTGCGCGCCGCGCTCGAGCAGATCGAGCAGCAGCAGCGTGCCAACGAACTGCTGCAGCGTGAACTCGCCGACCAGGCGCTGCGCGACCCGGCCTCGGGCCTGTACCGCCGCGCGCATTTCGAGGACCAGTTGCGCCGCGAGGTCGACCTGTCGATGCGCGAACACCGCGAATTTGCCATCGTCTTCATCGAGATCGACCCGCTGTCGCCCCAGGTGCATGCCATGGGCACCGCCGGCGAACAGCGGGTGCTCGAGGCCGTCGGCCGCCTGCTGCGGGGCGGCACACGGGCGATGGATGCCTCGTGCCGCTTTGACGAACACCGCTTCGCCGTGCTGCTCTCGGGCGTCGGCTTGGCCACCGCGCATGCGCGCATGGAGGGCCTGCGCCGCAAGTGTGCGACGCAGATCGTCGTGCACGAAGGGCAGGAACTGGGCTTCACGGTGGCCATGGGCGTGGCGAGCTTCCCGCACACCGCACAGACGCAGGATGCGCTGGTCGGCGCCTGCGATGCCGCGCTGGCCGAGGCACGCCGCCGCGGCGGCAACCACGTCACGCTGGCGGCGATCCGCTTCGAGGCGACCTGAGCGCGCCGCGCGGCGGCCTTCAGCCGCCGAACGCCCGGTGCAGCATGGTGGCCGCCAGCGCCAGCAGCAGCACCGCGAACAGCCGCTTCAGCAGCGCCACGTCGATGCGCTGTGCGGTGCGCGCACCCCAGGGTGCCAGTATCACGCTGGCCAGGGCGACGATGAGCAGTCCCGGCAGGTAGAGGTAGCCCACGGTGCCGGGCAGTGCCGGTGGCAGGCCGTGGCCGCTGATCACGTAGCCGGCGGTGCTGGCCAGCGCGATGGGGAAGCCCAGGGCGGCACTGGTGCCGACGGCATGGCGCGGCGGCACGTTGCACCAGGTCATGAAGGGCACCGAGAGGAAGGCGCCACCGGCGCCGAGCAGGCCCGACGCGAAACCCACCCCCGCGCCGACGCCGGCCTGGCCCCAGGGTCCGGGCAACTGGCGGCCGGGGCGCGGCTTCCTGTCCAGCAGCATCTGCACCGCGGTGTAGCCGATGAAGACCGTGAACAGCAGCGCCAGGCCCTGCCCCTTGAGCACCGCGAAGGCGCCGGCGCCCGCCAGCAGCCCGCCCGCGACGATGCCCGGCGCCATGGCGCGTGCGATGGGCCAGCGCACGGCGCCCAGGCGGTGGTGCGCGCGCACGCTGGACAGCGAGGTGAAGAGGATGGTGGCCATCGAGGTGGCGATGGCCATCTTCACCGCCAGGCCGCTCTCGACGCCGCGCTGGGTGAAGATCAGCGTCATCACCGGCACCATCATCATGCCGCCGCCTACGCCCAGCAGCCCGGCCAGGAAACCAACCACGGTGCCCAGGGCCAGCAGCTCGGCCACCAGCGTGAAGCCGAGGTCCATGTTCAGGTGTCCATCAGCGCCAGCACGGCCTGCCACTCATCGGCAGTCACGGGCGTGATGGACAGCCGGTTGCCGCGCCGCAGCACCTGCATGCCCGCCAAGGCCGGCGTGGCCTTCATCTCGGCCAGGCTCAGCAGCCGCGTCTTGCGCAGCAGCGTCACGTCGCGCTGCAGCCAGCGTGGCGCGGCCAGTGTGGACTTGGGGTCGAAGTAGGGGCTGGCCGGGTCGAACTGTGTCGTGTCGGGCCGCGCCGGGCCGCTGATGCGCGCCAGGCCGGCGATGCCGGGCGCGGGGCAGGACGAGTGATAGAAGAGCACGCCGTCGCCGGGCTGCATGGCGTCGCGCAGGAAGTTGCGCGCCTGGTAGTTGCGCACGCCGGTCCAGGGCAGGGTCTGCCGTGGTGCCTGCGCCAGGTGGTCTATCGAAGCCTCGTCGGGCTCGCTCTTCATCAGCCAGTAGCCGGGCATGAACCCCTCTTGGGATGAGAAGAGAAGGAAAGGTGTCCGCCGCGTGCAGTGAACCGTGTGCCTGAACCTAAGGGAAGTTCAGGTGGGCGAGGTCAGCCAAGCATTGGGTTCATCTGACGCGAGACGATCACGCCTGCAAGGCGATGTTCCAAGCCCTTGGTCATAGACCATCGGCTCAAGGACATATTGGGCTCACACACACACGACGGACAAATTCATTCTAGACCTCGACCGTGGCCCGGCGGGCATGCGGGACTTCACAGCAACTGGCCATCGTCGGCCAGTGCGGCATCGACGCGGCGCAGCAGCGCGTCGAGTTCGGCGGCGCCTTCAGGCGGGGTCGTGGCAGGGGCAGCCTCGAGCGGTGTCGCCGGCGGTGCGGCTGCGCCGCGCTCGGCCAGTTGGTAGGCCAGGTTCAGTGCCGCCAGCACGGCGATGCGTTCACGCGCGCGCACCTTGCCCGAGTCGCGAATGGTGGTCATTTCCTTGTCGACGCTGGCCACCGCCGTGGCCAGCAGCGTCTCGCCGCCTTCCGGGCAGCCCAGCATGTAGACCTGGCCGAGGATGGAGACTTCGAGCTGCTTCATGTGCCTTCACCCGGTGCGCCGCGCTTCGTGGTGCCGGCCGTGGTCTCCGCGGGCAGGCGCTCGAGCAGCGCGTCGATGCGCGCGCGTGCCGCGGCCAGGCGCGAACGCAGGCTGTCGCGTTCGGCGGTCACGGCCACGAGCTGCTGCTCGATGAGCGCACTGCTGCGCTTGAGCTCCTGGTGCCGCAGCACCAGGCGGTCCACGCGTTCGGCAAGGTCGTCCAGCTTGGCCATGTCACCCCTCGTTCCCGGCGGCGATTGTAGGAGCGCCGAGGCGGCGGCCATGATCGCACCACGCCCTCACGGCGCACGCGCCGCAGCGCGGCGAACGTGCCGTGCAAAGGTAACGGCCGTGCAGGATGAGCCAGTGATGGGCGTCGACGAGGTAGTTCGCCGGCACTCGCTTCAAGAGGCCCGTTTCCACTTCCAGCGGCGTGCGGCCGGGTGCCAGCCCGGTGCGGTTGCTGACGCGGAAGACATGCGTGTCGACCGCCATCGTCGGTTCGCCGAAGGCCACGTTGAGCACCACGTTGGCCGTCTTGCGGCCGACGCCGGGCAGGGCTTCCAGCGCCGCTCTCGAACGCGGCACCTCACCGCCGTGCTGCTCGACCAGGATGCGGCAGGTGGCCACCAGGTTCTTCGCCTTGTTGCGGAACAGGCCGATGGTGCGGATGAGTTCGGTGACACGCTCGACCCCCAGGTCGAACATCTTCTGCGGCGTGGGCGCCAGCGCAAATAGGCGCTTCGTCGCCTTGTTGACGCCGACGTCGGTGGCCTGTGCCGACAGCAGTACGGCCGCCAGCAGTTCGAACACGCTGGTGTATTCCAGCTCGGTCTGCGGCCGCGGGTTGGCCGCTGCCAGCGTGGCGAAGAAGGGCGCGATGGCCTCAGCCTTCATCGAGGGCCTCGGGCGCGGTGGTGGGCGGCGTGGCTGCGCCGGGGGTGGCGCGCGCCGCTGCGCGCTGCATCGCCGCCTCGATCACGGCGCGCTTGGCGGCCAGCGTGGCGGGGTCGGTGAACTGGCTGTGCGCGGACAGGTCGGCCAGCTTTTCGCGCGCCTTGTCGGCCAGCCGCTCGTCGTTCTCGCGCTTGTCGCGTTCCAGGCGTTCGCGGTGGAAGGCGTAGCGTTCGCGCGCCTCGTCGGCCTGGGCCGCGCTCCAGGCCTGCCAGCCGGTGCTTGCACCGGTGACGGGCACGAGCGAGATGCAGTCCACCGGACACACCGGGATGCACAGCTCGCAGCCCGTACACAGCGGGTCGATCACCGTGTGCATGAGCTTGGACGCACCGACGATGCAGTCCACCGGACAGGCCTTGATGCACAGTGTGCAGCCTATGCACCAGGCCTCGTCGATGACGGCCAGCAGGCGCGGGCCTTCCTTGCCGTGCTCGGTATCGAGTGGCAGCGCCGCTCGCCCGCTGATCGCGGCCAGTCGCCGGATGCCTTCGGCGCCGCCGGGCGGGCAGCGGTTGATGTCGGCCTCGCCCGCGGCCATCGCCTCGGCATAGCCCCGGCAATCGGCGTAGCCGCAGCGCGTGCACTGCGTCTGCGGCAGTGCGGCGTCGAGCAGGTCGGCGAGGCTGGGCGTGGGGAAAGCGTCGGGCACGCCCCGATTATCGGGCGCGCGACCTCTTCGGCAGCGCCGTCACGTTGTCCTTCGTGCCCGCCACCGCGGCCTGACCGAAGCGCCTGATGAAACCGCGCACTTCGGGGTAGACCATCTGGCGCCAGCGGCGACCGGAGAAGATGCCGTAGTGGCCGGCGCCTTCCACGTCGTAATGGAACTGGCGTTCCTTGGGAACGCCCTGGCACAGGCCGTGTGCGGCCCGGGTCTGGCCGCCGCCGGTGATGTCGTCGAGTTCGCCTTCGATCGTCAGCAGCGCCGTCGTGGTGATGTCCTGCGGCCGTACCGGTTCACCCTTGACGACCCAGGTGCCGTTGACCAGCGCGAAGTCCTGGAACACGGTCTTGATGGTGTCGAGGTAGTACTCCGCCGGCAGGTCCAGAACGGCGTTGTATTCGTCGTAGAACTGCCGGTGCGACTCGGCGCTCTCGTCGTCGCCCTTGATGAGGTCCTGGAAGTAGTCGTAGTGGCTGGTCAGGTGGCGGTCGGGGTTCATGGCCACGAAGCCGCTGTACTGCATGAAGCCCGGGTAGACGGCACGTCCGGCACCCGGGAAGTTCTGCGGTACGCGGAAGATGACGTTGTTCTCGAACCAGCCGTGGCTCTTGTTCATGGCCAGGTTGTTGACGGCCGTGGGGCTCTTGCGCGCGTCGATGGGGCCGCCCATCATCGTCATCGTCAGCGGCGTGCGTTCGCCGCGGCTGGCCATCAGCGACACCGCCGCCAACACCGGCACCGTGGGCTGGCAGACCGAGATCACATGCACGTTCTCGGCGCCGACATGGCGGATGAATTCCTGCACGTACTCGACGTAGTCGTCGAGGTGGAAGGGGCCTTCGGAGGCCGGCACCATGCGTGCGTCGGTCCAGTCGGTGATGAAGACCTTGTGGTCGTGCAACAGGCTCTTCACCGTGTCGCGCAGCAGCGTGGAGTGATGGCCGGAAAGGGGCGCCACCACCAGCACGATGGGCTGCTCCTTCATGAGGTCCAGCGCACGGGAGTTGTCGGTGAAGCGCTTGAAGCGCAGCAGGCGGCAGAAGGGCTTCTTCAGCGCCACCTGCTCCTGCACGGCCACCTCGATGCCGTCGACGGTGGCGGTGGTGATGCCGAAGGGCGGCTTTTCGTATTCCTTCGCCAAGCGGTGCAGCAGATCGAACCCGGCCGAGATGCGCTGGGCCAAGGGCGTGTGCGCGAACGGCGACAGCGGGTGGTCGTAGAGCTTGGCCGACGCGCTGGCGAACTCGGAAAAAGGCGCCATCAGCGCGCGTTGGGTCTCGTAGATCTGATACAGCATCGAAAGGCTCCGTTCTGCAGGCCGGGGCTGCGGCGCCGTGTTGGCGCCTGCTTGTCTCACCCGTGAGCGAATGTACGCCCAATTTTGCTGCGGTGCAGCAATATTAGTGGCGCCACCTTGATCTTGTACCGATCGGCCGGGGCGGTTGTCACCTTGGTGACAGCCTGGCGTCCATTCGATCAGCGCATCACGCTGGCCACGGCTGCCGCCACCGCGGCGATGTTGCGGCTGTTGATCGCCGCCACGCAGATGCGGCCCGAATCGACGCCGTAGACGCCGAATTCGCTGCGCAGGCGATGCATCTGGTCCTTGGACAGACCGGAGTAGCTGAACATGCCCATCTGCGCAGTGATGTAGGACAGGTCGCCCTGCACGCCGGCGCCGTGCAACTGCGTCACCAGCGCGTAACGCGTGGCGCGGATGCGCTCGCGCATGCCGGCCAGTTCCTCTTCCCACATGGCGCGCAGCGCCGGCGTGGTCAGCACCGTGGCCACGACCTGGGCGCCGAAAGTCGGCGGGTTGCTGTAGTTGGTGCGGATGACGATCTTCAATTGCGACAGCACACGCGCCGTCTCTTCCTTGCTGCTGCACACCACGCTGAGCGCGCCGACCCGTTCGCCATAGAGCGAGAAGCTCTTGCTGAACGAGGTCGAGACGAAAAACTGCTGCCCGGTGGCCAGGAAACACTGCACCGCCGCGCCGTCTTCGGCGATGCCCTTGCCGAAGCCCTGGTAGGCCATGTCGAGGAAGGGCACCAGGCCGTGCTCGGCGCAGGCGGCGGCGATCTGCTCCCACTGCGCGACGTCCAGGTCGCAGCCCGTCGGGTTGTGGCAGCAGGCGTGCAGCACGACGATGGTGCCTGCCGGGGCGCCGCGCAGCGTGTCCATCAGCGCGCCGAAGCGGATGCCGCGTGTGGCGGCGTCGTAGTAGGGGTAGGTCTGGACGTCGAAACCCGCGTTCGTGAAGAGCGCGCGGTGGTTTTCCCAGCTGGGGTCGCTGATCAGCACGGTGGCGTCGCCGCGCAGGCGCTTGAGGAAGTCGGCGCCGACCTTCAGGCCGCCGGTGCCGCCCAGGGCCTGGATGGTGGCCACGTGGCCGCTGGTGACGGCGTCGCTGTCGGCGCCGAAGACCAAACCCTGCACGGCCTTGTCGTAGACCGCGATGCCGTCGATCGGCAGGTAACCCTTGGGTTTGGAGGCTTCGAGCAGCAGCTTCTCGGCGGCGGCGACGCAGCGCAGCACCGGCAGCTTGCCTTCGTCGTCGAAGTAGACACCCACGCCCAGGTTCACCTTGGCGGGGTTGGGGTCGGCGTTGAACTGTTCGTTCAGACCCAGGATGGGGTCGCGCGGGGCCATTTCGACGGCGGCGAACAGAGAGGTGCTCATGGGGGTTCCTGGTGCGGTGGGGTCGTTTGCGCGGGCGCCGGCCCTGCGGCATGCCGCGTGCTGCGCTACGCTCCTGGGTTGCTTGCCGGCGGCCCGAGGGCAGCGCGCAGGCCGCCGATTCTAAATCTTCGCCCCCAGGGAAACCCGCATGATTGCATTGGCTGAAGTGGCCGCCGACGCCGAGGCCCCGCGCACGGGCGAGTTCGTCACCTTCCCGGATTCGCCCTTCCAGCTCTTCCAGCAGTTCGCGCCCGCGGGCGACCAGCCCACGGCCATCGCGCAGCTGGTCGAGGGCATCCAGGATGGCCTGCAGTACCAGACGCTGCTGGGTGTGACGGGCTCGGGCAAGACCTTCACGATGGCCAACGTCATCGCGCGCCTGGGCCGGCCGGCGATCGTGTTTGCACCGAACAAGACGCTGGCGGCGCAGCTGTACAGCGAGTTCCGGGACTTCTTTCCCAAGAACGCGGTGGAGTACTTCGTCAGCTACTACGACTACTACCAGCCCGAAGCCTACGTGCCGCAGCGCGACCTGTTCATCGAGAAGGACAGCGCGA
>LNFM01008944.1_pt1 | contig 22460 bp, 17 predicted proteins | sample 596031 | NCBI WGS metagenome assembly LNFM01 (sample SAMN04254537, study PRJNA301005) | activated carbon metagenome | isolation source: dual media filters at the Ann Arbor, Michigan drinking water treatment plant | place: USA: Ann Arbor | reverse complement strand
GAGCCCTGCTCGGGCCCGCTTGCACTTAAGTCTACGTCTTGGGAGGGGCGCATGAATCCGGCTTTGCAGGCGGTCATTACTATTGGCTTGGGTGTCGGGGGATGCCTGATCTATTTCTACGGGTCGAACCTCTTTCTGGACAAGGTGCTTTACCCGGCGCGCGGCCCCAACGCAGGGCGCAACATCAACCGCGCCAACATGATCCGGCCTTGGCTGTTCCTCTTTCCTGCCCTTGTCGCACTGGGCCTTTATCTGGCCTATCCGGTGGTTGCGACGCTGTGGCTGTCGTTGAACAAGCAGGTGGGTGCCGGCAGCGAATTCGTCGGGTTCGCGAATTACGCGCAGATGATGTCCGAAGAGAAGTTCTGGGAATCGATGCGCAACAACATGGTCTGGCTGGTCGTGGTGCCGGCGATGTCGACGGCCTTTGGCCTGCTGGCTGCCCAGCTGACCGACCGGATCAAATGGGGCAACATCGCCAAATCGTTGATCTTCATGCCGATGGCGATCTCGTTCGTCGGCGCATCGGTGATCTGGAAACTGGTCTATGACAGCCGCGATGCGGCGGTGGCGCAGATCGGTGCCTTGAATGCGGTCTGGATGAAATTCGAGGGCGGCATCTGGTCTGTCCTGTTCCTGAAGGTGCTGCCGGTGCTGCTGTTGCTGGCCTTTGCCGCTGCGGTGGCCTGGGTGGCCTGGGGCATCGTGCGGGCGGTGGTTCAGGGCGAGCGCAAGCTGGACGGGCTGGAGATTGCAGCGCGCGGGCTGGCCGGTCTGGTGGGGGCGTGGCTGGTCTATATCGCGGCGGAATGGGCCTTTGGCGCGGCGACCGCCGATCTGCCATATGGCGTGCCGCAGCAATGGCTGACGATCCCGTTCTGGAACAACTTTTTCCTGATGGCGGTGCTGATCTGGATTCAGACCGGCTTTGCGATGGTGATCCTGTCGGCCGCGCTGCGCGGTGTGCCGGAGGATACCATCGAGGCCTCGATCATCGATGGCGCCAATCCGTTTCAGGTGTTCTTCAAGATCAAGGTACCGCAGATCATGGGGACGATCGTGGTGGTGTGGACCACGATCACGATCACCGTTCTCAAGGTCTTTGACATCGTGCTGGCGATGACCAACGGGCAGTTCCAGACGCAGGTTCTGGCCAACTACATGTATGACAAGCTGTTTCGCGCGGGCGACTGGGGCGTGGGGTCGGCATCGGCGATGGTGATCATGCTGCTGGTCATGCCGATCCTGGTTTGGAACGTCTACAACGCGCGCAAAGAAATGCGCTGAGGGCAGGGTGAGATGGACAACATAGCTGGAACCAAATCTTCGCTGACCTGGGCGGTTCACATTTCGGTCGTGGTGCTGGTCTTGATGTGGGTGCTGCCGACCTTCGGCTTGCTGGTGTCGTCGTTCCGCACCGGCGACCAGATCGTCGGGTCGGGCTGGTGGCAGGCGCTGTCGACGCAGGAGCAGCAGTTGTCGCCGATCCGGATCGAGGGCGAGGAAGTGCCGAAGGACGGCGGCTTCGTCATCGAGGGCGGGCTTTTTGAAAGTACCGGTGCGGTGATCAGCGCCTGGGGCATCAGTTCGCGTGAGCCTAACGCCTATGAACCGGGCGTGGTGGCGGATCTGGGCGAGGGTCGGAACCTGACGGTGTCGGCGGCGGGCGAGTATATCCTGACCTCGCCCACCACGTTGGAAGGTGAGCGGCTGCCGAGGGTCTTTGCCACGGCGGCAACCCCGCCAGAGTTCACCACGGACAACTACAGCACCGTGCTGTTCAGCCCGCTGGCAGGCCAGACGATCTTTCAGGCCTTCATGAACACCGCGACTGTTGCCATTCCGGCGACAATCATCCCGATCCTGATCGCGGCCTTCGCGGCCTATGCGCTGGCCTGGATGGACTTTCCGGGCCGGGCGCTGCTGATCGCGGCGATTGTGGGCTTGCTGGTGGTGCCGTTGCAGCTGGCGCTGATCCCGCTTTTGCAGTTCCACAACTGGATCGGCATTGGAAAGGGGTATCTGGGCATCTGGATGGCCCATACCGGCTTCGGGTTGCCACTGGCGATATACCTGTTGCGCAACTACATGGTCGGCCTGCCGAAGGACATCATCGAGAACGCCAAGGTCGACGGGGCGACGGATTTCCAGATCTTCACCAAGATCATTCTGCCGCTGTCGTTCCCGGCGCTGGCATCCTTCGCGATCTTCCAGTTCCTCTGGACGTGGAACGACCTTCTGGTGGCGCTGGTGTTCCTTGGCACCGGCAATGACCAGCAGGTGCTGACCGGGAACCTCGTTAACCTGATGGGCTCACGCGGGGGTGACTGGGAAATCCTGTCAGCATCAGCCTTTATTTCCATCGCGGTGCCGCTGGCGGTGTTCTTCCTGCTGCAACGCTTCCTGGTGCGCGGGCTTCTGGCGGGATCGGTCAAGTGAGCAGGATGGAACGGGACGGCCCCGAAAGCGAAAATCCGGCGGTTCTGGCGGCTGACCCGGAATGGTGGCGCGGGGCGGTGATCTATCAGATCTACCCGCGCAGCTATCAAGACAGCAACGGCGACGGGATCGGAGATCTGGGCGGCATCGTCACCCGGCTGGAGCATATTGCCAGCCTCGGGGCGGATGCGATCTGGATCAGCCCGTTCTTCACCAGCCCGATGAAGGACTTCGGCTACGACGTCAGCGACTATTGCGATGTCGATCCGATGTTTGGCAGCCTGGCCGATTTCGACGCGGTGGTGACGCGGGCGCATGAACTTGGTCTGCGAGTGATGATCGACCTTGTGCTGTCGCATACCAGCGACCAGCATCCGTGGTTTGTCGAAAGCCGGAAGGACCGCACCAACCCGAAGGCCGACTGGTATGTCTGGGCTGACCCGAAGCCGGACGGCACGCCGCCGAACAACTGGCTTTCCGTCTTTGGCGGGTCGGCGTGGGAGTGGGACGGGCGGCGCGAGCAGTATTTCCTGCACAACTTCCTGACCTCGCAGCCGGACCTGAACCTGCATCACACGCCGGTGCAGGAGTCGCTTCTCGATGTGGCTCGGTTCTGGTTGAAGCGGGGGGTGGATGGCTTCCGGCTGGACACCATCAACTTCTACTTCGCTGACAAGTATCTGCGCGACAACCCGTCCTTGCCGAAAGAACTGCGCAACGACAGCATCGCGCCAAGCGTGAACCCCTATAACCATCAACTGCACCTCTTCTCCAAGAACCAGCCGGAAAACCTGGAGTTTCTGCGCAAGTTCCGTGCCGTCCTGAACCCCTACAACGCCGCCGCGGTGGGAGAGGTGGGCGATGCCCAGCGGGGCCTTGAAATCATGGCCGAATATACCTCGGGCGGCGACAAGGTGCAGATGTGCTACCCGTTCGAGATGCTGCAGCCGACCCGGCTGACGGCGCCGATGCTGGTGGAAACCTTTGCCCGGATGCGGGCTGCGGCGCCAGACGCCTGGCCGTGCTGGTCCTATTCCAACCATGACACGGTGCGCCATGTCAGCCGCTGGCATCTGAGCCCGGAGGCGACAAAGCTTTACGCGACGCTGCTGGTGACCTTGCGCGGATCGCTGTGCCTTTATCAGGGCGAGGAGTTGGGGTTGCCGGAGGCAGAGTTGCAACGCGACGAGTTGCAGGACCCCTACGGCATCCAGTTCTGGCCGGAGTTCAAGGGCCGCGATGGCGCCCGCACGCCGATGGTCTGGGTGACCGACAATGGCGCTGGCGGGTTCACCATCGGCAAGCCGTGGCTGCCGGTCAAGGCGACGCATCTGCCGTTGTCGGTGGCGGCGCAGGAAGTCGACCCACGGTCAATGCTGGCGCATTACCGGGCGGCGCTGGCGTTTCGCCGGGCGCATCCGGTGCTGCGCGACGGTGCGATGCAGGACATCCGCGCCACCGGCGATGTGGCGAGCTTTGCGAGGATCTCGGGGCGCAGCGGGGATGAGGAGATCTTTTGCGCCTTCAACCTTGGCGACGGCACCACCGAAGTGGCGCTGCCCGAGGGCAAGTGGACGACAATCGGAGAAGAACTCGGCAGCCAGACGGCGGGGGATCGGCGCGTGACGCTTGGCCCCTGGGGTGTCTGTCTGGCCAAACGGGACTGAGGGAGGGATATCAGATGGCGGAACTTCTGCTGAAGGACGTGGAAAAGGCTTATGGCGAGGTCAAGGTGTTGAAGAACATCAACCTCGACATCAAGACGGGCGAGTTGATCGTGTTCGTCGGGCCTTCGGGCTGTGGCAAGTCGACACTGTTGCGGATGATCGCTGGTCTGGAAAAGATTACCGGCGGTGATTTTTCCATCGACGGCGTGCGGATGAACGACGTGCCGCCGGCGCAGCGTGGCATCGCGATGGTGTTTCAGTCCTACGCGCTTTACCCGCACATGACGGTGCGCGACAACATGTCGTTTGCGCTGAAGATCGCGAAGAAGAGCCCCGAGGAAATCAAGGCCGCGGTCGACAAGGCCGCGCGCATCCTGCAACTGACGCCCTACCTTGACCGCTTGCCGAAGGCCCTGTCGGGCGGCCAGCGGCAGCGGGTTGCCATCGGGCGTTCGATCGTGCGCGACCCGAAGGTGTATCTGTTCGACGAGCCGCTTTCGAACCTTGACGCCGCCTTGCGGGTGGCGACGCGGATCGAGATCGCGCAGTTGAAGGAGGCGATGCCGAACTCGACGATGATCTACGTCACCCATGACCAGGTCGAGGCGATGACGCTTGCAACCCGGATCGTGGTGCTGGCAGGCGGCGGGATCAGCCAGGTCGGCAGCCCGCTGGATCTGTACGAACGGCCCGAGAACGAGTTTGTCGCGCAGTTCATCGGTAGCCCGTCGATGAACCTGATGACTGGCGAAGTGGCGGAAACGGGTGCCATAACCACGGTGAAGCTGGACAACGGCGGCGTGGCGCGGTCGGCCGTGCCAACGCAGGTGTCGGACAAGGGGATGAAGGTCAAGATCGGCGTGCGGCCCGAGGATTTCATCGAGACGACGGGCGAAGCGATCTTTACCGGCGAGGTCGAGATCACCGAAGCCCTCGGTGAGGTGACGCTGCTCTACTTCAAGAAACTGGCCGATGGCGGGCAGGTGGTGGCAAAGCTGCCGGGCATCCGGTCGGAATTGCGTCGGACCAGCGTCAGCCTGACCGCAGACCCGAAGAAGGTGCAGCTGTTCGCAAACGGCCGGTCGCTGCTTTACCGGTAGGTCAGGGCCGACAGACCCAGCCAGAAGAGGCAACGCGCCGCCGCGATCAGTACCGGCACCGGCACTGGCGCGGTTAAAGCAAGGCACCGGCCCGGCCCTGCGCCGGTTGGGTGCGACGCTGCTGGTGCTGCCGGGGTAGTTGCAGCCGCGCGCGCTTCGGGGCAGGGTGGCCGCGGGGGTGCCGTTATGACTGTTGTGACCGATGCGATGATCGAGGCCTATCAGCGCGATGGAGCCGTTCTGGTGAAGGGCCTCTGGGCCGATTGGGTGGAGCCCCTGCGCGAAGGGATCGCGCGCAACATGGCAAACCCGACGCATCAGATGGCGACGCTGAAGCCGGGCGAACCGGGGTATTTCTTCGACGATTACTGCAACTGGACGAAGGTGCCCGAGTTTGGCGCGGTGATCGCGGGCTCGGACGTGGCCGAGGTTGCGGCGCGGCTGATGGGCTCGGACCGGGTGCAGATGTTCCATGATCATGTGCTGGTCAAGGAACCCGGCACCACGAAGGCGACACCGTGGCACACGGACGGACCCTACTACTTTGTCGAAGGGCGGCAGACGGTCAGCTTCTGGTCACCGCTTGACCCGGTGCGCGAGGCGGCGTTGCGCTGTGTGGCGGGCAGTCACCTTTGGGAAAAGGACGTGCTGCCGACGCGCTGGCTGAGCGAGACGGACTTCTACCCCGAAGCGGGCGATTACATGCCCGTGCCGGACCCCGAGGCCGAAGGAATGCGCATCCTGGAATGGTCGATGGAGCCCGGCGACGCGGTGGCGTTCAACTTCCGCACGCTGCATGGCACGCGGGGCAATACCACCACGCAGCGGCGACGGGCGTTTTCGCTGCGGCTGGTGGGCGAGGATACCCGGTATGTCGAGCGTCCCGGTCCGACGTCTCCGCCATTCCCCGGCCACGGGATGCAGGCGGGTGAGCGGTTGCGCGAGGACTGGTTTCCGGTGCTGCGGCAATGAGCGGGTCGCGCGCACGGCAGCGGCCGAAGATCTATCCTCCGCCGGAGTTTCCGCCGCGGCGTCCGAAGCTGTTTGCACGGACGCCGCCGGTGGTGTTCTCGGTCATCCTGGGACTGTTGGGGCTGGTGCTGGCGCTTGGGGCGGGGCTGCGGGCGCTGGCCTTGCCGACGGACGTGGCCAACCTTGCCGCCGGACTGGTTGTGCCGCTGTGGGGCTTTGCGGTGCTTGCCTACGTCGTCAAGCTGTTCCGGCGGCCGGGAACGTTGCTGGAGGACCTGCGGGTCCTGCCGGCGCGCGGCGGGATCGCGGCGGCAACGATGGGCGGCATGGCGGCTGCGGCGGTGCTGGTGCCGATAGCACCAGGCCTGGCCTGGGGGCTGCTGGTTGCTTCGCTGGTCGCACATGGGCTGCATGTGGTGGCACTGACGTTTCTGCTGTATCGCTTGCCACCCGAGGCAGGGGCGCTGAACCCGACCTGCCACATGAGCCTTGTCGGACCGATTGTCGGCGCCGCAGCGGCGGTCGGGCTGGGTGCCGACCGGCTGGCGGATGTGCTTTTCCTGGCGACGTTGCCGATTGCGGCTGTGATCTGGGCGATCAGCGCGCTGCGCCTCTGGTCAGATCAGCCACCCGCGCCGCTGCGGCCGCTTTTGGCTATTCACCTGGCGCCGGCGGGGCTTCTGGCAGGCGTGGCGGTGCTGCTTGGACTGGACGGCATCGCCGACGGGATGCTGCTGCTGGCCTCGGTCATCGCGATTGCGCTGCTGGTCCGGCTGCCGTGGCTGCTGGCTTCGGGTCGGTCGCCGCTCTGGGGGTCGTTCACCTTTCCGGTCTCCGCTTTCGCCGGGGCTATGCTGACCGCCGGCGGGCCGTGGACAGCGCCGGGGCTGGTGATGCTGGCGGTGGCCCTGGTGGTGGTTCCGGCGCTGGCATGGCAGGTCCTGAAGGAGTGGCCGGGCGGTACGCTGGCGGCCCGCACAAACGCGGCAGAAGCCTAAGGTCGGATCAGCGCGACCCATGCCCTTGCCAGCGCCAGACCATGCACATCAGCCGCTCTGCCATCGCGCGCCGCCATCGCGTCATGGCTGCGCGACCAACCGGGCGACATGCGCTCCACCGCGTCGGGAAAGCGGCGGTTCCAGTCGGCAACCACGGCGCGGCTTGCCTCGAAGTGGAACTGGGTGCCATAGGTGGCGCGGCCGATGCGAAAGGCCTGATGGCGCGCGGTTTCGCTGGCGGCCAGATGCACCGCGCCCTCGGGCAGGGTGAAGGTATCGGTATGCCACTGGAACACCGGGAAGTTGTCGGGCAGGACAGACAGCACCGGGTCGGCGCGGCCATGATCGGTGAGGCCGACCGTGACCCAGCCGAATTCAGGCGCGGTGCCAAGATGGTTTTCACCGCCGTAGGCCCGCGCCAGAAGCTGCGAGCCGAGGCAGATGCCAAGCACAGGTTTGTCGGCTGCGGTATAGTCGGACATCAGGCGGGCGAGGTCGGGCAGGTAGGGGTGTGTGTGGTCATCGGTGGCGGCCTGTTCACCGCCAAAGACGACCAGCGCATCGGCGTCGGGCACTGCGGGCAGCGGCTGGCCGGACCAGGGTTTCCACAGGTCGATCAACGCGGCCTGTTCGTGTAGCGCGACGCCAACCTGACCATGATGCGTGACGCTGGTGTTTTCGATGATTGCGACGCGCATTGAGGGTCCGTTCCAGTGGCAGGCACAATCTGCACAGGGCTGGGTGGGGTGCAAGTGCAAGATGCGGGATTTCCCTTGCCAAGCGCCCCAGCGCGTGAAAATGGGAACCGCCAAACGACGCCACCTCCGGAGGGATAATCCATGGAGATTCGTGAGGCTCTCACATTCGACGACGTGCTCTTGGTTCCGGCCGCTTCAAGCGTGCTGCCATCGGATGCGGACACCTCTACTTTCGTGACCAGATCGGTCCGGATGAACATTCCGCTGTTGTCGAGCGCGATGGATACGGTGACCGAAGGCCGCATGGCGATTGCCATGGCGCAGGCCGGCGGGATCGGCGTCATTCACCGCAACCTCGACCTTGAGGCGCAGGCGCGCGAGGTGCGGCGGGTGAAGCGGTTCGAGAGCGGCGTGGTCTATCAGCCGATCACGCTGACACCCGAGCAGACGCTGGCGGACGCGAAGGTGCTGATGGAGCGCTATTCGATCACGGGTTTCCCGGTGGTGGACGATACCGGGCGGGTGCTGGGGATTGTCACCAACCGCGACATGCGATTTGCGAGCGACGACAAGACACCGGTGCGGGTGATGATGAGTTCGGAGAACCTCGCCATCCTGCGCGAGCCGGTGGACCGCGCCGAGGCGATTTCCCTGATGAAGGCACGGCGGATCGAAAAGCTGCTGGTTACGGACGGGCAGGGCAAGTTGACTGGCCTTCTGACCCTGAAGGACACCGAAAAGAGCGTGCTGAACCCGCATGCCTGCAAGGACGAGCTGGGCCGGCTGCGGGTGGCTGCGGCATCGACCGTGGGCGATGCCGGGTTCGAGCGGAGCCAGGCGTTGATCGATGCCGGGGTGGACATGGTGGTGATCGACACCGCGCATGGCCATTCTGAAGGCGTGGCGCGGGCGGTGGAGCGGATCAAGAAGCTGTCGAACACGGTGCAGGTCGTGGCTGGAAACGTCGCCACCGGCGAAGCGACGCGCGCGCTAATCGGCGCGGGGGCGGATGCGGTGAAGGTGGGGATCGGCCCCGGGTCGATCTGCACGACACGTATCGTCGCGGGCGTCGGCGTGCCGCAGTTGACGGCGATCATGGATGCGGCGCGCGCGGCGGGGGATGTCCCGATCATCGCGGATGGCGGCATCAAGTACTCCGGCGATTTTGCCAAGGCGATCGCGGCGGGGGCGTCCTGTGCGATGGTGGGATCGGCAATTGCCGGAACGGACGAAAGCCCCGGCGAGGTGATCTTGTGGAACGGGCGGTCCTACAAGGCCTATCGTGGCATGGGCTCGCTTGGCGCGATGGCACGCGGGTCGGCGGACCGGTATTTCCAGAAGGACGCGGCCAGCGACAAGCTGGTGCCCGAGGGCATCGAGGGGCAGGTGCCCTACAAGGGTTCGGCGCAAGCGGTGATCCACCAGATGGTGGGAGGGCTTCGTGCCGCGATGGGCTATACCGGCTGTGCGACGGTTGCCGAGATGCGGACGAAGTGCGAGTTCGTTCGGATCACCGGCGCAGGGCTGAAGGAAAGCCATGTGCATGATGTGCAGATTACCCGGGAAAGCCCGAACTACCGGGTGATGTGACAGGAAAAGGCGTGCCAGAACATGCCGTTGCATGGGGATATTGAACCATGACACCTGGTGCGCGTGCTGCTGCGGCAATCGCCGTCCTTGACCGCCATCTGGCCGGCGAACCGATCGAAAAGGCGCTGACCAACTGGGGCCGCGCCAGCCGCTATGCCGGGTCCGGTGACCGGGCGGGGGTGCGCGATCTGGTGTTCGACGCGTTGCGGTGCAAGCGGTCCTACGCGGCACTGGGCGGGGCGATGTCGGGGCGCGGGTTGATTCTGGGCGGTTTGCGCGCGGCGGGTAGCGACCCTGCGGTGCTGTTCACCGGGGACGGTCACGCCCCGCCGCAGGTTGAAGCTGCCGAATCTGGCCGCCTGCCGACCGATGGGGCCGAGGCGCTGGACGTGCCGAATTGGCTATATCCCGATCTGGTGGCAAGCCTTGGCGACGCGGTGGTCCCGGTGCTGCGGGCGATGCAATCGCGCGCGCCGGTATTTCTGCGGGTCAACACCGCCAAGACGACGCTGGCGGATGTGCAGACCGCGCTGGCTGCCGAAGGGATTTCGACGGCGGCGCATTTCCTTGCGAAGACCGTGTTGGAAGTATCTGGCAACGCAAGAAAAATCCAGTCGAGTGGGACTTACGCCGCAGGGTTGGTCGAATTGCAGGATGCCTCTTCGCAAGCCGTGGTTGCCGCACTGCCTTTGGCCGATGGGATGCGCGTGCTGGACCACTGTGCCGGCGGTGGCGGCAAGACCCTCGCGATGGCAGCGGCGGCGCGGCTGAAGCTTTATGCGCATGATGCCAATTCGCGCCGCATGGCTGATCTGCCGGAACGCGCGAAACGGGCCGGAGTGCGGATTAGCCTGACGGAAAGACCCGAGGCCGAGGCTCCGTTCGATCTGGTTCTGGTGGATGCACCTTGTTCGGGGTCGGGCAGCTGGCGGCGTGACCCGGAAGGCAAATGGACGCTGACGCCGGTTCGGCTGGCCGAACTCATTGCCTTGCAACGCGACATTCTGGCCCGTGCCGCTGCGATGGTCGCGTCGGGCGGCACGCTGGCCTACGCCACCTGCTCGCTTCTGACCGGCGAGAACGAGGCTCAGATCGCCGCCTTCGTGACCTCGCAGCCCGGCTGGACCTTGCAGCGGCAGGAGCGGTTCTTGCCGACCAGCGGCGGCGACGGCTTTTACGTCGCATTGTTGACGCGAGCCTGACCTATGTTACACAACCAAGGCGGGAAGTGACGCTTTTGGGCGTTTGCCGAGGCTAGGTTAAGCATCCATTAACCAATGTTGCGGCCAATGGCGTCCATCTGCAGTACGAAAAGGAGCTGTACAGGTGGCGCATCCCGAAGCCGAAGTGCGTGCCGTCGCCGGTACTGCCGAGTTCGTTTCCGTAAGGGCGGGGATGCTGTTGGCGGCGGCGCTTGGCTTCCTGATCTTTGCCGCCGTGTCGGACCAGCAGTTGGTGCGCCTGACCGCGATTGGTACGGGCCTGACGCTGGTGGCGCTGGTGGTGCTGGCGCGGGTGGTGGTCTCCCTGCTTCGCGCGGCCGAACGGCGCGAGGGCGAGCGGCTGTTCCGGCTTGTCGCCCTGGACGCCTCTGCCTGTTTTGCGACCGACAGCCTTGGTACGCTGGTGTTTCGAAACGCTGCTGCTGCCGCGCAGTTCGGCACCTCGGCGGACAGCCTGCTTGCCGTACTGCACGAGCGCATCACCGCACCGTCGGCCGTATTGCAGCGCCTGCAGACACGGGCGGCAGGAGTGGGGTCCGCGCGCGAAGACCTGCCGGCTGCGGCGGGGATTGTCCGGATTTCGGTTCACCGAATGTCCGGCGACCGGTTTTTCTGGCGCATCGACGAGATCAAGGACCGCGGCTTTGGCAGCCGGGGAGCCGAAACCTTGAGCCTGCCGATGATCGTGGCGAACAAGGCCGGTCTTGTGCTGTTCGCCAACGAGGCAATGCGCAAGTTGCTGGGCAAGCGACCAAAGCAGATCGAGGATGTTCTGCCACGTGGCGTCGGGCGATCGGGCGAGGAGGTCATGCTGAACGGTGCAGATGGCGCGGTGCGCGCGATGCTGGCTGAGGTCGAGGCATCGGTAGACCGGCGCGAGCTGTTCTTCCTGCCAACGACGCCCCGGCCTGAAAGCGGGGCGGCGCTGGCGGATTTCGAGCATGTTCCGGTTGCACTGATGAGCTTTGAACCTGACGGGACTTTGCGGGCGGCGAACAAGGCTGCGCGGGATCTGATGTGGCAGGGCGATCTGGGCAGCGCGATGTTCCATGAGCTGTTCGAAGGCCTGGGGCGGCCGGTTTCGGACTGGCTGGCGGACGTGGTCAGCGAGCGGCTGCCCGGCGGAGCAGAGGTTCTGCGCGCCGGCAGGATGGGCGAGGATCGCTATCTGCAGGTGACACTCAGACGGATTGTGGAGGCGGGACGGCCGGGTGCGCTGGCGGTGCTGAACGACGCTACCGCCCTCAAGACCCTGGAAGCACAGTTCGTGCAAAGCCAGAAAATGCAGGCGATCGGTCAGTTGGCTGGCGGTATCGCGCATGATTTCAACAACTTGCTGACTGCCATTTCGGGCCATTGCGACCTTTTGCTGCTGCGCCATGGCCGCGAGGACGCGGAATTTGCGGATCTGGAGCAGATCCGGCAGAATTCGAACCGCGCGGCGGCTCTGGTCAGCCAGTTGCTGGCGTTTTCGCGCAAGCAGACACTGAAGCCCGAGCAGCTTGACCTGGACGAGGTGCTGTCGGACCTGACGCATTTGTTGAACCGCCTGGTGGGTGAACGGATTGGCCTGAAGCTGAGCAACGCCGGCCCGCTTGGCCCGATCCGGGCCGACAAGCGGCAGCTGGAACAGGTGCTGATGAACCTGGTGGTGAATGCGCGTGACGCGATGCCCGAAGGCGGCACGATCCGCATCGAGACCGAGCCTGTCACCCTGCGCGAGGAGCTGAAGCGGGACCGCGCTTCGGTGCCGCCGGGCGAGTATGTGGTGATCCGGGTGATTGACCATGGCACCGGCATACCGACTGACCGGCTGCAGAAGATCTTCGAGCCGTTCTACACCACGAAGCGCGCGGGCGAGGGCACCGGGCTGGGCCTGTCGACGGCCTACGGCATCGTCAAGCAGTCGGGCGGGTTCATCTTTGTGGATTCGGTTCCGGGCGAAGGCACAACCTTCCAGCTGTTTTTCCCGGTGCATCACGCAATCGAGGCCGCCGTGGTGGAGGAAAAGGTCGTCAAGCGCACCTTGGTGCGGCAGGGCGAAGGCGTGGTGCTCTTGGTCGAGGACGAGGCCCCGGTGCGGGCCTTTGCCAGCCGTGCGCTGCGCCTGCGTGGTTACACCGTGCTGGAGGCCGACAGCGCCGAACAGGCGCTGAAGACGCTGGAGGACCCGACCCTGGAGGTGGACGTGTTCGTCACCGACGTAGTCATGCCCGGAATGGACGGGCCGTCCTGGGTACGCCTGGCACTGGAGGATCGACCGAACGTGCGGGTTATATTCGTGTCAGGCTATGCCGAGGATTGTCTGTCGGAAGGCCAGGCGCGGATACCGAATTCGGTTTTCCTGCCAAAGCCATTCTCGCTGAATGATCTGACGGCGACGGTGCAGGGACAACTGCATTGAGGGATGCCGGCGTGAGTTCTAGAGGCCGGCGCGCAGCAAACGGGCGACCTCGGGGGCGAAATAGGTCAGGATCCCGTCGCAGCCGGCGCGTTTGAACGCCATCAGACTTTCCAGCATCGCCTTTTCGCCGTCGATCCAGCCGTTCAGCGCCGCACCCCGGATCATCGCGTACTCGCCCGACACCTGATAGGCATAAGTCGGGGCGCCAAAGGCATCTTTCACGCGCCGGCAGATGTCGAGGTAGGGCATGCCGGGCTTGACCATCACCATGTCTGCACCCTCGGCCAGATCGCGCGCGACCAGCCGCAACGCCTCGTCGCTGTTGGCCGGGTTCATCTGGTAGGTCTTCTTGTCGCCCTTGAGCGCCCCCGTGGCACCCACCGCATCGCGGAACGGGCCGTAGAAGGCACTGGCGTATTTCGCGGCATAGCTGAGGATTGCCACATCCTTGTATCCCGCGCCTTCGAGCGCCGCGCGCATCGCACCGATCCGGCCATCCATCATGTCGGACGGGCCAAGGATATCGGCCCCTGCTTCGGCCTGCGCGAGGGTCATCTTCACCAGCGCCTCGATCGTCTCGTCGTTCAGGATGATGCCGTCACTGACCAGCCCGTCGTGACCATGGGCGTTGTAGGGGTCAAGGGCCACGTCGGTCATCACCGCGATCTCGGGAACTGCGGCCTTGATCGCCCGGATCGCCCGGTTGGCGAGGTTGTCGGGGTTCCACGCCTCGCGGCAATCGGCGGTCTTCAGCGCGGGGTCAGTGAAGGGAAAGAGGCAGATCGCCGGGATGCCGAGGCCCGCGGCCGTTTCGGCGGCTTTCACCACCAGATCGACCGACAACCGCTCCACCCCCGGCATCGAGGCAATCGGCTCGCGGATGCCGCTGCCATCTCGCACGAAGACCGGCCAGATCAGGTCGCCCACACCAAGCGTGTTTTCCTGCGCGAGGGCGCGCATCGCTGGCGATTTGCGCATCCGGCGGAACCGGGTGGCGGGGTAGGGCGCAAATGTCGGGTGCATGGCAGCTTCCTTCGGGGTGGCATATGCAGGCGGGGGCTTGCGGCTTTGGCTTCTGCCTGCCATGGAAAGAGGCGCGCCTCAAGAGAGGTATCACGCAATCCCCGCACCGCAGCGACGGGCGTGACGGAAAGGAAAGTCGGTCTCGTGGACGTGCTTGATACTGTTTTCGAAGTGATCGACATGCGCTCGTTCTCGAATCTGTGGTACTGGATCGCGCTTGCGGTCATGTGGTCGTCGGCCACCCACTGGATAATGGGCGTCCCGTTCGACATGATGCGCCGCGCACGTAAAGAAGGCGGCGAGGCGCAGGAAAACGTCGAGGCGCTGGTCCGCATCTATGCAAACCGCATTATTTCGGGCTTGCGTCCCGGGGCGGTCTGGATCGTGCTTCTGGGATCGTTCTGGCTCAGCATCCTTGGCATCCTGGCGTTTGGCTACAACCTGGAATTCGCGCAGGCGGTGTTCCTGCTGTTGATGCCGATGACGGCGGTCATCTGGCTCAGCTATCGCTGCGCGCTCTACATTGAAGCGGGCGAGGGCACAGGGGCGGCACTGCACCGGCGGCTGACGATCCACCGTCGCTTTCTGCAGGGACTGGGCATGGTTTCGGTCTTCATCACGTCTCCATCATCAACTGAGCCGGTCGCAGCGGCGGGTCGGAAGGTTTCAGGCAAATGACAGCGGATCGGATCTTGCTCGGCGGGGCGCCGGAGGGGTTTGACGCCAGGCTCCTGGCTCGGGAACTGGGCCGCGGCAAACCGGTGATCCACGTCGCGCGCAATGACAAGCGGGCCGAAGCGATGCGTGCGGCGTTGGCGGTGATGGCGCCGGATGCGGTCGTGCTGGAATTTCCGGCATGGGATTGCCTGCCCTACGACCGGGTCAGCCCGAACCCTGAAATCACCGCTCGACGCATGGCAACGCTGGCGACGCTGGCCGACGGGCTGGGCGGCCCGTTTGTCCTGCTGACGACCTTGAACGCAGCGACCCAGCGGGTACCCGCGCGGGCGGTCGTGCGGGCCTCGTCATTTCGCGCCCGGGTGGGCGACCGGGTGGACGAAGCGCGGCTGAAGGACTTTCTGGCCCGAATGGGCTTTTCGCCGGTTTCCACAGTGGCGGAGCCGGGCGACTACGCCTTGCGCGGCGGCATCGTCGACATCTTTCCGCCAGGGCCAAGCGGGCCGATCCGGCTCGACTTCTTTGGGGACGTGCTGGATGGCGCGCGCCGGTTCGATCCGGAAACCCAGCGCACCACCGAAAAGCTGGCGTCGGTCGATTTCGCGCCGGTGTCGGAGGTGATCCTCGACGAGGCCGGGATCGCGCGGTTCCGGCAGAACTACCGCATCGCCTTTGGCGCGGCGGGGGTGGACGACCCCTTGTATGAGGCGGTGAGCGCGGGCCGCAAGCATCAGGGCATGGAGCATTGGTTGCCGTTCTTCCATGCCGAGTTGGAAACCCTGTTCGATTACCTGCCGGATGCGTCGGTGATGCTGGATGACCAGATCACGGCAGCGCGGCTGTCGCGGTGGGAAACCACCGACGACAGTTTTGACGCCCGGGCTGAGACGATGACGGTCAAGGGAAGGATCGACACGGTCTACAAGCCGGTGGAGCCGGGACTTCTTTATCTCGACGATGCCGGATGGGAGGCGGCCGTGGCTGACCACCGCGTGATCCAGCTGTCGCCCTTGCCGCAAAGCCCGGGGCCGGGGGTGCTGGACGCGGGCGGCCGCATCGGACGCAGCTTCGCGCCAGAGCGTCAGCAGGAAAAGGTTAACCTTTTCGAGGCATTGGCCGAACACATCAGCGTTTCGGCAAAGGCCGGGCAGGTGGTTGTTGCGAGTTGGTCGGATGGCGCGCGGGAACGCCTGAAGGGGCTGTTGCAGGATCAGGGCCTGCCGACCGAGGAGGCTGCGGATTTCCGCGCGGTGCCAGAGGGCAAGGGTGGCCTTTACCTGATGATCTGGCCGCTGGAATCCGGCTTTACCGCGCCCGGCCTGACGGTGATTTCCGAACAGGACGTACTGGGCGACCGTATGGTCGGCAAGCCGCGAAAGAAGCGCAAGGCCGACAACTTCCTGCGCGAGGTCGATACGCTGTCACCAGGCGATCTGGTGGTGCATGTCGAACACGGCGTCGGACGCTATCTTGGGCTGGAGACGATCACCGCACTTGGTGCCCCCCACGCCTGCGTGGCGCTGGAATACGCTGACAACGCCAAACTGTACCTGCCGGTGGAGAACATCGAGCTTCTGAGCCGCTTTGGCCATGAGGAGGGCCTGCTTGACCGTCTGGGCGGTGGTGCGTGGCAGGCCAAGAAGGCCAAGTTGAAGGAACGCATCAAGGAGATCGCGGACCGCCTGATGCGGATCGCGGCGGAGCGGGCGTTGCGTCATGCGCCAATCCTTGAAGCGCCCCATTCGATCTGGGAGGCCTTCGCGGCGCGGTTCCCTTATCAGGAGACCGATGACCAGTTGGCGGCGATTGCCGATGTGGTGGCTGACCTTGAAAAAGGCAGTCCGATGGACCGGCTGGTGGTGGGCGACGTCGGCTTTGGCAAAACCGAGGTCGCGATGCGGGCGGCTTTTGTCGCGGCACTGTCGGGCATGCAGGTGGCGGTGATCTGCCCGACCACGCTTCTGGCGCGCCAGCACTACCGCAGCTTTGTCGAGCGGTTTCGCGGATTTCCCATAACCGTCAGACCCTTGTCGCGCTTTGTTACGGCAAAGGATGCCAATGCCACGCGGGCGGCCATTTCGGATGGCACGGTGGATATCGTCGTCGGCACTCATGCGCTGTTGGCGAAATCGATCAAGTTCAAGAACCTCGGGCTCTTGGTGATCGACGAGGAGCAACACTTCGGCGTCACCCACAAGGAACGCCTGAAGGAAATGAAGTCGGAGGTCCACGTCCTGACCCTGACCGCGACCCCGATCCCGCGCACCTTGCAACTGTCGTTGACCGGGGTGCGTGACCTGTCGATCATCGCGACACCGCCGGTCGACCGCCTGGCGATCCGGACCTACGTCGCCGAGTTCGACACGATCACCATCCGAGAGGCGCTCTTGCGCGAACGGTTCCGCGGCGGGCAGTCATTCTATGTGGTGCCAAGGATTTCCGACCTGCGCGAGGTGGAGGATTTCCTGAAGACACATGTCCCGGAAGTGACCTACGTCGTCGCCCACGGTCAGCATGCTGCGGGCGATCTGGATGACCGGATGAACCAGTTTTACGACGGCAAGTATGACGTGCTGGTGGCGACGTCCATCGTTGAATCCGGCCTCGACATCCCGACCGCGAACACCATGATCGTGCACCGCGCCGACATGTTCGGCCTCGCACAGCTTTACCAGATCAGGGGGCGGGTCGGACGGTCGAAGGTGCGCGCCTACGCTTACCTGACTACCAAACCACGCGCGCCGCTGACCCCGCAGGCAACCAAGCGGCTGCGGCTTCTGGGCAGCCTTGACAGCCTTGGGGCAGGGTTCAATCTGGCGAGCCACGACCTCGATCTGCGCGGGGCAGGCAACCTTCTGGGTGACGAACAGTCGGGCCACATCAAGGAAGTCGGATACGAACTTTACCAGCAGATGCTGGAAGAAACGATTGCCAAGATCAAATCGGGCGAATTGCAGGGCCTGACCACCGTTGACGATGGCTGGAGCCCGCAGTTGAACCTTGGTGTTCCGGTGATGATCCCCGAGGACTATGTCATCGACCTCGACGTGCGGCTGGGACTTTACCGGCGGCTGTCGTCGCTTGGCACCAAGGTCGAGCTGGAGGGATTTGCGGCCGAGCTGATCGACCGCTTCGGGTCGTTGCCGAAGGAAGTGAACACGCTGATGCTGATCGTGCGGATCAAGGCGATGTGCAAGCGGGCGGGGATTTCGAAGCTGGACGCCGGGCCGAAGGGCGCAACGATCCAGTTTCACAACGACAGGTTCGCCAATCCTGCAGGTCTGGTAGATTTCCTCAAGGCGCAGGGTGGCGCGGCGCGGGTCAATGGCACGAAGATCGTGCTGACCGGAGAGATGAAATCCGAGGCCGACCGCATCAAGGGCGCGTTCAACATCGCCCGCGATCTGGCGGAGGTGGTGAAGGCCGGAGCGAAGGCCGCGAAGGTCTAGGCGGATTCGGTGGAGGTGCGGTCTGGCAGGGCGAAACGCATCAGGGCGAGGGCCGCCAGCAACAGCACCGAGACACCAAGCAGCAGCGGCAGAACGGTGCCGTTGAACGCAAGACCGATGGGGATTGCCAGCAGAACCGAGACGATGGTGGAAATCGCCCCCATGACCGAAGCGGCAAGGCCCGCGATGTGGCCCACAGGCTCCATCGCGAGGGCGTTCAGGTTGCCCATGGTCAGGCCCATCATCGAGAAGAGGCCGATCGACCAGATGATGTGCAATGGGAACGCCAGCGCTTCGGGCAGCAGGCCGCTGCCGACCGCGACGAGGCTGAGGAGGGTAAGCGACGCCTGCGCGGCAAAGGTTGCGACGATCACCCGGCGCATCCCCAGCCGCATCACGATGCGGGAATTCAGCAGACTTCCGGACATCGAGGCAAGCGCGATGACGGCGAACCAGCGAGGGAAGCTGTCGGTGCGGTCAAACAGCTGTTCGAAGATGCCCTGCATCGACGACAGCGTGGCGAAGAGGGCGGCAAGCGTCAGGCTCTGCACCATGATCGAGACGACCACGGGGCGGTGAATGAACATCTCCTTCGTGGCAGCCGAGAGCGTGGTGATGGCCAGAGGCCGACGTGAGGCGACCGGCAGCGTTTCGGGCTGGCGCAGGCCGAGCCAGACCATCGTGATTGCAGAAAACGCGATGTAGGCAAGGAAGATCGCGTGCCAGTCGGCAATGGCGATGATGCCTTGCCCCATCAGCGGTGCGATGGCCGGGACGACGGTGAATATCATCATCGCGAAGGACATTACCTTGGCCATCTCGCGCCCCTTGTAAAGGTCACGCACCATCGCGATTGACACGATGCGAGGCCCGGCCGAGCCGATGCCTTGCACGACGCGGGCGATAAGCAGGGTTTCCAGAGTGGGCGCGAAGTAGCAGGCAAGCGCGGCAATCGCGTAAAGGGCCGAGGCGAACATGATGGTGCGCTTGCGGCCGAAGGCGTCGGACAGAGGGCCTGCGAAGAGGATGCCGATCCCCATCCCCAGAACGAAGCTCGTCACCACCAATTGCGCCGCGTTCGGCGCATCGGGCGAGAGGGCTGCCGCGATGTCGGGAAGGGCAGGCAACATCGCGTCGATGGAAATTGCGATAGTGGCAAACAGCATCGCGATGATGGCGACGAATTCGGTCTGGGATACGGGTTTGGTTGGCAAGGTTACGGCTTTCACGCGGAAGGGTCGGCAGCGAGGTCGGCAATGACCTGCGCCCACATCTGCGGTGGCTGGGCCCCCGAGACGACGTATTGCCGCGAGATGAGGAACGTCGGCACCGCCGTCACGCCCTTCTGGCGGGCATCGGCGTCGCGGGCGGCGATGTCGTCGGCATCGGCGTCCGATTGCAGGAGCCGCAGGGTGGCGGCGCTGTCCATGCCGGCTTCGCCTGCGATGGCGGCCAGCGTTTCATGGTCGCCGATGTCCCTGCCTTCAACCCAGTAGGCGCGCATCAGCCCAGCGGCGACCACAGGCTGCACGCCCTCGATCCCGGCCCAGTGGATCAGGCGGTGGGCATCTAGCGTGTTTGGCATGCGCTGCGGCTTGTCGGGGTCCATCTCGATCCCGGCGTTGCGTGCAAATTCGCGCAAGCGTTCATGGATGGCATCGACCCTGGCCTTGCCGCCAAATTTCTCCTCAAGGTAAGCGCGCTTGGGCATCCCTTCGGGCGGCATGTCAGGGTTCAACTGGAACGGATGCCACTGGATCACGAAGGGATGCTCTGGGTGATCGGCCAGAGCCCGGTCAAGGTTGGCCTTGCCGATGTAGCACCACGGGCAAACCGGATCGGAAAAGATATCGAGCGTGACCATGGCTGCCTCCTTGCGTTGCGGAACGGTTGGGCTTCCTCCCGCAGGGCGGCAATGTCAAGACTTCGCCCGGGTTTGGGGCTTTGTCGGGCGCATAGCGTCTGTGCGTTCGGAGCGGCACGCGCCATGTCACTTCGGAAAATGCGAAAGCGCCCCGAGCTTGGCCGGGGGCGCCGCAGGCAGGCTGCCAGCCCGTCAGATCAGAACGCGTCCTGCACAGTGCGCGCACCGGCGCTGACATCTTCGCCGACGCCGGCGATGGTGTTGCAGCCGGAAAGGGCCGCGAGGGTCAGTGCCAGAACGATCAGTTTTTTCATGCTCTTGCCTTCGGTTCTTGTCATTCCTGATACCACCAGGTGTCCGGTTGGAACCCGATCCAGTCGCCATAAAGCGGCAGCCGTTCGGGGTATTTCAACTCCTTCCGGTGCGCCAGACGCGACACGTCCGAGTACCAGATCGGTATGACATATCTACCCGTCGTCAGAATGCGGTCAAGCGCCTGCGTCGCGGCGGTGAATTCGGTGGCGTCCGGGGCCGAAAGCATGGCTGCAATCATCGCCTCGGCCGCAGGGGAATTCATGCCCATCCAGTTGCGCGTCCCAGGTTCGGTAACGCCGGTCGCAGCCCAATAAAGCATCTGTTCGTTGCCGGGCGACAAGGACAGCGAGCGGATGTAGTGGGTCATGTCGAAATCGTAGTTCGTGGTGCGTTCCTTGTATTGCGCGCTGTCCACCGTGCTGGTCCGCGCGGCAATGCCGAGGGGCTTGAGCGCCTCGACAAGGATCGCGGCAATCGAGGCCGTTTCATCAGCGCCCTGTACGAGGGTAATTTCGAACGCGAAGGGGGCTCCTTCGGCGTTCTTCAGGACGCCATCGTCGCCCACGGTCCAGCCCGCCTCTTCCAGAAGTGCTGTCGCCGCGCGGAGGTTCTTGCGGTTCATGGCCGTGCCGTCCGAGACGGGCAGGGCATAGCCTTCCAGAGCGCCGGGCAGCAGGTCTGCCTTGAAGGGTTCCAGCAATTCAGCGACCCGGCCTGTTGCCGGGGCACCGGGCTCCATCCCGAGGAAGGAGTTGCCGAAGTACGAGGTGATGCGCGGCTGGGTACCGCCGGTGATTGCCTGGTTGATGAATTCGAAATTGAAGGCGTGGATGAGCGCCTCGCGGACGCGCCAGTCCTGGAAGATCGGTTTTCTGGTGTTGAACACGAAGCCTTCGATGCCGGACGGGCGCTGGTGCGGGATCTCGGACTTCACCACGTCGCCCGATGCGACCGCGGGGAAGCTGTAGTTCGTCAGCCACTTTGCGGCGTTGCCTTCGCGGTAACTGGTGATCGTGCCGCCTTTGAACGCCTCGAACACCACGCCGCCGTCGCCGAAATAGTCGTAGCGGATTTCGTCGAAGTTCCACTGGCCGCGGTTGAAGGCCAGATCCTTGCCCCACCAGTCAGGATTGCGCTTGTAGCTGATGAAGGCGCCGGGATCGAAGCTGTCGACGATGTAGGGGCCTGAGCCGATCGGCGCTTCAAGGCTGGAGGCGGTAAAATCCTTGCCATCCCATTGCGCTTTTTTCAGGATCGGGCGCAGGCCGAGGATCAGCGGCAATTCGCGATCTTCGGTGTTGAAGGTGAAGCGCACGGTGCGGTCACCCACCGCTTCGGCAGAAGCGACCTTCTTCCACGCGCCGAGGTAGCGCGGGTTGCCATCGGTGCCGAGCTTTTGCATCGACCACAGCACGTCTTCCACGGTGACCGGCGAGCCGTCAGAGAATCGCGCGCCTTCACGAAGGGTAAATTCCACGTAACTGCGCGCCTCGTCGGTATTGATCGATTCGGCCAAAAGACCATACAGAGTGAAGGGTTCGTCGTAGGACCGGCCCATCAGCGTCTCGACCGTGAGGGCGGAAATGCCGGTTGCGGACTGGCCGTTGGTGATGAACGGGTTGAGGCTGTCGAAGGTGCCGCTTTCGCCAAAGACGATGCGCCCGCCCTTCGGCGCGTCAGGGTTCACCTGTGGCAGTGACACAAAATCCGGGGGTAGTGCCGGTTCGCCATACATAGCTATGCCATGCTTGGGGTCGGCGTTCGCCGTTCCGGCGACAAGGGCTATGGCCAGCGCGGCCGTCAGCCCGCACAGTTTCGAGATGGTCGCATGGTGCATTGCGCGGTGATCCCCGTCTTGGTTTTGCGGTTCGCGCCAGCCTAAGACAGACCTTGTGGCTTTTCAAACTTTTAGCTTGGCCATCGGCGGATAGGAGACTATAAAGAGCGCACTGCTCGATAGGTTTCTTGCCTGTATGAAACCTGCCTCAATAACTGAACGCCGGCCTTGTGCCGGCGTTTTTTTCATTTCCGGGCAGAGAG
>LNFM01012345.1_pt1 | contig 22465 bp, 20 predicted proteins | sample 596031 | NCBI WGS metagenome assembly LNFM01 (sample SAMN04254537, study PRJNA301005) | activated carbon metagenome | isolation source: dual media filters at the Ann Arbor, Michigan drinking water treatment plant | place: USA: Ann Arbor | reverse complement strand
GCTGCAAAAGATGATTTGAGACATAATAAAGCGGTCTCAAAAAAATAAAACCGGCTCAGCTTGAATTTGAGACGGTTTCGTTTTTCCTACACACTACAAATCAACCATTTATTTTTTTCGGGTGCCTTTCCAGGGCAAAATGAATTTTCTGTTTTCATTCAGCGTTATCCCAAACACTTTGTCTCCTTCTATATATCCTGAATGAAAATAGGTGCCACTTTGATCAGCAGTAGTAAAAGCAAAATAAATTTTTTCCCAATCTGTATTTAAAAAACCGCCCTGGAATGGATAGCCATAAAATTCTCCATCGAATTGTTTGCCCTCAATCTTTGTAAACTTAAAGTCTTTGAGATAAGGTTCGCTGTCGGGAGTGGGACGCAAATCAATAACCCAGGTGCCAAGTACACTATCAGCAACCGGTTTGTTTGATGTTGGATTCTCTTTTTGTACCTGAGCCACTACTACTGAACTAGCTAACAGGAAGAATGCTGTAATAAATTGTTTCATTGTTTAATCCTTTTTTAAAATTTTAGCAGGAGAGGTAACACCAATTTTTAGTTTAGCCGATATCAATAAAGCCCTTTCAATTTTTTTGTCGGATGATTTTAGCATGTTCACTAAAGCTATCAATCCCCGTTTATTTCCATCCGTCAGGCTGTCGAAAATTTTCTTTGCCGTAGCATCGGTAGCCATTACTTCAGCAAACTCTTCCGGTATATGAAATTGTAATTCTCTTTTATCAATTTCTATTTCGGCCTTCACGGTGCTCCCAACCTTTGCATTCAGCTTTTTTAGATTAGCTGCACTTATCATCAGGTAATACATTCCTTCTTTTGTTTTCATTACTGCAGCATGCAGATGAACGGCATCATTAAGTTTACACATTACCCTTCTATTGCCGCCTGCAGTTATCCGTTTTACTGTTTTTGTATTAAGTTCTATATAGTGCATATAGCCAACACCCATTTTTTGTATGATGTGTTTTGTTGTCATCCCTTTTTTTGTAACCAATCCTTTGGACTTAATCCAGTTACTTTTTTAAAGGCCCTATTAAAAGTAGCTTTTGAATTAAACCCACATTCAAAGGCAATACCCAACAGTGTTTGTTTTTTATGCTCACCGTTATTCAGCATTTCTTTTACTGCTGCTATACGAAACTGGTTTACAAAATCATTAAAATTTACCCCAAATCCTTTGTTCACCATTTTTGAAACATGGGAAGGATTGCTTTCCAATTGCTTGGCCACTTGCGTTAAGGACAACTCCGGATCTTCATACGCCTTGCCAGCTTGCATCAATTGAAGTATTCTTTCTTTCCAACTATTTATCTCCTTAGATGGGGTTGGCTCTACTGTAGGGATTGAATTAATATCTATTATTTCGGCTTCCTTCATTATTTCTACATCATTGATGGAAGATTGATGATAGTTGAGTAATAAAGCTGGTCGATATTGCAAAAGATTGGGCCGAAAAGCGCGATATAGTAAAACAAAATCGCAAAGACAAGAAAATACCACCAGGTGTCCCAGTAACTCATGTCCGTTATTTCACCAAGGATGAAAAAAACAATCTTTACGCAAAGCATGATAAGAAAAGCCACTAAGAAATTTCGTACCCACCGAAAGAAAACCATATCCGCATAACTTATTACCTGCACTATTAATTTTTTATACAGGTTATAATACCTTAACGACAAAAAGAAATAGAATAACATGGAGGTAAAACCGGTTAGCTGATACCAGGTATCAAAATCAGGATCGGCACCATTGGCAAGGAAAAAATATTTTTTCAACAACAGCTTGTCTGTTACCGCCATTACTATACAGAACAGCAGATACAATGTTCCGGGTAATAAATGGAGCCATTCTTTTTTGCCAAACCGAAAGGAGGGGTTCAACAAACTTTGTACATAAAAGAAAATAACAGGACCAATAAAATATAAGTGCTGAAAAGGGATATAGAATAAAATATCCCTGTATGGCTGTGTATCATACCAACCGGCAAAGCCAACCATCCAGGGGGTGATGTATAAAATACAGAAGAAAAGAAAAAGGCTGAGCCACTTATCAGAACGGGTATCATTGATCATCGATTTCCTGTACAGGAGTAATGCATATACAAAACCATGTACAAAAAAAATCAGTAACAGTGAACTAAACCGGTTAAACTCGAATAACATTTCAATTTTTTAAGGTTGGCTTTAAAAGCCAATAAGAATTTTATCAAACGAATGACCCGTAATTTGGTTCAAAAAAAATTATCTTAAATAAACAATTTACACTTGTTTCAAAGCAAAGTATTTCGGGTTTTATGTCATCTACACATTTTATCACTGTTTACTATAAAAAATTTTACTTTAGAGCCCTATGTTGCAAGAACAACTTTTAGTAGTAATATCGTTGCTGTTCGGCATCGCCATGCTGACCATGTTGAGTGAGAAATTAAAAATGTCGTACCCGATCCTGTTAGTCATCAGTGGACTTTTAATAAGCCTGATACCGGGCATGCCGGTCATTTCATTAGAACCTGACCTGGTATTTCTTATCTTTCTTCCACCCATCTTATATGCAGCTGCGTGGAATACTTCCTGGAAAGATTTTTGGAAATTACGCCGGCCCATCAGCTTACTTGCTTTTGGTCTTGTGATATTTACCTCAGCGGCTGTTGCTGTAGTATCACATGCTATCATTCCGGATTTTTCGTTGGCCTTTGGCTTTTTATTGGGTGGTATTATTTCTCCACCAGATGCCGTTGCCGCTACTTCGGTTTTACAAGGATTAAAAGTGCCGAAAAGAGTGGTGACAATTTTGGAAGGTGAAAGTTTAGTGAATGATGCATCCAGTTTGATCGTATTCCGGTTTGCTTTGGCTGCAATTGTAACTGGCCAGTTCGGTATGTGGGATGCTACCCGGCAATTCGCATTAGTTGCGGGAATGGGTATCGTTATAGGTGTGGCAATAGCGTATATTGTTTACATCATTCATCGCTTCTTTCCTACCAATGCCAGTATCGATGCAGGACTTACATTAATAACACCCTACGCCATGTATGTAGGAGCAGAACATTTTCATTACTCCGGTGTACTGGCTGTTGTAAGTGGTGGATTATTTCTTACTTATCGTTCGCATGAAATTTTTAATTCTGAATCCCGTATACAAATCGTTGGACTGTGGGATACATTGATCTTTTTATTAAATGGATTTGTATTTATACTTATTGGTTTGCAATTACCGGGTATTGTAAAAGGGCTGGGAAATTATTCTGTATGGGAGGCAATTGGGTATGGTGTAATTATCAGTATTGTTACTATTTTAGTTCGTATCATTTGGGTTTTTCCGGGGGCATATATACCCCGTTGGTTATTTAAGAGTATCCGTAATACAGAGCCCAACCCGGGTTGGAAGCAAGTATTTTTGATTGCCTGGAGTGGTATGCGGGGTGTTGTATCATTAGCATCTGCACTAGCTATTCCACTTACATTAGCCGGACAGGCATTTCCACATCGTAACCTAATTTTATTTATCACTTTTGTTGTTATACTTATTACGCTGGTATTGCAGGGGCTTAGTCTAAAACCATTGATACGAATACTGAACATTGAGGAAGGTAATAAAGAAGACGAACAATTAAAGACGCTTACTTTACGGATACGATTAGCAGAATCTGTTCTTTCCTATTTAGATACAAACTACCCGGAAGAAACACAAAACAATGATACCTATAAACGGGTAAGAGATCGTTATGAACGAATGATCGAGATCACTAAACGAAAACTCGAAGGTGACGAGGAACATGAATCGGCCTCCTTTTTACCGCAATACAGGCAAATGCTGTTGGAGTTGATCCATATACGCCGGAGAGAATTAAATTACTTACGGCATAAAGCAGAATATAGTGAAGAATTGATACGAGAAAGAGAGTGGGAATTAGATTTGGAAGAAGCAAGACTGCAACAAATTTCTTAAACTAAAAGGCCTCACAAGTTGTGAGGCCTTTTTTATTCATGCTATTTTATTAATTAGTTTTTGTTTCCAGCAATTGGAAGAATTGATCTAATTGTGGCAGAATGACAATCCTTGTCCTGCGATTCGATGCTTTTCCCTCTTTGGTACTGTTATCTGCAATCGGCTTAAACTCACCACGGCCTGCTGCGGCCATCTTAGTTGGATCTAGTCCATATTGATTTTGCAAAATCCGTACAACGGCTGTTGCCCGTTTTACACTCAGGTCCCAATTATCCAGCATAGCACCGCTTCCTTTCAAAGGCACATTATCCGTATGACCTTCTACCATAAATTCTATATCCGGTTGATTTTTTAAAACGGCTGCTACTTTACCCAACACAGTTTTCGCCTGGCTGGTTACTTCATATTTACCGCTGGTGAAAAGTAGTTTGTCAGAGATATCAATATACACTACGCCTTTATCTACTTTAATATTAATATCCTCATCATCTAAATTGCCAATGGCTCCTTTCAAATTCATTACCAGCGCCATGTTCAAAGAATCTTTATGCGCCATTTGTTGCTGCAAGGTTTGAATATAAGAATCTTTAGCACCAATATTCTCCATTGATTTTCTAATACTTTCAGCCTGAGTATTTGAAATAACTGAGAGATCCTGTAGCTGCTTTAAAGCCTGGTTGTTATTGGCTTTTAAAAAATCGATCTGCCCATTCAGGTCCTTTACCCGGGTATTCATCAAGGCCATTTCTCTTTCGAGATCGGCTTTTTCACGGGCTAATGTTGCTTTTTCGGTACTGCAATCAGACATATCGCCTTCTAATGTTTTATACTTTGTTTCCAATGTAACATAATCCGCTTGTGCCGTTTTAAATTTTTTACTGCTTACACAGGAAAATAATAACAACGGTGATGAGGCGACTAATAAAATTTGACTCAATTTCATGTTCAAGTATTTAAGTAAAAAAATGATACCAGTTTTGCAACCATTATCCATTTTGAAGATCGGCAAAGATAAAAGCACCTTTACTATTTGTTATTGGAGCTTTGTTAATGTTTCCTTTCTAAAAACATGCCGGATGATAAATTTTTATCATTTAATTTTAAAAAATACATCTTTGAACGCTTAATTAATTGTATGGCATCAAACAGGCAGGCTGCTATCGGCTTCATCTTTATTACATTACTGATTGATGTCATGGGTTGGGGACTTATCATTCCGGTAATGCCTAAACTTATTTCCGAGTTAAAGCATATTCCGATAAACGAAGCAAGTGCTTATGGAGGACTGTTACTTTCTGCTTATGCGATCACCCAATTTTTGTTTGCCCCTGTAATTGGCAATCTAAGTGACAAGTATGGAAGAAGACCTGTTTTATTAAGTTCCTTATTGGGCTTTGGTATTGACTATATTATTTTGGCATTAGCTCCCACCTATGCATGGCTTTTTATAGGGCGAATCATTGCGGGAATTACAGGTGCAAGTTTCACTACTGCGGCAGCATATATTTCAGACATCAGTACACCTGAAACCAGAGCTAAAAACTTTGGAATGATTGGAGCAGCATTCGGTTTAGGTTTTGTTATTGGCCCGGCATTAGGTGGCTTGTTAGCCGGTTGGGGAGTAAGAGCTCCTTTTTATGCAGCAGCTGGACTTTGCTTATTGAATACACTCTATGGATATTTTGTGTTACCAGAATCATTGAGTAAAGAAAACCGCAGAGCATTTCACTGGAAACGGGCAAACCCTTTTGGCTCGTTACAATTTCTGCGAAAAACGCCGGGCATCAGCCAATTGGCCATTTGCTTTTTCCTTATATATCTTGCCAGCCAGGCAGTGCAGGGCAACTGGAATTTTTTTACTATCCATCGATTTGGCTGGAAAGAAAGTATGGTGGGTATTTCTTTGGCCGTAGTAGGATTGCTGGTAGGTGGGGTACAGGCTGGCCTTACCCGGGTAATTAATCCAAAGATCGGTGACAAAAAAAGCGTACTGCTTGGGTTATCATTATACACAATCGGGCTGGTACTATTTGCTTTTGCTTCAGAAACATGGATGATGTTTGCTTTTCTTATTCCCTATTGTTTGGGTGGTATTGCCAATCCTTCCTTGCAATCAACCATTGCAGGATATGTACAACCCAATCAACAAGGAGAACTTCAGGGTGCTTTAACAGGATTAATGAGCCTGAGCACTATCATCGGTCCGTTGATCATGAACAATCTTTTCACTTATTTTACCAGTGATAAAGCTCCTTTTTATTTTCCCGGAATTTCTTTTTTGCTGGCAGCAGTATTTATGTTGATGAGCTTTATAATTGCCTGGTTGGCGTTGAATAAAATAAAAAAATCTGTAGCACCAAAGACTACTTAACTGCTTTCTTCAATGCTGCTACTTTTTTCTTTTCACTGCCAATGAAAATAACATCGTTGATGAGTACCACTGGTCTTTTTAAGAAAGTGTATTCATCCAGTATAAAATCCCGGTAGTCTTTCTCTGTAAGCTTTTTTTCTTTTAATCCAAGTTCTTTATACTTCATAGCACGGCGGCTGAATAAAGCCTCATACGTACCGGCCATTTTTTTCATTTCGTCCAATTGAGCCGGTGTGATTTTCTCCGTCTTTATGTTTTGCATAGCAAAACCTTTTTTATCAATAGCTGTTTCTTTTATAATGGCCTGGCAAGTGGTACAGTTACCGAGATGATATATTTTTTTCATATTTGAAATGTTAATAGGCAAAACTAATTACGTTCCTACATCTAAATCAGTTGGTACAATAGCAAAAAATGCTACTTTGTACCCTCTTAATTATTACTATGGGCAAAGATGAAGTTTTCAAAGAGGAAATTGAAAAAGCAAGTGACTTTAAATTTGGGGCCGGTGTAGCTAAAGTGTTTGATGACATGGTGAACCGTTCCGTTCCTTTCTATGGAGAAATACAACGGATGATGGCCGAACTGGCTGCCGACCATGCCAAAGAAGGCTCTGATGTATATGATCTGGGTTGCTCTACCGGAACTACATTGATTGGAATGGATACCATGGTGAATCAAAACATACGCTTTATAGGGGTAGATGATTCGCAGGAAATGCTGGACAAATGCAAATCAAAATTATTGGAGTTGGGTTTCTCCCGCCCGTACGAACTGCGTTGCGCTGATCTTGGACAAGGCATTGAAATTAAAAACGCCTCTGTTGTAGTGTTATGCTTAACGCTTCAATTTGTTCGGCCGGTTTACAGAGAGCAGGTATTAAAAAATATTTATGATGGCCTTAATCCGGGTGGTGTATTAATTCTGGTAGAAAAAATACTGGCAGAGGAAAGCAATTTCAACAGAGACTTTATTAAATACTATTACAACTATAAACGACGCAATAATTATAGCGAAATGGAGATCTCGCAAAAAAGAGAGGCATTAGAGAATGTATTGGTTCCCTATAAGCTTACAGAGAATATTACACTGCTGCGGGATAAAGGATTTAATCATTGCGAAGTGTTTTTTAAGTGGTATAACTTTGCAGGATTAATAGCTGTAAAAAAATAAGGCTTTAAATAACCAATAGAAAATTCAATTCTTACAGTTTCAATTGTGGTGTTGAATTTTAATTTATGTTCCTATGATTAGTATCGGCAATTTTTTCTTTAAGTATCGCAACTGGATCTTTATTCTTTTCTACGGTGCATTGTTCATTCCTTCGTGGCCATTGTTTTCGCCGGCAAAATTTGGAAGCTGCTATTATGTATGGCCCATTGCTATTGGTTTATTCATTACTTGCCTGGGGCAATTGATACGGGGATTGACGATTGGATTGGCGTACATCATTCGGGGTGGTAAAGAAGGAAAGCCTTATGCAGAAGGATTGGTAACGGAAGGAATATTTAATCATTGCCGCAACCCGTTGTATGTTGGAAATATTTTAATGTTGTTGGGTGTTGGTATTCTCGCCAACTCATTAGTATATGTAGCGATCGTTATTCCTATCTTTTTATTTATTTACCAGGCGATTGTTTTGGCTGAAGAAAATTTTCTGCGGGGAAAGTTTGGAGCTGGTTTTGACGAGTATTGCAAAAAAGTAAATCGTTGGTTTCCGAACCTGAGCGGTATTGGTAAAACGTTTGGCAGCATGGAGTTTAACTGGAAACGCTGGATACTAAAAGAACATACCACCCAATTTATTTGGTTGATCGGTATTACACTGATCTTATTACTCAATTATCCTGAATTGACAGGTCATGATGAAAGCCGCAGAAACCTCCTCCTTGGAATTATACTGGGTGCTTTACTCCTTATTTATGTGCTGGTACGGTATTTAAAAAAGACGGGAAAATTTAAAGAATAGACCGAAAGTCCGGGGTCAGAAAGTCCGCAAGACATTGGCCTTAAGCGAAATATTCTTTCCGACTTCCCGACTTATGGTCTTTCGGACTTTTTAATCGTTCCTTCCTTCGTAAACAAATCCCCGCTAAATCTTGTTATTTTTGTACTTCTAATTTGAGCAGTTATGATTAAAACAGGCAATCCAGTTATCAGCATTTATACTGAAATGACCCCTAATCCGGAAACCATGAAGTTTGTGGCCAACAAGCTTTTATATCCCGGTAAGAGCATTGATTTTCCGGATGCGGAAAGTGCAAAGCCATCCCCTTTGGCAACAGAATTATTTGGTTTCCCTTTCATCAAAGCGGTGTTTATCGCCAGCAATTTTGTAACGCTTACAAAAACTACAGAAACCGATTGGCAGGATGTGATCCCTTCTATTCGCCAGTTTTTAAAAGATTACCTAGAAGAAGGTAAAGCGGTAGTAAATGAAGAAGAGCTGGCAGCAGTAAAACAAAGCAGCAGCAACGAAGTATCTGCCGATGATGATGATGTAGTAAAACGTATTAAAGAGTTGTTAGATAATTATGTTCGTCCGGCGGTAGAAATGGATGGTGGTGCTATTCAATTTAAAAGTTATGATGCAGGCACCGTTAATCTTTCCATGCAGGGAAGTTGCAGTGGGTGTCCTTCATCTATGATCACTTTGAAAGCAGGTATTGAAGGGATGATGAAGCGGATGATACCGGAAGTAAAAGAAGTAGTGGCAGAAGCGGAATAATGACCGCTGATTTCTTGATTACAATGATTTGAATGATAAAGCCGCTGTGCCGCTTAAATAATTTTGTCACCCCGGGCTACGACCCGGGGTCTTTTATTACAAGTATTTATAAAAAAAATGCCGGGATAAACCCGGCATGACACAAAATTAAATAACCGTTTTTTTCCAAATCACATTTCTCTCCTGCAGATAGTTCAACACAAAATCAAAACAGGTTTTATGTTTGCCTACTAACTCTGGTGGAAAAACTCCTTTCTCCATAAACAAGCCTTTGCCAATTAAATTAACTGCAGCAGTGCAAGTATATCCCGTTGTTCTGGCCATAGAAGAAAGCTTTGATGCTGCATCATATTCATCATACAAATCGTATTCAACTGTTTCCTCTTTGCTTCTTATAATTACTTTCATTACCGTAAACTCTTCTTCTTCGGCACCGAGTTTCCATTGGTTCACTAATATTTTGGAAGTAAAGTCCAATGGAGAAATATCAACCTCCTTTATTCGTAAGGGAGCCGTATCAAAAAAACCGGCTTGCTGCATAGCGATTATCAGATCAATATGTCCGGGATAGCGCAGCGTCTTTTCTTTCATATCCGGGATATGACCCATCGTATAGATCAATGAACGAAGTCCATCGGTATTGAATGCTTCTAATTCGCCTGCTTTTTCAAACGACATTAATTCTCTATCACTTAACGCTGGTTTGGTTACAATCGTTCCATCTTCTACCAATCTTGCGGGACGAATATATTCCTGTATCACATCCACCGGGGAGAAGGGTGCTTTATATTGAAACGGTGGTTTTCTTTCTTTTGGTAATCCACCTACATAACATTCAAAGGATTCTATTTTCATTTCTTCATTGTAGCGGCCAATGATGAAATTGCTCATACCCGGTGCTACGCCGCAATCGGTAATAACGGTTACATTTTTTTCTTTCGCTAATTCATCCAATTGCAACACATCTTCCGGAAAGAATGAAATATCTACCACATTTTTTCCTGCATGAATAACAGCTTCTAATGTTTTATAGCCCATAAAACCGGGCACCGCTGTTACCACCACATCAAAAGGAGAAAGCATTTCGGTGTAGCTGTTGAAATCAGCCAGGTCAGCGGCGGCGGTATGTATGTTGGGGTTTCTGCTTTTTAACTCTTCGAGATTGGCGGCGTTGAGATCGAAAGAAGTAACAGCATGTGCTGTTGCTAAATCAAGGGCGATGGCACGGCCGACCATGCCGGCTCCTAATACTGCGATTGTCATATGGCTATTTTATTGAGAGGGCAAATTTACGACAGTGAAAATTGAGGGGACAAACAAAGACCATTCGCTGCCAACGACTAATAAAACACAGCTTCGCAGAACAAAGCAACAAAGAGACCCGATTTGGGAAAAACTCTTACACGGCAATAGAAAAACTACTTATCAAAAACGAGTATTTATGTGATTGCCAAAGCAAAAAAAAATCAATTGCTTTGTTTATCCAATATCCCCTGTTATGCAACTAATGATGTACATAGGCAATGACCTGATTGAATCCGTGAACATTAATGTTCAGGATCTCCGTGTGCCAGGTTACCTGGGCAAGTTTAAAAGAACCCTGAAAGATAAATACCGGGAGCTGGTTTTATCTGCTCCGGAAAATGTTGAGTTCCTTGTTTTTAACCCGGAAATGAAACCGGACGGGTTGAACTCATCTCAAGCGAAGTAAAGAACATCCCACAACGACACGAAGAACATAAAGTATATAAAACCTTAGTGGGCTTTGTGCCTTTGTGGGAAAGAACATTTATATAGTTTCAACACTACGTTCTACAAATGCAGTAAGCTCAGCACCTTTTAATAAGCCCTGTGCCAGCATCGCTAAATCGAAAGCTTGTTTGGCCATAGCTGTTTGTTGTCCTTCTTCTGCATTTAATATTTTGCTGATGATCTTGTGGTTGGCATTGATGGCCACTTTATAATTATCCGGCATAGCTCCATAAAAATTCATGCCGCCAGCACCACCCATCTTACTCATATCTTTCATACGGCGCATCCACTCTTCCATGGTAATAGTTACGGGCATACCTTCTGCATGCTGACTTTCTATTTCCACTTTCATGGCCGGGTTACTGATGGCTTTATCAAAAATAGTTTTGAGCTTGGTCTGCATCTTCTTTTACGATCAGCTTATCAATTACATCTGCATCCACTCTTTTCAACGATGTTTTTTCCAGCTTCATTTCTAAATGATGAATGAAGTGAGTATCGATTGGCGAGTTCATCAACAATACATCGTAGTCTTTTTTCAATGCGGCTTGTATATAGCTGTCTTGTCGTTCCGGATCATTGGTATAGAGATAAACCAGCTGCCCTTCTTTATCGGTTTGAAAATCTTTTACCTTGATGCTGTATTCCTCCAGGGTGTAGTTTTCTTTTTTGGTATTGCTGAGTAATAAGAACTCTTTGGCTTTATCGTAAAACTTTTCGTCGGACAATGCACCGTACTTAACAAAAATGCCGATGTCGCCCCATTTTTCTTCGTAGGCTTTGCGGTCTTTTTTAAATAGTTCACTTAATTTATCCGCTACTTTGCGGGAGATATAACTGTTGATCTTTTTTACATTGCTATCGGCCTGTAAAAAAGAACGGCTTACGTTCAATGGAATATCTGGTGAATCAATAACACCGTGTAGCAATAATAAAAATTCCGGTACAATGTCTTTTACTTCATCGGTAATAAATACCTGGCGGCTGAAGAGTTTTATTTTATTCTTCTGTACTTCAAAATCATTTTTCAATTTGGGGAAATATAAAACTCCCGTTAGGTTGAAGGGATAATCAACATTCAAATGAATCCAGAACAACGGTTCTTCGGAGAACGGATACAACTCCCTGTAAAAATCGAGATAGTCTTCATCTTTCAGATCGGCAGGAGCTTTTGTCCAGATAGGATTAGTGTTGTTGATGATGTTATCAACTTCTACGGATTTATATTTTGTTTTACCTTCTTCATCCGTTCCATCTTCTACCGATTCTGATTTGGTACCAAACTGTACGGGTATGGGTAAGAACTTTGCATACTTATTTAGTATCTCACTGAGGCGGCTCTCTTGCAAAAATTCTTCTGACTCTGCATTTACATATAAGATAATATCGGTGCCTCTTTCGGTTTTGCTGCCTTCGCTTATTTCAAAACTGGTGCTGCCATCGCAGATCCAGCGGGCAGGCTCTGCACCATCCTGGTAACTTAATGTTTGTATCTCTACTTTATCCGCCACCATAAAAGCCGAATAAAAACCAAGACCAAAGCGACCTATGATCTCATTGGCATCTTTGGCTTCTTTAAATTTTTCCATGAACTCGGTAGCACCGGAAAAAGCTACCTGGTTAATGTATTTTTTTATTTCTTCCGCCGTCATACCAATACCATTGTCAGAAATGGTGATGGTCTTCGCTTCGGCATCTACTGCCACTTTTACTTTCAGGTCGCCGGTGGGTTGGCTATAATGGCCTAATGTGGAAAGACGTTTTATTTTTTGCGTAGCATCTACGGCATTGCTTACCAGTTCCCGCAGAAAAATTTCATTGTCCGAATAGAGGAACTTTTTAATGATGGGAAAAATGTTCTCGGTGTTAATGGAAATGGTTCCTTTTTCTTGTACCATGATAGGTTGTATGTTTTAAGTTGTAAGTATTAAGTTATAAGTGCTGCGCAAGGTACGCAATAGCTGTTCCAACAGGCGGAAGATTGCCAGATTGACAGGGAATACAGATGTGTATGATTTGGAAATTTGCTAATGTGCTAATTAATACGGGCCGCTTAAAGATAAATACAACCGGTTTACGGGCGGCAAGAAATACAAATACTCTCGCAAAGACGCAAAGAATACCAGCTATATCAACACATAACTACTACTTCTTCCACCTGCCTCTTCTTTTGTCAATACTTTTTTTGTAAGCAAATCTTGGATGTCTCGCAGGGCAGTGTCCTGGGAGCATTTGGCCATCTTTGCCCATTTAGAAGAGGTTAGTTTTCCCTGTATTCCATCTAATAGTTTATTAAGCATCAGCACTTGCCGGTTATTAAAAACAGTTGTTGCATGTTCTTTCCAAAAAACTGTTTTCTTTAATACCTCCGCCAAAATAGTTTCTGATGATTGCATGGAACGGTGCATACATTGTAAGAACCATTGCAGCCAGCCGGTAATATCCAAATTGCCCTGTTGTGTTTCTTCTAATATAGCGTAGTAGGCGTTTCTTTCTTTTCGTATCTGTGCACTCATACTATAAAAACGCTGTGCTGTATTATCTGCACGGGATAATTGCAGATCAGCAATTGCTCTTGCCATTCGTCCATTGCCATCATCAAAGGGGTGCAGTGTAACAAACCAAAAATGTGCAATAGCCGCTTTCAGCAACGGGTCTATATCATTTGTTTTATTAAACCAATGAATGAATGTTTTCATTTCATCATTTAATAATTCAGATGCCGGTGCTTCGTAATGAACTTTTTGTTTTCCCATTGCACCTGATACAACCTGCATGGGATCATCCGATGGATTATCTCTCCATGCACCTACTACAATTTTATGCATACCGCTCCTGCCGGTTGGAAACAAGGCAGCATGCCAGGCAAATAAACGTTCTGCGGTAAGTGGTTGCTGATATTGTTGTGTTGCGTCCATCATCATTTCAACAATACCCTCCACATGCCGGTCGGCGGGTATAAGCCCAGCTATATCCATACCGAGGCGGCGGGCAATAGATGAACGAACCTGGTCTGCATCCAGCAATTCTCCTTCTATTTCGCTTGATTTTACAACATCTAAAGTGAGTGTTTGCAAACTGGCTTCAGCCTGCAAGCCAAAGCCTATATTCTCCATTTTTCCTAGTAGTTTGCCTTGCTGCTGGTGGATTTCTCTCAACAACCCGTTTAACTCTTCTGCATTCCAATAAAAGGAAGGCCAGTTTTTTAATTGATGAACGTAAACACTCATTCTCCGCATAATTTGCGGTGAATATAGGTATTATTCGCCGCATTTTAAATTAATCACCGCATAATTTGCGGTGATTAGAGCCTCTATTCGCAGCAAAGGCTTGCTAATAATTGCCAGCCTTATTTGTGAAAGAGCAGTTCTTCCATCAATAATTAATCATTTACGGTTGTTCAAACTACTGCCTATTTGGTAATTTTAAGACCATGAAGAAAGAGCAAATCGCCGACCTGTTCGGGAAATTTGAAAGTGCCTGCTATATCTATGAAGGAATAGAGTGCTGGAGTGCCAGAGAATTACAACCCATATTAGGCTATGCCCGATGGGAGAATTTTATGAATGCATTGGATAAAGCAAGAAAGGCCTGTGAGAATGCCGGTGAAGTAGTAACTGACCATTTTCGTGGATTCACGAAAATGGTCCAACTAGGGAGTGCTGCTAAACGGGAAGTTGAAGATATTGCCCTTACCCGTTATGCCTGTTACCTGGTTGCTCAAAATGGTGATTCAGCAAAAAATGAAATTGCTTTTGCCCAAACATATTTTGCCGTACAAACCCGCCGCCAGGAGATTATTGAAAAACGATTACTGGATGTAGCAAGGGTTTCTGCCCGGGAAAAATTAACCAAAAGCGAAAAGAAATTATCAGGTATTATTTACGAAAGAGGGGTGGATGATAAAGGTTTTGCTGTCATTCGATCCAAAGGTGACCAGGCGTTGTTTGGTGGTGCCAGTACTACAGATATGAAGAAGAAACTGGGAGTACCCGCCACCCGGCCATTGGCGGATTTTCTGCCTACCCTTACTATTAAAGCAAAAGATTTTGCTACTGAACTTACCAGCCATAATGTTACAGATAAAGACCTGAAAGGCCCACAACAAATAAGCAAAGAGCATATTGACAATAACCTCGCCGTTCGGAAAATGCTAAAAGAAAGAGGTGTATTGCCGGAACAACTACCCGCTGCCGAAGATGTAAAAAAAGTACAACGAAAATTAGCAACAGAAGAAAAGAAAATACAAAAGCAATCCAATAAGATCCTGAAAGGAAAGAAGAAATAACCCCCAGCAAGCTGCAATAAAAATCTATTGAACAATAATTTTTATTATTATTCTACTAACACAAAAGCTGCCCAGTCTTTTGCTTCATAGCTTTTGCTCATTAATAACTGCGTAAGCTGCAATGATATAGAAGGACTTTTGCCGGCAAGAAGATGTTGATAGAACTGATCCATAAAAAAAGCAGTTGGTTTATCGGGTACTTTCCACAGGGAGATAAGCAGGTGACGGGCACCACTCAGTTTTAATGCTCTTGAAAGACCATCTACGCCCAGGTTATTCCGAACATCTCCTAAACCCGTTTCGCAGGCACTCAAAGAAATAAGATAGCATTTTCGCAAGTCAAGATTGGCCAGTTCAAAACCCATCAGGTAGCCACGGCTATTTTCATTAATGCTGGTATCGGGATTGTTTGCATTACTTAGGGCTATGCCGCATCTGAATAAGGGTTCATATTTTACGGCCTCCTTATTCCAACTATCTGTATAGCTTTCTTTAGCTGCTATACTATCTACATAAAAACCATGACTGGCAATATGTATGAAGGGATACGTTGGAAGAGAAGTAATTACTGTATCAGAAAATTGTGTACCCGTTAATAATTTTGTGCGGTAACCTTTTTTGGCAAATTGTTGCTGTAGCTTTTCTGCTTCTTGTTTTGTACCGAGAAGATAATCCCAGTTGTACGTGTTGTTGAACAATTTATTCTTAACGTCAATACCAGGATCACCGTAGGTAAGACCACCGGCCAATAACACATTTCCTTTCGCTGGCATGGGCAACTCTTTTAATGACAGGCTATAGCTTCCCGATAATTGTTTTAAATGAATATAGTGGAAGAGGTATTTGTATTTCCATTGCAAGGCAGCAAACGAAATACGATTAAGCATGCCATCCTGCACCAATAGCCATTCTTTTTTATCCTGCAGATAAGGCCATAAAGGCTGGAGCAACAACTCGCCCAATTTATCAACGCTGCCCTTTTGAAATTTTTTATTAGCTGTGTCGGATTGTTTAACAATCAATCCCCTGGTACTGTTAGTTCCTAAAGCTGCAGTTTGAGGTGATGCAGTGGGATCTTTTAATAAGGTGGCAACAGTAGTTTCGGAATATAAATTAAGCAGCTCCATTTTATTGCCCGGCAAAATTACCAGTGCACCATAATAAGCTGTTGAATCGCTAAGCCATTTGGTATAGCGTATGGTTTCTGTGTAAACCTGTTGAGGTTTAAGCAAGCCGGATATATTTTTCCAATCCGTTAACTGCACTAAAGAATCCATACCCGCTTTTTCTAATTGGCTTAACCAGATTTCCTGCATAGCATCTTGTAGTTTGGTGGCCCTGATGTCATATTTATTACGCATGCGGGAGTTTTGCAGATGCAGGCTTGTTTCTTGTTTTAATTTACGCAGGGTTTCCAGAATGTTCACCGACAGACTGTCTTTAGTTCGTAATAAAAGTTCATCGGGTACCTGGTTACCATCGGTCAATAATTTTTTAAGTGAAAGTGATTGGGCTATTACTCTTTCTTTTATGGCAGGGTATGCATCCAGTTTGTTGGAAAAAAGTAATTCATGATACACATCAAAGTATTGGCTCAACCGCTGTTCATACAACCGCATTCTGTCTGCCACATTCAGCATAATAAAGTTGTTGCGCAATTGACGGCCTGTATAAAACAGTAAGTTGGATAAAGAACTTTCATGAATTTTTTTGCTGCTTCGCCAATAGGCTTTGAGGTAAGCGAGTTGTACCGGATAAAAAATAGCTGGCTTTGGAGACTGTTCATACATATCTCTAACGGCTTCCTGCAGCATTTCTTCTTGCCAGTTACCTATTCTTGCTGCCATGATGGCCGTAATAAATTGTAAATGTGACCAGCCACGGGTAGTATATAATAAGGCACCTACGGAATCATCATCAATGGGACTTATAGCAGCAAACAATTTATTCATCGAATCTTTTACAGACTGGTATTGCTGATTAGCTAGCAAGGTGTACACTTCTTCAACCCGGGCACTCATAAAAGTTTCCCATTTGGGTAATGATTGTAAAGTACTGCTATCAGGTAGTGGTGCCAGCCTTTTCATAAGCCGGGTACTTTCCAGCGAAGCTTCAAACTTATTTTGCAACCTGCTGGCTGTTGCCAAATTTTTTCGGTAGCAAAAAATAGCCTGAATGGCTTCATCTGTTGTAAAAAGTTTTGAACTAATGATTACTTCAAAACCTCTTACCGCTGTCACCTCTTGTTCAAATCCATTGCCGATCTGTTCGTAGAGGCTGGCCAGTTTATCAACCAGGTCAATATAATCAGCAGTTGCTATGGCTGGCCGCTGGCCTGCTTTTATTGCTGCTTCCATTTCATCGGGCAACAGCTCATTAATAATAAATTCCTTCAACGCAAGAATAACCTGCCCTTCTTTGTGTTCGCTTACGGCCCAGTTATAATAACCTTTTATGAGGCTGCTGTATAAGTGATAATAACCCCGGCGCAAGTTGCTTTTAAAGTTCTTACTGCCATAGGTATTATTGGTAACCATTTCTGGTTTTAGTTCTTTAATTCGTGACAGTAAGGTGCCGAACGATTTTTTGAAATCAATATTCGGAATATCATTGGTATTGTTATCACCCGATAGTGGAATGTTCCAGCTAAGTTGTTTGGTGTACTCTCCGGGAAATCGTTTTTCGTAAGGTAATGCGAGCCATATTTCCAGGTCTGCATTTACTATTATCCAATCTGCATAGTGCAGGCTTAATTTATCCATCGGTTCACTCGACTGGTGGTGTGATAATAGGTAGTAATCGTAAGTGGCCAGAATTTTTGCAAGCTGGTAATTCTTTTCCTTCATTTGCTTATCAACATAATTGGCAATAGCATAGTGGTGATGTTCTTTTGTGGTGCCTGTTGCCATTGATGCTCTGAAGATGGTATCTGCCACCAGCCATTCGGGCATCCTGTTGTTTTTATAATGTAGTTGCAGCAGGTTATTAAATGCGGCAGCGAATTCTTGTATGGGAAGTTTTGATTGAGCTTTTAATAATGCAATGCCTTTGCTGTGATAAAGCTGCTGCTCTTGCTTATCAAAAATGTAAAAGGCCTGGAATAAGCGGATAACGCCAGTGTACGCCGGGTAAATATTTACCAGGGTCTCAATTTTTTCATCGATCAGCTTTACCTGTGTTCGGGTATTGATACTATCCTTTTTACCCTGGTAATAATAGGCCTGGTTCAGCAGACTATCAATAATTGGTGCGGCCTCCGCCGGGAACACATCCTGTGCAATAGTGGGAGAGAATTTGCCAAACAGGATACAGAGTAGAAACAAATACCGCATGGGATGAATGTACGGAAGAAAGAGGGAATGTAAATACCTGTAATTGGGTATGCAGATTCAGAAGGCTGAATGCAGCAGGCGATGAACCTTGCCGGTTTGTGTTGTATTAAAAAAAAATATTATCGTTTGATGTCTTTATAATTTACCACCCATGTTTTGCTCCATTTGTCGTGCCAGGGATGTGCAGGTTGTCCTAAGGCACTAAAGGCATTAAAGGGAACGGCTCTTATTAATCCACGAAGCAGGGCTGTTTGTCCGCTGATGCGGGTACCATCTTCATATACGGCTACGGTGCCGGTTATTAATTTTCCCAGCGATCGTCCTTTAAATACGGCTTCTACTAAACCCATATACATGCCATATAGTAGTAGCATTACTAACCGGCCTAAGAGATTAAAGCCCTGGTCTTCTCCATAGAGTAATACGGCGAGATCCCAACTTATTTCTACAATTACATAGCTGAAGAAATACATGAACACATAAAAACCTACCAGGTCTATAAGGTAGTTAGCAAGGCGTTTGCCCTGGCTTGCTTGTGTTACCTTACTAAAATCATCAAAGAGATGTTGCTCTTGCTGTGGTTGGGTTTCTTCCATGGGGTTGTTTGTGGGAGTGAAAATAAGAGAAAATAAATGAGTGGATTGAAAAATGAATGATGGTAAGCGAATATTGCCGGTGTGGCAAAGACCATCCCCTACCTACACTGAAGGCGAAGGACGAAGTGGTGAACCGGGTAGACCGGATAAAAAAATTATCGGTAAGTAAACTGGAGAAGTTGAAGGAGTTTATGGATGGGTTGGAGAAGGAGGGGTGATAGCGGATTAGGTTACACTAGCGGTTTATAAAATGTCCAATTCAAATTTAAAGGTTGTTGTGTTTTATATTTTTCTATTTTTTCAATAATTGATTTTTGATGACCTGAGCCAATAAAAAATAATGCGTTGCTATATTGACTTTGTTTACTGAAGCTATAAATATTTTTAAGCATTTCAGATTCTCTTACATTCTGCTCTTCATAAAATAATTTTCGAATACTAATTAGTTGAATTTTATTTACACCTGCATTCATTAATCGTTCTTCCAGTATCATTTTTTCCTCAAATAGTTCCATGCTTTTTTTACTGTTTAGAAAAGCAAAGCCATCTTGCTCTATCGCTTTGACTTGCTCTTCTTCCAAGTCTCTATAAAAGTGGTATTGCTTAAAAAAATTAAACATATAGTCAATTTCAGCTCTTCTCAAATTTTGGTTTGGATTAATATCTACTGGAATGTTTTGAATGTCATGACTTAATAAATATTTTTTGATCGATTTTACTTCCGGTGGTTCATAAGGAAGCTGGGGACCTTTGTAGAATTTATGATGCAAATCGTTAGGCAACTCTTCGAAAATTACTTCCGGACCTAGTGCATCAATGATTTGGTACAATTCTTCGGCATTGCATTTTCCAAGTTCGGAATGATGTGTAAAGATTACAGTAATATTGGGCATAAACAGCTCTTGCATTCAGGTAGGGGGTATTTTATCTTCTTACAAGTAATAATATTCATTAAACCAACTTCTATTCAATTTTACCGCAACTAAAGCATCTTTATTTGGCAATTCTTGTGTTGTATCAAACCACACTTCTTCTCCGCTATCTAATAGTTTAAGTTTTACTCTGTCATAAGAATTTACGTTATCCTGGTACCAGACATTTACAACTTTGCCTAAAGTATAATAATTGGTATTTTTTAATCTTAACACAATCTGCTCCGCATATTTTATAGCACTCTTTTTTGGAATGATTTCATATATGGTGTTATTATCAATTTGTGACGCTGTTACTATTTTTCTAATCTCATTATCAGTAAGAATCAAAAAAGCTTTTGTCTTTTCTTCTCTAGATTTTTGAAGACGCCACTCTTTTAAAATTTCAAATTTTAATCGCTGCATAGGCGATAATTCAATTTCCGCATTTTTTGAGGCCAAGCTATTTTGTTCATTTTCGCTTGTAGCTTTAAAAACTATTTCATCTTTCGACTTTTCGTCGAATCGCTTCCTTAAACCATTAACCTTAATATTATTTATTTCTTCTATCAAATCACTATACGCTTCTAAATCATGTTGCTTTGAAATTAATATGCCCATTTCAATATTATGCTGCTGAGAATAATCATATAAGTTCATTGAACAAATAATGGCCTTTTCTTCGCTTATATAACATTTGGCATGTAGATTAGACTTTTCATATACCTTGAGATCATCAATACTACTAATCCAGTCCAGTTCAGATTGCTTTAATTCAGACTTACCATAAACTATTACTATTTCAGAAAGGGTTGCTTGCTTACTTTTAGTTCTAAGTCTTTCCTGTATTTGCGAATTCACTTTTAAATAGGGTGAAACCAAAATAATTTTATCTTTCGCTTCCTTAATTAATTTCATTAATTCATTCGAAATTGCTTGAGTATCTAGAAATTTTGCCATATTTAAACATTGTGGCTCCCAAGATACATACCAAGACTTTACAATGCAATAGCGAAAAGAAAAATCATTCTGAACTTTTAATTAAAATATCGCATCGCAACATTTCCTATCCATTTCCCCATATCAACTGGAACTGCATTTCCAATTAAACGATAAGAGCTTCTTTTATTCTCGAAAATGAAATCATCTGGAAATCCTTGTAGTCTTGCATATTCTTTTACTGAAAAGGGTCGCAATCCATATTGGAATTTTTTATCTACAACCAGCCTTGTACTTAAGTCTTTGGAATAGTGTGCTACACAAGTTGGTGCTACTGCACTTCTTTCTTCGGGATCAATAATAATTGGAAAATCTCTATAAGCTCCTTTAATTCTTTTAATTACATAGTCCGGCATTTCAACTTTAGGATTCTTTTCAAGAATACTTTTAAATGTAGGTCTGTTATTAATTTGTGTAGGAGCCTGAATTGCAAAATCCTTTTTTGTTCCTATTAGTATTAATCGTTTTCTTCTTTGTGGCAACCAGTTCTCTGTATCAACAGGACAAAACACATTCACATAATAGTCAGGCAACTTAGTCATTGCTTCCATTACTACTTTAAACTTTTTCATTCCCGGAACATTCTCTACAATGTACATTTCAGGTTTTTCAATAGCAATGTGGCGAAAGAAATGCAAAAACAAATCATCCCCCGTTCGTGTACCATGAATATCTGCGATTGGAGAATACTTAGTACAAGGATATGTTCCCACAATAATATCCGTTTGTGGTTGCTCTAGAACTGTCTTGTCTTTAATATCTGTAGTTAAAATAGAATGGTTGAAATAATGATTATTAAGCTTCATGCAATCTGTTGCGTCTTTATCTAAGTCGAGAGATTGGATTAGCTGAACGCCAGACAGAGTTAGACCAAGTTCCATTCCTCCACATCCGGAAAAGTATCCTTTGGCTGTTGGTTTATATAACTTTCTATTCATTAAACAAATTTGAGGTGATTAAAAAGAAAAGCAGGTATCTTATAGGACACAAAATAGACTTCTTGTCACTTTGTACATTTGCTTTTAAGACACGTTAGGAATAACTTTAATAATATTTTTAAACAATGAACTGGAACAAAGAAGAAGTAATACTTATTGTAAATGATTATTTTGAAATGTTTAGAATGGAATTAAATTCTATTCCCTTAAATAAATCAGCGCATCGGCGAAAGCTAATACCATTACTTCGCAATAGAGACAAAGCAATTGAATTCAAGCATCAGAACATTAGTGCTGTTTTAGCCACAATGGGATTACCCTACATAAAAGGGTACAAGCCCCTTTTTGGATATCAACAATTACTTGTAGATGAAGTAGCATTTTACTTAGAAAACAATAAACTTCTTTTTGAAAAAGAATTTAAAAAATTTGCAGACGAAAAAGTTGAGGCGATTACTAAGAAAATAAATTTCGAACATCTTATTGATAAGAAAAGTCCCACAAAAACAAAAGTGACTGAGAAGGAGCCAGTGTTTTTACCAATTAAAACTAATTATTTAGCTAAAGAACAAAGTAATAGGAATT
>LNFM01005317.1_pt1 | contig 22467 bp, 23 predicted proteins | sample 596031 | NCBI WGS metagenome assembly LNFM01 (sample SAMN04254537, study PRJNA301005) | activated carbon metagenome | isolation source: dual media filters at the Ann Arbor, Michigan drinking water treatment plant | place: USA: Ann Arbor | reverse complement strand
GGCTAGCCAAACATAGGAGACCCCCCGGCTTTGCCGGGGTGGCAGTAGAAGTTTGACGTATACGGGAGTCCATCCGCGAAACTTCCGAGCGTGAGCCGCCAAGCACACGCACAGGAGTCAAGCAGATGGACGAAGCAGGAAGCCTAAGTCATACGAAATGGGAGTGCAAATACCACGTCATCTTCATTCCGAAGATGCGGCGCAAGGCGCTGTACGGGCAGTTGAGACAGCATCTTGCCGGGGTATTTCGGGAGTTGGCACGGCAGCGGGAGAGCGAGATCGAGGAGGGTCATCTGATGCCGGATCACGTGCACATGATGATCTCGATACCGCCAAAGTATTCAGTGTCGCAGGTGGTGGGTTATATCAAGGGTAAGAGTGCGATCCACATCGCGCGGGTGTACGGAGAGAAGAGGCGCAATTTTGTGGGTCAGCATTTCTGGGCGCGGGGGTACTTTGTGTCGACGGTCGGTCGAGACGAAGAGGTGATACGGCGGTACATCCGGCACCAGGAGGCTGAGGATACGCGCCTGGAGCAAATGCAGCTTTGGCGCTAGTCACCTTCAGGTGGCGCAATAGGGTGAGGTCGCGTTAGCGCCCTCGAACAGCCGCTTTGAGCGGCTCACAGAATGAAAGCCTCCGGCTTTGCCGGAGGATGGTTACTCGGATTCTCGAAACGGTGACGACGATGGAGCGAGCATGGCGAAAAAGGCAGTGAGGCAGGGCGCGTCGGCGATCGACAAGCACCACCAACGCATCCTGAAGGAACTGGACGATGTCGCGCAAGAAAACGCGTTGCGCATACTGCGGGGCGGTACGGCGAAGTCGCTGGGGCTGCGGCTGACCGAGGTGAAACCGAAATTCCTGACTGCGCAGATGAAGCTGCTGCCCCGGCATCTGAACTACAACGGGCGGGTCAACGGCGGCATCATCATGGCATTCGCCGATCTCGTCGGGGCGATCGGCTCGTCCTTGCATCGACCGGCGGGCTGGCGCGGCGGCACGCTCGAGTCGAAGACGAACTTCTTCACCTCGGGGTTCGGACCGCACATCGCCGGAGTCTGCGTGCCGCTGCACATCGGGCGAACCACTTCGGTATGGCAGACCACGGTGCAGAACAGCGAAGGCCGCACCATCGCCATCGTCACACAGACGCAGATGGCGCTGCCGGGCAAACCCGGGGCGGAATAGGGCGCAAACGAACCGGCCGCGTCGGGGAAAGCACGCGGCCGGCCAAGGCAAAGACGCAGAGCGCTATTCGGCGCGGATCTTCGCCGCCTTGATGACGTCGAGCCATTTGTTCTGCTCGCTCACCATGAGCTTGCCGAATTCGCTCGAACTCATCCTGACCACCGCGCCACCCTGCTCGTCGAGCTTCTTCTGGAAGCCCGCCGTGGCAATGACATCCTGAATTTCAGCATGCATGCGCGCGATGATGTCGGCAGGCGTCTTCGGCGGTGCGAACACGCCCCACCAGATGCTCGACGAATAGCCGGGGACCGTCTCGGCGATGGTGGGCACATCGGGATACTTCGGGCTGCGCTTCTCGCTGCCTATCGCCACCAGGCGCAGCCGTCCGGCCTGGATCTGCGACATCATCGAGACGAGCGAGCCGAGCTGCATCTGGGTGTGGCCGGCCACCACGTCGGCCGTCGCCGGTCCGCCGCCCTTGAAAGGCACGTGCAGGAGGTTGGTGCCGGTCTTCAGCTTGAACAGCTCGGTGTTCATGTGCGGAAACCCGCCGATGCCCGACGATGCGTAGAGAATCTCGCCTGGGCGCTTCTTGGCGATGTTGATCAAGTCCTGCACGGTCTTTACCGGGAAGGACGGATGCACCACGAGGGCGCTGTCGCCGAAGCCGATCAGGGACACCGGTGCAAAAGAATTGACCAAGTCGACCGGCACCTTCGGCTTGTCGATCAGAAAGCCGTAAGCGGTCGACGTCTTCATGAAGGTGTAGCCGTCGGGCGGGGCGGCGGTGGCGATCTGCAGGCCGACGATGCTGCCTGCGCCCGCTCGATTGTCGATGATGACCTGTTGCTTGAGGCGACTGCTCAGTTCGGTGGCGAGAATTCTTCCCACGATGTCGGTGCTGCCCCCGGGCGCCCAGGGGATGATGATGCGCACCGGTTTGTCCGGCCAAGCGGCGTTTGCGACCGTGGCGGCACCGCTGGTGCATATCGACAGTAGGGCGAGGCTCGTGAGCGTGAGGTTCTTCGACTTCATTGTTGCCGTTCTCCCGGTAGTCAGCTCGGATGTCGGCGGACGGTGAGACATCGTCCTGCCGCAGCGCAGCATACCATGGGTGTCGCGTGCCGGTGCCCCTTGTGTTTCGCCCGGCGGCGACGCGCTCACTCGTCGATGGCGAGCGCCGTAAGCAACCGTTAGGCGGCCGCGACTGGGCCAGGTTCGTCCGCAGCCCTGCGCGGCAATGCCAGGTAGAAGGTGGCGCCCTGGCCGATGTCGCCCTCCGCCCAGAGCCTTCCGCCATGGCGCTCCACGATCCGGTGTACCGTGGTCAGGCCGATGCCGGTGCCTTCGAATTCGCGATCCGAGTGCAGGCGCTGAAAGGCGAGGAACATCCGTTCCTTGTACTGCGGATCGAATCCGACACCGTTGTCGCGCACGAACACGACGTGCTCCTGGGCGGACGAATCGCATGCGCCGATTTCGACGCGCCGTCGGGGGCAGGTGCGCGTGAACTTGTAGGCGTTCCCGACCAGGTTGGCCAACGCGACCTTCAGCAGGGATCGGTCGGCGTTCACCCAGGGGAGCGGCCCGATTTCGCACGTGATGTCCGGCGCTCCGTGGGCTTCGTTGGTCTCGGCGACCACTTCTCTCATCAGTGCGTCGAGATCGCAGGGTTCGCAAGTCAGCTTGGTGCTGGTCGAACGGGCGAACTCCAGGAGGTCGTCGATCAGCGTCGACATTCGAGCGGCGTTGTGACAGATCCTCTGCAAGAACTGTTGCGCTTCCCCAGGCAGGGAGGGGCCGTAGCGCGCGACCAGCATGTCCGAGAAGCCGGTGATGCGACGCAGAGGGGCGTGCAGGTCGTGGGAGACCATGGTCGAGAAATTCTGTAGATCCCGGTTCGCGTCCGCCAGTTCAGCGACGTTCGCCTGCAGCGCCTTGTTCAGCGCTTCGATCCGGGCTTGCACCGCCTTGCGATCACTGATGTCCAGATTGGTGCCGATCATGCGTGTGGCAAGGCCCTGAGCGTTGCGCTCGGCGACCCGGCCGCGGCTCATGATCCACATCCAGTCGCCTCGCGCGTTGCGGACGCGGTGCTCGACCGAATATTCTTCTGTTTCACCCTTCAGGCAGGCGAGCTGCGCCTTTCGGGCCGTTGCCAGGTCGTCAGGATGCACGATCGCGATCAACTCCGCGATGGTGAAGTGCCGAGCGACCGGTTCGTGACCCAGCATCGCGGACCAGGCGGCATCCAGATAGACCCGTTTGTGCTCGAGCTTCCAGTCCCAGATCGACAGTTCGGACGCGCGCAGCGCGAGCTGCAGTTGCTCCTTCGCCATGCGCAGATCGGTTTCCATCGATTCCCGCAATGCGACTTGTGCGGCGAGCGTCCGGTTGCTGGTTTCGATGTCTACGATGCGCTCGGCCAGCACTCGATCGAGCGCGCGATTCTCGCGATCCAGGCGCAGGGCGCGCAGATAGCTTGCGTTCGCGGTGCGCGCGAAGAAGCAAGTGACCGCTACCCAACCGACCAGCAGCGCGGCCAGGGCAGCCATGGCGCGGCCGTAATCGTCAGCGAACGAGGCCTCGTTCATCAAGCGCAGCAGGACGAGCAAGCCGATCGGCGCGACGAACGCGAAATACGCAGGCAGATAGACGGTGAGGGACAGCGCGGCCCCGGCCATCATGCCGGCGATGACGATGTACACGAACGCTTGCAGCGTCAAGGATTCGTGCGGCATCAGAAGGTGCGCCGCCGAGCCCCAGAGCACGCCTGCGGCCAGCGATGTCGCGACATGCAGGTTGGCCCAGGTGCGCAGTTCGTCGCCTTGCGGGCGGACGGCGTGATAGCGACGGACCAGGAGAAATCGGATCGCCGTCAAGATCATCACCGCAGCCAGCCAGCTCCAGAGGCGCGGCCCGGGCAGGTGGGAGTACAGCACGCCGCAGACGACCGTTGCGACGGTAAGGGTGACGAGGTAGTTGCCCGGCGCTTGCCGATAAAGCGTATCGATCTGCTCCGCACGGCTTCTTTGACCGATGGCGCCTCGGATGTCGGCGTGGCCGGCCGCGTGCGACAGGGCTGATCGAGGAGGAAGCGAGCCGGAGGTCATCGAGAATTCGCAATCGGTGCGGTGAAGCGACCAGATTCGGGCCTGGCGCGTCGGCTACACGAGCCGAATCGCAACCGCTCGCATCACGGGCGATTACAACAGCATGGGGGGAGAGGTGTCCAGGCGCAAGCCGGTGGCTATCCACTAAGTGGACGTTTGGTGCGATGCGCTGCGCTGGCTGTTGCGTGATCGCGCACTTCGGCGCAGGCGAAGGGGGGGCTCGGACAGCCGAGTCCCCCTTGGGAGAGGCTCGATCAGCGATTCGGTTCGGTGGCGCGCACGTCCTTGCGGTAGACGACGTAGACGATGACTGGAATGCCGAGGTCGCCCAGATGTTGTTCCACCAGGGGCTTCACGTCCGTCCATTCGAGGCCGCCGACGCCGGTTGCCAGGCGAGGCAGCGCAATGCTTTTCAGCGCCTCCTTCTCGATGATCTGGCGCAGTTCGCGCAGGCTTTTGCTCACATAGTTGAGGTGTGCTTTGCCAGGCTTGCCGCCGTGGTGTCCGTGCGCGCCTTCCTGCGTGAACAGATTGACGATACGGGGTGCGCCTGCCCCCGACCACGTCCAGGCGTCGCCCGGCTTCGGGTGCGTCGTCTGGCAGAAATGGCGGAAGTCCTTGTACATCGCCGGCCAGCGTTCGCGCAGGCTCAGGGCCAATCCGATATGGAAGTCGTCGTTCGGCGCGACGCCGTGTGCGATTGCCTGCGCCTGGCTCAACAGCAGGTCGCCTTCTACTTCGTGCAGCACATTCGTTCTCCTTGTCGTTTCGGGACTGCGAACACCACGGCGGTCGATGCGGTCCCGAGCAAAGCGGCGCGTCCGCGAGCGGTTTCCCGCAGACGCTTTGCATTACGCCATACCTATAGCATCGGCGCCGAGCATCGCCGTTGACCCATGTCAAGCGATCCCTGGCGCAGGTCCCCGATCGCTTGCGATGCCATCGCGAATGCGGCTGGAGCGCCGCTGGGCTTCCCGCTCGCTGGCAGGAAAATCGACGCGGCGCTAGTATCGGCCCACTGCCATCGACAGACGCCCGTCCGGGCCGGAGGAGGAACATGCACCCGAACCACGTGCTCGGTATCTTGCTGCTGACGCCGTTGGCTGTCTGCGCCCAAGGCGCGGCGACCTATCCGGAACGCCCGGTACGATTCATCGTGTCGTCGGCTGCCGGAGGCGGGCAGGACATCGTTGCCCGAACGCTGGCGGCGCGACTCGGCGAACAGTTGGGCCAGACCTTCGTCGTGGACAATCGCGGTGGCGGCGGGGGCAGCGTCGGCGCAGAAACTGCGCGTCAGTCGCCGGCCGACGGCTACACCATGATCCTCATGAGCGCCTCGGCCGTGACCTATCCGCTGCTCTACCGCGCGCGCTACGATCTGATGCGGGATTTCGTGCCGCTCTCGCAGGTGACCCAGCAGCCGTATGTGCTGGTGGTGCATCCCTCGGTGCCGGCGAAGTCGGTGCAGGAGTTGATCACCTATGCCAAGGCGAATCCGCGCAAGCTCAACTACGCCTCGGCGGGCCAGGGTACGATCATTCATCTGGGCAACGAGCTGCTCAATCTGGCGACCGGCATTCAGACCGTCCATGTGCCGTACAAGGGCACCGGCGCAGCCTATCCGGACCTCATCGCCGGTCACGTGCAGATGACGCTCGCGAACATCACCTCTTCGCAGCCCCACGTGCGCAGCGGCCGATTGCGGGCACTCGCCGTGAGCAGCGCCCGGCGTGCCCAGAGCCAGCCCGATCTGCCCACCATCGCCGAGAGCGGCGTGAAGGGCTACGATGTCACGCAGTGGTACGGGATCTTCCTGCCTGCCCGCACGCCCCAGCCCGTCGTCGACAAGCTGGGCGCCGAGGTGATCAAGGCGGCCCGACATCCGGAGCTGATCAAGCGTCTGGCGGTCGATGGCACCGAGGCCGTGGGCAGCCTGCCGCAGGAGTTTCTGCTGCATCTGAAGGCGGAGACGACGCGTTGGAGCGGGGTGGTGAAGGAATCGGGCATCAAGGCGGATTGATGCCACCGCTGTCGATCCGACTCGGCTCGAAGCGTTGACACCGTCCGCCGGTGCTCTGAGAATCAGGGGTCTAGAGCGAGACCCAGTTTCGATCCAGTGACGTCCGGCTGCGAACCAGGCAGGGACGTCTTCATCAGGCTGCCGACTTGTTGCTTGTGCCAGGTCGGGCAGCCAGTACGCGGCGCCAGGGAATTCGGACCATACGGGTCGCGAAACGCTGGCCAACAGAGGGAGCAACACCATGGATTTTGCATTTACGCCGGAGCAGGAAGCGCTGCGCAAAGAGGTGCGCGACTTTCTGGCCAAGGAACTCACCCCTGCGGTCCGCGCCGAGATGGAAGCCGCCAACGAGGGCCGTCCGCTGCACCGCAGCGCCTGCGAAACCCCCTTGTTGAAGGCCCTGTTCCAGAAGATCGCCGACCGCGGTTGGGTCGGCATCAGCTATCCGAAAGAGTATGGCGGCCAGGGCGGCGACCGCATTTCCCAGTATCTGGTCGAGGAAGAGCTGTACCGCGAGAACATCACCGTCTCGCTCGGCGGCAGCGGCGCACCGGCCATCATGGCGGCGGGCACTGAAGAACAGAAGCGCCACTTCATCCCCAAGCTCATCTCGGGCGAGTTCATGTTCTGCCAGGGCTTCACCGAGCCCAGCGGCGGTGCCGACTTGGCCTCGCTGCGTTGCCGTGCAGTCGCCGACGGTGACCACTTCGTCATCAACGGCCAGAAGATGTACACCTCGAATGCCGAGTCGGCCACGCACGTCTACCTGATGGCGCGTACCGACACGACCGTGCCCAAGCACGAGGGGATCTCCATCTTCCTGATCCCGATGGATACCCCCGGGATCACCGTGCGGCCCTTGTGGACCATCCAGAACAACCCCACTGCGCCTCAGACCACCACCTACGGGCACGGGCGCACGAACGAGACGTTCTACGACAATGTGCGCGTGCACAAGTCCTGCCTCCTGGGCGAGGTCAACAAAGGTTGGCGCGTCGGTTCGATGGGCTTGAACCTCGACCGCGTCGGCGCTGCCCGTTATCTCATTTCCGTCAAGCGCGACGAAGACATCGTCAATCTGGTGAAGAAGTCGATGGACCTCGGCGATTACACGCCGGCCAAGGATCCGGCGATGCGCGACAAGCTCGCCGAACTGTGGACCGAAGCGCAGGTGTGCCGCCTGATGACCCTGCGCAGCATGTCGATCGTCGAGCGCGGCGGCAAGTTCACCTACGAAGGCTCGGCCGAGAAAGTGTGGGCCCCGGAGCACGGCGTGCGCACCACCGAAGCCATCACCCAGATGCTGGGCCAGTATGGTCAGTTGCTCAACGGCTCGCCGCACGCGATCCGCAGCGGTCTGTTCGCTCACAACGTGCTGGGCTCGTTCCAGTCGGGCATCAACCACGGCAGCGTGCAGGTCATGCGTGACCAGGTCGCACGCCGCGGTCTGGGACTGCCACGGGCCAAACGCGCGTAGGACTGACGTTCACGCACGCGGATCGATACGCGAAAAGGCCGCCCCGAGGGGCGGCCTTTTCGTTTGCGGTCGGAAGGCTGCGTCGCGCGGCAGCAGCAGCGACAGCCCGCTTACTCGAGTCTGATGCCGAGTTTTTGCACCACCGTCGTCCACTTCGCGATCTCGCGCTCCATGTGGCGACGGAACTCGGCCGGTGAAATGCCGCCCGGTTCCGAGCCTTCGGCAGCGAGGCGTTCGCGAATGTCCGGCAGGGTCAGGATGCGGCGAACTTCCGCCAGGATCTTTTCCTGCAGCGCCGCCGGTACGCCGCGTGGCAACACCACGCCTTGCCAGGAGGTCGCGTCGAAGCCGGGTAGTCCAGCTTCGTGGATGGTCGGTACGTCGGGCAGCTGGTTCACGCGCTTGCCGTAGGTGACCGCCAGCGCCCGCAGCTTCCCGGCCTTCACGTGCGGGACGGCCGAGGGCGGTTGGCTGAAGGCGAGCTGGACCTGGCCGCCGAGCAGATCCGTCGTCAGCGGCCCGGCGCCCTTGTAGGGCACGTGAAAGAGGTTGATGCCGGCGGCCATGTTGAAGTGTTCGACCGCCAGATGCGCGCCTCCCCCGGTGCCGGACGAGCCGTAGTTGATCTTCCCGGGCTGGGCCTTCGCAGCGGCGATCAATTCGCCGAGCGTCTTCACCGGCAGCGAGGGATGCACGACGATGAAGAACGGGGTGATCGCCGTCAGCGTGACGGGATCGAAATCCCGTAGCGGATCGTAGGGCAGCTTGCGGTACGCGGCGACGTTCGTCGAGAGCGTGCTGATCGTGCCTATGAACCAGGTGTAGCCGTCGGGCGCGGACCGCGCCGCCATCGCCGCAGCGATGTTGCCGCCGCCCCCGCCGCGATTGTCGACGATGACCGGCTGCTTCCAGGACTCGTGGACTTTCGCGGCCAGCGTGCGTGCCATCAAATCGGTCGCGCCGCCCGGCGCGAAGGGGACGATGAAGCGGATCGGGCGTTCGGGAAAGGATTGGGCCTGGGCGCTCGTGCCGAGCAATGCAGCCATGCCGAGGGAGGCCGCGGCCGCAAGGCGCCGTGGCGATAGGTGCAAGCGTGCTGGATTCATGGATTCCGATTCCTGAAACGTGGATTTTAGTGGCCGGCGACCACGTGCGCTTCGCGCACGTCTTCGGACAGCGGGGGATTGCACCCGCTGCGGTCGCCGTCTTCCGTGCCGATGCCTTGGCCGGCGCGCGTCACGAAGTACACGACGCCCGGATTCGTCGGATGGAGGCTCGGTGTCATAACGCTCGCAAGCTGATTGGCTCCACGATCGATATGCCGCCCGGTTTGAGCCACATCGTCGCCGCGACAGACCGCCGCCGGGGCGATGCACGGACAAGCGATGTGCGGTTGCGTCGGATGTGCCGACATCGTCCGGATCGTCGCGTAAGGTTCCGGACAGTCGAGTCACCCCCAATGATTGCCGTGCTAGGGGCTCGATTGCGAGCCGACAAAGAGAATCGCGAATCGACCAGGTGCCCGGCGATGGTCCCCGATGCGCACTCCCGAGGCAGACGCTGCATCACGGCTTCGCACGGCCGATCACCGGCGAGCCTGCGGAAGAGGCCGCCGCGATGCTTGTGGGGGCGGCTGTCGGCGCAGGCGAAGCTTCGCGTCTGTGCTATGGGTGCCATGGGTCTCCTCCGGAACGCGCTCGCCGACGAGGCCGACGAACGACGCGCACAAGACTCATCGAAATCCTTGTCGCAATCGGGCCGCCAAGCCGAGCCGAGTCGCCTGTGGCCGTGCGACGCGGGTTTCCCGCGCTCGATGGCCGCAGGTCGGATTCTAGTGTACTGCGTCGGAAATTCGGACCGCTATTTCCGACCGTCGCACCCGGCGGGACTGTCACCGCGGAGCCGAAGTGCGCGCGTCGATATGCGAACTGCGGCTGCGGACTCCGCCGGGCGGCGGCCATGCATCGATCCTGGGTCGATCGGAGGAACACGTTGCAGCCTGGCGGCGTCGTCGGAGATACTTCGTTCCGCCATCGACAATACGGGGGGAGGCATCATGGGATGCGGTTATCGCACACTGGCAATCGCGCTGCTCGGCAGCCTTGCGGGTTCAGTCTTCGCTGCCGCGCCGGCGCCTTATCCGGAGAAGCCCATTCGCTGCATCGTGCCGTTCACGCCCGGCGGGGGCACCGACATCCTGGCTCGAATGGTGGCACAGGAGATCGCGCGGACGACCGGTTGGCAGTTCGTATTCGACAACCGCCCCGGCGCTGCGGGCAATGTCGGCCTGGGCCTCGCGGCGAAGGCCGTTCCAGACGGCTATACCATCGTCGTCGGACAGACGAGCAATCTCGCCGTGAATCCGAATCTGTATGCGAAGCTGCCTTATGATCCGCTGCGCGACTTCGCGCCGATCTCGCTGCTGTCCTCGATGCCGATCGCGATCATGGTCTTGGCGAAGGCGCCGTTCCAGAATCTCGGCGATCTCGTCGAAGCGGCCAAGGCAAAGCCCGGCCAGCTCACGCTTGCCTCGACGGGCAACGGTACGATCGGTCACCTGTCCGGTGAATTGCTGCAGCGCGCGGCCGGCATCAAGCTGATTCATGTGCCCTACAAGGGCGCCGCCGTCGCGTTCCCCGACTTGCTCGGCGGGCGCATCAACGTGTTCCATGCCTCGGTCGAGACGGCGCTGCCGCAGGTCAACGCCGGCACGATCCGCGTGCTGGCGGTGACCTCGGCCAATCGCGTTGCGGCGCTGAAGAACGTGCCGACCGTGGCCGAGTTCGGCATCAAGGGTGTCGAGGCGAGCACGTGGTTCGGTTATCTCGCGCCGGCGAAGACGCCGCGAGCGATCGTCGAGCGTCTGAGTGCCGAGGCAACGCGCGCGCTGAGCAAGCCGGAGTTGCGGGAGCGCCTGGCAAGCGCGGGCGAAGCCATCACGCCGGGGCCCGAGGCCTTCACGGCTCTGCTGAAGTCGGATCTCGAGAAATGGGGCAGGATCGTGCGCGACGCGGGGCTGCGGCAGGAGTAAGCCTGACGGCGATCGGTGGCGGCCGCACGGGAAGTGCGCCGCTACTCGATGTTCTGCACTTGCTCCTGCTTGGGCGCCACTAACCATCCGTCCTCGCTCAACCGTTGCCATGCTGCGGCGACGTGCTGTGGTTTCATGAGTTGTCGCTTGCGATCATTCCACGCATGTACCGCCTTGAGGGCATCCTCCCTCGACCGGACATCGCGCTCGTGCGTCTCGACCCAATGTACCGATGCCAGCAATTTGGTCATGGAACAAGTCTCGAAGCGGCTATAACTGGAAATGCTCGATCAGGGCCTGGACCGTCAATACGCGGCAACGCAGGCGGGGACGGGTTCCGGGTGCTGCCAGTGCCAGCAGGTCGGCATCGCCAGTGACCAGTAACTCGGACTTGCCGGCTACCGCCAGATGCAGAAAGGGCAGGTCGTGCGGGTCGCGGCAGTCCGGCACCCGGGGTGGAGGTTCGGGTACGGATACCACTTCTGCGAACGGCAGGTAGTCGGCCAACAGCTCGTGCTGCTCGGCGGCTGATAGCTTGAACTTCGGGTAGGCCAGCACACGCATCAGCTCTTGTACGGTGGCGGTGCTCACCAGCGGCAGCAATAGGCCCGACTGCCAGGCCTGGCGCAGTCGGGCGGTGGTGCCGCTGCTGAAGATCAAGGCCGACAAGACCACGTTGGTGTCCAGCACCGTGCGAGGCGCCGATGGGCGCCGAAGCGATGTGCCCGATGCCGCGGTGCTGCGGCGCGCAGTGCTCACCGCCGCCGCGCCCAGACGACGGCAGCCTCCACGTCTGCTTCGCTGAGCTTCAGCTCGGCCAGCTTGGCACGCACCGCATTGCCGCGTTGAATGCGCACGGGTGTAAGCACGATGCGCCCTTCCAGCGCCTGCACCTCGAAGTACTCGGCCGGGCCTACCGCTTCGGTAATCGCTTTGGGCAGAGTGAGCTGATTCTTGGCGGTGATCTTGGCGAGCATGAGGATGCTCCGAAAGTAAGGATTCCTTACTCTAGCACGTCGGGCGCCGGCGAGTCATCCAGCCGCGGGCAGCGTCCAAAGTGCGTCGTTGAACGATTCGAGCACCGGCTGGAGTTGGCCGTTGAACACCTTGTCCGGCCGGGTAAAACCACCGCCTTCGCGCTTGAAAATCAAGTCGGGGTCGTCGATGTCGGAACGATCCACCAGCACACGCGGGTTTCGCAGCAGGTGATCGCCCGGCTCGGGAGCCAGCGGCTCCAAGTTGCGTCTCAGCATAACGGCGCTATGCAGGGTCTCGGCATCATGCGTCGTCGCGCCGTGCTGCTTGTGTAGGGCGTGCGGCGCATCTCCGCCTACCAGGGCAAGTGGACGCCGACACGTTGGCCCGCAACTGTGCCGGCGACAAATGACACTGGAAGGCTCGGACGCAGGGCAAGGCGCCGGAAGCGACGCGGGCCGGAAGGCAAGTGCGGCAATGGGCCTGGGCACCCTGGCGGTGCATGGCCCTCTCGTCGCCGCTACTCGATGTTCTGCACCTGCTCGCGCATCTGCTCGATCAGCACTTTCAGCTCCACCGCCGCCTGCGTCGATTCGAGGTCGGCGGATTTCGAGCCGAGCGTGTTCGCCTCGCGGTTGAACTCCTGCATGAGGAAGTCCAGCCGCCGGCCGACGGCTCCGCCCTTGGACAACACATGCTGCAGCTCCTTGATGTGCGCGTCGAGGCGGGCGAGTTCCTCGTCCACGTCGATCTTGGAGGAGAACAGGATGATCTCCTGGCGCATGCGGTCGTCGTCGGGGTTGAGACCGGCCTCGATCAGCCGGGCGCTCAGCTTCTCGCCGTAGGCCTTCACCAACTGCGGTACCTTGGGCTGAATCTCGGTCACCAAGGCCTGCATGCGATCGGCTCGCTCGAGGATGACCTGGGCGAGCTTGCTGCCTTCGCGACCGCGGGCGGCATTGAAATCGTCCAGCGCTTGATCCACCAGGGCCACGCAGGCCGTGCCCAATTCATCGAGTGAGAGATCCGGCTCTCCGATCACACCGGGCCAGCGCAGGATGTCGGCTACGCTGAGCGGCGTGGCGTGGGAGAGCAGTTGCTGCACTTCGCGGCCCGCATTGGCCAAGCGAACCACCAGCTCCTTGTTCAGATCGAGCGTGCGTTGCCCGCTGGGCAGATCGGCGACGTTGACCCGGCATTCGAGCTTGCCGCGCTGAATGCGCGACATCAGCTTTTCACGCAGCTGCGACTCCAGCGGCCGCAGTTCTTCGGGCAGCCGAAAGACGATGTCGAGATAGCGGGAGTTCACCGCGCGCAGTTCGACGCTCAACTGACAGCGCGAGAGCGTGCGATTTGCCGAGGCGTATCCGGTCATGCTGTAAATCATGGGGCCTCGCTTTACATCGCCGGAGCGAACCAAGACAATCGGGTCGACGAAGATAGCATAGAAGACAAAACCCATGCGACCCAGCGGAAGACAGCCCGGCGAACTGCGCCCGGTACGGATACATCGAGGTTTCACCCGGCACGCCGAAGGTTCGGTGCTGATCGAGTGCGGCGATACGCGCGTTCTGTGCACGGCCAGCATCGAAGCCTCGGTGCCGCCGTTTCTGCGCGGCACCGGTCGAGGCTGGGTGACGGCCGAGTACGGCATGCTGCCCCGCTCGACGAACACGCGCAACCAACGCGAGGCCGCGCGCGGCAAGCAATCCGGGCGTACGCTGGAGATCCAGCGGCTCATCGGACGCGCCTTGCGCTCGGCCGTCGATCTGGAGATGCTCGGCGAGCGGCAGATCGTCATCGACTGCGACGTGCTCCAGGCCGACGGTGGGACGCGCACCGCATCGATCACGGGTTCCTTCGTCGCCTTGCACGACGCCATCGGCGTGCTGCTCAATGTCGGTGCGCTGGCAACCAGTCCGATCGTCGATCATGTCGCCGCCGTGTCGGTCGGCGTGTTCGAAGGCACGCCGGTGCTCGACCTCGATTATCCCGAAGATTCCGCCTGCGACACCGACATGAACGTGGTGATGACCGGCTCGGGCGGGCTCATCGAAGTCCAGGGCACGGCCGAAGGGGCGCCGTTCACGCGAGCCCAGCTCGACACCATGCTGGAACTTGCAAGCAGCGGGATCGGCCAGTTGATCGGCTTCCAGAAGCAGGCGCTCGCGCGATCCTGATTCGGGCGAGGCGGGCAGCGCGGGCATGCGTGCTCGTCACCCGAGGCTCGATCACGCCTCGGGCCGCGCGAGGCGGCGTTGATCCGTTCTCGCTTTAACGTTTCGTCGACAGGCCGATCATCATGCCGCGCTTTTCCAAACTCGTCGTCGCCTCCAACAACCTGGGCAAGTTGCGGGAACTCGGGCTCATGCTCGGGCCGCTGGGCATCGAGGCGCAGCCGCAGAGCGTGTACGGCGTTCCGGAGGCCGAGGAGCCGCATGCGACCTTCGTCGAGAACGCGCTCGCCAAGGCGCGCAACGCCGCGCAGCACACGGGGCTTCCCGCCTTGGCCGACGACTCGGGCATCCTCGTCGATGCGCTCGACGGCGAGCCTGGCGTGAGTTCCGCGCGATTCGCCGGCGAGCCGAAGTCCGACGAGCGCAACAATCGCAAGCTGGTCGAGTCCGTGCGCGCGGCCGCCGACCGGGCTGCGCACTATTACTGCGTGATCGTCGTGGTACGCCATGCTCTCGACCCCAAGCCGCTGATCGCCGAGGGGCAATGGGATGGCGAGATCGTCCTCGAGCCGCGCGGCAGCGGCGGCTTCGGTTACGACCCGTATTTCTACCTGCCCGAGCTCGGCATGACCGTCGCCGAGTTGCCGCTGCAAGAGAAGAACCGTCTCAGTCATCGGGCCTTGGCGCTGGGCGCGCTGGCGGCCAAGCTGCGCGAGTTGTGATCCCTTCGTCATTGCAACGGCAGATCCGGCTGAAGGCGCTGCCGCCGCTGGCGCTCTATGTCCACATTCCGTGGTGCGTGCGCAAGTGTCCGTACTGCGATTTCAACTCGCACGAGCTGCGCGAGCCGCTGCCAGAGCAGGCTTACGTGGCTGCGCTCGTGGCGGATCTGGAAATGGCCTTGCCGCAGATCTGGGGGCGCAGCGTTTACACCGTGTTCTTCGGCGGCGGCACGCCGAGCGTGTTCTCGCCCGATGCGATCGGCATGATCATCGATGCCGTGCGAGCGCGGCTGCGGCTGGTGCCCGACGCGGAGATCACGCTGGAGGCGAATCCGGGCACCGTCGACGCCGAGCGTTTCGCCGGCTTTCGCGCGGCCGGCATCAACAGGCTCTCGCTCGGTGTGCAAAGCTTCGATGCGGCCAACCTGCGAGCGCTCGGGCGCATCCACGACGACAGGCTCGCACGCGATGCCGTCGAGGCGGCGCGGCGCTCGTTCGACAACATCAACATCGATCTGATGTACGCGTTGCCGCAGCAGAGCGTGAGCGGCGCGCTGGCGGACGTGGAGACGGCGATCGCCTTTTCGCCGACCCACGTATCGGCCTATCACCTGACGCTCGAGCCGAATACGCTCTTTCATCGTTCGCCACCCCCGCTGCCCGATGACGATACCTGCGCACAAATGCAGGAAGAGATCGAGGCGCGGCTGGGTGACGCCGGTTTCGAGAATTACGAGACTTCGGCCTTCGCCCTGACGGGACGACGCTGCGCCCACAATCTCAACTACTGGCGCTTCGGCGACTATCTCGGCATCGGCGCGGGTGCGCACAGCAAGCTGTCATTCCCGGATCGGGTGCGCCGCGAGATGCGCAGCAAGCATCCCAAGCAGTATCTCGCCAAGGCTGGGGATCCGGAAGGTCTGCAGGAAGCGCACGACGTCGCACTCGCGGATCTGCCCTTCGAGTTCATGATGAACGCGCTGCGCCTGACGCAAGGCTTTCCGCTCGCCATGTTCGAAGAACGCACCGGACTGAGTCTAAGCGCCATCCTCAAGCCGCTTGATGCTGCGGAGCGTGACGGGCTGATCGAGCGCGATCACGTGCAGGTGCGCCCCACGTTGCGCGGGCGACGTTTCCTCAACGAATTGCTGCAGCGTTTCCTGCCCGAACCCGATCAAGCGTCGACGCGGCGGTAGACGATGTCCTGGACCGCGTGTCCGAGCTTCAGCCCGCGGCGTTCGAATTTGGTCAACGGTCGGTAGTCGGGTCGCGGTGCGAAACCGCTCGCCGTGTTCTTCAGTTCAGGCACCTGCGCCAGAACCTCCAACATCCAATCGGCATACTCCTGCCAATCGGTCGCGAGATGCAGATAGCCGCCGGCCTTCAGGCGCGATGCGAGCAGCCGGGCGAAAGGCACTTGCAGCAGGCGCCGCTTGTGGTGGCGCTTCTTGGGCCACGGATCGGGAAAGAAGACGTGGATGCCGTCCAGGCTGGCGGGTGCGATCATCGTCGTCACCACCTCGACCGCGTCGTGCTGGATGATGCGAACGTTGTTCAAGCCGCACTGCTCGATCTGGCGCAGCAGGCTGCCGACGCCGGGCGAGTGCACCTCCAGGCCGAGATAGTCGATGTGCGGATTCTGGGCAGCGATCTGCGCCGTGGTTTCGCCCATGCCGAACCCGATCTCGAGCACTCTCGGGGCCTGGCGACCGAAGACTCGATCGAAATCGATCGGCTGGGCCGAGTAGGCGAGCGTGTAGAGGCTGGCGAGGCGCTCGCACGCGTCACGCTGCGCTTCGGTCATGCGGCCTTGCCGCAGAACGTAGCTGCGGATCGCCCGATGCCCGGTCAATGAATCGGCCGTCAATGTCGTGTCGTGAAGGTTGTTCGGGCCAGCCTCTTCGCATCGCAGGCGAGGCCCAGCTGGGGATAAGGACGCGAAGTGTTGCGGGTGGCTTCAGCGACCGATCAAGCCGGTGGTCGGAGAACTCGGCGTTGCGGAGTAGAGCTTTCTCGGCATGCGACCGGCGAGGTACGCTTCGCGGCCGGCTTCGACGGCCTTGCGCATGGCGCTCGCCATGAGCACGGGATCCTTGGCGGCCGCGATGGCCGTGTTCATGAGCACACCATCGCAGCCGAGTTCCATCGCGATGGCCGCATCCGAGGCGGTGCCGACACCGGCGTCGACGAGCACGGGAATCTTGGCATTGGCGATGATGATCTGCAGGTTCCAGGGATTCAGGATGCCCATGCCCGAACCGATCAGCGAGGCGAGCGGCATGACGGCGCAGCAGCCGATCTCTTCCAGGCGCTTGGCCAGGATGGGATCGTCGCTGCAGTACACCATGACTTTGAAGCCATCCTTGACCAAGGTCTCGGCGGCTGCCACGGTCTCCATCATGTTGGGGAACAGCGTTTCCGGATCGCCCAGCACTTCGAGTTTCACGAGGTCGTGCCCGTCGAGCAGTTCGCGGGCCAGCCTCAAGGTGCGGACCGCGTCGTCGGCGGTATAGCATCCGGCCGTGTTCGGCAGCAGTGTGAAGCGGCTGGGCGGGAGGAATTCGAGCAGGCTCGGCTCATTCGCGTTCTGGCCGATATTGGTGCGGCGAATGGCGACCGTGACGATCTCGGCGCCGCTGGCGTCTACCGCTGCGCGCGTCTGAGCGAAGTCTTTGTACTTGCCGGTGCCCACGAGCAAACGCGAACGGAAGGTGCGTCCGGCGAGCTGCAAAGCATCCTTGGTGTCCTGCGCGGTCATGGTATGAGCGCTCCAGCCAGTTGCGAGGGCGGGCTTCAGCCGCCACCGACCGCGACCACGATTTCGATCTGGTCGCCGTCCGCCAGCCATTCGTCGCCGAAGCGGCTGCGGGGCACGATCTCGCCATTGCGTTCGAGCGCGACGCGTTTGCCCTGGAGTTCGAGCAGTTGCAGCAGCGCATCCACCTTCATCGGTGCATCGAAGCGGCGCGCTTCGCCATTGACGGTGAGCGAGATCAAGGGTGGGGAACCGAAGCGTTCAATTCGAACCATTCTAGCATGCGCGTTTCGCCCGGTCGGGCCGGGTGCGTGGATCGGCGGCGGCCGTTCTCGACGAAGGCCTCCCCTATAATCCTTGCGGCTGGCTCGGTGAATTCGGTTCGACACGACACCTCGAACGCCGGCGGAGATCATCATGAAGCCTGTGTGCATCGCAGTGATGCTGCTCGTCGGCGTCGATGCGTTCGCTCAATCCCTGCGCCACGCGATGCCCGACGCGGTGGTCGGCCCCGAGGTCGTCGTCAGTGCGACGCGCGACGAGGCGCAGGCGTTCGACCTGCCTGTCGCCATCGACAGCATCGACGGAGCACGCGTGCGCGAAGGCAACGCCGGCGTGAATCTTTCCGAGACGCTCAACCGTGTACCCGGCATCGTCGTGCAGAACCGCCAGAACTACGCGCAGGATCTGCAGGTGTCGTCGCGCGGTTTCGGTGCTCGCGCGGCTTTCGGCGTGCGCGGCGTGCGGCTGGTCGCCGACGGGATCCCGGCGACCATGCCTGACGGCCAGGGTCAGACGGCCACGTTCAGCTTGGGTTCGGTCGGGCGCATCGAGGTCCTGCGTGGCCCCTTCGCCGGGCTGTACGGCAATGCTTCGGGCGCGTTGGTGCAGACCTTCACCGAGGATGGACCACCCGAACCGACGGTTACGGGCAGCGTGAGCCTGGGCAGCTTCGGCGCGTCACGGATCGGTGTGAAGTATGGCGGCACCCAGGGCTCGCTGAACTACCTCGTCGAGGCGTCCCGGTTCGAGACCGACGGCTATCGTGCGCACAGCTCGGCGATCCGGGATCAGACGAACGCCAAATTCACTGTCACGATGGGGGCGGGCGGCAGACTCACCGCGATCACAACGACGCTCGATCAGCCCGACACTCAGGATCCCCTGGGGCTCGATCGAGCGCAGATGCAAAGCAATCCGCGTCAGGTGGTGGATGCTGCGTTGGAGCAGAACACTCGCAAGAGTGTTCGTCACCGCCAGGCGGGGCTCGTCTACGAGCATCCCATGGACGGCGATACGCTGCGCCTTGCCGTTCATGGCGGCACGCGCGACGTCTCCCAGTTCCTGGCGACGCCGCTCTTGCAGCAATTGCCGGCTGCCTCGGGGGGCGGCGTGGTGGATCTGGATCGAGGCTTCGGCGGCGTGAGTCTGCGCTATTCGGCTGTCCGCAAGGCTCCGGCCGGCTTGGCGAAGCTGACCGCGGCGCTCGAATACGATCGGATGGACGAACACCGACGCGGATTCATCAATCAGGCCGGGACCATCGGTGCGCTCAAGCGTGACCAGGACGACCGCGTGTCGAGCACCGACGCGTTCGTTGCCGGCGAGTGGCCATTTGCGCTTCGCTGGACGCTCGTCGGTGGCGTGCGCTCGAGCACGGTGAGGATCGCATCGCAGGATCGTTTCGTCGTTCCCGGCAACCCCGACGACAGCGGCGCGGTGCGCTATCGGGGCGTGAGCACGGCGTTCGGCCTGCTCTACAAGCTCGACGATTCGCTGCATCTGTATGCAAACACAGGGCGAGGCTTCGAGACGCCGACCTTGGCGGAGCTCGCCTACCGCTCGGGAGGCGTGTCGGGACTCAATCTCGCCCTGCGGCCCAGCCGCTCGCAGCAGTACGAGGCGGGCTTGAAGTTCAATTCACCGCGCGGGCAGCGCGTCCGCCTCGCCGTGTTCGACATACGCACGCGCGACGAGATCGTGGTGAACCGCAGCCAGTTCGGACGCACCGATTTCAAGAACGCCGGCCGCACACGCAGGCAGGGGCTGGAGCTCGCCTGGGAAGCGCTGCTCGGCGAGCGCTTCGAGGCGCATGTGGCATGGACGCTGCTCGATGCGGTCTACAGGGACACCTTTACATCCGGCAATGCCGCCGCCCGCGTGCCGGCGGGCAATCGACTGCCGGGCGTGGCCTCGCATACCTTCTATGCGGAGTTGGTGTGGCGCCACGCGCCCTCGGGATTTCATGCCGGCGCCGAAGTGCGCCGAGTCGGGCGCGTGCACGTCGACGATTTCAATAGCGAGGCGGCCGATGCCTACAGCGTCGGCTCCGTTCGCGCGGGCTTCGAGCAGCGCGCGAAGCGATGGAATCTGCGCGAATTCGTGCGTGTCGACAACGTCACCGACCGCCTTCATGCCGGCTCGGTCATCGTCGCCGCCAATCAGGGGCGTTACTACGAGCCGGCGCCGGGGCGAAACTACCTGATCGGGCTGGAAGCCTCGCTGGCGTTTTGAGCGGTCGGCAGGGTCCCGGGCTGCAGCAGCCGATCCAGCTCGGCCGCAACGAGGGCGAGTTCATCGTCCCAGGTTCGATCCCAGGGCTTGTGGAAGCGGCGCACGCTCGGTTGCCACGGCAAGCGCGGCTGGTTCAATCCATGCCAGTCGATGCCGGAAGTCAGTTGCCAGGTGGGCACGCCGAGCGCGCCGCTCAGTAGGCTGAATGTCGTCGGTGCCGAAATGACCAGATCCAGTTCCGTGGCGAGTGCGGCGACCCCGTCGAAGTCGTTGCGCTGATCGAGCTGCGGTGGTCGGTGCAGGCGGGTTCCGAACCGCTGCTCGAAATCTTCGACTTCCGCCGTGCAGTCGCCGTACTGCATGCAAACGAATCGAGCATTCGTGCGCTCGAGAATGGGCCGCCACTGCTCGAGCCTTGCGCAGGCCAAGGCGCGCTCGCCTTGCAGATTGTGGCTGCGCCAGGAGATTCCGATCTTCCGGCCCGGGCCGAGTTCACGCAGCCAGATGTTCCAGTGCGTGCGGCGTTCGTCCTCTGCGGCGAGGTAGGGCTGGGTTTGCGCAAAGGCGGCGAGGCTGGGGCGCAGGTACTGGGGCAGACTGCCCAGCGGCAACTGGCAGTCTGGCGGATTCGCGGATGTGGCTTCGACGGTGCCTCCCGGCGGGATCAGTTCGACGCCCGGAAATGCGCGCCGGTACAGTCCCCACAAGCGTGCATCGCATTCGAGCGTGACCCGGGCCTGCTGCGCGAGGAGATCCGGGATCATGGAGGCGAACAGGATCTGGTCGCCCAAGCCCTGTTCCGACCAGACATGTATGCGCTTGCCTTGCAGCGAGGTGCCCGTCCACTCGGGGGCGCTGCAGGGCTGTGCGGGCTCGGCGGCAGGCAGTCGCCAGCGCCATTCGTACGACTGCCAGCCGGTATCGAGTTGACCTCGCGCCAAGCGGGATATCGCCCGATTCCAGTGGGCCTGCGCATCGCCGTGATCGGCTGCGAGCAGCACGTCGAGCGCGTGCTCTGCTTGTTCGTGCCGGCCCATTTCCAGCAGCGCGATGCTCAGTGTGAGCCTGGCCTGGCGCGAGGCGGGCGCGGCCGCCAGCGCGGTCTTGCAGTGGCGCTCAGTATCCTCGAAGTGTCCACGCAGGCGCTCGAGGGCCGCCAGATTCACGAGTGCGCCGACGTGTGCCGGCGTGATCTCGATTGCCGTCCGTGCGGCTTGCATGCCTTCGTCGATGCAATCGGCATGGAACGCGCCGCGAGCCAGATTGGCGAGCACGTCGGCATCGCGCGGGGCGATCGCGGCGGCTCGCCGCAGATAGGTCATCGCCTCCTGCGTATCGCCTGCATCCAGCGCGGCAAGTCCCAGATGACTGCACGAGGCCGCATCGTTCGGATCGAGAGACCAGGCCTGCTGGTAGCTGTGGCGTGCCTTGAGCAGATCGCCTTTGAGTTCGTGCGCGTTGGCCAGCAGCCGATGGGCTGCTGCAGAGCCGGAACCGGCGAGCACGGCACGTTCGGCAAGTCGGAGAGCCTCGTCGAGCGAGCGCTTGTCCAGTACCAGGCGTCCGAGATTGAGCAGCGCTTGCAGATGGGTCGGCGCCTGGCCTAGCGTCTGACGAAAACACTGCTCGGCTTCGGTCGGTCGACCGAGCTTGCGCAACGCGTTGCCGAGGTTGTTCAGTATTCCCGGATGCTTCGGTGCGACGCGTTGAGCGCGAGTGAGGACCGCCAAGGCATCGTCGAGCCGCTCCGAACGCAGCAGCAGCCCGCCCAGATTCATCAGTGCGTCCGTGTAGCGCGGTGCCAGGGCGAGCGCTTGTCGCCAGGCCGCCTCGGCCGCCTCGTTCTCGCCCAAGGCGTTCAGCGCGGAGGCAAGATTGTTCAGGGCCTCCGCGCTCTGAGGCTTGATCCGCAGGGCCAGTTCGATCATGCGCACGGCGACCTCGGGTTGGCCGATCTGCGCCGCCACCACGCCAAGGAGATGAAGTGCATCGAAATTACCCGGATCGGAATCCAAGACCTCGGTATAAGCCGCGCGCGCAGCGTCGTACTCCCCGCGCTGGTGATGTGCGATGCCGGCGGCCAGCACGGCTGCAGGGAAGCGCGAAGCGCCCTGCTTGCCTGCGGAACGAGCGGATGGCGGATGCCGGTGATGGGCGCGATTGGATCGCATGGGCTCTTTTCGGGCTAGGGTCGGTATGCGACGGTATCAGGTCGCCCGCGCCGGCCGCCGGTGCAACAAGCTGCGATTCAGGAGGCATTTCCCCGCTTTGAAGCGGCCTGAGTGTCGCGCCCCGGTTGCAAAGCACAGGGACCCGCTCATAGAATGCGCTGCTGTGCGGGTGTAGCTCAATGGCAGAGCAGAAGCTTCCCAAGCTTACGACGAGGGTTCGATTCCCTTCACCCGCTCCACTGCATCGTTCCAGGGAATTCTGAGGAAGTCCAAGAGGCATCGTAAGTCGTTGATTCTGGTTGAGTTTTCGACACCTCGATG
>LNFM01009031.1_pt1 | contig 22469 bp, 22 predicted proteins | sample 596031 | NCBI WGS metagenome assembly LNFM01 (sample SAMN04254537, study PRJNA301005) | activated carbon metagenome | isolation source: dual media filters at the Ann Arbor, Michigan drinking water treatment plant | place: USA: Ann Arbor | reverse complement strand
TCTCCCAGAAAGGTTGGCTTCGACAACCAGACCCTACCGGAAAGCGCCGATGACCACCGCGCTACCCAGCTACACCACGTCCAGGGACGTCACCTCCAATCGAGTGCTGCGTAGCTGCCACGTTCAACTCTTTGGATTTTCCCTTCCCCTACGAGTTCGTTTAGCCGTCCACGAATCGAATAGTCACGAGACGTGTAACCAGCGGCGCCAAAGCGCGCGACAACATCAGCGATCGACAGCGGCTGACCCGATTCATCCAGCATCTTGAGGATGAACTCTCTCATCGTCTGTTCGGATTCTCTGACGGTTTCCTTACGCCCCCAACCACCGATATTCGCCACTTCGTCCATGATCATAGTCGCTGTGCGGTCTGGGGAAACTGTCCAGAACTCGTCTGGCATTATAGCGATCTCAATGTCCGAATGACCACCAGATAGACTTTCTGGCGCACCTTTTGTGCCCATATACAAGATCGCTCGATACCAATTAGCGATCCGTCCAAAAGCTGACTTGGCCCTGTCGCTTACGGCGAACTCGTCCAAAGCAATTCGCACCCAAGGCGGAGAGTTCACGTCTAAAGTAGGATCACCCCACGTGTCGGAAGGCCAAATCGGACAATCGATCAACCCGTCTCCGTTCTCCTCCAGCCATCTGCAGTCTGTTTCGATTGCACTCCACATTTCCTTTCCAGCGGCAGCGCCGTCCGCAGATCCAGCCGCTCGGACCGCAGCGGACGCAGCCGCACGAGCGGAGCCCGACACCCGATCCAAAACTCCTATGGTTGCGGCTGCAGAACGCGCGGAGGCCGCTGCGGCTGCATAGTCGGTAGAATCTCGCGGTGGTGAGGAAGCCAACAATCTGGCTTCCGAGGCAGCAGCGGCAGCGGCAGCGGCCGCAAAGCCAAAGTCAAACATGCGGTCTCTGCACGCCGACAAAGATATAATATTGCACCGAAAGACCTGTAGTATCAAATTGTCTATCTGTTGAATAGATATATTGCCGCGCCTAGGGCGAACAATTCCGAGAACTAAAGGAAGTACACGAAGCGAACAACGCACGGCAATTGCCTGATTCGCTTCGCGCGGCCAATTCTCAAGCCATGCCTGCAATTTATCAGGAGCCTTGACGTCAATTGCCACCATCGTCGCTAGGCATCATGTATCAGAACCTGAAAGGCAAGATAATCCCCAAGAGAAATGACGTTTGCCCCAAGAAAAAACCCGGCGTCGCCGCCGGGTTTTCGTGTGTCTCGCCGTGGATGGCAGATCTAGCTATCCAGAAAGCTCCGAAGCTTCCTTGAGCGGCTCGGATGCTTCAGCTTCCTCAGCGCCTTGGCCTCGATCTGCCGGATGCGCTCGCGCGTCACCGAAAATTGCTGGCCGACTTCTTCGAGCGTATGGTCGGTGTTCATGCCGATGCCGAAGCGCATGCGCAGCACGCGTTCCTCGCGCGGCGTCAGCGAGGCCAGCACGCGCGTCGTCGTCTCGCGCAGATTGGCCTGGATCGCCGCGTCGATCGGCAGGATCGCCATCTTGTCCTCGATGAAGTCGCCGAGATGCGAATCCTCCTCGTCGCCGACCGGCGTCTCGAGCGAGATCGGCTCCTTGGCGATCTTCAGCACCTTGCGCACCTTCTCGAGCGGCATTGCGAGCTTTTCGGCAAGCTCCTCCGGCGTCGGCTCGCGGCCGATCTCGTGCAGCATCTGGCGCGAGGTGCGCACGATCTTGTTGATCGTCTCGATCATGTGGACCGGGATGCGGATGGTGCGCGCCTGGTCGGCGATCGAGCGCGTGATCGCCTGGCGGATCCACCATGTAGCGTATGTTGAAAACTTATAACCCCGGCGATACTCGAACTTGTCGACCGCCTTCATCAGACCGATATTGCCTTCCTGGATCAGGTCGAGGAACTGCAACCCGCGGTTCGTGTATTTCTTGGCGATCGAGATGACGAGGCGCAGGTTCGCCTCGACCATTTCCTTCTTGGCGATCGCGGCTTCCCGCTCGCCCTTCTGGACCTGGTTGACGATCTTGCGGAACTCCGCGATCGAGATCGCCGTCTCGGTGGCGAGGTTCTGGATCTCGGCGCGCAGCGCGTTGACGACGATGCTCTCGCTGCGGGTAAACTCCTTCCAGCCGCGCGTCGTCAGCGTGGCGACGCGTGTCGCCCAGCTGGGATCGAGCTCGGACCCCTGGTATTCGCGCAGAAAGTCGTCGCGGCGCACGCCGTAGCTCTCGGCGAGGCGCAGAAGCTTGCCCTCGTTCTGCACCAGCCGCTTGTTGATGTCGTAGAGCTGCTCGACCAGCGCCTCGATGCGGGCATTGTTGAGCGACAGCGACTTCACGGCCTTGATGAGCTGGTCCTTCAGCTCCTTCAGGCGGCGGTCCTGGCTGGCCGAAAGCGCGCCGGCAGAGGTCAGCCGGTTCTCGACCTGCTGGTCCTGCAGCTTGCGCAGCTTCTTGTAGGTGTCGGCGATGAGGTCGAGCGTCTCCATGACCTGCGGACGCAGTTCCGCTTCCATGGCGGCGAGCGAGAGCGACGCCTCGTCGTCCTCCTCTTCCTCTTCCTCGAGACCGCGCGTGTCGCCGCCGACATTGGTGATGTCTTCCTCGTCGCGGATCGACGGGCGGCGGATGCGGTCTTCGGGCGTCTTGGGCCGTTCCAGCTCTTCCTGGCGCTCGACGGATGGCGCCTGCTTGGCCTCCGGCCCGGCATAGGTCGCCTCGAGATCGATGATCTCGCGCAGCAGGATCTTTGCTTCGTTCAGCTCCTCGCGCCAGATGATGATGGCCTGGAAGGTCAGCGGGCTTTCGCACAGGCCCGCGATCATCGTCTCGCGGCCGGCCTCGATGCGCTTGGCGATGGCGATTTCGCCCTCGCGCGACAGAAGCTCCACCGAGCCCATCTCGCGCAGATACATGCGCACCGGGTCGTCGGTGCGGTCGGTCGGCTCTTTCTTGGTGGTCGTGGCGGCAACGGCCGTGCCGGTCTGCTCGGCCAGTTCGTTGGCGTCTTCCTCGGCGTCGGCCGCTGCCGGCTCGGCTTCGGATTCCTCGCCCGCCTCGTCGTCCTCGACGACGTTGATGCCCATGTCGGAGAGCATGGACATCGTGTCCTCGATCTGCTCCGACGTGACTTCCTCGGAAGGCAGCACCGAATTGAGCTCGTCCATCGTGACATAGCCGCGCTTCTTGGCGGCCTTGATCATCTTCTTGACAGCATCATCGGAAAGGTCGAGCAGCGGTCCGTCGGTTGCGGCCTCGCGTTCGGTCTCGACCTCTTCCTTGTCCTTAGTCGCCATGCTTTGCGTTCTCCAATACGGCCGCAGCCTTTGCCGGCTCTCGGATATCGCGGTGGCTTTCGCCTCCGCAACGCCCCAACCAGGCATGTCGGCCGCAGCCGCCTGTTACATGTTCTCGGTTAACCTATGTCACCGGCGCGAAGTTGAAACCCCGTCCGGCGTCGCGTCCCCGTCACATTCTGTGATTGCCGCGGGTAATCCCACAGATCAACGTTTCGAATCGTTCTGATTCCGCCATTGAAGCGGAACGTCAAGCGGCTGTCGCATGATTCGCGTTAAAAAAGCGAATCAATTGAAGCAAATCCGCCATCATGCACGGTCTGCGCGCCCCGACGAAATCCCAAAGCCCTCGATCAGCGCCTCCATCGCCTGGAGGTCGTGGAACTGGGCCTGGATCTCGACGAGGTTGCGATAATTTTCGTCGGTCGGGTCGGTGGCAAGCGCCGTCTCGGCCACTTTCAGCTCCTTATGTAAGGTGCGCGCGCTGCGCTGCAAGTGCAGCGCCTGCGCGAACGCGTCGCGGGCGACTGCATCGGTCCGAAGATTCGAATCGGCTTTCGGCAATTTCCACGCGGCGCTCTACACGTCCTCAGTCCACTCTCTGGCGCCGTGCTGAACGAAGAGGATATCGATCTGAGCCTCGGTCACCCGATACGCGACGATGTAGGGCGTTCCCGTTACGACCAGTTCGCGCGTACCTTCGACCTCGCCACGCCGGCCGACAAAAGGGTTGTCAGTCAGTATCCGGCCTGTCTTCGTATGGATCGTGTTGACGATGCGCGCCGCCCCTCGGGGGCTCCGCTCCGAAATGTAGTCACCAATCTGCTCGAGTTGACGAAGATAGCGTCTTGTCCAGACGATCCGCATGTTGGACTAGGCAGGGCCGTATTTAGTCAGGACCGCCGCGATTTCGGCCTCGGTTGCAAAAGCGCCGTCATCGGCATCCTTGAGGCCCTCTCGAACGCCGGCGACCCATTTTTCCTGCCAGGCCAGGGAGCGTCCATGTGACAGCGCGTCTTCGATGATCTGTCCGCGCGTCAGGGACGTCGTTGCGGCAAGCGCATCGATCCGGCGGTTGAGATCATCGGAAATTCTGTCGGCATCAATCATGCGCAGAATTTTGCCACGAACCGCATCCATCGACAAGTTGCTTACGCCCCCGGCAACGGAGCGCCAACCATTGCTCTCCGCCGTCAGCCCCGGTCCGCGCGCCCTGACGAAATCCCGAAACCTTCGATCAGCGCCTCCATCGCCTGGAGGTCGTGAAACTGGGCCTGGATCTCGACGAGGTTGCGATAGTTTTCGTCGGTCGGGTCGGTGGCAAGCGCCGTCTCGGCCACTTTCAGTTCCTTATGCAAAGTGCGCGCGCTGCGCTGCAAGTGGAGCGCCTGCGCGAACGCGTCGCGGGCATCCTCGATCCCGGCCCCTTCCAGCGCTGGCCATTGGCGCGTTCGACGGATCAGTGCCACGGCGCGTTCCCAGATGTCGCGGCATCCGGCGCGCTCGATCGCCGTGACGATCGTCTCGCGGCTGTTGGCGAGGTCATGCGCCATGGCGTCGAGCAGGACGGCGTGGATGCGCCGCAGGTCGGGGTCGGCAAGGTCGAGCCACTCGACATGTTCGAAATGCTCGTCGATCAGCGACGGGTGGTTGACCAGCGCCACCACGATGGTCGCCTCGCGCACCGTCATGCCGGCACCCGGGCGCTTGACCATGGCGGAGCGCGTCAGCCGCTCGGAGGCGGCAAGCCGGCCCGAGCCGCCCGACTTTGCAAACTGGCCACCCTGCGGCTTGTCGCGCTTGTCCCACTCGCCGGACCGCTGCGGCTTTGGCCGCTCGCGGCCGAAAAAGGCCTGCACGCGCTCGCGCATGTCCTGGATGTAGTGGAAGCGCACGCTCTCGTCCTTGATACGCGAGGCGAGTTCGCGCAGCGTCTTTTCCAGTTCCGCCCGCCGTTCAGGCGTCTCGAACACGCCACCGGCCGTCTCGCGCATCCAGATCATGTCCGAGAGCGGCCGCGCCTCGGCAAGCACGGCCTTGAAGGCATCCGGCCCCGAAGCCTTGACCAGATCGTCCGGGTCCTGGCCCTCGGGCAGCAGCGCAAAGCGCGCCGTGCGGCCCGGCTGCACCGAGGGCAGCACAAGGTCGGCTGCCCGCCAGGCCGCGCGCAGGCCGGCCTTGTCGCCGTCGAAGCACAGCACCGGCTCGCCGGTCATGCGCCATAGGAGTTCCATCTGGTTTTCGGTGAGCGCGGTGCCGAGCGGCGCGACGACATTGCCGAAGCCGGCCTGCGCCAGCGCGATGACGTCCATGTAACCCTCGACGGCGATCACCGTGCAGTCCTTGCCCATCGCCTTGCGGGCACGGGCGAAATTGTAGAGCACGTTGCCCTTGTGGAAGAGTTCGGTCTCCGGCGAGTTGAGATACTTCGCCGCCACTTCCGGAGACATGGCGCGGCCGCCGAAGGCGATGATGCGCTCGCGCGAATCCGGAATCGGAAACATGATGCGGTCGCGGAACCGGTCGAACGACACCGGGTGCTCCGGCCCGAACACGACCAGCCCGCAGGCCTCGATCTGGTCCTTGCCGACGCCCTTGCCCGCCAGGTGCTCCTTCAATGCGTTGCGGCTGTCCGGGGCATAGCCCAGGCGAAAGCTCTGCTGCGTGGACGGCGTCAGGCCGCGTTCGCGCAGATACGCGCGGGCTTTCGCACCATCGGCGCTCTGCAGCCGCTCCTCGAAGAAGCGCGCCGCCATGTCCATGACGTCGTGCAGCGAGGCCCGAACCCTGTCGCGCGCCTCTTCGGCCGCATCGCGCGCCGGCATCGGCACGCCTGCCATGTCGGCGATCTTCTCGACCGCCTCCGGAAAAGCCATGCCGTCCAGTTCGGTCAGGAAGCGGAAATGGTCGCCCGACACGCCGCAGCCAAAACAATGGTAGCGGCCCTTGCGGTCCTCGCAGTGGAAGGACGGTGATTTCTCGCCATGGAACGGGCAGCAGGCCCAGTAATCGCCGCGCGACGCATTGGTCTTCTTGCGGTCCCACGTGACGCGTGCGCCGATAACCGATGAAATCGGTACGCGGGCGCGTATCTCGTCGAGGAAGGAATCGGAAAAGCGCATCGCGATGCTGGGGCTCGTTTCGCCCTCATATAGCGACCGGCGGTTGGCACCGCGACTCCTATCGCGCCGAGTGCCCGCTGTTCACAGGAGCGGCTTGGCGTTGACGGCAATGGACTACGGTTGTATATACACCCTTAGGCGCATGACATGCCACGCAATTTGTCAATCCCGAGACACGGGGACACGTCATGCGGATCGTTGAAAATCTTGAGTTCGCCGCATTCGAATGGGACGAAACCAAACGTTTGGTCACGTTGGCGAAAAGCGGCGTTGACTTCAAGATTGTCGCTTATTGGCTGTTGGAACCACATCTTGAGGTGCCTTCGCCCCGAAGCGGAGAACATCGCATCCAGGCGATCTGCGGGTCCGGGGGCCGGACTGTCGTCATCATCTACGTAGCGAGAGAGGGTCGGTGCAGGATCATTACGGCCTGGCCGGCGGACAAGAATGAGCAAAGACAATATCGTCAGATATTCGGCGGATGAGATTCGCCGCATGGTTGCTGCCGGAGAAACCGACACCGACTGGGCGAAATTCGATGCCCTGTCGGATGAAGAGATCGCGGCGCTGCGACGCGACGATCCCGACTGGGCGGATTTCACCGACATCGATTGGTCAAAGGCGACGATCGTCGTTCCGGTACCAAAGAGCGCCCTGTCGATCCGCCTCGACCAGGACGTACTGGATTTCTTCAAGGCAACCGGCAAGGGCTACCAGACCCGGATCAACGCTGTCCTGCGCCACTACATGCTCGAAACCACCAAGGACAAGAAGGCGGGCTGACGACAACGGCCCTCGGCCGATCGTCATTTCCTTCAGAGGGCAACATATTCCTTGACAGGCATATTCCTTTGTAGGAATATGCCTCCATGTCCACTTTCACAGCCATCGCCGATCCGGTCCGCCGCGACATCCTCGCCCTCTTGCGCGGGGGCGAGCAGCCCGCGGGTGCACTGGTCGAGGCACTCGATCTTCCCCAGCCCAACATCTCCAAGCACCTGAAGGCTTTGCACGCTGCCGGGCTGGTGACGATCAGGGTGGATGGGCCGCGACGTCTATACAGCCTCGACCCGGCGCCGCTGATGGAACTCGACCACTGGCTTTCGCCCTATCGCGCCTTCTGGTCGGCCAAGCTCGACGCCCTTGGCGATCACCTGAGCAGGAGCGACTGACATGGCCGGCAGCGACGATCTCGCGACGTTCACGCGCCACGACGACCATATCGACGTGCGCTTCGAACGCCACTACCCCCGCCCGGTCGAAACCGTCTGGAGCGCCATCACCGAGCCAGAACGCCTCGCCGACTGGATGGGCGTTTCCCGCGTCGAGCCGCACGTTGGCGGCCGCTTCGACGTGATGATCGACGGACCCCACCCGGTGACGGGACGCGTCCGGGTCTGGCAGCCGCCGCTGGTGCTGGAACTCGCATGGTCGAACACCCACGCCCCCGATTCGATCATCCGCTTCGAGCTTGAACCGGTCGAAGGCGGCAGCCGCCTGGTCTTCACGCATCGCCGCATGCCCTACGTCAACAGCGCCCTCATGCTGCCCGGCTGGCACGCCTTTCTCGGCAAGCTTGGCGCGATGCTGGACGGCGAGGCCACCAGCGCCGAACCGGATGGCTGGCGAAAAATGCAGCAGATCTATGTCGACCGCTACCGGCTCGTCGATGTGAACCTCGAACCCTAACCAGGCAGAACTCCGAAATCGGCCCTGTGTCCGGCGCGGCTGCGCACCGGTGACGGCCGGACTTTGCCCGCATCCGAGGGCACCAACCCGAACTGGAGAAAAGCGATGACCGACACCGAAAATTTCACGACGAGTTTCCTCGTCGACAAATCCCCTGCCGACGTGATTGCCGCCATCAACGACGTGCGCGGCTGGTGGTCGCAAGACATCACAGGCCACAACGATAGTGTCGGACAGGCCTTCGACTACCGCTATCACGACGCGCATCGCTGCCGCATCAGGGTGACCGAGATCGTGCCCCGAAAGAAGGTCGCCTGGCATGTGGTGGAGAACTTTTTCAGCTTCACGCAGGACAAGTCCGAATGGACCGGCACCGACATCGTCTTCGACGTCGCCGAGACACCCGAGGGCACGAAGGTGACCCTCACCCATGTCGGCCTCGTCCCGGAGTATGAATGCTTCGCCATTTGTTCCGATGGATGGACCACCTACATCAACGGAAGCCTGCGGGCCCTGATCACAACCGGAAAGGGCAATCCCAATGTCGGCAAGGCGATCACGGCAAGCGAGCAGGCCCTGAGCGCCTGAGCCCGCAGCCCACCAGACATCCGGAACGCAAATGGCCGCTTCGTCGCGAAGCGGCCATGTGCCGACGGGTCGGCCTACCCCGCTGTTACCGTCCCGCCAAAATGCTGGCGATGATGCCTGACGTCACGCCGATCAGGATGTAGCTGTTGTCGACCCTGATCCACTGCTGGTTGCGGCCCGGCTGGCGCAGCCCATGGCGGCGATAGTCGCGCACGGCCTCGCGCTTGCGCCAGTCCGACATGCGCTGGCCCTTGCCCCAGCGCTGCTTCTTGACGACCTTCCTCTCGACCACCTTGCGCTTGACCACCTTCTTCTCGATCACGACCTTTCGATCCCTGCGCACGGCATGGCCCTGATGGTTCTGGGCGAACTGGACCTCGTGGACGACGGGCCGCGTGTCGGCATAGGCGCCGGTCGTGGCGAGCATCGCGGCAGCGACGGCAGAAAGGAAGAAGCGTTTCATTGTGGTCTCCATTGACAGCGGCGTGCCTCTTGAACACGGCCGGACGCTAGGCTTCGCGCGATGAACCCAAACTGAATGGCATGTTACAAATCCGTAATGAAATCATGGGGATAATCTTTAGTCCGCAAGCGCCCTGCCAACCTCTGCTACGACACGCGGCCTCCGCGTGGCCTCTGTTTCCGACATGCGGTGTCGGCTGCGGGCTTGTGCGCAAAACCATGCAAACTTATTATCCGGCTAAGTGAACAGCAGGCAGGCATCGTGACAGGAACAGGCGCAGACCCCGCACCGGGTCACGGCACGCAGCAGAAGCCGCGCCGTCGTCTCGCGCGCGGCGCGCGATGAGCGGGTCCGTCGTCCTCGTCCATCTGGCCGGAGCGGTCGCGCTGCTCCTGTTTGCCACGCGCATGGTGCGCACCGGCGTCGAGCGTGCCTATGGCGACGTGCTGCGCCAGAAGCTGCGCGCCACCATGCGCAACCCTGTCATGGCGGTTGCAACTGGTGCGGCGCTCTCCATCGCGTTCCAGAGCTCCACCGCAGTCACCCTTCTGGTCGGCTCCTTCGCCGGCGCGGGCATCGTCGGCGGCATGGCGGGCCAGCTTGCCGTGCGCGGTGCGGAGATCGGCTCGGCGCTGGTCGTCAGGATCCTGTCCTTCGATCTCAGCCTGCTCGTGCCGGTCTGCCTCGCCGCCGGCACCATCATGTTCATGGCGACGGAGCAGCGGCAGTGGCGCCAGTTCGGCCGCATCCTGGTCGGCATCGGCCTGCTGCTGCTCTCGCTCGACATGATCGGCGAGGCAGCCGAGCCGCTGCGCGACAGCCGCCTCCTGCCCGTCATCGTCGACTATTTCTCCGGCGACCCGGTAACGGCCTTCCTGCTTGCCGCGCTCACCACCTGGCTGTTCCATTCCTCGATCGCGGCCGTGCTCCTGCTGGTCACGCTGGCGGCGCGCGGCTTCATCCCGCCGGAACTCGGCATCGTCTTGGTCCTCGGCGTCAATCTCGGCAGCTCGGTCATCGCCCCCCTTCTGACACGCGCCGCCGAACCCGCGGTGCGCGTCGTGCCTGTCGGCAACCTCCTGATGCGCGGCGCCGGCTCCATCGTCGCGCTCACCGCGCTTCTGTGGCTCGAGCCGCCGCTCGCCTGGCTCGGCGGCACTGTCGGCGACCAGATCATCAACGCCCACATCCTGTTCAACTGCGCGATCCTGGTGGCCGGTATTCCGCTCGCCGGCCTCGTTTTTCGCCTGTCGCAGCGCCTCGTGGCGATCGGCACGCCCGCCGCGAAAAGCTCGGCGCTCGCTGACGCCGAACTCAGCGCGCTCGACGAGACCGCGCTCGCCACCCCCAGCCAGGCGCTGGCCAACGCGACGCGCGAGGTGATGCGGGTCTGCGAGACCGTCGAGATCATGTTGAAGCGCATCATCGAGCTCTACGAGAAGGCCGATCAGGACAAGATCGACGAGCTTTCGGCGCTCGACGATCGCGTCGATCGACGCCATGCGGCCATAAAACTCTATCTGGCCAAGATTGCCGTGGGAAAATTGTCCGAAGCCGAGGCGCTGCGCTCCCAGGAACTCATCGGCGCCTGCGTCAAGCTCGAGCAGGTCGGCGACATCATCGTGCGCAACATGCTGGTGCATGTGCAGAAGAAGCTCGACCGCGGCCTGGAATTCACCGAGCAGGGCTGGCGCGAACTGTCGTCCTTCCATGCCTCGGTGCTTGCCAACGCCAGGCTCGCCTTCAACGTGCTGGTGTCGCGCGACCCGGCGACGGCGCGCGAGTTGATCCAGCAGAAGGACCGGCTGCGCGATCTCGAAAAGCAGTCGAGCGAGAGCCATTTTTCGCGGCTGCGCGAGGGCACCGCCAAGAGCGTGGAAACCAGTTCGATCCACCTCGACACGATCCGCGACCTGAAGCAGATCAACTCGCTGCTTGCCTCGATGACCTATCCGGTTCTCGAGGAAGCCGGCCTGCTCACCCGCTCGCGGCTGAAGGCCGAGTGACGCGGTGGTGAAGGCGATCTGACGACTGGTTCAGCATTTCTCGATTGTGCGGAACGCCGGTCCATGGAATGAGGCCGCTCCAACCGGGACACCGTCGGCCATGTCGCCTCCCCTTATTGCCCTGTTCATCGCCGCCTTCGCCTTCGGCACGACCGAGTTCGTCATCGCCGGCGTGCTGCCGCAGGTGGCCGAGGGCCTTTCCGTCTCGATCCCGACGTCCGGCTACCTCGTCTCGGCCTATGCCATCGGCATCGCCATTGGTGGCCCGCTGCTGACGCTTGCGACTGCCCGCCTGTCGCGCCGAACCCTCTTGATCGGCCTCACCATCGTCTTCACCATCGGCCAGGCGGCCTGCGCCGTGGCGCCGGATTTCGCGTCCATGCTGGCGCTGCGCATCGCGGTCGCGGTTGCCCACGGCGCCTATTTCGGCGTCGCCATGGTCGTTGCGGTCGGACTGGTGCGCGACGACCAGCGCGGCATGGCGGTGGCGCTCATCCTTGCCGGCCTCACCGTCTCGGGCATCGTCGGCGTGCCGGTCGGCACCGCCATCGGCAACGTCTTCGGCTGGCGCGCCACCTTCTGGGCCATGTGCATCCTGGGCGTCGTCGCGGTCGCCGCGATGGCCGTGCTGTTGCCGAAAAACACCGGCAGTTCGGCTGTGCCCGCCGGGTTCGGCAGCGAGGTGCGCGTGCTCGGCCGCCAGCAGGTCTGGACCTGCCTGATCGTCATGCTCATGCTGATGCTGTGCCAGTTCGTGCCTTACACCTACATCGCGCCGCTGTTGCAAGAGGTGACGGGCCTCGACGCCGGCCTCGTGCCATGGGTGCTGCTGCTCAACGGGTTGGGCGCCACGGTCGGCGTCTTCATCGGCGGCAAGCTCGCCGGCTGGGCGCTGATGCCCTCGCTGATCGCCATGCTCGGTCTTCAGTCCATCGTGATGATCGTCATCTATGCCGTGAGCCCCTATCCCTGGCCGATGGTGGCCGCGCTCACCGTCTGGGGCGGCATCAACTTCGCCATCGGCACGCCGATCCAGACCCGCATCCTGACCTGGACGGCGGACGCGCCCCCATCCGGCTTCAATGTCGGCATCGCCATCGCCGCCTCGGTCGGCGCCATGATGCTCAGCGCGGGCTTCGGCTATCGCAGCCTGCCGCTCGTCGGCGTGGCGGCAATGGTGGTGGCGACCTCGGTAGCGGCCGCGTCCTATGCCTGGGAAAAACGCAGTGGCGCCACGCCGCCGGTACCCGCGCTGCGCGCCTAGCGGGAAGCCGGCACTGCACGGCACCGATATCCGAACGCCGTTCCGATCACCTCAGCCCTCAAGAAGGCAATCGCTCCGGTCGTCTTGGCCGTCAGCCCTCCATCGTGCGGATGGACGCGCCGCCCTTGTGATCGCTGAGCTTGCCCAGGCTGGAATCGAGCAGCCGCTGCAGCTTGCGCACGGCACCCCCATAGGCGGCCTCGACGGTCGCCGCATCATGCGTCACCGCGACGGGATCCAGCCCGGCCGGGCGGGCCTCCATCAGGCACCGTATGTCGTCCGCACCCCCCTTGCCGGCATTCTTGTCGCTCAGATGCACCTCCACCCGCGTGATGTGGTCGCCGAAACGGCCAAGCACCGTTTCGATCTCGGTCTCGATGCGCTGCGCGATGGCCTCGCGGCCGGAGATGTTGTCGTCCGTGTTGATCTGGATCTGCATGGGATGTCCCGTGATGGAGAAAAGGCGGGGCCGCGGCAAGCGACCGGCGGGCATGACGACGTCAGCGCACCTTGCGCGAACGCTCCAGCACCGGCCGGTGGCCTGCCTCGTCGAAGGCGCCGGAAGGCGCGATCTTGGTGTTCGGCGTCGGCTCCATGCCGGTATCGGCATGGCGCGTCTCCGGCCGCTCGGGCGCAGACTTGTCAGCCGCCTGGCGCGATGACAGCGCCTTGCGGGCATTGGCGACGAGATCGCGCCGTGCGGTGGCCGTGCGCCGCCGCGTGGCTTCCTTGTTCGCGCGCTTCAGGGCGGCAGCCAGCAGGTCGCGCTTGGCGCCGCTTCCCGCGTCGTCGGCGGCCGGCGCGGCACCCGTGGGCGCCGCCTTGCCGCGCAGTTCGCGGCGCTGCTGGCTTGCAATCCCCTTGGCCCGGTCTCGCCTGTCGCGCAGCCGGCCGACGATGGTGTCAAGTTCCTTTTCGGACAGGTCCTTCACGGCCGGATGGCGCGTCTGGCTGACGAGTTCGTGTTCGTCCTTGGACAGCGCGCGCATTTCTTCGCGTTTCGTTCGCGACATTGGTCACCTCCTCGTTGGTCAGGAAGACGCTCCGTCTTGAACGGAATGTCTAAAGGCCAACGCCCCGGGGCCGGAAGCGTTCCCCGGGTCGCGCGGGGTGAAACCCTACCCCTGAAGCAACGCCTTCACCGCGCCGCTCGCTCTGCTGAAATCCATCTGCCAGAACGTATCCCGAACCGGAAGGGGCCGCCTCACCACCTATGGCGGTCTTGGGCGCCAGCCTTGCCCTTCAGCCCGCGCTTGCAATAATGCACCTTATACGGTACACAAACTGTTTATGAAGCGGGTCGTCCCGACGTTCTTCCACACCATCTCAGGCAATGAGCCTGTTCGAGACTGGCTGCTTGATCTTGAGAGGCGGGACCGGATGACTGTGGGCGCCGACTTTGCGACGGTAGAGTTCGGTTGGCCGATCGGCATGCCCGTTTGCAAACCACTGCGCGATGATGTTCTGGAGGTTCGCTCGACGATCAAGCGTGGCAAGGTGGAAGCTCGGGTCTACTTTTCCATTGAGAGCGGCAGGATGCTGCTCCTCCACGGCAAGGATGGGAAGGGCGGCCAGAAGGAAGCCATTGATCTCGCTGTAGCGCGGCTGGCCGATCATCGAAGGCGTCGAGATAGGAACGTTTGAAGCCAAAGGAAGACGTCATGAATGAAGGCGGAGGCCCGTCGTCAGGCGGCACCCTCGAGGATTTCCTCGACGCACTGGGCGAGCGCGAGGAGGTCTATGGTGAGGCGATCAAGAGAGTGCTTTCCTGGGAGATCGAGACCGCCCGCAAGGCCAATGCGATGTCCAAGAGCGACATGGCGCTCAAGATGGGCACGAGCAGGACGCAGGTCGATCGCATACTCGACCCACGCAATGTTGCCGTGTCACTCGATACACTGGAAAAAGCGGCTCGTTCGGTAGGCAAGAAGCTGCGGATCGAATTGATCGACGCGTGAACTGAAGAGGGCGTTCACCCGCAGCGTCGGCGCTCACGACCCCAGCAACGCCTTCACCATCCCGCTCGCCTTTCCGAAATCCATCTGCCCGGCATATCTGCCGCGCAGCACCGCGATCACCTTGCCCATGTCCTTGATGCCGGAAGCGCCGGTTTCGGCCATCGCCGCCCGGATCGCCGCCTCGGTCTCCGCGGCATCCATCTGCCTGGGCATGTACTCGCGGATGATGGCGATTTCCGCGCGTTCCAGCTCCGCCAGCTCCGGCCGCTTGCCGTCCTCGTAGGCCTTGATCGACTCCTCGCGCTGCTTGACCATCTTGGCCAGGATCTGCAGCACCTCGTCGTCGCTCGCCGCCGGCTTGCCGGCGCCGCGATTCTCGATGTCGCGGGTCTGGATGGCCGCGTTGACCAGGCGCAGCGTCGAGACGCGGCCCTTGTCCTGCGCCTTCTGTGCCGTCTTCAGGGCGTCGCTGATCGTCTGGCGCATGGCTCTATCCCTTGTAAACCGTCATGGACGGTACATTTGTTGTCCTGATTGCGGTCGCGGCCCTTGTCCGCGTGGCCTGTCGCGGATATCTGACCCCGCAAGGTCCAGTCAGTCCAGCCGCAAGCTCGTGTCGTCGCGCCATATGGCCCGCCGGCCGCCGCAGTTCAAGCACGCGCCCGTCCGGACCGCCAGCCAAGGAGATTTCGCATGGCATCCACCGCCCCCTGGAGCGCAACCGTGCCCACCGCTGTCCTCGTGCTTGCCGACGGCACGGTCATTTCCGGGCGCGGCCTCGGCGCCACCGGCAGCGCGGTCGCCGAAGTCTGCTTCAACACGGCGCTCACCGGCTACCAGGAAATCCTCACCGATCCCTCTTATGCCGGCCAGATCGTCACCTTCACCTTCCCCCACATCGGCAATATCGGCGTCAACGGCGAAGACATCGAGGATCTGAACCCGGCGGCACGCGCCGGCGCGGTCGGCGCCGTGTTCAAGGCCGACGTCACCGACCCCTCCAGCTACCGCTCCACCATGGGTCTCGGCCAGTGGCTGGAACGGCGCGGCGTCATCGCCATCTCAGGCATCGACACGCGCGCGCTGACCGCGCTCATCCGCGAGAAGGGTGCGGCCAACGCCGTCATCGCGCATGCGCCGGATGGCAGGTTCGACCTCGACGCCCTGAAGGCGCGCGCCCGCGACTGGTCCGGCCTTGTCGGGCTCGATCTCGCAAAGGACGTGACCTCGGGCCAGTCATCCAGCTGGACCGAAACGCCATGGGTCTGGGACGAAGGCTACGCCACGCAGGACGCGCCGCAATTCCACGTCGTGGCCATCGACTACGGCGTCAAGCGCAACATTTTGCGCCTCATCGCCGGTCTCGGCGCAAAGGTCACCGTCGTGCCGGCGTCGACCGACGCGGAAACGATCCTGGCGCTGAAGCCCGACGGCATCTTTTTGGCCAACGGCCCCGGCGATCCGGAAGCCACCGGCGTCTACGCCGTGCCGGTCATCCAGGCGCTGCTCAAGACGGGCATCCCGATCTTCGGCATCTGCCTCGGCCACCAGCTTCTGGCGCTCGCCGTCGGCGGCCGGACGACGAAGATGCACCAGGGCCACCACGGCGCCAACCATCCGGTCAAGGACCACACCACGGGCAAGGTCGAGATCGTCTCGATGAACCACGGCTTTGCGGTGGACTCCAGCTCGCTGCCGGCCGGCGTCGAGGAAACCCACGTCTCGCTGTTCGACGGCTCGAACTGCGGCATCGCGCTTTCGGGCAAGCCGGTCTTTTCGGTGCAGCACCACCCCGAGGCCTCGCCCGGCCCGCAGGACTCGCACTACCTCTTCCGCCGCTTCGTCAACCTCATCCGCGCCCGCAAGGGCGAGCCGGCGATGGCGGAGCGCTGAGGGCGCTGCGGCGGGCTCCGCTTCACCCCGCCTTGGATTTCAAGATCAAGGCGGGCATCGTGTCCGTGGCTTCCGCGATGAAGTAGCGGTCACGCCCTGACCGCTTGGCCTGGTAGAGCGCCGCGTCGGCCAGCTTCATGGTCTTTTCGAGGGAATTCGCGGCGTGGTGCACGGCGCCGCCGATGCTGATCGTCATGTGCAGGTCATGACCGGCCACCGAGCGGCCAAGTCGCCGCATCGCGGCACACAGATCGTCGGCTGCACGCGCGGCCTCGGCATCGGTGGCGCCTGGCAGGAACACGCCGAACTCCTCGCCGCCGAGGCGGCCAACCAGCGCATCGATCGTGAGCGTCGTTCGCAGCACCTCGGCCAGGCGCTTCAGGGCTTCATCGCCGACATCGTGGCCATGAGTGTCGTTGATGACCTTGAAATGATCGGCATCGACCATCAGGAACGCGCCGGACCGGTGTCGCGCGATCGTGTCGCGCACCTGTCCGATGAGGTATGCGCGCGTGAGCACGCCGGTCAGCGTGTCGAAGCGCACATAGTCGTCCACGCGTTCGATGGTGATCGTCATCATGCGCAGGATCGACAGGGCAAACAGCGAGATCGGCGGCGCGATGAGCAGCGGGATCGCCGCGCAGATGGCCAGGACCCCGAAATAGACATGCCACGGCAGGCGCGGCGAAAACGACATGACCACCATGAAGGTGCCCACGGGCGCCGCCACGGCGATCGCCGTTATGACCACGGTGCCGAGCAGGACCTGGCGCGCGGATCTCATCCGCAGATAGGGCAGGAGCTTGTCCATGGATCTCCATCGAGCCGAAACGCGACGCCCGGACCTGCGCGGCCGGCGTCGCATTGGCAGGCGGCCGGAGCCGCCTGCTGGTTGCCGTTGCACTGTCTCAGGACGCCATGCGGATGCGCACGATCTTGTCGCGGATCCTTGAGAACACTGCGTCGAGCTGCGAGCGCGACGGCACGTCGAAGTAATTGTCCGGGCTCGACGCGCATTCCTTGAGCATGGTGCCCGTGGCGACGTTCGGCTCTTCCAGCCGGATCGTGTAGACTTCCGTGCCGGCGGCCTTGGCCGAGGTGCAGGCGGCGAGCGTGCGCTCGTTCATCTTGGCGGTGGCGGCGGCCGAACCGCCGGACGAGATTCCGATGCGACCGTCGGCGAGATAGCCGAAACTGTTGTAGGTCGAGCCGAGCGCCGTGCTTGTGTTGCCGAAGGTGTTGGACCCGTCGGTCAGGACGATCATCATCTTCTGGACGCCGGTCTTCGCGCTGTCCTGGCCTTGCGCGAAAGGCTCGCCGGGCGACAGCACCCGCATGCCCCAGGCAACGCCCTCCATGATGTTGGTGTGGCCATTGGCCACCAGCGCGTCGACCTGCTTCTTCAGGAGCGCATAGTCGTTGGTCAGCGGCGTGATCGGCTGCGCGACACAGGCAAATCCGGGCCCCTTCTGGTAGCTCATGTAGCCCGACCCGCCGCCGCTGATCGTCACCTTGGTCCAGTCGGTGAGTATCTCCGGATTGTCTAGCGACTTCTTGCCATACTTGACCGCTTTGCCCTTTCCGTCGACCGGCACGCCGTATTTCTTCATCTTCTTGGCGATGCCCTTGGCCGACTTGTCGGAGGTCTTGGCGTTGGATGAAAAATAGCTGTTGTAGTAGCCCTTGTCTTCCTCATCGATCGCAAAGGCCGGCACGAAGAGCGTGTCGGGCTTCGACGCATCGGCAAGGTCGTCGGTCGTGCCATAGTCGACGCCGCCGACGACGGGGCGTGTCTCGACACAGCCCGGCCAGCTCTGGTTGATGTTGTTGTAGACCTGGAAGCGGCTGAGATCCTGTGGAAACTCGTGCTGCGCGATGCTCGACGCGCCGGCAAGATCCAGCCAGTCGGCACCCGTACCGTCGATCTGCATGCCGGTCTTGTCGAATTTCGGCGCAAAGCCCGGCCCGACATTGACGAAGGTCGAGAAGGGCACGAGGCCGAACTTCAGCTTGTTCTTGTCGGTGACCTGCGCCGACATCGTGTCGATGAGGCCCGTGACGGCATCCTTCATCGCGACGAGCTTGCCGCCGGCCATCGACCCGGTCGTATCCAGCACGAGACCGATTTCGTAGGACATGTAGGCGATGTCGGCCGATGCCATGGCGGCCACCGGCCAGGCCTCGTAGCCGAGCAGGCCGCCGAACGCCATCCTCGCCTTCGACGTCGCGTCGAGCGTCACCTTGGTGCCGTCGCGCTTGAACTGGATGTTGGCCAGCGTCAGGTCGGAATTGCTGGCCAGGAACTGCCGCGCGACTTCCGTGGCACGCGCGTCGGAAATGTCCTTGCCCTCGCTGGCGACGGCCAGCACGGCGGAATCGATGGCCTGCTGCAGCGCCGACTGCGTGCGGGCGATGGTGGAGGCGTCGAGCGCCAGGCCGACACCAAGCACCAGCGGCACCGTGACCACCGCCGTCATCAGCGCGAAATTGCCACCACGATCACTGGCGAAACTGTCCAAAAGCATGCGCATCCGCACAACCCCCAAGTCTGGAATTGCGCGAAGTCTAGCGCATGCCGCCTAACATCATCCTAAACGGGTATTCATCAATTGAATGAAATTGCCGCGGCGTCAGATGGGATTGTTGAACGTGTCGCAATCAGAAAGCCGGCCGCTCGTGAAGCCGGCCTGGAACCAGCGCGCACGCTGCTCGGACGTGCCGTGGTTGAAGCTCTCCGGCACGACATAGCCCTGCGTGCGCCGCTGCAGCGTGTCGTCGCCGATCTGCGCCGCGGCGTTCAGCGCTTCGTCGAGATCGCCCTTTTCGAGGATGCCCTTCTGCGCAGTGAAATGGCCCCACACGCCGGCGAAACAGTCGGCCTGCAGCTCGACGCGCATCGACATCTGGTTGGCTTCGGCCTCCGACATGCTTTGCCGCATCTGGTTGAATTTCGGCAGGATGCCCGTCAGGTTCTGGACGTGGTGGCCGACCTCGTGGGCGATGACATAGGCCTCGGCGAAGTCGCCGGAGGCGCCGAACTGGTTGGCGAGCTGGTCGAAGAACTGCGTGTCGAGGTAGATCTTCTCGTCGCCCGGGCAGTAGAACGGGCCCGACGCCGACGAGGCGAAGCCGCAGGCCGACTGCACCTGGCCGGAAAACAGGCGCAGCGTCGGCTCCTTGTATTTCAGGCCCTCCGCCTGGAAGATGCCGTTCCAGACGTCTTCCGTCTCGGCCAGCACAACGCCGACGAACTGCCGCATCTCGTCATTGACCGGCGCATCGCTCTCGGTGATCTGCGTACCGCCGCCGGGCACCTGCTGGCCCGAGCCGCCATTGAGCAGTTCGGTCGGATCGATGCCGAGCCAGCGCAGCACGAAGAACAGCACGACCAGGATGACGATGCCGGAAATGCCGCCGCCGGTTGCGCCGCGCCCGACCGGGAGCTGGAAGCCGCCGGGCCGGCCCAGGCCTCGGTTGCCGCCGGGGCTCCGGCTGCTGCGGCCATCCTCGATGTTGTCGCTCTGGCGGCGGCCTTTCCACAGCATGATGGTCCCTCGGTCGATCGCGTGACGGCTGCCGTATCCATGCGGATGGCCCCGCTTCTGTGAACTGACACCTAGCCCAACGGTTGCATCGAGTCACAGGCTTTTTGGAGGCTGCCCGAGCGGACCGCGCATGGCGCTGGCCCTATGACGCCGCCCGCCACGACCGCGCGCGGACGAAGTCGCCCAGCGCGGCCGCGTTCATCGGCTTGGCGAAGGCATAGCCCTGCAGCTTGTCGCAGCCCAGCGTCCGAAGTATCCGCGCGTGCTCCATCGTCTCGACGCCCTCGGCCACAACCTCGATGCCGAGCGACTTGCCGATCTCGATGATCGACTGGACAAGGTTCTTCTGCCGCGGCGAGCCGGTGATGGGCGTGATCAGCTGCCGGTCGATCTTCAGCCGTTGCGGCTTGAGCTTCAGGAGCCCGATGATCGAGGCATAGCCGGTGCCGAAATCGTCGATCTCGATGTCGATGCCGAGATCCTTGATGCGGTCGACATTCCACACCACCATCTCGTCATTGTCGTCGAGGAAGATCGATTCCAGGAGTTCGAACGATACCGTGCCGGGCTGGATGTTCAGGCCGTTCAGGCCGGCCACCAGTTCTTCGTCCTTCAGCCGCTTGGCCGATACGTTGACGGAAATGTGGGGGATCGTCACCCCGCTGCGGTTCCATTCGTCGAACTGCAGCAGCGCCTGCTCGAGAACGATGCGGTCGATCGTGGCCACGACGTTGAGTTCCTCGGCCGTCTTGAGGAACATGTCGGGCGCCAGGATGCCTTCGGTCGGGTGCGCCCAGCGCGCCAGCGCCTCGACGCCGGCGATCTCGAACGTCTGCGCGTCGAACTGCGGCTGGTAGTAGACCATGAACTCGTTGCGCTCGAGGCCGCCGAGAATGTCGTCGGCGATGCGCTTGTTGCGCACGATCTCGGCCTGCACCGTGCGCGTGAAGAATTCGTGCCGGTTGCGGCCGCGGCTCTTGGCGCGATAGAGCGCGATGTCGGCGTTGACGAGCAGTTCGCTCGGGTCGAGCGGCTTGCCGCTGCCTTCCACCGCGATGCCGATCGAGACGCCGAAGCGGCACTGGTGTCCCTCGTGGCTCACCGGCTTGCGCATGTGCAGGATGATGCGCTCGGCAATGTCGGACAGGCTGGCCGTTCCCGCATCGGTCCGGCACACCACCACGAATTCGTCGCCGCCGATGCGCGCCACGAAATCCTTCTCGCGCACATTGGCCTTGATGACCCCGGCCGCGTGCACCAGCATCGCGTCGCCGGCCGCGTGGCCGAGCGTGTCGTTGATCTGCTTGAAGCGGTCCAGGTCGATGTGGAGAAGCGCGATGTGGCCGTCGCCCGGCTTCTTTTCGGCGGCATGCCGCTCCAGCAATTCGTCGAGATAGCGCCGGTTGGGCAGGCCGGTCAGCGAATCGTGCAGCGCATTGTGTTCGATGCGCGCCTTGGCCGCTTCCAGCTCGGCGTTCTTCTTCTCGGCCAGCGTCTTGGCCCGCACGAGGGCACGGTTGAGCTTGACGTCCGCCGTCACGTCCCACTCGGCGCCGATCATTTTTTGCGGCTCGTTGGGCTCGCTGAAGACGACGGCACGGGTGCGCAGATGGCGGATCGTGCGGTCGGCGTGAACCACGCGGTACTCCGAGGAGTAGTGCCCGGCCGTGAGCGCGCTGTCGAAGTCGCGCTTGGCCCGCGCCAGATCGGCGGGATGGATGGAGCCGGCCCAGTCCATGTAGCTGCGCGGCCTGCCGTTGCTCTTCTTGCCGTAGATCTCGTTGACCCGATCGTCCCAGATCAGCTGGTGCGTGGTCAGGTCATGTTCCCACACGCCGATCTGGGAGGCATCCAGCGCCAGCGCGAGGCGCTGCGACAGCGCGCGCTGTTCCTTCTCGGTACGGCGCAGCCTGTTGAGATGCCGCTGATTGGTGGCGAACAGGCGTCCGGCGGTCGCCATCGGAATGACCACGACGACGCCGGCAAAGACGACCAGGAGACGCAGCAGCCATGCATTGGCGGGCGTTACGCCCCAGCCGCCCACCGGGATCGCGGAAACCTGCCACGTGCCCGAGGGCAGCACGACCTCCGCTCTGACCGGATCGAGCCATGCCATGTCGGGACGGCCGAAGAACTGCTTGCCATTCACACCCGTCGCGTCATGGCCGGTCAGCGCGATCTCGATACCGGAGTCCTCGTCGAACAGGCCGCTGTCGCGGTAGAGCCTGTCCACATCGATGACGGCCGAGACGATGCCCCAGAACCGCTTGTGCGGACCGCTCGTCTCGATGAAGACCGGAAAGCGCCCGATGAAGCCCTGGCCGCCCTGCTTCAGCTCCACGGGACCGGCCAGGACGAGCTGACCGGTATCGCGCGCCCTGAGCGCGGCTTCCCTCTGGTTTCCATCGGCGCGATAGTCGAGGCCGACGGCCCGCTCGTTGCCCTCCACCGGATACATCAGCGTCACGACCAGCCCGGGCGCGGCGGCGATGTTGCGCAGCTGGCTCTCCTCCTTGAACAGGTTGCGCGCAAGCTCCGCAAAACGGTCCTGCGTCATCTTCGGCTCGGTCATCAGGGTCGATACCAGGCCGCGCACCAGCTGGATCGTCCCGTTGATGTTGCCCTCGAGCTTTGCCCGCA
>LNFM01005313.1_pt1 | contig 22480 bp, 20 predicted proteins | sample 596031 | NCBI WGS metagenome assembly LNFM01 (sample SAMN04254537, study PRJNA301005) | activated carbon metagenome | isolation source: dual media filters at the Ann Arbor, Michigan drinking water treatment plant | place: USA: Ann Arbor | reverse complement strand
TGAACTCTCGCGTAAACTTCCGCCTCTCCATGACGCACCTCCGGTCCCATGAAAACACCTAACTCGGTGTCTTCGGAACCGGGTGCAGGCCAGAATGATCGAATTACCAAAGCGCTTGCTAATATTCCAATTTACGATTCATGGGAAAAGAAACACATCGAAGATCGGCAGGTATTTTTAGCGAAACTAGGACAAAAAATCTGGATTGTATAATCGACTATTCTGCCGCCACGCGGCCCTTCTTCGCCTTCCCCGCCCGCGCGAGCACCGGCTTCAGAAACTCGCCGGTGTACCCGCGGGCTGGCGGCTCGCTTTCACAATATCTTCCGGCGTGCCGGTAGCGACCCTCGGGTCGAGCCCAAGGGCGGGCTTTCTCGCCGCCGGCGTCGCCGCCTTCGGGGCCGAGGCCGACGATCCAGTCCGTATCGTAACTATTTCGCCGCAACGGGCGTCAGTTCGAATACGCGGCCGTGTTTCGACGGCAAGGTCGCCCCGGCGCAGGGCAAGGCGAACCGCATCAAGCTTTCGCACGTCTTCGGGCGACAGGTACGGAGACCACGCGGTTTCGTCCTCGATCAGTTCGACCGGGACTTCGGCGGCATATTTGCCCTCGTGGATGAAATGCACGCTTCTCCGAGCCAAGGTCCTTCCCCTCGCGGCTCACGCTCCACCGCCAATTATGAGTCTGCCGAACCGCAGTATGGATTGCCGGGTCAAGCCCGGCAATGACAAGTAAGAAGTGGATGGCCGGGTCAAGCCCGGCCATTAGGTAACGCCGCCACACGCCGCTTCTTCGCCTTCGACGACCGCGCCAGCACCGGCTTGAGGAACTCGCCGGTATAAGATTTTTTCGCCCGTGCCAAGTCTTCCGGCATGCCTACGGCGACGATCTCGCGCCCGTAAATCTAACCCCTCGTCACATGCGCTGCCACCGTCAACCATCGCCCGGCGCGTTTGGCCCAGATGTCGGTGTAGCGGCCGCGCCCCTCGCTTCCGTCCGGTTTGGTGTAGCGCGTGGCGCCGTGGATGATTGCCACATCGCCCAGAATCCGAATCAGCACATCGACGGCATGTAGTCCCTTGATCGTCACAGGCTGCGCGGTCTGCGCGAGAAAGCCATCGCGGTCCTTCAGCGAGCCGTCGGGATTACTGTTCAGGAAATCCGGCGTGAGATGCTCTTCGAAAAAGCCGACATCGCCGTTCTGCACGGCGGCGACGAATGCTTCGTTGAGACGCACGAGTTCGCCGTGGTCGGCCTTTTGCGTTTCGGCGATGTGTTCGGGGCTGGTCAATGGCGTGTCTCTTACTTGTCATGCGCGGGCTCGTCCCCGCGCATCCCGCTTAGGAAGGCAATGCGTCCATGATCGGGATTGCCGGGTCAAGCCCGGCAATGACATGAAACCGGCCATGATGGAGAATACTACTCCGCCGCCACGCGGCCCTTCTTCGCCTTGCTGCCGCGCGCGAGCACCGGCTTCAGGAATTCGCCGGTATAGCTCTTCTTCGCCCGCGCGATGTCCTCGGGCGTCCCCACGGCAATAATCTCCCCGCCGGCGTCGCCGCCTTCGGGCCCGATGTCGACGATCCAGTCGGCGGTCTTGATCACATCGAGATTGTGCTCGATCACCGCCACCGTGTTGCCGCTGTCCACCAGCTCGTGCAGCACTTCCAGCAGCTTCGCGACATCGTGGAAGTGCAGGCCGGTGGTCGGCTCGTCGAGAATGTACAGCGTGCGGCCGGTGGCGCGCTTGCTCAGCTCCTTGGCGAGCTTCACGCGCTGCGCCTCGCCGCCGGACAGCGTCGTCGCCTGCTGGCCGATGTGGATGTAGCCGAGGCCGACGCGCGACAGCGTCTCCAGCGTGCGGCGGATGGTCGGCACCGCGGCGAACAGCTCCAGCCCTTCGTCCACCGTCATGTCGAGCACATCCGCGATGGACTTCTGCTTGAAGGTTACATCCAAGGTTTCGCGGTTGTAGCGCTTGCCCTTGCACACATCGCAGGTGACGTAGACATCCGGCAGAAAGTGCATCTCGATCTTGAGCACGCCGTCGCCCTCGCAGGCCTCGCAGCGGCCGCCCTTCACGTTGAAGCTGAAACGGCCCGGCTCGTAGCCGCGCGCTTTTGACTCGGGCAGGCCCGCGAACCAGTCGCGGATCGGCGTGAAGGCGCCGGTGTAGGTGGCCGGGTTCGAGCGCGGCGTGCGGCCGATCGGCGACTGGTCGATATCGATCACCTTGTCGAGGAATTCCATGCCCTCGATCTTGTCGAACGGCGCCGGCGCTTCGCTGGCGTCGTTCAGCTTGCGCGCGACGGCCTTGTATAGCGTGTCGATCAAGAGCGTGGACTTGCCGCCGCCGGAGACACCGGTGATGCAGGTGAACAGGCCGAGCGGGATTTCCGCGTCGACGTTTTTCAGGTTGTTGCCGCGCGCGTTCTTCACCTTCAGCATGCGCCTGGGATTGATCTTGCGCCGCTCGGGGGTCGCGATCTCCAGTTCGCCGGAGAGATATTTGCCGGTGATGGATTCCTTCGCGCGGATGATGTCGGCGGTGGTGCCCTTGGCGATGATGCGGCCGCCGTGGATGCCGGCGCCGGGGCCGATGTCGACGAGAAAATCCGAGCTGCGGATCGCGTCCTCGTCGTGCTCGACGACGATGACGGTGTTGCCGAGATCGCGGAGTCTTCTGAGCGTTTCCAAGAGCCGCGCATTGTCGCGCTGGTGCAGGCCGATCGAAGGCTCGTCCAGCACATAGAGCACGCCGGTGAGGCCGGAGCCGATCTGCGAGGCGAGGCGGATGCGCTGGCTCTCGCCGCCGGACAGCGTGCCGGACGCCCGCGCGAGCGTCAGGTAATCGAGGCCGACATCGACGAGGAAGGTGAGGCGCTCGTTCACTTCCTTCAGCACGCGCGCGCCGATGTCGTTCTGCTTTTGCGTGAGTTTCTTCGGCAGCTCCGCGAACCAGGTGCGCGCCGCGCGCACCGAAAGCCCTGCCACCTCGCTGATGTGCCGGGCATTGATCTTGACCGCGAGCGCTTCCGGCTTGAGGCGATGGCCGTTGCAGGTCTTGCAGGGAATGGTCGCGAAATAGCGCTCCATGTCCTCGCGCGCCCAGTCGCTTTCGGTTTCCTTCCAGCGCCGCTCCAGGTTGACGACCACGCCCTCGAACGGCTTCTTGGTGTCGAACTTGCGCGAGCCGTCGTTGTAGACGAATTTCACCTCGTCCTCGCCGGAGCCGTAGAGGATCACATCGCGTACCGTTTTCGGCAATTTGCTCCACGGCTCGTTGAGCGAGAATTTGTATTTGCGCGCGAGCGCTTCCAGCGTCTGCGCGTAGTACGGCGACTGCGTGCGCGACCACGGCGCCAGCGCCCCGCCGCGCAGCGTTTTTGAATCGTCCGGCACCACGAGCTGCGGATCGATTTCCTTTTCGACGCCAAGGCCGTCGCAGGCCGGGCAGGCGCCATGCGGCGAGTTGAACGAGAACAGCCGCGGCTCGATTTCCGTGATGGTGAAACCGGAAACCGGGCAGGCGAACTTGGAAGAAAAGATGATGCGGTTGGCGTTATCGAGATCGCCGCGCTTCATGCCCTCTTTTTCCCTCCCCCCTTGCGGGGGAGGGTTAGGGTGGGGGGTAGCTGCGTCGTAGCGACTATCTTTACGACCCCCCTCCCGCCCGCGCTTCGCGCGGTCGGCCTCCCCCACAAGGGGGGAGGCAACTGGATCCGCCAGCTCCACAATCGCGATGCCGTCGGCGAGCTTCAGCGCCGTCTCGAAACTTTCCGCGAGGCGCTGCGCGATGTCCGCGCGTACCACGAGCCGGTCCACCACCACATCGAGATCGTGCTTCAGTTTCTTGTCGAGTACGGGTGCCTCGGAAATCTCGTAGAACTTGCCGTCGATCTTGACGCGCTGGAAGCCGCGCTTCTGAAAGTCGATCAGGTCCTTCCGGTATTCCCCCTTGCGGCCGCGCACGACGGGGGCGAGCAGATAGATGCGGGTGCCTTCCTTCATCGCCAGCACCTTGTCCACCATTTGGGACACAGTCTGGCTCTCGATGGGGAGCCCGGTCGCGGGCGAATAGGGCACGCCGATGCGCGCCCACAACAGGCGCATGTAGTCGTAGATCTCGGTGACGGTGCCGACGGTGGAGCGCGGATTGCGCGAGGTGGTCTTCTGTTCGATGGAGATCGCCGGCGACAGGCCCTCGATGCGGTCCACGTCCGGCTTCTGCATCATCTCGAGAAACTGCCGCGCGTAGGCCGACAGCGACTCCACATAGCGCCGCTGGCCTTCGGCATAGATCGTGTCGAAGGCGAGGGAGGATTTGCCGGAGCCGGACAGCCCCGTGAACACCACCAGCTGGTCGCGCGGGATGTCGAGATCGACGCCCTTGAGATTATGCTCGCGCGCTCCCCGGATGGAGATGATGCGGGAGTCGGTTTCGAAGCGGCGGGGGCTGCGAGGCTTGTCGGTCACTTGATGGTGCTCGGGCCTGAATGTGCAATCTTGGAATGCGATGCCTGCAAGCACCTGCGGGTTTGGAACATAGGAAGAACGGGCGGTTTCCGCTAGTGCCTTGCAGCATTGGGGATAAGCCGTTTTGCACCAGATCGTTGCGTGCACGGAACCCGCCCCGCCGCTTATTCGTTGCCTCGCCGAATCTCCTTATTCGAGGGCAACCCATGGCAACGCGTGCGTATTGGTCCGGCCGCATTCGGCTGGCGCTGGTTTCGATTCCGGTCCAGCTCATCCCGGCGACCAAATCCTCCTCCAAGATCAGCTTCAACCAGGTCCACAAGCCGAGCGGCAAGCGCATCCGCTACGAGAAGGTCGTGCCCGGCATCGGTCCGATCGACACCGACGACATCGTCAAGGGCTACGAGGTCGAGAAGGGCAAATACGTTCTGCTCGAGGACAAGGAAATCGAGGATGTGAAGCTCGAGGCCAAGAAAAGCGTTGAACTCGTGCAGTTCGTAGACCAGCACGAGATCGATCCGATTTACTTCGAGCGCCCGTTCTTCGTGCTGCCGGACGAAGACAATGAAGACGGGGTCGAAGCCTATATCGTGCTGCGCGACGCGCTGAAGAAAGCGAAGAAGATCGGCCTCGGCCAGATCGTCGTGCGCGGCACGAGTTCGCTGGTGGCGCTGAAGGCCTGCGGCAAGGGCTTGCTCCTGGAAACGCTCCGCTACGCCGATGAAGTGCAGAAAGCCGACAAGGCCTTCTCCGACATTCCGAAAGCCGATCCGGGCAAGGACCTCGTCGAGATGGCGAGCGAACTGATCGAACGCAAAACCGCAAAATTCGACCCGTCTGCCTTTAAGGATAAATATCAGGTGGCGTTGCGCGAACTGATCGACGCGAAGCTGGAGAAGCGCGCCCCGCAGGCGATCGAGGAGACGGAGCGCGGCTCCAACGTGATCGACCTGATGGACGCGCTGCGGCGCAGCGTCGGAAAGGAAGGCAAGGGTGGCGGCAAGAAATCCGCCGCAAAATCCTCGGCGAAAGGCGCGCGTAAAAGCGCCAAACGCAAGGCCGCGTAGGAATGATCAAGGAGCGCGACCGCTTAAGGACGTATCGGGAGAAACGCGACTTCTCGCGCACCGCCGAGCCGGCCGGCGGCGCGTTCAAATCCGGCAAGAAGCTCAAATATCTGATCCAGAAGCACGCGGCCACGCGGCTGCACTATGACTTCCGCCTGGAGTGGGGCGGTACGCTGATGAGCTGGGCCATTCCGAAAGGTCCGAGCGAAAATCCGGACGACAAGCGGCTCGCCGTGCATGTCGAGGATCATCCCATCGAGTACGGCAAGTTCGAGGGCACGATCCCGAAAGGCGAATATGGCGGCGGCACCGTCATGTTGTGGGACCGCGGCTGGTGGATGCCGAACCAGGATGTCGATGAAGCGCTGGTTAAGGGAAAGATCAGCTTTCAGCTTCACGGAGAGCGGCTGAAGGGAAACTGGGCGCTCGTTCGCTTGCGCAAGCGCAGCGCGAAGGACAAGGACAACTGGCTCCTCATTAAGGAGAACGACGGCGAAGTCCGCCGCAAGGGAAAGCTCACGGTGGAGCGCGAACTGACCAGCGTTTCCACCGGCCGCAGCATGGAAGAAATCGCCGCCGGAAAGCACGGGAAGAAGGTCTGGCATTCCGGCAGCAATAAAAAAAAAGACTCGCAGGAAATCGAAATCGTAAGCGGAAGATCGCGCGCAAGCGCAAATAAACAGTCAGGCCAAAACCTGACCGGCCCCGCGCCCGCATTTTCCCCGCCGCAACTCGCAACGCTGGTCGATGCGCCGCCCGCCGGCAAGGAATGGCTGCACGAAATCAAATATGACGGCTATCGCGGGATCGCTTCGCTGGGCAATGGCGCCGTGAAAATCCGCACGCGCAACGGTCACGACTGGACGGACAAATTCCAGACATTGGTCCCGCCGCTTTCAGCGCTTCCCTGCAAGAGCGCCTTGCTCGACGGCGAAATCGCGGTCGCCGACAAGGACGGCCACACGAATTTTGGCGCCTTGCAGGACGCGCTTTCGGAAGGGCGAGGCGGCTTCGGCTATTACCTGTTCGATCTTCTCGAACTCGACGGCAGGGATCTGCGCAAGCGCCCGCTCTCGGAACGCAAGGCGGTGCTGAAAAAACTGCTCGCGGGTGCCCAGTGGCCGCTGTTTTATTCGGATCATATCGCGGGCGATGGCGACCGCGCTTTTGCCCATGCCTGCGACCTCAAGCTCGAAGGCATCATCTCCAAGCAGGCGAGCGCGCCCTATCGCTCGGGCCGCACCAAAAGCTGGCTCAAGAGCAAATGCGGAATGGAGCAGGAATTCGTCATCATCGGCTGGCGGCCATCCGGCAAAGCCGGCCGGCCGTTTTCGTCGCTGCTGCTTGCGGTGCGCGAGGAGGGCGAACTGCGCTATGCGGGCCGCGTCGGCAGCGGCTACTCGGATACGAGCCTCGACAATCTTTCGGCACTGTTCAGGAAGCACGCGCGCAAGGATTCTCCGGTGAAGGAAGTGCCGCGAGAGATCGTGCGGCAGGCTAAGTTCCTCGATCCGGTGCTGGTCGCCGAAATCGCCTTCCGCGGCTGGACGCGTGAAAATCTCGTGTGGCAGGGAAGTTTCAAGGGATTGCGCAGCGACAAGCCCGCGGGTGAAATCGTCAGGGAGCGTCCGATGCCAAAGGCTCAGGCCGTCAGCGTGAAGAGTTCGGAGGATGCCGGCGAAATCGCGGGCGTCCGGGTCACGCATCCCGACCGCGTCCTCTTTCCCTCGCAGGGCATCACCAAGCGCGAGCTGATCGGACACTACCTGAAAGTCGCAAAACTGATGCTGCCGCATGTCGAGGGGCGCCCGCTGGCGCTGGTCCGTTGTCCAAGGGGCAGCGAAAAGGATTGTTTTTACCAGAAGCACGCTTCCGAAGGCTGGCCGGACGATTTCAAGCGCATCCGCATCCGCGAGAAGTCCGGCTCCGACGAATACATGTACATCGAGGATGAGCGCGGGCTCGTGGCCGCCGCCCAGATGGGCGTACTGGAACTGCATCTGTGGGGATCGCGCGTGGAGGCGCTTGAAAAGCCCGACCGCATGGTCTTCGACCTCGATCCCGACGAAGGCTTGCCCTTTGCCAAGGTGAAAGACGGGGCGAAGGAACTGAAAGAGCGCCTGGAAGACATCGGCCTGAAGTCGTTTCCGATGACGACGGGCGGGAAGGGCATCCATGTGGTCGTGCCGCTCGCCCCCAAGCATTCGTGGGACCAGCATCGCGACTTCGCCGAGGCGCTGGCGCGCGTGATGGCGGAGGAAAGCCCGCAGCGCTACGTCGCCCACATGTCGAAGGCGAAGCGGAAGGGAAAAATCTTCATCGATTATCTGCGCAACCAGCGCGGCTCGACGGCGATCGCTCCTTACTCGTCGCGCGCCAAAGCGGGCGCCACCTTCGCGCTGCCCGTTGCATGGTCCGCGCTTTCACGCTTGCAGAACGCGCATCCGGGCCTGATCGGCAAGACGAAGCCCGGCGCCGATCCGTGGACGGGATATTTCCGATTGCGGCAGTTGCTGCCGCTCGGGAAAAAATCGCGCTGAGCCGCGTCTTGAATCCGTCACCGAAACTTCGCAAGGAACCGTCGTCCAAATCGTTAATTTTATTGAAGAAATGGGCGTTTTAGGCTGGGGAAAAATAGTGGACATTTGGGGAACATCGGAAGATTTTACCGTCCGCCGAGGGCCGGGCGGGTACGTGTGTAAAACCACATCTTAGCCGCTTGCCAGTGGAACGACTTGTTTGTAGAACAAAGCACGAACACTGAAAATACCCCGCTTTTGGCTGCCCCTGTGGAAAAACATTTAACGGCAGATGTTGACCGGGAGATTGGGTCTAGGGTGTTTTCAGGGCGTCAAAACGGGCTCGATCGGGCCGAATTACGGAGTGTGTCATGGCGGGAAGCGTCAACAAGGTCATTCTCGTCGGCAATCTCGGCGCCGATCCTGAGATCCGCCGCACGGCTGACGGCCGCCCGATCGCGAACCTGCGCATCGCCACCTCCGAAAGCTGGAAGGACAAGAACAGCGGCGAGCGCAAGGAAAAGACCGAGTGGCACCGCGTCGTGATCTTCTCCGAAGGCCTCTGCCGCGTGGTCGAGCAGTACCTGAAGAAGGGCGCCAAGGTTTACATCGAGGGTGCGTTGCAGACCCGCAAGTGGACCGACAAGGAAGGCGTCGAACGCTACTCGACCGAGGTGGTGCTGCAGGGCTTCAACTCCACGCTGCAGATGCTGGACAGCCGCGGCGGTGGCGCCGGCGCATCGGGCGGCGACCTCGATGACGCGGGCAGCGATTTCGGATCATCCGGCCCGATGGGCGGCACCCGCAAGCCGGCGGTGGCCGGTGCCCGGCGCGGCGACATGGACGACGAGATTCCGTTCTGATCCAAGTGTGTCATGCCCCGCCAACGGGTCCGCGCAAAGCGCGGCCCGATGACAGGCTCCAGCGGGGCATCCAGTAAGCTCAGTCGCTAAGGAATTTGCCGAAGGCGATTACTGGATCGTCCGCTTTCGCGGACGATGACAGTAGGAATCCAAGCGATACATGAACCTCGCGCCGCTTCTCACCGCCTCGCTCCCCATCAAACTCCACGCCTTCGCCGCGATGGGCGCGTTCGTGCTTGGGCTCATGCAAATCCTGGCCCCGAAAGGCACGCTTTCGCACCGCGCAATCGGCTGGATTTGGGTGATCCTGATGGCGGTGGTGTCGCTGACCTCATTCTGGATTCACGAGATCAATCTCTGGAGCCAGTGGAGCCCGATCCATCTGCTCTCGATCATGGTGCTGATCCTGCTGCCCTACGGGATCTGGCGTGCACGGAGGCATCAAGTCCGGGGGCACAGCGTCACGATGGTGTCGATCTTCCTCGGCGGCCTGATTATCGCCGGCATCTTCACGTTTGTGCCCGGCCGCATCATGTATGACGTGCTGTTGGGCGGCTGACGGCGCCCTGGTTTTCCGCCCGCCAAAACGCCTCATAAGACACTGAAATTATTGAGATAATTAGACCGCCCTTCCGCCGTCATTTCTGGCTTTGTCAGGCGGAATCAGCTAGAGTTTCCGCACTCCTGATTTGCCGATATTTTTCGCGAGGATAGAGGCCTTTGGCCGACACCGTGACACCGCCGCCCGGAGGCGACAGCCCTTCGGACATCAAGCCCGTATCGATCACCGACGAGCTGCGCCGCTCCTACCTCGATTACGCCATGAGCGTGATCGTGGCCCGCGCGCTGCCCGACGTGCGCGACGGCTTGAAGCCCGTGCACCGGCGCATCCTCTATTCGATGTTCGAAAACGGCTACGACTGGAACAAGCCGTATCGCAAGTCGGCCCGCGTGGTCGGCGATGTCATCGGTAAATATCACCCGCATGGCGACCAATCGATCTACGACGCGCTGGTGCGCATGGCGCAGGAATTTTCCATGCGCCTGCCGCTCGTGGACGGGCAGGGCAATTTCGGCTCGATCGACGGCGATCCGGCCGCGGCCATGCGCTACACCGAAGTGCGGCTTGAGAAAGTCGCCCACGCGCTGCTCGACGATCTCGACAAGGAAACCGTCGATTTCCAGGAGAACTACGACAACTCCGAGCGCGAGCCGACGGTTCTTCCCGCGCGCTTTCCGAATTTGCTGGTCAACGGCGCCGGCGGCATCGCCGTTGGCATGGCGACGAACATTCCGCCGCATAATCTGGGTGAAGTGATCGACGCCTGCATCGCGCTGATCGACAAGCCCGAACTCACCGTCGAAGACCTGATCGAGATCGTGCCGGGGCCGGACTTCCCGACCGCCGGCATCATTCTCGGCCGCGCCGCGATCCGGCAGGCCTATATGACCGGCCGCGGCTCCATCATGGTGCGCGGACGCGTGACCACCGAGCCGATGCGCGGCGAGCGCGAGGCGCTCATCATCACCGAAATTCCGTATCAGGTGAACAAGACCACCATGATCGAGAAGATCGCCGAGCTTGTTCGCGAAAAGCGCATCGAGGGCATCGGCGAAATCCGCGACGAGTCCGACCGCGACGGCATGCGCGTGGTGCTGGAACTGAAACGCGAGGCGATGGGCGAGGTGGTGCTGAACCAGCTCTACCGCTTCACGCCCCTGCAGCAGAGTTTCCCCGCCAACATGGTGGCGCTCTCCGGCGGCCGCCCGTCGGTGATGAACCTGCTCGACCTCATCTCCGCCTTCGTCGGTTTCCGCGAAGAGGTCGTGGGCCGCCGCACCAAATACCTGCTCAAGAAGGCGCGCGACCGCGCGCATGTGTTGGTCGGCCTCGCCATCGCGGTCGCCAATATCGACGAGATCATCAAGCTGATCCGCACCGCGAAAGACCCGAACACCGCGCGCGAGGCCTTGATGGGCCGCGACTGGCCGGCGAAGGACGTGGTTTCGCTGGTCGAACTGATCGACGACCCGCGCCACAAGGTATCATCCAAGGGCACTTATAAACTTTCGGAAGAACAGGCGCGCGCGATCCTCGATCTGCGTCTGCAGCGCCTGACCGCCCTCGGCCGCGACGAAATCGGCGCGGAGCTGGACGGCCTCGGCAAGGAAATCGCCGAGTATCTGGAAATCCTGAAGAGCCGCCCGCGCATCCGCGGCATCGTCAAGGACGAGCTTTCCGCCATCAAGGCCGAGTTCGGCACCAAGCGCAAAACCGAAATTGCCGAAGCGCAAGACGAGGTCGACGAGGAAGACCTGATCCAGCGCGAGGAGATGGTCGTCACCGTCTCGCACGCGGGTTACGTCAAGCGCGTGCCGCTTTCCACCTATCGCGCGCAGCGCCGCGGCGGCAAGGGCCGCGCCGGCATGCAGACGCGCGAGGAAGATTTCGTCACGCGGCTGTTCGTGGCGAGCACGCACGACGAGGTGCTGTTCTTCTCCTCGAAGGGCAAGGCCTACACGATGAAGGTCTGGCGGCTGCCGCTCGCGGCCCCGCAGGCGCGCGGCAAGGCGTTCGTGAACCTACTGCCCATCGAGCCGGAGGAAAAACTCACCTCCATCATCACGCTGCCCGAGGACAAGGCCGAGCGCGAGAAGCTCAACATCATGTTCGCCACCACCGGCGGCACGGTGCGCAGGAATTCGCTTTCGGACTTCGTGGACATCCGCCGTTCCGGCATCATCGCGATGAAGCTGGAGGAGGGCGAGTCGATCGCCGACGTCGCGATCTGCACCGACAACGACGACGTATTGCTGTCCACCGCCGTAGGCCAGTGCATCCGCTTCCCGGTTTCCGACGTGCGCGTGTTCCAGAGCCGCAACTCGGTCGGCGTGCGCGGCATCCGGCTGGAGAAGAAAGACAAGGTCATCTCCATGGCGATCATCCGCCATATGGAAGCTTCCTCGGAAGAGCGCGTGGCCTATCTCAAGATGGCGAACGCCGTGCGGCGCGGCGACGAGGCCGAGGACGGAGACGACGAGGAGGAAAAGGTCGCCTCCATCGAGCTATCGCAGAAGCGCTACGCCGAAATGGGCGCCGCCGAGCAGTTTATTCTGACATTGACCGAGCGCGGCATGGGCAAGCGCAGTTCCTCGTTCGAGTACCGGCTCACGGGGCGCGGCGGCAAGGGCATCGTCGCGATGAAACTGTCGAAGCGCACCGGCGCCATCGTCGGCTCGTTCCCGGTGGAGGAAGCCGACCAGATCATGCTCGTCACCGACGCGGGCAAACTGATCCGCACGCCGGTCGCCGGCATCCGCATCGCCGGCCGCTCGACCCAGGGCGTGATCGTGTTCGATACGGCGGAAGACGAGAAGGTCGTCTCGGTCGAGCGCATCAGCGAGGAAGCCGAAGGCGGGGAGTAATATTGGCGCCGCCCATCCACCTCATCCTGAGGAGCCGTGCCGATCTCGGGTAAACCCGAGATCAGATTTTTTGTGCGCAAATCGGCTAATGCCGACTTGCGTAAGCGCGGCGTCTCGAAGGAAGAAGGTGGCCTCATGCTTCGAGACGCGCTGCTTCGCAGCGCTCCTCAGCATGAGGCTATAGGCGACGCGGTTAACTCACCCCTTAAACCCGCCGTCATCCAGAAACTTCTGCTCTTCCGCCGTCATCTCCCGCCCCAGTGCCGGATTGCGATGCGGGAAGCGGCCGAAGCGCTTCACAATATCCCGATGCTCGATCGCGTGCTTCAGTGTTTCCTCGTCGAGCGCGCGATTGAGTTCGACCGCGCGTTCCTGCAACGAGAGATTTTCCGCGTGCGAGAGCGGCAGATAGAAGAACAGCCGCAGGTCTTTTTCGACGTTCTGGTCCAGATTTTTCGAGATGGCGGCGAGCGCGAAATGCTGCGCCAGGAGATCGGTCGCGAACATGTGTCCGCTGCCGCGAAAACAATTGCGCGGAAGCTGGTCCAGCAGCAGGATGAGTGCCAGGGCGCTGTCCGCATTCTCCATCCAGCCGTCGAGTTCGCGCCGGGCGGCGGAAAAATGCAGTTCCATGAAGCGTCTGCCGAATTCGGCATCGAAAGCGGGATCCTTGCGGAACCACTGATCGTAGCCTGCATTTTTCCAGAACTGGACGATCTCGGCCGCGCGGGTGTCGGTCATTCGTCCTCAAATCCAGCGCGACAGATACCAGGCGAGGCCCGCCGGAATGCCGAACATCGGCACGAAGGCCACAGCCTCGTTGATCAACGGAATGTTGTGATGGAAAGCGCCGTTGTAGAAATTGTACGCGGCGTAGACAAACCACATGCCGACGAAGGCATTGGCGAGGCCCGCCGACAGGCCTTCGTTTTTCAGGACGAAGCGCGAGACCAGATAGAAGACGGCGAGCACCGCAAGTCCGGTAAGCGTGACTTTCAGGATGTGCATTGGATAGCCCCGGATTCGTGCCGATTATGGGCATCGCACGAAAACGTGTCCACAGGCGCTGCTGAAATCCATTTCAGTCCACCCGTCTAATGCGCGGGCATTTCGAATGGCTGCGTTGATGAACTCATTAAAAAATCGCGAATAACCTTCGCGTCACGATTTTGCCCGATCTACGAAACATTCGCGCCGCTTTGGTTCCTTGCACGAGCACCGATCACGCGTGCTTGATGCGTTGCGACAAAATGGTCGCCGCAACGCCGCAACTTTTCAGCCGCCTGCCGTGTTGCCTCCTTGTCGTTGTAGCGGCTGTGCGAATCCTTGCGCGGCCGTGAAAATTAAAAAGGAGCAATGACATGAAGAAACTTATGGCAGTGATCGCCGTCACCGCGACTCTCGCGACACCGGCATTCGCCCAGTACACGTACAACCCGGCGACGGGTGAATACCTTCAGTCTCCGCGCACGAACATGACCGAAGTGTATGTTCAGGGTTCCGCCCCGCGCGCCCTGTACACCCAGCGTGGTGTCATGACCGATCCGGATCCGTTTATCGCCGGCTCGATCCTACGCAACTACAACTTCTATCAGAACCTCAACAACTAATCCTGTTGACGCTTAAAAAGGAGACGGGCCGCAAGGCCCGTCTTTTTTTATGAGGTTGGCATACGAAATTCTCGCGTTTTAGCGATCCCGGCTTTCGTCGCGCCTTGAAACATCCGCCCCCAGCTTCGGCGCTTGCCCTGGGCAGGTCACAAGCGCTGTGTTCGCCGTCGTTTTTGGATTGGCGGCGGTCGTCATTACCATCCCGTTGTGGTTAATCGCGAACCGCCGCCGATCAGACGGCGCATAGCAGCCCATCCTTGCCCACAGCACTTTGAGCCGCTAACCCTTACCAATGTCCCGCACCGCTCTCTATGCAGGTTCGTTCGACCCGATCACCAACGGCCATCTGGACGTGGTGAAGGGTGCCTGCCGCCTTTGCGACAAGCTCGTACTCGCGATCGGCACCCATCCCGGCAAGCAGCCGATGTTCAGCGCGGATGAGCGGCTCGCGATGCTGAAGGAAGCTTGCGGTCCGCTCGCGGCAGCGGCGAAGGTGCAGCTCGAATGCATCACGTTCTCGGACCTTGTCGTGAGCGCCGCGAAGCGCACGGGTGCCACGATCCTGATCCGCGGCCTGCGCGACGGCACCGATTTCGATTATGAGATGCAGATGGCCGGCATGAACGGCGAGATGGAGCCGGGGGTGCAAACGGTTTTCCTGCCGGCGTCACCGGCTGTTCGCCCCATCACGGCGACACTCGTGCGCCAGATCGCTTCCATGGGTGGCGATGTTTCCGCCTTCGTGCCGCCCGCGGTCGCCAAAAAACTCGCCGCCAAGCGCAAAGGCTAGGCGGCGACGCAAGCCAAGATGGCCACCGAAGAAACGATTAAAATTCGCATTGATTCCCCTTGATCTCCGTTGTTGCCCCGTTCGGAGATTGGACAGGCTGTAGCAACTGTCGTACCAAAGCTCCGGAAACAAACAGGAATTAACGCGCCGACGATTTCCGCTCCGCCCTTGCGTCTTGCCGCTGACTTCGGCGATGCAGGCGGGTAAAAACTCCAGCCATTTGAAATCTGCTCAATAAGTGAGAGAGGAATGATGAAAACTCGTGCAAGTCTGGCCGTGCTCGCTGCGGCTTTTTTCCTGGCGCTGCCGATCGCGATGGCGACGGGTCAAGGCAAATTCTCCAATCCCGCCTCGCTGAACGAGCAGGCGCCCGCCAATTACAAGGTGCGCTTCGATACCAGTAAAGGCAGCTTCGTCATTGAAGTCATCCGCGACTGGGCACCGAACGGCGCCGACCGCTTCTATAACCTTGTGACAAACGGCTTCTTCGACGACACGCGCTTTTTCCGTGTGGTCAAGAACTTCATGGTGCAGTTCGGCATCAACGGCGATCCGGCGGTGAGCGCGAAAATGCGCGAAGCCCGCATCCAGGACGATCCGGTGAAGCAGACCAACCGGCGCGGTTACATTACTTACGCAACATCCGGACCCAACTCGCGCACCACGCAGGTCTTCATCAACACCAAGGATAATGGCGGCCTTGACAGCCAGGGCTTCTCGCCCTTCGGGCGCGTGATTACCGGCATGAATGTGGTGGACGCACTCAACGGCGAATACGGCGACGGCCCGCCCGCCGGCCCCGGCCCGAACCAGAACCGGATTCAAACGCAGGGCAATGCTTATCTCAAGACGGATTTCCCCAACCTCGACTTCGTCAAGAAGGCTACGATCGAAAAGTAAGAGGAGAACAAGATGGCCGATACCGAAAACACGTTGATCCTGGAGACCACACAAGGTCCGGTGAAGATCGAGATGAAACCGGATCTGGCGCCGGGCCACGTCGCGCGCATCAAGGAGCTGGTGAAAGAGGGCTTCTACGACGGCATCGTCTTTCACCGCGTGATCGACGGCTTCATGGCGCAGACCGGCTGCCCGCAGGGCACCGGCACCGGCGGCTCCGGCAAGAAGCTGAAAGCCGAATTCAACAGCACCCCGCACAAGCGCGGCACGGTTTCCATGGCGCGCGCCGCGAGCCCGGATTCCGGCGACAGCCAGTTCTTCATCTGCTTCTCCGACGCACGCTTCCTCGACAACCAGTACACGGTCTGGGGCGAGGTGATCGAGGGGATGGATAACGTGGACAAGATTAAGCGCGGCGAGCCGGTGAGCAATCCGGACAAGATCATCTCCGCGATGATGGCGGCGTAAGCCATCTACCTATTCAAGAAAATTCCGTCATCCTGAGGTGCTCGCCCGCAAGGGCGAGCCTCGAAGGATGAACGGCCGCACCCTTCGAGGCCCGCGGCTGCGCCGCTCGCACCTCAGGGTGACGGCGTGTAATGGATGATGGATGCGCACCTCTCTCTTCGACTTCGATCTGCCGCCGGAGCGCATTGCGTTGCGCCCGGCCGATCCGCGCGATGCGGCGCGGATGCTCGTGGTGCATCCGGGACATTCGCCTGAACTGGAAGACAGAGGCATTCGCGATCTGACGCTCCTCATGAATCGCGGCGACGCATTGGTCCTGAACAATACGAAAGTCATTCCGGCGCGGCTCGAAGGCGAGCGCGTGCGCGATGAATCGCGCGTGAAAGTCGAAGCGACGCTGGTGAAGCGCGTCAGCGGCGAATCCTGGCGTGCGCTCGCCAAACCCGGCAAGCGCCTGCAAGTCGGCGACCGCATCCGCTTCGGCAATGAAGGACGCATCTGCCTGCTCGGCAATCTCGACGCCACGGTCGAGGAAAAAGGCGAGGGCGGCGAAGTGCTGCTGCGCTTCGATTTTCACGGGCCGACGCTGGACGAGGCGATCGAGGCGCTCGGCCATGTACCGCTGCCGCCTTATATCGCCGCGCGCCGTCCCGACGATGAGCGCGACCGCACAGACTATCAGACCGTCTATGCCGCGCATGAAGGTTCGGTCGCGGCACCCACGGCGGGCCTGCACTTCACGCCGGAACTCTTGAAACAGATCGAGGCGGGCGGCGTCTCCATTCACTATGTAACGCTGCATGTGGGCACCGGCACGTTCCTGCCGGTGAAGACCGAAGATACCCGCGACCACAACATGCATTCGGAGTGGGGCGAGGTCAGTGCCGCGACCGCGGACGCACTGAACCAGGTTCGCGCCGCCGGCGGAAAGATCTTCTCGGCGGGCACGACGGCATCCAGGCTCCTGGAAAGCGCGGCTGACGATTCCGGCCGCATCCAGCCGTTCATCGGCGAAACGGCGATCTTCATTTCTCCCGGCTACAAGTTTCGCGCCGTGGACCGGCTGCTGACGAATTTTCACCTGCCGCGCTCAACGCTGTTCATGCTGGTCTCGGCGTTTTCCGGGCTTGAACGGATGCAACGCGCCTATGCACACGCCATTCAGTCGGGCTATCGCTTCTATTCCTACGGCGATGCGTGTCTGTTGTATCCGGAAACGAAATGACCCAATTCTCATTCAGGGTTTTGGCGACCGACGGCGCGGCCAGGCGCGGTGAAATCACGACCCCGCGCGGGGAAATCCGCACGCCGGCCTTCATGCCGGTTGGCACTGCCGGTACCGTGAAGGCGATGCTGCCGGAGCATGTGCGTGCCGCGGGCGCCGACATCGTGCTCGGCAACACCTATCACCTGATGCTGCGCCCCGGTGCCGAGCGTGTTGCGGCCCTCGGCGGGCTGCACAAATTCATGAACTGGCCGCGCCCGATCCTGACCGACTCCGGCGGCTTTCAGGTGATGTCGCTCGCCAAGCTCCGCAACATCGAGGAAAAGGGCGTCACCTTCAGTTCGCATCTCGACGGCAGCAAGTTCGAGCTTTCGCCCGAACGCGCCATTGAAATCCAGATGCTGCTCGGTGCCGATATTTCCATGCAGCTTGACGAATGCGTGCGGCTACCCGCAACGCCGGACGAAATCGACAAGGCCATGCGCCTGTCGCTGCGCTGGGCGGAACGCTGCAAGCGGGCGTTTGAGGGCGCGGCATCCGGGCGCGCGCTGTTCGGCATCATGCAGGGCGGCGACTCGCTGCCCTTGAGACAAGAGTCCGCCCGCGCGCTCGTGGACATCGGCTTTCACGGCTACGCCATCGGCGGCCTTGCGGTCGGCGAGCCGCAACCCATCATGCTTGCGATGATGGAGGCGGCGGTGCCCGAACTCCCGGAGAATCGGCCGCGCTATCTTATGGGGGTCGGCGAGCCGGACGATCTGCTGCACGCCGTCGCGCGCGGCATCGATATGTTCGATTGCGTCTTGCCGACGCGGGCGGGGCGTCATGCGCTCGCCTACACGCGATTTGGAAAACTCAATCTGAAGAACGCGCGCTTTGCCGAGGACAATCGTCCGCTGGACGAAACGAGTTCATGTCCGGCGGCGCGAGATTATTCGCGCGCCTATCTGCATCATCTCGCGAAGTCGAACGAGATTCTCGGCGCCATGCTGCTGACGTGGGCGAATATCGCTTATTATCAGGAGCTTATGCAAGGAATGCGAACCGCGATCTCCGCCGGAGCGCTTGCGGAGTTTTCCGCACAGGCGCGCGCTGGATGGGAAAGAGGGATTCTGTAAGTGTCATCGTCCGCGAAAGCGGACGATCCAGTAATACCTGAGTCAAAATGAAACTTCAGCGATTACTGGATGCCCCGCTGGAGCCTGTCATCGGGCCGCGCTTTGCGCGGACCCGTTGGCGGGGCATGACAATAAAGAGTCACCGAATATCGAATCGGATCGGTGCCGCGAAATCGAGTTGCGCGCGCTGGATGCCCGCCGGGAACGACGGAAAGGGCGATGCCCGCTGCACCATCGAAAGGGCCGCCTGATCGAGCACCGAAGTCCCGCTCGATCCCGCAAGCGATGCCGAGGTCACGCGGCCGTTCGAGGCGAGCGAGAAGCGCACGCGCGCAACACCGGTGATGCCACGGCTTTGCGCCTCGGACGGATACACGCGATGGCGCTGCAGATGCGCCAGCACTTGCGCCTGATAGGAGGAGACCGCGGCGCGCGCGCCTGCATCGGTATTTCCGCCCGCGCCTGCGCGGCCCTGTGAGGCCGAAGAAGCGGAACGGTTCGGATTGGCGGCGGCGGTCGGCGCCGCATCGGCGATTTTCCGTTCCGCCTGTTTTTCGGTTTTTTCCCTGGTGATTTCCTCTGTCTTCGGTTCCGGCTTTTTTTCCTCGTTCACCGCTTTCGGCGCCTCGGAAACGGCGGCGGTTTCTGCTTGCTTCGGCGGAGCAAGCTCCTCCTGCACGAGCGCAATCCTCTCCGCTTCCTTCGCGGCCTCCACTTTCGTCTGTTCCTCTTTCGGCTGCGGCTTCGGCTCCGCGCGCTGCTGCGGCGTGTTGGGCGAAACCTGTTTTGCGTCTCTCGTAAAATTCGTTTGCTTCGATGCGGCCGGCATTGGCGCGTTTACGATCACATCCACGTCCATGACGATGGCCCCGTCGTTGGAAGCGGAAGCGGCGGCTCCGCTGGCGCGCGCGAGGTCGTCTTCGTTGCGAAGATGGAATGCGAGGATGAATGCCCCGTGCAGCACGATCGAGGCGATGGCCGCGATCCGCACCCATTCGCGCACGCGCGGCGTGAACAGGGTCGGCCGCTCGGCGGTGGCGGGCGACTCCGGCAGCTTCGTGACAGTCTTGGCCGCGCCCGTTTTCACCGCGCCCGGAGACTGCACTTCGGGCGCCTCATGCTTGCGATCCGCAAACAGCAGCATGACGGCAGGCGCGTCCTGCGCCTGCTCATCCTTCGGTTTCGGAACGTTCCGCTTGGGCATCATGGCCCTCGCTCTATATCAGGCCGCCTGGTCTTTTGGCAGCAAGGAAATCACCGGCTCAAAGCCTTCGAACTCCGGGTGTCCGTGACAGGCCGGCCCTGTTCCGCGAGTTCTTGGGAGCAGCGGAGAAACGTCCCGGCAGAAATTCCGGCACGCGGACGCGGAACTGACGCGGAATCTGCGTGAAAAATATCTTGCGGCGCAGGCGGCTCCCCGGCCGCTCATTGGCATCTGCTGGTACAGCGGCCATCACGGGAAGGACCTGCCTTCGTTGCAGCACTGGAGCGATTTCATTGCGCGCAGCGATGCGGATTTTGTTTCGCTGCAATATGGAAGCGTCTCCAAAGATGTAAGCGTCCTCGGCATGAATCGCGTGGTTGTGGACGAGACAATCAATCAGCTTGTCGACATGGATTCTTTCGCTGCCCAAGTCTGTGCGCTTGACGGCGTCATCACCATCATGAACACGCTTGCCCATGTTGGCGGGGCGTTCAATGTGCCGACAGCGGTTTTGCGTGACGACTGGTTCCGTCGTGATTTGCCAGTGCTGAGTGATCGCGTTCCGTGGTTTCCGAATCTGCGCGCGGCCGGGAAGGATCTGCGCGGCTGGCCCTTGGTATTCGACAATGCGTTAGTAAAATTGCGGCAGATGTGGCGGCAAAGGGATTGATTGGTGGGCCGCGGGGAGGGACTTCAACATGGTATACTTCAAAGTGCTTCACTCGCGGAGGATGAAAGCGTCGGGGGCTTGCCTTATCTGGCTGGCGTTTGTTCGGCTCTTCAAGTCCAAGAAATCGCTTCTGCGTCATCGGCGTTGCCGCACCGAATGGAATTTCTCGATTTTTCTCTCTCATGAAGCATTGGCCAAGGGGGTACAAATGCACATTAAAGGACGCTTCATACTGCTGGATAATCGGGCCAACGCCGATTCGGTGAAGACCATGGCGCTCGTTTAGACGTTTATAGAATTCCGATGAAACGTGGGCTTGATATCTAGGTCAATGTCCTGGTGATAATGCATTAAAAAGCTTGGCCCCGAATGTTTCAGATTCTAGTTTATTGAAATCGATAAGGTATGTTTTCATGCTCCACTTCTCCCCATATACGATCTTCATGGCGAGACGTGGGGAAGGTGAACTGTTTTGAGTGGAACTGTGAGGCTCGAAAGCATCGAATAAAACTACGTCCCCCGCGTCTACTTTAATGGGAACCATGTTTTCCTCTAATTTAGCGGCGACCTGTTCTTCTAAAATAGTTGTGAAGCCGCCGCCTGCATACTGATCCTTACTGTGCGGAAGAATTTCACGCTCACTGGCGATTCCTGAAAAAAATTCTTCGAGATTGACTTCGTTTGATAAGTTGAGACGTAACGCACCTTGCGTTTCATCAATCGGACCAAGCGCAATCCATGCCGTAAACATGGTGCATTTGTCCTCTACCTTCAGCCAATATGGCCGATCCTGATGAGGCTTAGTGGCAGGGCCGGGACCGGATTTGAATAAAAGAAAAGAATGATTGACAGCAGGGTCTTTCATCCGCTTGCGCAAATTAAGCGTCGTATCCACGTCTTTGTGGATGGTCTTGAGCAATTTGGCGCGGGTATCGAAAAAGTTTTTCCCTTCTCTAACAAAATGACGATCTTCGGAGAGGTCGATTAAAGAACGAGCGGCGTTGAGTGTTTGTTCGATGGTCTTTGTCGAAACGACGTTGGTAAGTTTTGTCCACATCACTGAGTCCTCACTGCGTACCACTTCCATGGCATTGAATGGACACGACGAAATTCGAGCCGAACCGATTGGTTGATCTCGTTATAGACCTCCCAGAAAGCAGCGGTTTCTCCGGGATAATTTTGGTGAAAAATTTCATCGAACAAAATCATTCCACCGACATTCAGTCTTTGGATAGTAGGCCTCAGGCATTCTTTTGTGCTGGAATATAGATCACAATCGATATGGAGAAGGCAAAACGAAATATGAGGGTTTGCCTGAATGAAGGCGGGGACCGTTTTTTCAAACCAGCCACGATGAAGTATGACCGTTTTTCGTTTTTCCGTAAATGCAACTAGCGAGTGGTAAGTTTCAGAGGCGTTGAAGCCACCGGCTTTCATATCGCCAACGCTTTTTGCTGCATCTGTGGCGAGGTCGATAGATGGTACAAGGGCTGGAAGCCCCTCGAAGCTATCGAAGCCGTGGACCGTCTTTTTAGCAACCTCATGTGGTCTGAGTTTATTGAAAATGTCATTCATTCGGACAAAGGCCATCAGTGATGTGCCAGTGGCAACCCCAAACTCGGCGATGTCACCCGGCACGTCTCGGGTCAATTCCATGACGTGCGAATACATCATAAGTTGATGCCAATCGCGATCCTTGCCATCGATTTCAAAGTATTCGAGCGCTGCTCGACGCGTCCCCGGAGCGTTCTTTTTACTTCGACGATATAGAAATCCTAGCATTTCCGATGCCTCATTCTCATTCTCATACTCGCATAAGAGTTTAGCCTTGTAACTGTGGATCTGCGAGTAATTTGGTCGCGTTCGAATTGGATGCAATTTCAGTTCTAACCAGCGTATCGACGCACTGCTTACTTTTAGACGAGAGTAAACCCTTGATTTCTAACTTATTTAAGCGTCGGTGACCTGCCACTGAACTTTCATCCAGCGGCGGTTAGAGCCTCGACCAACGTTACGCCCTTCGGCGCGGTGATTGAACCGGCATAAGCTACTGGCCTGCACCCGGTTTCGTTGACACCCGCCTAAGCTAATCCTGCCTTCTGCTCGAACTCCATCGGGCTCAGATATCCGATCGTAGAGTGTC
>LNFM01005312.1_pt1 | contig 22480 bp, 17 predicted proteins | sample 596031 | NCBI WGS metagenome assembly LNFM01 (sample SAMN04254537, study PRJNA301005) | activated carbon metagenome | isolation source: dual media filters at the Ann Arbor, Michigan drinking water treatment plant | place: USA: Ann Arbor | reverse complement strand
TTGCGACGCGCAGATATCTATTCTTCAATGGTCTGTGATGCCGCCCATCGTCAAAACAAGTTGGCATTTTCTGAGCGTCCTTGATGCTGATGTCTGCTTACCGATAAATCACTCTGATTCGGAGCGTCATGCTGTCAGCTGCAGCATTGAAAGCCGCCTCCCTGAATCTCGGCGCCGAGAATTTGGGTGACACATTGTTCGAGAAGCCAAAGCCTTCCACCGGGATGCCGAGGAAATTCGTATCAAGTTTGTTATTCGAATTGCTGTCGTGGGCGATCGCAATGGCATATTCTCCGGTGGGGACATTCCGGAATAGGCAAGAACCCTTGCCACCGTTGATCGGCGCTGTTTCTGTTTTGAAATGTCCGCTGCGGGGAAATTTGGATTGTGGCTTGAACAAGCGGCAAATTATCTGTCCGTCTTGCGATCTGGCTCCGTCTATTTGAACGGAGACATCCCCTGCCAGTGCAGGCATCGCAATGCCAGCGGGAAGCAAGGTAGCGACTACCTGTGCAAATCGAGCTAAGCTGGCAAACCTCATGATCGACTTTCAATAATTACATAAAATGTAATATGTAACTTCGTGAGGCGAGTCAACAGGAAAGGGCTTTTGAATTGGAAACACGCGAGCGCATAATGGAGCAGATGCTGATCCACGTTCACCGCTACGGTCGGAAACGGACGCGCCTTGTGTCACTAGCTGAAGATTTGGGAATGTCGCACGCCAACATATATCGGCACTTCAAGAACAAGATCGAAATTTTGGATGCCCTGGTGCAGGATTGGCTGAATGCGGCGGACGAACTAATCGATGACGCCGCAGCTCAAGAAAAAATTCCAGAGCAAATATGCACCGCAATCGTCATCGCATTGCATCGATATTTAAAATGGAAACTGGAAAATGAACCGGCTGCGATCGAAGTGTTTCGCCATGCCTTTTCGGATCATCCGGAAGCAGTCGCAAACCACCTGACCGGGCTTCGACTCAAGATCGGCGGTCAAATGGCTGAATATGCAGTAAGTATCGGGGAAACTGAGCAAACCACAATACTAAGATTGGACCTCATGACAACAATCCTCGAGCCCTTCCTCAATCCCGTTCAGATATTTGAGCGCAATTCAGAAAATGATGAACAGCAACTGCAAATGTTGATGGCCCAATTTTTTCCCAAACGCACAGGTTAGGCGATTATTGGCAAATTTTTGGAAATTGTTTGTTGCGGCGACAGGGTCACGTCCTGGCGTCCGCTCCTCTGACGGCGGTGCAAGGCTTCGAACGGCTAATTTGTTTTTGTGTCCTGCCGGGCCGCTTTGAATGAAGATTGCTGATAATCTGCCTTAGGTTCACTGCCTGCACCAACGGCAGGTATCAGCGGCGGGAACCTTTTGCCCATACGACCACAATGTTGGGGGAAGTGGAAATCGATTCTGTGAAGCAATGTCGGATTCTATGTGACGAAGCCTCCTAAGCGGAGATATATAAAACTAAGTAGAACACACTATAGATTAAGGCGACGAGGGCAAGCGTTACAGCGCAGCCTTTTGGGTCTCGCGAGAGATCGATTACGTGGATTAAAAAGTCCAGCACGCTTTCGTTTTCCTACGCCGCCGGATCTCTGCAAGGTTGCAATTTTCCATCTGTTGCCTTGTCACAAACGAATAGGCTTGCCGCCAACGCTGGCGTGGAGGTTAGTTATTTGGAGCATTATTTCACAATCACAAGATAAGTCACTATTAGAGCGCCGATTCCCCAGCCAAGCAACGTGTACCAGCCGCCTTCCTCGAGCCACTTCTTGCCACGCTCTGCAATTGTAAGCGGGGAAGGTGAAGCAGCCGGAAGGGGCGTCGGCATTGCAGCCCAGTCTGCATCTAACTTTGCGGCAATCTCGTCCCAATTTTCGGCAGTGTTCTTGCAGTCAGAGATCATCTCCGAAGGCGGGATCAGTTCCTGATCGATCCAACCATACGCATCGGAAAGTTCACAAATTGCGCGCTGAACATAAGCGACCAATTTGATCGACACGTTACCACGGGCACCAAATTCCAGCAGCGTGTCGCCAACGTTTCGAGGGAATGTGATCTCATCATCATCTTCCCAATTGGCGAGTTCCGAAACGACATAGTCGAAGCCAGCCTGTTCGCCATCGATTGAAACCGTTCGCCACAAGCCGCCATCGCGAACCGCAAACTCGAAACCGTCCGAGAAGACGGCCTCGTGGCCATAGCTTCGAATGGCGTCGGCAACTGCAGCTGTTGCAGGAATACGGGCATCTTGGGCAATCAGGGCGCTGTCGATGCTCACCCGACACTCCCCTCGAGCGAAATCCCCAACAACTTCTGCCCACCTTGATTGCCCACCTTGATCTTCATGATCGGCACAACGTGACAGTTATTTTTAATGTCCGCAATCTTGTCGTGTCCTGACGGGCCGCTTTGGACGAAGATTGCCGATAAGCTGCCTTAGGTTCACCGCCTGAACCAACAGCAGGTATTACCGGCTGGAACCTGTTTTCCATCGACCGCAATGTTGGGGACAGCGGACCGTCCGCTTTCAGGAGGTTGAAGCCAATAGCAGACATTCATACAGATTTGGCGACGACAGCTAAGCGCCCAGTTTCGGTCATTCGAGGCCCCGTCCGAACCCGATAAAAGCAGACGTTTGTTCGCCGCTGGCTCATTGCTGCCTTCGAGCCATTCCTGATATAGGTAAGCATAGGCCGAGAGCTTCCAACGTTACATTCAAGCTTGAGCCAACAGTACGAAAAAAGGCGGAGCCGAAGCCCCGCCCTTTTTCGCGACTAATCGCAGAGGGTCAGAATTTGAAGCTTGCCCGCGCACCCCACAGCCTGGGTGGAGCATAGCTTGCTTGCATCGCACCGCCGCCGCCCCATACAAAGCGGGTTGAAGTCACCTTGTCCGTCAAGTTCGTCACAAAGCCCTGGATCGAGACATTGTCATTGTAGTCCCAAGTCAAACGGAGGTCGATTTTGTTAAACGCTCCCTGCTTTTCGAGGATCGAGTTAAACGGCTGTCCGAAAAAGCTGCTGGAAAAGTTGATCGATGCATAAGGCGTCAATGTACCGGCGCTGCCCAGATCAATTTCGTAGGATGCGTAAACTGCGCCGGTGAACTCGGGTGAATAGGGAATGCGGTTTCCGCTGATATCACATCCATAGGCTGCAGCGGGTTGCCCCGCTCCGCCCGTGCCAGCGACCAGGCCGCAATTATAGCCAGGTGCAAACAGTCGGCGCTGACCGGCTGGTGCAATGGTCACACCGTTGACAACCGTTGGGGTCAATGCTGTCGCATCAGCCACAAGGATAGTGGTCCCAAATGGCGCAGGTACGTCTCGATATTCAGTATATTTTGCGTTCAGATAGGCAAAGGTCGCACCGATTTGCAGCGCATCGACTGGCTGCCAGATCAGTTCGGCTTCTGCACCATAGGATCGCGCCTTGCCGCTGTTTTCGATGATCGATAATGTTGTGGAGCCGACTGGGACCTGACGCTGTTCCTGAAGTCCTTTATATTTGTTGTAAAACGCCGCGAGGTTAATCTGGATCGTGTTATCGGCAAATCGGTTTTTCGAACCTATTTCATAGGCAATCACAGTTTCGGGGTTAAAAGTTGGCTGCAATGCCGCCGGTCCCTGGCCCGAGTTGAATCCACCCGAACGGAAGCCGGTCGATACTGACGCGTACATCAGATTGTCATCGCTCAGCTGATAGTCCAGACCTGCCCGCCATGTGGTCTTGTTGAACTTTTTGGTATCATAGGTCGCACCCGTCAGGATTGTTGTGTTGGATGCAAGGCATTGAAAGCCGGAACGAGGCGGTGGGAATGAGGTGTAGGTGCAGTTAGTCGCGGCACTCTGAACGCCAAAGGCACTATCTGGAATCGGCCCGGTGCGCAATGTGATCGCTGTCCCCTGCGGCAACGGCGGCGTTCCAGCGGTAGGCAGGATTGCATTTGCGTTGGCGAAGGCAAAGTCTTTCTTGTCACTAGTGTGCCGGATGCCAGCTGTGAATTTCAGCTGCTCGGTTATAGCATAGCTTGCCTGGGCGTAAGCGGCGTAGGATTCGGTCTCCGCTCTCTGCTGATCATAGAATCCGCCACCATTTGCTGCCAGATTGAGGTTTGGCGTGACGTTACGGATGATGCGCGGATATTGTTGATTGATAAAGATTCCGGTCAGCTTGTCCTTAAAATAATAGGCCCCCAAAACATAGGTCAGTGCACTACCGGTGTCGCTGGAAAGCAGCTGGAGTTCCTGGCTGAAAGTCTTTGCGCGCGTATCCTGAAAATCGACGCCGATCTGATTTGCAGAAAAGTCGGTATCAGAGGTCCGGATCGCACCGAAATCGGTATAGCCAGTAATGGACTTCAGGGTAACCGGGCCGAAATCATAAGCCAGATTAGCGGTCCAAGCCTTGTTTTCCAAATCCAATATGGTCTTTTGGTCGGTGTCGATGGTGTAAGGATCGCCGGAAGCAAAAATTGGCACACCAAGGTCACTGGTTGCCACTGCTGACCCTGGAAGAGCATCGTTCACACCATCGCGGTTGCCGCCACGAGTGTTTAGGCCAAAAACAGGGGTCGCATTGTACAGTTGCTGACGGCTGGCGACATCAAAATAGCTACCAGCCAGTTTGTAGCCAAAGGCCGACCCACCTGCACCGACGCGGCGTGAGTAATCAAATTTGATCAGCGCGCTAAAGGCGTCATTCGGCTGCAGCAGCAGCGAACCGCGGATATAGCGGTTATCATCGTCGAACAGGTTATTGCCCAGCGGATTGACGTTTTTCACATAGCCGTCTGATTTTTCGTACGAACCAGCGATGCGCAGCGCCACAGTATCGCTGAGCGCCGCGTTGACAAAAGCATCGGTGCGAAAGCGGCCATTCTCGCCGACGGTCAGGTCAATGCCACCAAAATAGCCCTCAAGCGAAGGTTTAGCAGACGAAATGACGATGTTGCCGCCAAAGGTGTTGCGGCCATATAGGGTGCCCTGAGGACCACGCTGAACTTCGACCCGTTCAATATCAACAAATCCGGTCGTCGCCTGCGAAGCGCGCGACTGATATACACCGTCAATAAAGAAGCCGATTGTCGTGTCACCATTCACACCGACATTTTCGGTCCGGACACCGCGAATCGCTGGACGCGCGTCGGACCCCGAACGGCCGAATGTGAAACCGGGAACCTGACCTTCGAGCCGCGAGATGTCGGTTGTGCCGCGCGCCGCCATTTGCTCGGCGGTAAAGGCTGATACAGAAATCGGAACATCCTGGAGATTTTCTTCGCGGCGCTGCGCCGTTACGATGATTTCTTCGATGCCGGCATTTTCCTCCTCAGCCGTATGTTGCGCCATTGCGGGCGCTGGCAAAAGTAGCGCAATCATCGGCGCTGCGGTCAACATCAGGCTGAGCTTGGTCTTGGTCACGGCAATTTCTCCCCATTTTTCATGCTTGTCATAAAAAACTTGTATTGTTGAACGCCAAGTTGACTGCGAATGCAAGCTGAAAGTGACTGCGAATGCAAAAGTGGACAATGCGATGTAATTAAGCCACAACCGCCTGCAAAGGGATTGAGGAACGACCTAATGACCAGCGCGCCGCACGAACGATCAAAGGGCCGAGCTACATCCTATGATGTCGCGCGACATGCGGGCGTTTCGCAGTCAGCCGTATCTCGTTGTTTCAAAAAAGGCGCGTCGGTCGCGCCGCGGACACGAGAAAAGATATTGGCGTCCGCAAGGGCGCTGAATTACTATCCCAACGCGATAGCGCAGGGGTTGATCACAAAGCGGTCCAACATGGTCGCAATCATTATCTCCAATCTGACGAACCTCTATTATCCCGAAGTGCTCGCGGAACTCACGCAACGGCTTTCGGTAAAAGGCATCCGCGTATTGCTATTTAGTCTGGCTGCGGAGTCCGAGGTGGATGATGTACTCGACCAAGTCTGGCGTTACCGTGTGGATGGCGCAATAGTGGCCGCGCGACTTGATCCAGGCCAGTTGGCCGCGTTTGCAGATCGTGGTGTGCCAGTGGTTCTGTACAACCGGATTGGGGAAGGGCTTCCCGCGGCCAGCGTCTGCTGCGATTCGACCAGCGGAGAACATGCACTTGTTGAGGGACTGGTAGAAGCGGGACATAAGCTGTTCGGGATTATAGCCGGTCCCGCTGACAGCTATGTTGGCGAAGAACGCGTTCAAGCAGCGCAAAAGCGACTGCATCAACTTGGCCGTGAAGCAGTCATTGTCCGAGGCAATTACGATTATGAAAGCGGCGATACCTGCTTGCGGGAACTGATGAAGATCACGGGTCGCAAGCTTGATGCTCTAATCTGCGCCAATGATCTGATGGCGATTGGAGCGATAGACTGCGCGCGGATCAATTTCGAAATTGATGTCCCTCGGGAACTTTCAATCGTTGGTTTTGACGGTGTCGGCCCGGCCAAATGGCTTGCCTATCAAGTCACGACCGTACGCCAACCCGTGCGGCGGATGACCGAAGCAGCGGTTACAATGCTGATCGAGCGGATCGAACAACCCGGAATTCTACCGGAACAAAGGCTTTTTGCGGGCGAATTGCTGGCCGGGCAGTCTGCACGGTTGGGTTAGTGTCACCAAAGATTATCCTGCTTCCCGGTAATATGTGCGACGCGCGGCTATGGCGTGGTGGTGACGAAGTCATAATTCGAACCCTGACTGATCATGGCATGAGCCCTGTATTCGATGCCGATTTGACGCAGGATGACAATATAGCCGAAATGGCCAAACGCGCACTGTCTGCAACCCAAGGCCTGCTTCTTCCGATTGGATTTTCGATGGGTGCGATTGTTGCCGTCGAAATGGCGGTGCGGGCACCCGAAAGGGTCGCCGGGCTCGTGCTGGCGGGCTACAATGCGACAGCTGATTTACCGGAACGTGCCGCACACCGCCCCGTTCAACAGGCCGAGGTGCACGCTGGTGGACTGGAACGGGTGTTGGTCGAAGAATTGAAACCCAATTACCTTGCCACACAAAATCGTACCAACGAGGCGCTGCTGGAATTGCTACGCGACATGGGGATGGGCCTTGGCGCGGATGTATTCATCCGTCAAAGCGAGGCGCTGCGCTTGCGCGAAGATCGGCGCGCTTTGCTTGCCGCATTTGATGTTCCAGTGCTTTACCTGTGCGGTGCAGAAGATGCTTTATGCCCACCCGCTTGGCATCGCAGCTGGGCGGATCAGACCAGCAATGCCCGTTTTGAAGAAATTTCCGGTGCAGGCCATATGTTGCCGCTCGAAGCGCCCACCAAGTTCTCTGAAATACTCGATCATTGGCTCAAACAAAATAGAGAGGAATTTGCCTGATGGCTGATCGTATTTTGACGACACATGTCGGGTCACTGCCGCGTTCTTCCGCCGTGACAGACCTCGTCTTTGCACAGGAACGCGGTGAGATAGTTGACGCAGCAACTTTCAACAGCGTCATCGGCGCAGCGGTGGACGATGTGGTCAATCGTCAGGTGGAAAGCGGCGTAGATCTTGTCTCTGACGGCGAGATGTCGAAAATCAGCTACGCCACCTATATCAAGGACCGGATTACGGGTTTTGATGGCGACAGCCCGCGCACGCCGCCCAAGGATCTGGAAATGTTCCCAAGCTTTCTGGAGCGGCAGTCGAAAGGTGGCGGTACGCCCACCTATCGCCGTCCCAAATGTGTGGGACCGATTGCCCTAAAAACACTAGCGCCGCTCGAAGATGATTTGGCGCATATGAAGGCGGCTATGGCCGCACATCGACCTGTTGGTGGATTCATGAACTCCGCCTCTCCCGGGGTCATCGCGCTTTTCCAGCCCAATGAACACTACCCAACGCAAGACGCGTATCTGGAAGCATTGGCCGAGGCGATGCGGGCTGAATATGAAGCCATTGTCGCGGCCGGGCTATACCTTCAACTTGACAGCCCTGATTTGGGCCTTGGCCGACACATGATGTATAAGGACCGCAGCGACGCTGAATATCTCAAACTGATTGGTGGGCATGTCGAGGCGCTGAATCACGCGCTGCGCAATGTGCCAGCGGAGCGGGTGCGAATGCATGTATGCTGGGGCAATTATGAAGGGCCGCATTGTTGTGATGTGGAGATGGGCGTCATTCTGCCCACGTTGATGGCCGCCAAGCCTGCAGCGCTTTTGTTTGAAACATCGAACCCACGCCACGCCGCGGACTGGAATTATTTTGTCGAAATGGCGGACATCATCCCGGACGACAAAATCCTGATCCCCGGCGTGATCGACAGCACCACCAATTTTGTAGAGCATCCCCGCGTGGTCGCAGAACGCATCGAGCGTTATGCCAATATTATCGGCCGCGAGCGCGTCATTGCAGGCACGGATTGTGGCTTTTCGACCTTTGCAGGGTTCGGCGTGGTCGATCCGGAGATTGTTTGGGCCAAGCTGAAGACATTGGCCGAGGGCGCTGAACTGGCGAGCCGGAGATTATGGAAACAGGCAGCATGAGCTTTCGCGAACGCTTGGTAGGCGGCGAACTGCTCAGTGGAACCTGGGTGAAAACCCCGCATCCCCACGTGGTGGAGGTGCTGGCACTCTCGCCGCTCGACGTGCTGGTGCTTGATGCCGAACATGCTCCGTTTGATCGGGGCAGCCTTGATCAATGCATTTTGGCCGCGCGCGCAGGCGGAAAACCTGTTCTTGTGCGCCCGCCATCGTCAGCGCATGAGCAAATCTTGAACGCGCTTGATCTTGGTGCAGACGGCGTCATCCTGCCGCATATCCGGACCGCACAGGAAGCCGCTGACGCCGTCAAAGCGTGCCACTACACGAGCGGCGGGCGCGGCTACGCCGGAAGCTCTAGGGCGGCCGGCTACACCACAAAAGGCATGGCCAAGCACCGCGCAGATGCAAAACAGGTGGTCGTCATCGCGCAGATCGAGGATGTCGAAGGCGTTGACAATATCAATGCCATCGCGGCGGTAGAGGGCATCGACGCCCTGTTCATCGGCCGCGCCGACCTGACCATCGCCTATGCCGCTGATACCCCTGACGATACCGTGGTGGTGGAAGCAGTAGACCGCATCGTCGCAGCGGGGAAAGTGGCGGGGCGGACAACCGGGATGTTCCTGGGCCGCGTCGCAGACGTCTCCCAGTGGCGGGACAAGGGAGCGAGCTTGTTTATTTTAGGGTCGGACCACGACTTCTTGTTGCAAGGTGCAGCGCGGTTGGCGGAAGCGGTTAAGGCTTAACTTCCATAATCAATCAGCCCGCGTTCAATCTGCGCCGCCATCGCCGCGTGATCGATCACGGTTTCATCCGCGTCGCCAGTAAATACGCTGCTACCAATCAAGCGCACCCGTTGACCGCTCGCGTAGTGGCCGTGCACGCGCCATAGGATTGCGATTTGTTTATCACCAACAATCGCATGTTCAAAATAGAAGGTCGCGTCCGGTAATGTGCGGATAAGCGCGGGAAGCCATGCGCGGTCATAGAGATTGAAGGCGCGGCCGTTCCATGCTCGGTGGAGCCAGTTGGCAATTTCGCGGGCGTCTTCCGGGAAGCCGGGTGGCAGGATTGCGGTGTCGCCTGCTGCATATTGGCCCTGGGCGAGTCGAAGTTCACCCAAAGGCGGGTGGACGGGAGGTGCGACTTTGGGCGCGCCGCGATCTTCGACCACTATCTCGCGTAAGATGCGGCCCTCGTCGCGCCAGACCCAGCGGTGGCCGTTCCAGCCCTTCGCATTATAGGCGATCATGTCGTCCAGATCGGCGGTAATCGTAATTTCCGCTGCGTCTTCGTTAACCCATGCTGCAGTGATGGCATCGCGGCCCTTGATCAGAAACAAGCTATCCTCGCGGGTGGCCCTGTGAACGTGGCTTTCAGCCAATTGCGCATACGCCCGGTCCCGCTGTAGCGCAATTTCAAGGCCGGCCAGCATGCTCAAAGCCCACCGTCCATTTGGCGCATCAGGGCTACTTCATCGAACACCGTCACCTCATCGACTATGACGCCATGCTCAATGCGCCAATGGGTGACGGCTAGGATGTAAATCGGCTCGCCCGTCGCTGTGCCATAAAGTGCGCCGCCGTCATGTGTGGCCGCGAGTTCCCAGCGGACCGCGATCATGTCATCAACTGCTGCAACATGCTGGATGTGGAAACGCGCATCACCAAAACTGCCGATCAGGGCGGTGAACCAGCCGGCAATCTCGCCCCAGCCAAATAGACGGCGACCGCCGGGGCCGCTCCAGTGCGCGGCGGGAGAATAGGCCTCGCGAACCCGACCGTATCGCCGATGGCTGATAAGCTGATCAAACAGCGCATGGGCAAAGGCGTGCGGGTCATGCTGCGGATTGGGCAGCGCTTGATTTGTAAAGGCGGTAAGCGGCGCATCGTTCACCCGCGCCATTGCAGCCTTGCGCCAATCAGCTGGCGGCCCTTTTGCTTTATCCGCTGCGGCATGGATATGAGCGACGGCGCGGGGGTGATATCCCAGCTGTAACGCCATCGCGCTATAGTCGCGGACCAGCCATTCTTCGATGATCAGATTTTCTTTGCAAAGGCAATCGGCAATGGTGGTGAAGGTGATCCGCTTGCCTGTTGCTGGGCCAAGTTCGGACGTACCGAGATTGGTAGCGGAAGATGTGATCCGGTGCGACGAAAGATAGGCGCCATCGCCTTCATCTGACCAAATAACGGCCTCGCCGGTCAAGGTCCGGTCCGGGAAAGCCGACAAAGTGCGCGACGTGCCGGCAATCACCCCATCCATGCCCAATGCCGGGCCAGTCATCATATGCACAACAATGTCGCTGCCATAATGCGTGGCGATCAGGCCGACATCCTTCTGCTCCCAAATCCGGTGGGTGCAGCGCAGGATATAGTCGACAATATCGGCATATTCCGGATCGAAGCCCGGGATATGCTGACGCGGGCTTCCTTGAGGTTTCAGAATCTGGGCGATGTCGCGCCCGCCAACATTGGGGATGGCTGTCATGGATAGACCAGAAAAGCCACCACGCCGTCCTGTGTGGTGGCGCTGCGCGTAAGGCCTGCTGGCAAGCTAATCGTATCGCCTTGTTTCAAGTGAAGCAGGCCATCGGTGCATTCCAAGTCGATTGACCCGCGATCAATGAACAACACTTCCTTGGCGCCACCACCGTCCCAATCCATGCCTTCGCCTGGTGCAATCGCGATCCGGTCAACATTAAAGCCATGCTCCCAATCCAGTGGCGCATCAGGGCCAATGACGGGTAAGACGTCGCTACCTACAATCGCCTGATTGCGCCAGACAATGGTTTCGGCAGCATTCGCATTAACCGAGATCAGGCTGCTCGCTTCTTGGGCAGATGTCGGCTGCATTGGAGCTACGTCTTCTGGAACCATTTCGCCAGCGGCAGTGTCGACCAGCGATCCATTTTCCAGCAGAACAAGCCCATAATCTTTCGCCATTTCAAAGACCTTTGGTGCCCAGGTCACCCGGCCGGGATCATCCTGCCCCAGGACCGCCCATAAGAAGCCCGGTTTACCATCATCGTCGGGCTGCGTTGCTGTAAAACCGCGAAACATGCGTGTCGGAATCGAAATAACATCGCCCGGGTTAAGTTCAACCTGCGCATCATCGCCATGCTCACCGAGATCGAAGCGCCAATGGCCGCTGTGAACGACAAAAACCTCTGCAGTGTCATGACTATGCTGCGAATTAACGCATCCAGGTGGTTGCCGCGCACCCCCGATATTATAGCCATGCGGCTCTGCAATATGAACATGCTGGGCCGGATTTTCAGACACGCCGGGACCTATGATCGTGAAATTTTCCTTCGCCTCCGACCCCGGCGTCCGGCAGTCGATGAAGGCGTTGTAACACGGAATGAGGTCACCATAGCGCACTGCGCGGGCTTCCAGCGATTCGACGGTCCAATCCGTTAAACGCGTGTGCAACTCGGCCATTTAACATCCCACATTTGCGTCGATTTTCGACGATCTGATCTCTTGCTTGAATTAGTGGTTTACGTTTATTGCATTCGAAGTCAATATAAGGATGCAAGGGGATCCGGATGACGCTCGATAAAATCACTTACTGGAATGTGGTGAACGACCACCGTGATCTTGCGGCGTCCTACCATCTGCTGAGCGAGCGGCTTTATGCCAAAGACTGTAACTTCAATGCAGGGGCACCGGTCGACCATATTGCGGGGCGTGATGCGATCATTGAACGCTTCTGGCAGCCTTTGGTGCATGCATTTCCTGATTTGGAACGCCGGACTGACATAATGCTGGGTGGCCAGTTCAAAGACGGTCAGTGGATCACAACAACGGGCAACTTCGTGGGCCATTTTCAGAATGACCTTTATGGCCTCAAGGCGAGCGGGCGCCCCCATTTCATCCGCTATGGTTGGTTCGACCGGATAGAGGGCGATCAGGTTGTCGAGAGCTATGTGCTGCTCGATCTGACACGGTTGATGATTGAAACAAACCAATGGCCGCTCCGCCCACAGCTTGGGGAAAGCTGGTCTCCGGCACCGGCAACGCAGGATGGTATCATCCTCGGGAAGGCCGATGAAAGCGAGTCCGACAAGAGTCTCAAACTAGTCGAGTCGATGATCGCAGGGCTGATGTCTTACGACGGCAAATCGCTCGCCAGCATGGGGATGCGACGGTTTTGGACACCCCAATTCCATTGGTATGGCCCCGGCGGCATAGGTAGTGCACGCGGGCATGCCGACTATGAACGCGCGCACCAAGGGCCATTCCTAAAAGCCTTTCCAGACCGGGTTGGCGGCAATCACAAATGCAGGATCGGCGAAGGCGCATATGTCGCATCAACCGGCTGGCCAAGCATCAACGCAACCCATTCGGGCGATGACTGGATCGGAATTCCTGCGACCGGCAAGCGGATAACTCAACGGATCATGGATTATTGGAGGCGCGACGGGGAGTTGCTCACAGAGAATTGGGTATTCATCGATATGGTTGATTTGATTGCCCAATTTGGAGTTGACCTCTTGCCGAATTGGAAAAGGCAAATACCATGATCCGCGCTCAAGATTTCTCACAGACGCGGCGGTTTTGCGCATTAGCATTCCTACTCGTTGCCTATTTCTTTTACGCCTGGTCTTGGAATACCGTCGATATCCTGCGGCCCTATATCAAAGAGAGTCTGAACCTCACTGATTTGCAAGCTGGCTCATCCTATACGCTTCAGTCGATTGGAGCGATTGTTGGCGCGGTGGTCATGGGCCAGATTGCAGACAAGATCGGACGGCGGAATGCGCTCGTCATCTCGATGATCGGCTACGGTTGCGGGCTACTCTCCGCCCTGCTGGTCTCCTCTTACACTGGCCTGATCTTCCAGCGAATCGGCCTTGGCTTCTTCATGGGGTCGATGTTCCCGATTGCGGTCGGCATCTATTCCGGCCTGTTCGCCCGCGACGTGCGCGGCGTCATCGCTGGCTTTGTGCTGGGCACCTATAATGTCGCAGTAGCCGCGCTTGGCTTCCTGTCGGCAGCGGCTTTTCGCGCAGGCTATGACTGGACTGTCCTCCTGTGGGCAGGCGCCGTACCCGTCACTCTCGCACTGTTCGCTTTCTTTGTGATCCCGGATGACCGCAACTTCATTCCGATGGATGGCAAGACCGAGGAAGAGACGACGACCAAAGCGAAGCTCCCCATTGCCGAACTGTTCAAGCCCGGCGTTGCCCGCCAGACAATTCTGCTCGCGACCATGACCGGTCTCAACTTTTTCGCCTATCAGGCCTTTACCGGCTGGGCCTCAACCTATCTCAAAGAAGATCGAGCGATCCCCGACACAGTGGTGGGCGATGTTCTCGGCTGGCAGTTTATTGGGGCGGCTATCGGTGGGCTTATCTGGGGCTTTATCAGCGACCGCTTCGGAAGGCGGATCGCGGCTTGGGGCTTTGTTGCCGCGGCCGCACTGATCCCGGTCTATTTGTTTGTTCCTATGCCCATTGGCCTTCTTGAGATCACTGGGTTTACTTATGGCATCATGCTTTCATGCAGCGCGATATGGGGGCCTTGGCTTTCAGAGCTGTATCCGCCGCATCTGCGGTCAACCGCAGCCTCGATCTTCAATTGGGGCCGCGTTATCAGCATGACTGCACCGCTCATCACCGCACCGCTTGCGGAGAGTTTCGGGCGCGCTCCGGTGATGAGCCTCGCCTCGGTCGCTTTCCTACTCGCCGCCGTGATCTGGTTCCGCATGCCGGAAACTGTCGGTCGCAAAATCAACATTTGAATGAACGGAGATTATAATGGCTGAATGGCTAAAACGTGGAGCAACAACTGAAGCAAAGGCCAACTCCGACCGCAAGGTTCGCGACATAGTGGAAGGCATCCTCGCAGACATAGAAGCACGCGGTGATGATGCCGTGCGCGAGCTTTCGATAAAGTTCGATGGCTGGGATCGCGAATCCTATCGACTCACTCAGTCTGAAATTCAGGATTGTATCGATCAGCTATCGGGTCAGGATTTGAAGGATATCGAATTCGCGCAAACCCAGGTGCGGAACTTCGCTCAGATCCAGCGGGACTCGATGAAGAACGTCGAGGTTGAAACGCTGCCCGGCGTTCTCCTCGGCCACACTCATGTGCCAGTGAATGCGGCGGGCTGCTATGTTCCAGGAGGGAAATATCCATTGCTCGCCTCTGCCCATATGTCGGTGATTACCGCTAAGGTTGCAGGCGTCAAACGCGTCGCTACATGCGCGCCGCCGTTTCATGGCAAGTTTGCGCCTGCCATTGTGGCCGCGCAAGCGATGGCGGGCGCCGACGAGATTTACGCGCTCGGCGGGGTTCAGGCGATCGGCGCGATGGCTATCGGCACGGCGTCTATGGCCCCGGTTGATATCCTCGTCGGTCCCGGCAACGCCTTTGTCGCGGAGGCCAAGCGACAGTTGTTTGGGCGCGTCGGAATTGATCTGTTTGCTGGACCAACCGAGACGCTCGTGATCTGCGACGAGATCGGTTGTGACGGGGAACTGGCCGCAACAGACCTTTTGGGTCAAGCCGAACATGGTCCGGACTCTCCCGCGGTCCTGCTCACCACGTCACGCAAACTTGCTGAGGAGACAATGAAAGAGGTGGAACGCCTGCTGACCATCCTTCCTACCGCTGATATAGCCCGGCGCGCATGGGATAGCTTTGGCGAAGTTATCGTCGCACAAGATGACGCGGAAATGGTTCGCATCGCAGATGAGATCGCGTCAGAGCATGTGCAGGTGATGACCGCAGACCCCGATTATTTCCTCAAGCACATGACCAACTACGGCGCGCTGTTTCTCGGCAACCGCACCAATGTCAGCTATGGTGACAAGGTTATTGGCACCAACCATACGCTCCCCACCAAAAAGGCGGCGCGCTATACAGGAGGACTGTGGGTCGGCAAGTTCCTCAAGACCTGCACCTATCAGCGTGTCTTGACCGATGAAGCTTCGACGATGATCGGTGAATATTGCTCGCGGTTGTGCGCACTTGAGGGCTTTGCGGGCCATGGTGAGCAAGCCAACATCCGCGTGCGGCGCTATGGTGGCAAGAATGTGCCTTATGCCGGCAAGGCGGAGGCCGCTTGAAACTTCCAGTTACCCCGAGCTTTCGGCTTGATGGCCGCAGCGCTATCGTCACTGGCGCTGGCCGAGGCATCGGCCTAGCCGCAGCCGCAGCGCTGGGAGAAGCCGGTGCCGAAGTAACGCTCGTCGCTCGCACAGTGTCAGAATTAGAAGAAGCCGCAGCGATGATTGGCACAACTGCAACCGCTGCTGTTTTGGACGTGTCAGACATCATGGCCGTGAAAGCATTTTTCGCTGACCGTCCAGCCTTCAACATCCTTGTCAACAATGCTGGCACCAACCGGCCCAAGCCAATGTGGGATGTGAACGAAGAGGATTATCACGCGGTATATGATCTCAACGTCAAGTCGGCATTCTTTGTAGCGCAAGCCTGCGTGCAAAAGATGATCGCCGAAGGTGTTCAAGGCTCACTGATCCATATGGGCAGCCAGATGGGCCATGTCGGTGGACCAAACCGAAGCCTGTATTGCGGATCAAAATGGGCGCTGGAAGGTATGAACAAGGCTTTCGCTCTCGATCTTGCAAGCCACAGCATCCGCAGCAATACCATAGCGCCGACCTTCATAGAAACGCCGCTCACTAAGCCGTATTTTGATGACCCGGCATTTAAGGCGCATGTCCTGTCAAAAATCAAACTCGGTCGCGTCGGTCAGGTCGAAGATTTGATGGGAGCAATCCTGTTTCTTGCTTCGGACGCATCGGCATTGATGACTGGTACCAGCATGGTCATCGACGGCGGTTGGACGGCGGACTGAGACATTCCGAATGAAATTGATCGCAGTGTTTCGCCGGGTTTGTCAGTAAGTGAAGCACCAGTATGTTTTCGGAAAAATCCCGAAATCCACGTTCGAGAAGGTTACTCATACTTGATCTCAATCCTTGATTTATTTCGCATTGGCATAGGACCCTCGAGTTCGCATACCGTCGGGCCGATGCGGATCGCCCGGCGGTTCGTCGAGAAGTTGTCGCAAACCGTGCAACTCACGGATGTTTACCGGATCGAAGTGACGCTGCAGGGCTCGCTAGCACTTACCGGTGTTGGGCATGGCTCCATCGACGCTGTGATACTCGGGCTCATGGGATACCGACCTTCGCGGATCGACCCTGATGCTATCGCATCGATACTGGATAATGTCACAAAGACGCGACGCCTTTTGTTGAAATCCTATACTTCGGTCTATTTTGACAAAAGGCGCGATATTTTACTCGACACGAAAGTCATTCCAAAGCTGCATCCGAACGGCATGGCGCTTCGTGCTTATTCGGCCACAGGCGCCCAGCTGATTGAAGAATGTTACTATTCTACCGGCGGAGGATTCTTTGCAACCGAAAGGCAGCTTAGTTTGCCAGCGCCGGACGACACCATAGGCGCAGCGGGAAAGGGCAAATATGCCTACAGTTCGGGGGCTGAGTTGCTCGAAATTTGCGCCGATACTGGTCTTACCATCGAACAGATTGTGCTTGAAAACGAAGATAGTTTTCGGCGTCGGGCAACTACGCTGGCTGGGCTCGATGCGATAGTTGTGGCAATGCTCAGTTGCATTGATCGCGGCTTGAACACCGGAGGAACGCTGCCCGGCGGCTTGAACGTTCGTCGACGCGCGCCTGAAGTCTTTGCAAGATTAAATTGCGGCATAGGAGCTAATGAGCCTGAACGTTTATTGGATTGGCTGAATGTGTACGCGCTTGCGGTTAATGAGGAAAATGCTTCGGGCGGTCGCGTCGTTACGGCGCCCACCAATGGGGCTGCGGGCATTTTGCCGTCGGTCATGAAATATTACTGCTGCAACGATGGTCAAGTTCCGGAGATCTCGCAGCGTTTTTTAGCCACTGCAGGTGGTATTGCGCTTCTTTACAAAATGCGTGCTTCAATATCTGGCGCAGAAATGGGCTGTCAGGGAGAAGTGGGCGTTGCTTGTTCCATTGCAGCAGCTGGTCTCGCCGCCATATGGGGCGGAACCCCTTCCCAAGTCGCAAGCGCAGCGGAAATTGGCATGGAACACAATCTTGGCCTTACATGTGACCCAGTAGGCGGGCTGGTGCAGATCCCATGTATCGAGCGAAATGCGCTAGGCGCAGTTAAGGCGGTCAACGCTGCGCGGCTAGCGCTTCATAGCGAAGAGCGCCCCAAAGTGTCGCTCGATCAAGTGATTGAGACAATGCGACAAACTGGTATCGACATGTCTTCGCGATATAAAGAAACCAGCCAGGGGGGATTAGCGGTAAACGTCATCGCTTGTTGACCGTCACAGGTTTGGTGGGGGCATCATAGAGAGCGCCGCATTTTTTGTTGTGATGGCGCAATTAGATAAGTGACTTATACAAAGCGCATTCAATAAATTAATGAGCGTCGCAATCATTGGTTTTCGTGGTCCGTTGCGCGGTCCGACAATATACTGTTGGGCGACGGCCCGCTCCCAGCCCAATTGTTGCCATCAATCGTTCTAACATGAGCGTATGAACGGACCGCAGCTATTAGGGAGCCAGTTGGTTCAAACGAACGACCGCAATGTTTGCGAATGCAGTCATCGTTTTGCAACGCCGAAAGCCAGAAGGTCGCACAACTGATCGGCAATCGCTGACGGCGACAGGGGATAACTTTCTGGCAGCCATTTAGGTAGCCAAAGAAAGGCTCCGGCGCTTGCTTCCGCAATCATAGCGGCGTCGCAGCGGCGGCAGCTCCCATCATTTACCCCCGCCTGAAGCATGGCGTTCGAGCGTTTCCACAACCCGCTTGCCGCAGCAATAAATCGGTTGCGTTGCGCTTCAGGCAGTGCCCAGAGGCCGGGCTGGAGCATTAGCGGTGGAGCCGCACTTGCCTGCGCCTGGCAGTTGAGGTGCATCACCGCCATCGACCGTTCGAAACCATTGGTGCCTTGTGCGATCGCAGCGTCCATGAAGATGTCGTAGAGTTCAAACGCGCGTTCATAGCATCGCAGGATCAGGTCAGTCTTGTCGTCAAAATAATGATAGACCGCCCCCTTGGTCGCGCCGACGCCTGCGCCTATTTCGTCGAGCGAGGCACCGTCAAGTCCGCGCCGGTTGAACAGGCGCGAGGCCGTGCCAATCAGCTGCAGCATCTTTTGCTGGCTCGCCTGTATTCTGTCGAACGGGTTGACCGGCTGTGCGATCAGTTGTGCGACGTCCAGCGGATTGGCGAAGCGTTCTCTGCGGTCGGCAGCAATACCGTGGAAGAACAAATCTGCGATTGCGGCGCTAGCCTTGCGCCGAAAGCCGCGGCCGTCGCGTTGGCCGAGCCACATAGCGGAAAGCTGTGACCAATTGAGCATGCCTAACAGTGCCTGCGCGGCGACTTCACTTTGCACGGCACGGATCTGATCGCTTTCAATGCCATCGTTGATAAGCGCCTGTAGCGTTTCAACATTGCGGCGGTTTAATTCGCCAATCGCGCTGCGCTGCGGCTCGGGGAGGAAATCTTGATCGCTTAGCACCGCCAAGGGATGGCGGCTTTGGGTTAGTGTGCGCGCGATATAGAGCTCTATCCGCTCGCGTACATCGCTGCCCTGTTCAATGGCTATAGCGAGGTCCTCGGTATTGGTCTCGCAAGTGCGTAAATAGCAACGAAAAGCGAGGTCGGCGCGGTCACTCACGTAGTAATAAAGCGTGTTGCGGGAGAGGCCAGCTGCCTCGGCGATCGCGTTAAGGCTCACCGCTCCGGCACCGCGCATATTGATTTGCCGTGTCGCCTCATCGAGCAAAGCTTCGCGCTTGACCGCGCGTTTAGGGCGGGAAGCTGTCGCCCTTGAGGTCGGATTGATTGCCATCGCTTCTGTTTTACCTGACTGGTTCAAAAATGACCATAGTTTAGACGTCTGAATTGGCAAACATACCATATCGTCGAAAAAACTTGCTAAGTCAGTCTCGTTATGTTGTTAAGCAGTCATACTAAAACGTCGAAAAACGGCATAAAGGGAGGACTAGCTAATGGCTAAACTGCAAAATCGCGTTTCTTTACTGTCGTTTACGGCCTTGGCAGCGCTCGCCTTGCCTCTCGCTACACCGGCGTACGCGCTAGACGATTCGGCGTCAGCCGACACTGCGACCAGCGATGAGGCGGCCAACGACGAAATCGTCGTCACCGCGCAAAAGCGCGAGCAGCGACTCAGCGATGTTCCCATAACAATCAGCGTTGCCGACGCCGATGCAATAAAGGAGCGCAGGATCGAGGCAGTGACTGACCTCGTCGTCTTCACACCCAACGTTTCGGTGAAGGAAAATATACCCGGGTTGGTGCCAGTGATCACCATTCGAGGTGTTGGCCTCAATGATTTCAGCGCGACCAACAATCCAAGCGCGGGCGTGTATGTCGACGAAGTCTCCCTGAGCTCGCTCGCGTTAATGAATTTCGACTTTTTCGATCTGGAGCGGATGGAGGTACTGAAAGGACCGCAGGGTACGCTTTACGGTCGCAACTCCACGGCCGGCGCTCTCAACATCGTTACTGCCAAGCCGAGCTTCAATGGCTTTTCGGGCCGCATAGCCGGATCGATCGGCAATTATCAGGCGAAGGATATCGAAGCCTGGCTGAACCTGCCCGCAAGTGACACACTGGCTTTCCGCGTCGCGGCAAAGGGGATTTTTCAGGACAAGGGCTATTGGTTCAACCGGCGGCTGAACCGAGATGTGGGACGGCGCGAAATGTTGCTAGGCAGGGCGCAGGCACTTTGGGAGCCTTCGGAATCGGTTGACCTGCTGTTGAAGGCGGAAATTCAGCGTGGCCGCTCGGAGCTTGGCTCGCCCGAATACTTTGGCGCGTTCCAGACAGTCCCGCCGACCGCCGGGCTGACTTGCCCAGGTTCGCCGGGCTGCACTGACTTTTTCGGATATCGCGATACCGATGACAATCCGTTTCGCGGCAATTGGTCGGTTCGCCCCGACTATGATGTGGATCAGCTCAATCTGTCGATGCGGCTAAACGCCGATTTAGGAATCGCCACGCTCACTTCGGTCACCGGTTTGGTTAAGTTTGATCGGCAATGGGGCGTGGATGTCGATGCGACGCCGCTGCGCCAGACCGATTTTTACACCGATGACCGGGTGAAGCAATTCTCACAGGAAGTGCGGCTGGCGAACGCGACTGAACTGGTCGACTGGCTCGTGGGCGGATTTTACTCACGTGACAGGGTGCAGACCAGCTATGATGGCGATTTGCAAGAGCTGTTCAATACCAAGACCTTCTCCTTCTCCAATCAACTCACTAAATCGGCGGCACTGTTTGCCAATGGCGAATGGCATTTGGGCAATACTGTCGATCTAATTACCGGAATCCGCTATACGTCGGAGAAGCGTAGCAATGTGGGCGGCACCGGCGATCTGGTCGCGCTCGCTCCCGGAAGCGCGCTGACCGGCGCGCCGTTCGGCACCCCGCCCATTCCGCTCGCCAGCGTCAACGGACGGATTTCGGACAAGAATTGGTCGTGGAAGCTAGGAGTAAACTGGAAACCATCGTCATCGACGCTAATCTACGCAAGCGCCTCGCAGGGTGTGAAAAGCGGCGGCTTCTTTGCGGGTGTAGCCACAAATTCGGCGCAGCTCATCCCGTACCGCCCCGAAAAGCTGGTCGCTTATGAGGTCGGCATCAAGGGCCGCGCCAGCGGTGCAGGGCTGAGCTATTCAGCCAGCGGCTTCTACTACGATTACAACGACATCCAGACCTTCATCCGCGACGTTGTTGGTGCGCTTCCGATCCAGCGACTGGGCAATGTCGATAAAGCAAAGATTTATGGTATCGATGCCGATGTGACGCTGAATCCGACCCGACTGGATGGGCTGACGCTGACCGCAGGGGTTGGCTTGCTGCACACGCGGCTTGGCAGCTTCACCTCGTCGGGCGGGGCGGTTCCTGCAGGCAACCGCTTGTCCGACGCACCGAAGTTCAGCTTCAACGGCAGCGCAGCGTATCAGTTCACGCTTGGTGGCGACATCGATGCACGGCTGTCGATCGACGGGCGCTATCAGTCGCAGACCTTCAAGGACGCGCTCAATGATCCGCTGATTGCATCCGACGCATTTTGGGTATGGAACGGGCGGTTGTCGGTGCTGCGCGAGGACGATTGGGACGTCTCACTCTGGGCCAAGAATATCGGTGACAAACGTTATGTAACGCAAGGACTGAACCAGCTTGTCCTCGGCACCGGCAACCGCGTTTATGGAGCTCCGCGAACTTGGGGTGTCAGCGTTTCGAAAAGCTTCTAAAGGTGCACGTCATGGACAGCCCCATCATTATCCACGGCCATTGTTCGCCGCGCTACCAGGCGCTTTACGATGCATTCACTGCCAATTTTGTCGAACGCGGTGACGTTGGCGCGGCTGCTGCACTGGTGGTGGGTGGAGAGCTTGTTGCGGATCTGTGGGCCGGGGCAGTCGCACCGGGTGAGGCAAGTCCATGGCAGGCGGATACGCTGGTCAATATCTGGTCCACAACCAAGGGCGTTACCGCTACCTGCTTCGCAATGCTCGTGAGCCGGGGCCAGATCGATTATGAGCGGGCGGTGGCAGAATATTGGCCCGAATTTGCGGCAAATGGCAAAGGCGCGGTAACGGTTGCGCAATTGCTTTCGCACCAGGCGGGCCTTTGCGGTTTCCGCAGACCGGCGCGCATCGAGGATTTCTACGACGCGCACAAAGCCGCCGAGGAACTGGCGGTTATGGAGCCCTTCTGGCAGCCGGGATGCAACGCAGGCTACCACGCCATCACCATCGGTCTCCTCGCAACGGCGCTGTTCGAAAAGGTGGAGGGTCGTTCGCTGAGGCAGTTTGTCGCCGAAGAATTGGCTGACTATGACATCAGCATTGGCTTGCCACCCGCACGCGCGCACCGGGCTGCCACGATGATTGCGCCGCCGCACATGGGCACCGAAGCGTTGATGACCGA
>LNFM01005311.1_pt1 | contig 22480 bp, 18 predicted proteins | sample 596031 | NCBI WGS metagenome assembly LNFM01 (sample SAMN04254537, study PRJNA301005) | activated carbon metagenome | isolation source: dual media filters at the Ann Arbor, Michigan drinking water treatment plant | place: USA: Ann Arbor | reverse complement strand
CGTCTGCTTTTTGCCATTTCGTCACCTGTTTTATATTGAGGGTGATGTTATCACCCATAATCAGGTGGCCAAATTAACTATGCCACTACAGTCGCAGGGTGTGCCATGCGCACCCTACATGCTTGTAGCCGCCGCTTCTTTCTGCAAGACGCCCCTGACGCGTGCATATTCCGCTGCAATAACTTCAACGCGTTGCGCCGTCCCATCGAGGATTCCGTTGCGGCCGGAATGCTCCAGTTCCTTGCATAAGCCCGACAACACCATCGCACCCAGATTAGCGCTGCTCCCCTTCAGGCCATGCGCCTCGCGCACCAATGCCGCTGCATCCCCCTCTGCCGCGGCAGTTCGCATCACCCCAAGCCGGGGCGGCACACTCTTCAGAAAGGTAGCAATCAATTCTGGAAATGCGGCCCCCATCAAGTCGCGCAGATTAGCCAGCGCCTTGTCGTCCACGGCAGGCAACCCTTGTGAGTCCATCACGCGCGGCACATCTTCGGCCGCCACATTAGCACCAGCTTCGGTGTGGCCATTTTGCCTCAGGCGCGCCGGCAGCCAGCGCTCCAGGGCTTTATGCAATTCATCGATCTTGACGGGCTTCGCCAGATAATCGTCCATGCCAGCATCGAGGCATTTTTCACTGTCGCCACTCATGGCATTGGCCGTCATGGCGACAATGGGAATATGCCGCTCATTGCTCTGTTGCGCGCGGATCATGGCCGTAGCCTGGAATCCATCCATCTCAGGCATCTGGATATCCATCAAAACAAGATCGTAATTCAGCCGGGATATCGCATCCACGGCCTCTTTACCGTTGCCCGCCACGTCCGCTTCATACCCCAGCTTGCGCAGCATCCCCAGCGCCACTTTCTGGTTCACGGCATTGTCTTCGGCCACCAGGATGCGTGCACGCGCAACAGGATTCAGCGTGAACGAACGGCCACTACTCTCCGTTTTTTCAGCACTCTGACCAATAGCCGGCGCTGCGGTGAGACAATCATAAAAATAGGAAGATCTGATGGGTTTGGACAACATGCCTGTAATACCCGCCTGGCGCATCGCTTCAATATCCGTGCGCCTGTTATAAGGCATCAACACTATCATTTGAACCGACGCAATGGCAGGATCAGCCTTAATCTCGCGGGGCAACATCCAGCCGGACATTTCCGGCATGAGCATATCCAGAATCACCCTATCGTAAGGCTCGCCCCGTGCCACCGCTGCGCGCAACAGAGGCAGCACCTCGCTGGCGCCTGCGGCAGAGGTGGCGCGACCTCCCCACGAATCGATCTCGCAACACAAAACTTCGCGGTATGCCGGATTTTCGTCAGTAACAAGCACCCGCATACCTTTTAAGTCATAGAGAGAGCGCACTTCCGGCTGGACGCTCTCCTGCTGTTTTTCGAATTGCGCGGTAAACCAAAAAATGCTTCCCGCGCCCGGCTCGCTATCAACACCGATTTCGCCACCCATCAATTCCGCCAACTGCTTCGATATGGCGAGTCCCAAACCGGTGCCTCCATACTTGCGTGTGATGGAACCATCCGCCTGTGTAAAAGGCTGGAACAAGCGGCGGCGCGCCTCGGACGTTATGCCGACCCCCGTATCGGAAACCTCAAAGCGCAATTGCACCGTATCGTCCTGCGAACCGGCAAGACTGACACGCACCATGATTTCGCCCCATTCTGTAAACTTGATGGCGTTTCCGATCAAATTCGAGAGGATTTGGCGCAGGCGAGTCGGGTCTCCGTGCAATGCGACAGGCACATCCACCGGAACAAGGGAAATCAGCTGCAAGCCTTTGCCATAGGCGCGCGCGGCGAACAGCTGCACTACCTCGTCGACCACCTGATCCAGATTGAATGCAGCACTCTCCATGCGCATTTTTCCTGCCTCAATCTTTGAAAAATCGAGAATATCGTTAATGATGGAGAGCAGCGACTCGGCAGAACTGTTTACAATCTCTGCGAAATCGCGTTGATCCGCCGTCAATTCAGTATCCAGCAGCATTTGGGTCATGCCCAGCACGCCGTTCATGGGCGTGCGGATCTCATGGCTCATATTGGCGAGAAACTCCGACTTGAGCCGCGTGGCCTCCAGGGCCATATCGCGCGCCTGTTTCAACTCCTGCTCTGTCTGCTTGCGCTCCGTAATGTCACGCACGATACCGACGAAAAACCGCTTATTGCCCAATCGCATCTCGCTGACGCCTATATCCATCGGAAAAACAACGCCATCCTTACGTTGACCATTAAGCTCGCGCCCGACACCGATGACCTTGGCGATTCCCGTCGTCAGATAAGTTTTAATATATTCCTGATGGCCCGCACGATAGGATGTCGGCACCAGCCGGGCGATATCTTCGCCGATGAGCTCCTGGCGCGCATAACCAAATATTTTTTCTATCGAAGGATTCACTAATTCAATCAGACCTGCTTCATTGATGATGATAATGCCGTCAATCACATTATTGATGATAGAGCGCAAACGTTCTTCACTCTCCGCCAGCGTCTGCCGCATCCGCTCACGCTCCTCCACTTCTTCTTCCAGCTTTCTTTTCTGTTGGCGAAGGGTTAGGTCGTTCTCTGTAAGCGCAGCCATCATGGTATTGAATGCGTGGGACATTTGCGTGATTTCGCGTGGCCCCTCCACTGCTGACCGCACCGTAGGCCCGCCCTCCTCCGCGTGCTCCATTAGATCCGCCAGATCCTTGAGCGGCTTGGTCATGCGCGTGATAATAAATTGCAGAAACAAAAGCAGAATGCCCGCCATCACCAGCGAAACAACGCTATTTCTCACCAGAATATTGGTTTGCAACGTATTCAAACTGTCTTTGCTCATCACCACATGCACATATCCCAGCAATTCGCGCATGGGTGCCTTTCTGACAAAAGGTGAATCGCCCTCAGCGGAAGCGGGATCCGTGTATACCGGCGCCAGGAAGTGCCATTGCTGCCCGGTCTCATAGGCCAACACAGTGGTATCGTCCTTCCCCGTCCACGGGGAAGGTGCAACCCAATCCGAGACCTTCCCCTTATTGAGAAGCGAAACACCGTTCTGTTCGTAAACCGACACATGAACGATATCGGGGAATGTCAGCGTTGCAGCAGCGGGAATTTGGGCGTTTTCTTCCGCGCCGTACAACAGCGCAAGCTCGCTTTGCCTTGCGAAATTGCCGGTGACCTGCATGCCCTGCTGGATCAGATTGTTGCGGATATCCCGGCTTGCCTGCCAGGAAGTCACCACTGAGGATACCAAGGCAAGGCCGACGACACCCACGGTAAACGCAATCGACAACTGGCGGCGAAAACCCATGGTGCGGGGAAACAGCCACGAGATTAATCGATTAATCCATTTTAGAAGCAGGGTCATAAAGCGCGTATCAATATTAAGATTATGTTATGTTATGTAGCGTCCACAAAAGGCGCGAAAAAATTTCACCCTAAAAAACTTAGTTATCCACGAAAAACACGAAAATATTAACTGGTGAATTTATGAAGTAATCCATCTTTGCTTTATTTCGTGAATTTCGTGGACGGTGGTGCGTAACATCAGCCAAGACTACGGAAACGTCAGGTCAAAGCCGCGTTGCTGCTGAATGCGCGTATCGAGGTTTAAATGCTCGGCAGTGCGCAGATTCACCGCAATCAGCAAATCCTGCAATGGACTCACCGTTGCGCTACGGCCTTTTGCCAGGTTCATGGCCAGGGTTACCAGGCTGCGTCCCATCAAATAATTATCGGGATACAAGGCAAACAGCGCGCCGCGTTTGACATGTGAGGCGCTGTTGGAAAACACAACCACATTGCGCTCCCATGCCTCTTGCAGAACCATCGGCAAAACTGTCCTTTCATCCAGGCCCTCACCATCCGGGGGTAGCCACAATGCATCCGCAACACCGCGCGTTGTGCCAAGCACATCGCGATAAAGACGCGCCAAGGCCCGGATATCGCGCGCCTCATACACCATCAACTCCAAACCCTGGCCTCGTGCAGCCTCCCGGGCAAGGCCGATCAACCAGGCGTTGGTATCCGGGTTCAAAACTATATGAACGCGCTTAACCTGCGGCGCCAACTGCCGCAACCGGACAAACAGGAGGGCGGGGTCGGGAATAAGGCTGATGCCGGAAAACCCATGGGGCGTGGATTCCGGCGTTATCATCAGCGCGCCGATGACAGTGGGCTTGTCCACCCTCAATGCCTTCACCGTCTCCATGCCGCGCCTGCCCAACCCGATAATCGCACCGCCGTCCTGCTTCACCAAACGCCGCCGCAAATCATCCACATCAAAGCTATCGGACACCGGATAACTGCTGGCGCGATTTCTGGCTTCATCGGTTACACCCGCGACCATCTGCTCCAGCACACCACGGTAAGGAGGCTGAACATCGGGGTAAAGAACGGTTACTGGCGGCATCTGTTCCGCCACGGCGGTGGCCATTAAACAGAAATTGAAAAACACCGCCCCCAGCCAGAACAGGCCGCGGGCAAGAGGGTATTTTTTTATTGTAATTTTTTCAGAAACCGTCATATTGAAAAGGGCTCACATTCTTACGATTCAAAGGCAACAACCGTACCAATAAAGAAGTGGACACCAGTTCACATGCTATAACGCACCTCAAGATAGAGAGTCCGCCCCGGCAACGGCAGATCGTAGAGAATACGCCCTGGCGCGGCGCTGGGCTCGCGCGCATCGGCGTTCAGCAGGTTGTGTGCCAGCAGGGCCACATCCCACGCGCGCGCGATCTCCTTGCGTCGCAGTGTCATGTTGACCACGGTGTAATCGGGTACGGAGGGGCGGTTATCGCCCACCGCGCGCACGCGATCCATGATGCGTTTGGCCTGCATATTCAATTGCCAGCCTGGCAAAAACCGCCAGTCCGCCTGGGCATAGATCTGCTGGCCCGGAGCGCCAGCGATGGCTTGATCCGTCTGCTGATCCGTGGAGCGCTGCCACGCATAGTTGGCCTTCACGTCCACACTGCGGCTTGCGGCCCAGCGCAGCTCCCACTCCAACCCGTGGCCGTCCTGGCCGCCGCTGTTTTGCGCCGTCTTGCTCCCGCCAGGTGGCGGATCGCCGACGAAACGGATAATGTCCTTCATCTTGTAACGGAACATATTAAAGCGCGTGCTGACATCGCCCGTGGGCTGATAATCGAAGGCCAGTTCCAGCGTGTCGATAGCCTCCGGCTTGAGGCTGGGATTGCCCAGCGCCACGGGATTGTTGATGTTATAGAGTTCGGCAAAGGCCGGGGCGCGGAATGCGCGGCCATAGAGCAGTTTTGTGGTCAGGTCGTAACGCGTCTGCCACACCAGCGCCAGGCGCGGGTTGGTGGTGGAGCCGAAATCGGAGTAATGGTCGTAGCGCAGCCCGGCGGTAAGATTCCAGTCCCGGGCAAAAGACCACTCGTCCTGCGCCAGCGCGTGCAACACTTGCCGGCTGTGAGGGCGGATAAACACCAGGCTGGGATCGTTGCTGACATCGATGACTGGCCCGATCGGATTGAAACCGGCGTCGTAATTCTTCGATTCGCTCACTTTGTGCAATTCGCCGTTGTTGAAGCCGCCGCCGAGGCGGATGCGGTGCCGGGCGATGCCTGTGTATACGCCCGCGACGGACAGGCGGGCATGACGTTCGTAGACATCGGGGTTGCCGATCATGCCGGTGGGGAAGCGATTGATACCTCCGTAATTGAAGGCGCCGGGCGGGAACAACGTCAGATCGGACTTTACATTAACATCGAAATAACTCAGTTGCGCGTTGACATCCCAGTTGTCGCTGAAGCCCTGCTTGTCATACGTCACATCGGCGTTGATGCGGTCGCTGTCTATCCGTCCCTGCGGATCCAGCGCCTGGGCGATGCCAGCCCCCGTGCCGATATCACGCCGCCCCTGGTAGCCCAGGCGCAACCGCCAATCGTTGCGCGCAAGGTCCAGCCGTGCCTCCACGGCATCGCGCCGGGCGTTGACCGGCCCGGGCGCGAGCGAGGCACGCGTGCCGAACTGTGTATCGTAAAAACTCTGCGCATCGGTATCGATGGTGCGCCGCTGGCCGTCGGTGGCGCGCCATTCCAGCGACACCGCCGCATCGAAGCCGCCCCAGCGCCCGCCGTGCAGCAGCCACGCCTCACGGGTATTGAAAGAACCGGCGCGAGCGCCGATCTGTGTGCCGCGGATATTCTCCGCGGTCTTGGTAACGATGTTGATGGTGCCGGCAAAGGCATCCGCGCCGTACAGCGCTGAGCCTGGACCACGGATCACCTCGATACGCGCGATATTATTCACCGGCATGCCGCCCCAGCCCTGGCCGCGGTCGCCGGCGAACAGGTTCGTCACCGGGATGCCATTGACCAACACCAACATCTGCGGATTGGTGTCCGAGACGACGCCGCGCATCACATATACCGGGTTGTACCCCACCGGCGAATAGGACACATGCAGCCCCGGCACCGCCGCCAGCGCCTGGTCCAGATCGATAGCGCCCATCGCCCGGATGTCATCGGCGGTAATCACCGAGGCGATGGAAGGCGCCCGGCTCAGCGCCTGGCGACTGCCGGTAGCCAGCGCAATCATTTCCTCGCCGCCATAGACGCGTGCCAACTCCTCTTCGTCCGTCGACGCCGCAGAGACGCCACTGCTGGCCACCGCCAGCACCAGGCACAGCCCGCCCACCGCAAAAATTGCCCGCCCGTTCATCCTGATCACCCCCATGCCCGCCGCGCTGCGCCCTCATAGGCGATGCGCCCGCAGCTCAACGGAAAAAATGCCCCTTCCGCTTGTTCATTCGCATCCCGGAAGCAGGGCGGCATTCCTGCCATAAAACAAGGCGTCATGAAAAGATGATGTTCTCGCGGCGTCAGCCCCAGATCGGCGGCCAGCGCCGCATCCAGCGCCGCGATGTTCATGTGCAGCCGCCAGCGCTCCGCCAGCAACAGCGCTTCCACCTCGAAGGCCAGGCGCGCGCAACGGCCTTGGTCGAAACCCAGCTCCCTGGCCAGCCGCACCATGTGCGGAATGCGCTCGTCCTCCCTGGTGATGGGCCGGCCATAGCCGTAGATGCCGCGGAATCGTTCCATCTCGCGCGCGACGATGCCGCTCAAGGCCTGGCCCTCGTCCAGCATTTTTTGCGCCCGCCAGAAAAAATCGACAGCCCGCGTGCTGGGACGGTGGCCATAAATACTCGCCTCGGAAACGGCAACCGCCGCCGCCAGCCCCAGCGTACCCGTGCTGCGCGCCGTGCCGGCCAGCGCCGCAACCCGGTTGTTCCAGATACGCGGCTCGGGATAACTGGTATTGGTCCAGATTGCATTGAGTATTTTCAGTTGCTTCTCGTCGAAACGCCGCCCGGTAATGCCATAGAGATACAGCGCCATCCAGTCCAGATCCGCTAGGTCCACATGCAGATCCTGCCCACGGTAAACCACCCGCTCGCCGGAAAACCACTTGCCCATCCGCGTCACCCAGCGGTCTTCACATTCCAGCAGTTTTTCAGGCCCGCGCATTGTGTGTGCTCCAGTTGTTTTTCATATTGGTTTTTTACCCCCTCACCCTGCTCTCTCTCCCTCATCCGGCCCTTCGGGCCACCTTCTCCTGGAGGGAGAAGGTAAATGGAGCAGGGAAATTAAGGAATTCGCCCCCTCTCCCTTTGGGAGAGGGGGGGGTGAGGGCGAAGGGACTTATGTTCATCACGCCGGCGCAACCCTCGGCCCCGGATCATCGAGCAATTCGATACCATCGTGAAAAAACGGAAAATTACGCCAGCCGTATTTTTCCTGCTCCAAGGCATGCACCGCCGCCCCCGGCAAGCGCAGCAACAAATAAAGCATCTCGCCCTGCTGCGGCGTCAATCCAAGATCGGTCAACGCCGCCGCGGCCACGCCCGTCATTGCCAGCGGACATTCCACCGCCTGTTCCAGCGCCGTTCGATTTTGCGCCAGCCATGCGAGCGCGCCGTCCGGATAGCACTGCACCAGATACTCCAGCGTCTGGCGCACCGGCGTGGCACAGCTCGCCCCGTGCGGGTCAAACCCCGGCGGGTGTTCCATCGGCAGCCAGATATCGGCGCGCTCCTCCTGGGGAGGATAAAGCAGCCGTTCACGCCACACAGCCAAGTCCTGCCCGCACGTCATCCAGCAATCCATGGCAATCGCCACTTCGTGCGCGCCGCCCAGTTGCCCCGCACCCACTCCCAGCGCCGCCATCAGGCAGGCGGCATAGGTAGAGCCGCCCACGCCACCGCACATCGCCGCATGAATGCTGTTATCGCGCGGACCGGGATTGGCCACGGCGATAGCGAGCTTTTCCAGTAATTTTGCTTGTGCGGGAGTGGGACGTTCCCGCTTGAACAGCAGATAAAGATATTCACTCCAGCTTGCCTTGGGCAGGATGTCGCCATACACATCGTAGCCGCTACAATAGCAGGCCTTGGCGGCGAAGGGGTTGTCCTCTTCGGGGGTTTCTTCCCATATTTTGCTGCGGATGGTTTCAGTTTTTTTGCCGGTCATGGTTGCTCCTGTTTCCCCTAGCCCTCTCCCGCTTGCGCGGCGAGAGGGGATTTTGATCACATGCCCTTACCCCACAAACCTTCCCTCTCTAACCACGCTTGGCGTGGAAAAGTGTTGCGCCACAAACATTGCCGCCGCTCTCCGCACCCATCCTCTCACCCCGTAAGCGAGGAGAGGATTTTGCGCACACTCTGCCCTGCCGAAAACTTTACCCCCTGTGTGAGTGTAGTGAGGAATCTCGCCAAATCAACCGGCTGGACGGTGCGCCCCCTCTCCCCGCAAGCGGGGAGAGCGAAGCGAGGGGTCGGGCTGGGGTGAGGGGGCCTTTATTTCATCAGTGCCGCCCGTATCTCATCCAGCACAGATTCAGTTTCGGCCAACACCTGATTATTCCAGAATCTCATGACCCTGAATCCTTCTCCCTCCAGAAACGCCGTCCTCCGCGCATCGTACCCTACCTGTTCCGCATGCTGCCCGCCATCGAGCTCTATAACCAGCTTTTGCTCCAGGCAGACAAAGTCGACGATGTAATACCCCACCACGTGCTGACGCCGGAACTTGCTGTTGAACATCCTCCGGTCACGTAAATATTTCCATAGCACTTTCTCGGCATCTGTCTGGTTTCTTCGTAATTGCCGTGCCTTTTCTTTCATTTCCCCTGACCCTGCCCTCCCCCCCCATCGGGGAGAGGGGGGAAATGCTCACCCGACATTTCACCCTGCCAAGGGGAAGCGGGTAGAGTGAGTACTGTCTCAGCAATAAAATACATCTGCTTTTCATCCCCCTCTATCTACCACTAGGAAAGCACCTCGGCCAGGCATACCCCCTCTCCCCGCGCGCGGGGAGAGCGAAGCGAGGGGTCGGGTTGGGGTGAGGGGGGGCGAGGGGATTGAGGGCCAGGCCAAAAAACTCAATCTTTCGCCATCCCCAGCGATTTCATCCGCATCCCCATCGGCGGGACCTCTTCCGGGTCGATATACACGTCAAGCAAGGTGGGCCCTTGGCGTTTGCACATGGCGGCGATATCCAGTGCTGCCAGATCGGCGGGCGAGTGGATGGAATAGGCGTCCGCCCCCATCGCGCGCGCCATGGCGGCGAAATCGACCCTCGGCAATTCAATGCCCACCTGCTCCGCGCCCGCCAAACGCTGGCCATGCTTGGCAGTGCCCAACGCCGCATCGTTGAGAATCACATAAATCACCGGCAATTTTTCGGCAACGGCCACAGTGATTTCCTGGCCGCTCATCAGAAAACTGCCATCGCCGGTGATGCACACCACGGCGCGGCGCCTGTCCCCCAAGGCGGTGCCAACCGCTGCGCCAATAGCCCAGCCCATCGAAGCAAAACCCATATTGACCCTGAACGCCCCGCCGCCGGGCAGGCGCTGTCCGGCGATGCGGCGATCAAAGGGATGCAGATAATGTATGGCCCACAAAAGGGTATTCCCGGTATCGGCAATGAAACGGGTATCGGGCGGAAACAGCCGGGCGAGCTCATGCATCAACCGCTGGGGTTTGATAGGCGTGGAATCGTCGCGGTATTTTTTCTCGTCCTGCAGCATGAAATGGCGCGCCGGCAGGTTTGCGCTGTCTGGCTTATGCTCTGCCACCAGGCGCAGCATCGGCTCCACCGCAGGATTACTCATTCTTTCCATGCCATGCCGTTCCGTTCCGTGCCCAGGCACCCTCTCCCCGCCTGGCGGGGAGAGCGAAGCGAGGGGCCGGGTTGGGGTGAGGGACGCCATCGGCTGCGCGCTGCTGCGGTAACGCTCGAGCAATGCCTCGAGCACCGTGCGTATCCTTCCGGCTACATGTGTACGCGCCATCGGTGAACGGGAAAGATTTCGCTCCAGGGAGTCGATATGAATCAGCCTGTCATTCAATAACGAATTGACATCCCAACCATTGGTAGAAAATTCATCCAGATTCACGCCTATCGCCAGCACCAGATCAACGCGCGGGTCTTGCAAGGCCTCTCCGGCGCTAGCATGGCCTGCGAAACCGAACACGCCTCTGAAGTTGGGATGATAAGGATTGACGAGCCCCTTGCCTTCAGGTGTGGTGACGATGCAGGCATTCTTCAGCATGGCGAATTCAAGAATATCGCCGACCGCCTCACGGCACCCTTCGCCCACCACCAGCACAATGTGCCTGGCCTGGTTGATAGCGGCACACAATTTTTCGAAGGCGGCGCGATCCATCATGTCTGCCGGGCGCAACAGCTCTTGCAGTGAATAAGCGGGCACAGCGCCCGGCAGTGGAGTACGCAATATATCCAGGGGAATGCTCAGATGGGCGGGGCCATGCGACGTGCGGCACGCCGTGACGATCGCGTCAACGAGCTTGGCCTCCAGTTGCGCGACGTGTGATACCAAGGATGAATAGCGTGTGCAATGCTGGAACATCGCCACGGTATTGACGCCGCTACACGATGAATCCTGGATTGGCCCTCTGCCGAAGGTGGTGATAGGTGCTTGCGCGGTAATCACCAGCATGGGAATGTTGCACTGATACGCCGACGCCACACCGGTGATCAGATTAGTCGCACCCGGACCAGTGGTGGCGCAACACACGCCCAGCCTGCCCGTTTCGCGCGCATAGCCTTCCGCCATGAAGGCTGCGCCAGTTTCATGGCGCGCCACAATAGGGCGCGGCCCGCCCCGCCGCGCGCTACGCGCCAAGGCATTGTATAAAGGCTCAATAGCGCCGCCCGGCACGCCAAAGACATATTCAACGCCGATCTGCGCCAGATAATTGACTAGCAAATCGCCGGCTTCTGGTGCGGGTATGGGTGCTGTGGATGTGCTCTTGAGATCGGCAGGCAGGACAGAAGACATGGCTTTCTCCTTAGGTGCATTGGCATGCGGTTTTTTTTGACGCCATGACTAACAACGTCAAAATAGCGTCACCCCGCAGCTCTATGCAAAGAATATGCCTTAATGCCTCCAGGAATAGACCGCCTCGGCAATATTGCCATTACCCGAAAATTGAATGCTGTCGCACAGCTCCCGCACCAACCCAATACCACGCCCGCTGGGGATGGTGCTTTCATCCGGAACGAATGATTTCTTCTGATGGTCAAAACCAGGGCCGCTGTCTTCAACCCTAATTACCAACTTGCCACCCGTATCGTATGGGGCATGGGCAAGATCAATCCTGATCCGGCCCTGCTGTAACGCCGCAAGCCCTCTCGCCCGCAATTGATAATATTCCGCGAAGCCATGCGGCGTTGCCTTAAGAACAGAATCCAGGCCCAGCAGTCCATGATCTAGCGCATTTGAAAAAAGCTCTGCGATTATCGTATACAGATGTTCGCGGTGTCCACGCAGCCCCTGAATCTCCATTAACATATGAATCAACAATGGCAGCGGGTCAAAATTGCGCAGGGTATCCGGTCCAAATTCCAGCGTCACGTTCCACTCCATAGCGGAAACGGATGGCTGCGTCACCGCCCCCTGTTCAGCAACGTCAAAATGATGCGAAGCCAGTCCATCGCAGGTAAGCTCAATCAAGGTAATGTCATCGGAATGACTCTGATCACCAATAAAGTCCAGCAATCCGTTACGAATTCCATCAAACCGGCTGGCGGCGCTCCCGTTACTCAGCAGGGATTGCTCAAGACGCGCCTGTCCGAACATCTCCCCGCGTGGATTCCATGCCTCAATCACCCCGTCCGTATACAAATAAATGAGGTCTCCCCTGTTGATCTCACTGTATTCCAGGCCTGTATCAAGCTTATCCTCACCCACCACGCCCAAAGGCAGGTGCCTTGAGATAAAACGCTGATGAAAATTCCCGTCATCCCCGAGCACCAGCACATCAGGAACACCACCATTCCAGACGGAAAGTTGATGCTCGCCAGGGTCTGCGTCAACAAGACAGGCCGCACAAAAAATACCGGGAGGAAGAATCGCCCTCAACTTACGATTCACCTCGATTACAATCTCGCCGATAGAAAAACCCTTGGCTGTCATACGGTAAAAAATATCGGCGACAGGAATGGCACCAATCGCAGCGGACAATCCATGCCCAGTAAAATCCCCCAGCATCACCCGCATCCCGCCCGAGGGCTTGCGTGCGGCAAGCAATAAATCGCCATTGAATAACGCCATGGGCGACAGCAGATATTTTATGCAAGGCTCGCTGAGGCTGCTGGAGTGCATAATATTGGCAAATACCTTACGAGCGACCTCCTGTTCCTTCAGGATCCTATCCTGGTGGTAAACCAGCTCATCCCGTTGCAGCTTCACAGTGGAATGCAGTTTACTGGTGCGGGCCAAAGCATCTATTTTTGCCTGAAGGATTACGCGGCTATAGGGTTTCGTAAGGAAGTCGTCCCCCCCACACTCCACACACTTGGCAAGCGCCCGCTCATCGTCCAGGGCGGTCAGGAATATTACGGGGACAAAACGTTCTCCCGCGCGCGCCTTGATCTGCCGCGTTGCCTCATACCCATCCATGCCCGGCATCATGACATCCATCAAAACCATGTCAGGCTGCTCCCGCTCGAAAGCAGCCACAGCCTCGCCACCATCTTTAGCCATGATGGCGTGGTGGCCGACCCCTGATAAAATTGCCTTTAGCAACAAAAGATTGCTGAGCTCATCGTCAACAATCAAGATATTCAGCGAAGTGTTGGCCACGATATCCTTACCATTAGCGAGATAAATGAAACGTCAATAGACCCTAATCGATATTAAATAATTTATTGAAATTGGCTATCTCAAGTATTTTTTTGATATCCCTACTGCTGTTAATTATCCTTATATTAGACGCCTCTCCCCCGGCATGATCACGCAACAACAATAGCATCCCAAGAGCCGAACTATCCATATATTCGGTTCCCTTCATATCAATCACATACTTTTTGATACCAACTCCAGAATTCTCATAGGCCTGGCGAAAGTCGTGGTGAATGTTAAAGTCAAACCGCCCTATAACATTCATCGTAACTGTAGCACCATCCGCTGATGTTTGCGCTGTCAATGTCATATCACATCTCCATTCTCATAAAATATACCGGTTCATCATTCAAATCTAGAAGAGATCAATATCTCCAGAAGTCATGGAGCTCTGTCCGACGGGATTATGTATTTTTCCCTCCCACTCTTTTCGCATATTAGCAATTTCAGATCTCATGCCTCTCATAAAGAGAATATATTCCATGGTCGTCTCTGCTTTAATTGTTGTGTGCGTTCTTTTTTCGGCATCACTTATGAATTGCTCAACATTATCAAGCCGCGCCATGATATAACCCATCAATTGTCCGGCGATGTCCTCAAATTGCAACGCTCTTACCGCCACATTGACATCTTCATTGATTTTCTTGGCAACGCCTCCGATATCACCCAGCTTTTGTGATACGATCAAATCCATCTCACCAATTTCACAAAGCATGTCATTGACCCGCCCCTTGGCCGAAATGGCAATGTTCATATCCCTTTTAGCCAATTCACCAACAATATCACGCGCATCACCAATGGTTGACTTCATTTTTTGCGCCTGCAACCGTATTTGATCATTAAACCGGGCGGAATGCTGAGACAGCTTGCGCACCTCCGATGCCACGACGGCAAACCCGCGGCCTGCTTCACCCGCCCTGGCCGCTTCAATAGCCGCATTAAGGGCCAGCAAATTGGTTTGGTCAGCAATCATTTTCACATCCGACAACAACGAAAATATCCCGTCCATCTCCTGCACTATATCGTCAATTTTATAGACCGTCTTTACGCTTTGCCTGCCGGTATCCACTAAAATATCTATTAGATATTGCAAAACAGAACCCGCTTCTCCAATAAATTCCTTGATGTTTATGTTCTTATTTTTGCCATCGCCCGACATTCCAGCGGCATTGTCAATCAAAATCCGCACCATCCCCTCCTGCGCCTGCGTTTCGTTATTCAGCCCATTAAAGCTGTCGCTCAACTGGACAACCGCATCACGCACCAGAGACCGTGACTTCTCAAGATCACTTCTTATACTCGCCACTTCATCATGGATCAGTAGATTCATCTCCCCCAGCAATTGACGCATCTCCTGATCTATGGAAGCAACATCATTTTCATTGCTATTTCCATTAATTCTATTCTTATTGGAAAATAGGGAAAAAGAAATCCACACCCAGGCCAAAGAGGTTGACAGGATCAGGAATAACGACAGCCATGCATCGGGAGACAGAAACTGCCCTCCCAGGGACAGCATACTGACAAGAAGGGCTGGCCAGTACATTTTTATAAAATTAATCGCCATCCCCTACACCCCCTATTGAGCTTACTTAATTAATGAGAAGATCTTTGCGGCAATTTTTTCAAGGGGCAAGATGCTGTCCACCCCTCCCATTTTTACTGCCTCCCCGGGCATACCCCATACCACGCTGGTTTTTTCATCCTGCGCCATGGTAGGAGACCCAGCATCGTGCATCTCCTTGAGCCCGCGCGCACCGTCATCACCCATGCCTGTAAGGATCACACCCACGGCATTGGGGCCAACATTCTGTGCCACAGAACGGAACATCACATCGACGGAAGGCCGATGGCGATTGACGGGGGGACCATCATTAAGGCGGCACACGTAACGGGCGCCATCGCGCACCACAAGAAGGTGGCGATTACCGGGGGCAATATAGGCGTGGCCAGGGAGAATAATCTGTCCATCCCGAGCCTCACACACCGTCATTGCCGAAACACTGTCCATGCGTTTTGCAAAGGGCGCGCTGAATGCCTCGGGGATATGCTGGGTAATCACGGTGCCGGGTGAGTCGGCGGGCATGCGTATCAACACCTCCCTGATCGCTTCCGTTCCGCCCGTGGAGGCGCCAATAGCGATAATAGATTCAGTGGTTTTAAAGTGTTTATTCGGCTGCTGCCCGGACAATATCGCATCCGCACTGTATTTTGGCTGAACAACCACAGGTTTGGTTGAGCTTTTCTCCAAGGCCCTTACCCGCACAGCAGCGGCCATTTTGACTTTAGCGATTATCTCTTCCGTATAATCGGCAAGGGAGTAGGCAAGATCCGTCTTTGGCTTGGATACAAAATCGACGGCGCCCAGCTCCAGCGCCTGAAGTGTGATATCGGCCCCTTTTTCTGTCAGTGACGACACCATAACGACAGGCATGGGATGCAGCCGCATCAGATTGCCCAGAAAAGTAAGGCCATCCATGCGGGGCATTTCAACGTCTAGGGTTAGAACATCAGGATTAAGCTGTTTTATCTTCTCTCTGGCGACATAAGGGTCCGACGCCGTAGCCACCACTTCTATGGCACGGTCAGAGTTAAGTATTTCCGTCAACATCTGCCGTACCAGAGCCGAATCATCGACAACCAACACGCGTATTTTATTCGTTGCATTCATGACGCTATCCCAGGAAATGATTCAAAAAAGATCGATCTCTCCCGACACGGGCTCCTTCTTCAATTGATCAACGTAGGCATTTTCACGCTCGATGATGGTATTGTTGTGTACGGCATGCAGCTTTTTGATCATAACCTTTCCGGTCATCGGGAAATAAAGCACTTTTCTTGGATAAATATCGCCGGTATCCTCCCCCGCAAGCCTCAACCCTTCGACACGCATGTAATTCTTAACAAACTCTATATTGCGTCGGCCCACATCCGTCGCATGGGCCAGAATCCTCCCCCCGCCAAATATTTTCACTTCCAGATTTTTACGGTTTCCCCCATACTTGAGAATGGCATTAATAAGATGTTCCATGGCGTAATTTCCATACCGTGCAGACTCACTTACCACGCTATTTCCCCAACTATTTGAATCACCGCTTACATTGCCAGGCAACATAAAATGATTCATGCCACCAATTCCAAAGACCGTGTCCCTGATACAGGCCGAGACACATGACCCAAGCACAGTGGCGATCGTTTCATTACGTACCGTCACGTAATATTCCCCAGGCAGGATCTTTGCCCCGTAGGCATTCCGGGTTGGGTCCCAGTAGTGGTTGATGTGCTCAAAACCGGGCAACATCTCCGGAAATTCGCTCGAAACACCCTCAGCTTTCCGGACTCTCATACCACCCCTACTTAACTCTTTGATATATCGTTTTTCCAAGCAATTCAAAACGATCCGTCACTTTATGCAACGATTCGGAATGCCCTATAAAGAGATGCCCTGCCATATCAATCAAATCGGCAAAGCGGTTAAATATCTTCTTTTGCGTTTCTTTATCAAAATAGATAACGACATTCCTGCAAAAAATGATATCCAGAGGCCCATGAACTGGCCATTTCTCCATAAGGTTCAACTGATGAAATGAGATTATGTCTCGCAACTCTGACGAAACGCGCACCACCCCCGCATTACTTCCCTTTCCTTTCATAAACCATCGCCTTAAATAGTGCTGCTGCATTCCCTTGATTCTATCTTCGTTATATAGGCCATTCTTCGCGGTAGCGAGCACATTGGAGTCAATGTCGGTAGCGAGTATCTTGACATCCCAGTCCCGCGGCACACTTTCCTTGACGACCATCGCTATCGAATATGGCTCCTCTCCCGTTGAACACCCGGCGGACCATATACGCAGCCGCCGGACATGGGCTTTTTTTTTAACAGCTCAGGAAGCACAACTTTTCTCATATGATCAAAATGATGGATCTCCCTGAAGAAGGCCGTAAGATTAGTCGTGATAGCGTTAGTGAAATTGATCATTTCACCTTCATCGCCATCCTTCAGCAATGTGCAATAATCTTTAAAGCTATCCAGCCCGACCTGCCTCAAACGCCTCGACAAGCGGCTGTATACCAACTCCCTCTTGGATTCCGACAAGGTGATGCCCATCCTTTGGTATGCCAGGTCACGCAGCCAGTTAAAATCCTTGTCGGTGAATACGAATTCCCGCTCTTTTTCCATTTTTCATATCTCCTTGTTTAAAACTCTTCCCACTCACCATCATCCTTGTTGGGCTTGGGGGATGGATTAGTCTTTTCACTGCTGCGTGAGGTTCCGGAAAACTTCTCCCGCGACGATGGCGCCATTCCCTGTCTTCCAGGGTTGCCTTTATTGCTGCCGCCATTCCCTCGCACCGCCGATGCGGTCTTGCCATTCATACTCCTGCCCACGCTTGCCGAACTTTGACGGGAGGAATTAGCGATACGTCTGTCGATCTGCGAGGATCCCCGCTCCTCTCCATTGATTTTGAAAAACTCCATTAATTGCCCCAAACCCTTCGCCTGCTCATCCATCGACTCACTAGCCGCTGCCGCCTCCTCTACCAGTGCGGCATTCTGCTGGGTAACCTCATCCATTTGCATGACAGCTTTATTAACCTGATCAATGCCAGCCGACTGCTCCTGACTAGCCGCTGCAATCTCCGCAATGATATCGCTGACCTTTTTCACAGAGCCTACAATTTCAGTGAGTGTCTTGCCTGACGCATCGACCAGACGAGTCCCTTCATCGACTTTCTCCACGCTGTCCTTGATCAGGCTCTTAATCTCCTTGGCCGCCGTGGCACTGCGCTGCGCCAGATTGCGGACTTCGGCAGCCACTACCGCGAACCCTCTACCTTGCTCACCGGCACGCGCCGCTTCGACTGCGGCGTTCAACGCCAGAAGATTGGTCTGGAAGGCAATCTCATCGATGACACCGATAATGTCAGAAATTTTCTTGCTGCTGCTATTGATGGCTCCCATGGCGGAAATCGCGCTACCGACCACTTCACCGCCCTTTTCGGCCTGCTCTCGCGCATTTGATGCCAATTGATTGGCCTGACGGGCATTGTCGGCATTTTGTTTTACGGTGCTGGTCAACTCCTCCATGCTGGAAGCAGTCTCTTCCAGCGAAGAGGCTTGTTCCTCGGTCCGCTGACTGAGGTCCGTGTTGCCTTGTGCAATTTCCGTGGCCGCCGAGGAAATATTGATGGTCGCCTCACGGATATCGCCAACCATTTTAAAGAGGTTATCAATCGAAGCATTGATGCTACCACTCAGCTCGGCAAATTCACCTTTGAAATCACCTTCCATCTTCTGTGTCAAATCACCTTCGGCCAACAAGCCTATCACCCGTGAGCTCTCACGTACCGGCGATACAATGGTCTCCATAAGCTGATTGATACTGTCAGCCATTTTCCGTATGGATCCATCATAGCGGGACACATCAATGCGATTATCAAGTTTACCTAACAGCGCGGTGTCTATAAGTGTTTGAATCTGGCGCTCGGCATCCTTCTGCTGACTGATATCCGTGGCATATTTAACTACTTTAAATGGCTTGCCAGTGAGATCATAGATCGGGTTGTAGCTGGCCTGGATCCAGATCTCTTTACCACCCTTTCCAATACGCATATATTGTCCGGCATCGTATTCGCCACGGCCAAGCTTCTCCCAAAAGGCACGATACTCAGGACTCTGCCGATACCCGGACTCCACAAACATGCTGTGATGCTGCCCCTGGATTTCTTTCAGGGTATATCCCATGGTGTTAAGGAAATTCTCATTTGCCGAGATGATCGTTCCGTCCATGTTAAATTCGATCACCGCCTGCGCCTTGCCTATCGCGGCGATCTGTCCGGTATAATCAGCATTCAATTCTTCTTTTTTGCGAAGCTCGGTTACGTCTTGCCATTCAAGACAATTACCGTTATAAACCCCTTCCAGATCATAGAGGGCCGTGACATTGATTCTAAAAACCAAAGGCCCCACTTTAATGTCGGTCGAGTACGGAAGATTTGTTGGATCACCCAATATTTTTCGCTGGTGAGCGGGATTCTTATGGAACAGATCAATGCACGTTCCGATCAATTTACTCACGCTAAAACCTGGATAAAGCGACCTTAATGTAGCTTCATGATGCGACAAAAGGTTTACCGTTGATATATTCGCATAGGTTATTACCAGATCTCTGTCAATCATCATGATCGACGTCATGGCACGTTCGACCGCCGACTGGAGCTTGACAACTTCGCCTTCCTTCTGCCTCAAGTCAGTTACATCAGTCCACTCCAGACAGTTCCCGATGTACTCCCCGGCGCTATTAATCAAGGCTGTAACATTGATCCTAAAAGTCAACGGACCGACTTTTATATCGGTGGAATAGGGAAGATTCCCCGGATCACCCAACATCCTCCTCTGGTGCGCGGGATTCTTGTGAAAAATATCGATGCACGTTCCGATCAGATTATTAACGCTGAACCCATGATAAAGCGATCTTAGCGTCTGTTCGTGTTTCGATAATAACTCCACCGTTGATGTGTTCGCATAGGTTATCACCAGATCCCTGTCAATCATCATGATCGGCGTCATGGCGCCACCTACCGACGACTGGAGCTTGGCAACCTCGTTCTCATTCTTCCTCAGGTCGGTCACGTCTGACCATTCCAGGCAGTTTCCGATATACTCCCTGGAATTATCCAACAATGCCGTCACGTTAATACGGAATGTCAAGGTGCCGACCTTTATATCTGTGGAGTAGGGAAGGTTGTTCGGGTCACTTAACATCTTCCTCTGGTGAGAGGGGTTCTTATGAAATATGTCTATACATGTTCCCACAACGTTATCGACCCTGAATCCGGGATACAATTTACGCAATGTTTCTTCATTTTTTCTTAGAATATTAATGGTAGCTTCATTTGCATAGGTAATGACCAAATCCCTGTCGATCATCATGATCGGCGTCATAGCACCTGAAACGGCGGATTTCATTTTAATCATCTCATGATCAACGCCAGTATCATGGATATCCTTAGTGGATTGACGACCTCTTGTAGACATGCCTCTGTTCTCCTGTGAATACGCCTTTAACATAATGGATGCAACTGTATTTAACGCCCCGGACCATGCTTCATGAACCTTATCTGTCCATACATCCCCCGCTACCTCTGCCATCACATCAAGCAAGGTTTCGGCTACTGCCTGATAATGCTCTGCCTTTGCTCCATATTTCTGGTGCCTCTTACCAAGCCCTGACAGAACTTCTTCGAGCGCTTCTGGATTTCTGAGGCTTTTTACGACAAGGGAAAGTGCCGCTAGCAATTTCCTCTTCTGTTCATGTATCGAGGTATTTCCGAACAGAGGTTTCACCTGCGGGTATCTTTCAAAGAGTTCTTCGTAGAATCTACTGACCAGAAAGTCTCCCTTCGGTGATATCCTATTAAACGTCTTTTCAATGATGGAAACATCAAAGCCAGGTTTTGCAGCCTCGTAATGCGACTTCTTTCTCATATAAATTATCCTGAATTTATAAAAACAATGTTCGTGGCCTGAAACACGGCTTCAAAAGGCGTTTCATCACCCATTCCAAGCCATGCTAGAAAATATTTCTTCTATATAATTCTCTTCCGTCAATCTTTCCTTGGACAGAAATAATCCTACCTCAGGCTCATCTCCATCATTTTCGGAAACACCGTTCTCGAAAGATTTGTCGAAATTATAGATTGAGTTCATAATTAATCCCTAAGATCAATTAACTGATGCATCAAGAGGAAGCGCGACAGTCGAGTTTAGAAGATGATCTATATCAAGAATAATCACCATTTTATCCGATACCGCCGCCAAGCCTTTTATAAAGTCAACGCTCACCGCCCTGCCAAAATCGGGGGATTGCTTTATTTCATCCGCCGACACGTTATAAACATCTGAAACGGCATCCACAACGATTCCAACAGTCCTGTTACCATCACCACCGACAACCTTTAGAACAATCACCACAGTCGTTGGCCCATACTCAGCATTCTCCAGACCAAACCGGCTTCTCAAATCAACGATGGGAACGATAGTTCCTCTAAGATTGATCACACCCTTAATGTACTCTGGAGTATTAGGAATAACTGTAGCCTTGTTCCACCCTTTTATCTCTTGCACCCTGAGAATATCGACGCCATACTCTTCGCCCGCCAGCATGAATGTCAAATATTGGTTTGAGTAAACCATGGATTCATTGGTATATATATGTTGTTCAAGTTGATTGTTATTCATGGCGTGTACTCCTTATGCTGCCTTGCCATTGGCAATAAATGTAGGTGTCTTGGAGCTAGGCAAACCTGCTTGATGTGACAGTCGTATTAGGCTGGATACATCCATAATCAGGGCCACAGTTCCATCTCCAAGAATGGTCGCCCCCGAAACACCTTCAACACGCTTAAAGTTTGTCTCCAGACTCTTGATAACAACTTGCTGCTGGTCCAGCAGATCATCAACTAAAATCCCCGCTTTCTTTCCATCTCCTTCTACAACGACCAAGAGGCCGCCATCCAGGTCGGTATTTTTTGGGGGAATGTTGAATACTTCATAAAGTCTGATGATGGGTATATATTCGTCCCTAACTTTGTATACTTCGGCTTTTCCTGCAATCAAACTCATATTTTTTTCACTGATCTGTAACGATTCAATGATCGAAACAAGAGGTACGATGTATATCTGATCGCCAGCGCTGACCAATTGCCCATCAAGAATCGCCAGGGTCAGTGGCAGCCTTATAACAAACGAAGTTCCCTTGCCCTCTTTCGACACAACCTCTATCTTGCCACCGAGGTCATGGATGTTTCTCTTCACAACATCCATCCCAACGCCGCGCCCTGACACATCACTGACTATTTCCGCTGTTGAAAACCCCGGCAAGAATATTAGGTCGTTGATTTGTTCTTCAGACAGCAATTCGTCTTCCTTGATAAGGCCTCTATCCTTTGCCTTTTTCGCAATTTTCTCCCTATTCAGCCCCCCCCCATCGTCGCTGATTTCTATCATAATGTTTCCACCCTTATGATAGGCGTTAAGATGAAGCAATCCTGTAGAGGGCTTACCTGCCGCCTTTCGATCATCCGGCATCTCAATGCCATGATCAATGGAGTTTCGCACCAAATGCACTAGAGGGTCTCCTATCTTTTCCATAACCGTCTTGTCCATTTCAGTGCCTTCCCCAGACATCCGCAACTCTATTTCTTTGGCTCTTCAGGAAATCGTGTGGGTAAAAAATGGGGCATAGCGTGACGAAAAGCTACGACCATCGCGGTTTTCAGCAGTTTGACGCTGGT
>LNFM01012746.1_pt1 | contig 22484 bp, 22 predicted proteins | sample 596031 | NCBI WGS metagenome assembly LNFM01 (sample SAMN04254537, study PRJNA301005) | activated carbon metagenome | isolation source: dual media filters at the Ann Arbor, Michigan drinking water treatment plant | place: USA: Ann Arbor | reverse complement strand
TCGACGCGGCCGAACAGCTCGCTGGCGAAGGCCACCTCGCCCGGGCCGTGCATCTTGGGCTTGACGATGTAGACGCTGCCGCGGCGGCTGTTGCGGATGCCCGGCGTGGCACCGCCCTTCAGGTCGTGCAGCGCAATGGTGGTGGTGATCACCGCGTCCATGATCCCTTCGGGGATCTCCTTGCCGCCGTCCCACAGGATCGCCGGGTTGTTCATCAGGTGGCCGACGTTGCGCACGAACAGCAGCGAGCGGCCGTGCAGGGCCACGTCCTCGCCGCTCGGGCCGGTGTACTGGCGGTCGGGGTTGAGGCCGCGCGTGAAGGTCCTGCCGCCCTTGCTGACCTGCTCGGTGAGCGTGCCCTTCAGGATGCCGAGCCAGTTGCCGTAGGCCTGCACCTTGTCTTCGGCGTCGACCACCGCCACCGAGTCCTCGAGGTCGAGGATGGTCGACAGCGCCGACTCCAGCACCAGGTCGCTGATGCCCGCGGCGTCGCCGGCCCCGATGGGGGTGCTGCGGTCGATGCGGATGTCCAGGTGCAGGCCGTTGTGCGCCAGCAGCACCGACGACGGCGAAGACGCCTCGCCCTGGAAGCCGACGAACTGCGCTGCCTTGGCCAGCGGCGTCGTGCTGCCGTCCTTCAGCGTGACAAGCAGCCGACCCGCGTCGACGCGGTAGGCGGTGGCGTCGAGGTGCGAGCCCTTCTTCAGCGGTGCCGTGCGGTCGAGCACGTGGCGCGCGTACTCCACGACCTTGGCACCGCGAATCGGGTTGTACGGGCCGGCACGCGTGGCGCCGCCCTCTTCGCTCAGCGCGTCGGTGCCGTACAGCGCGTCGTACAGCGAGCCCCAGCGCGCGTTGGCGGCATTCAGCGCATAGCGCGCGTTGGTGATGGGCACCACCAGCTGCGGACCGGCCTGCAGCGCGAGTTCGGCGTCGACGTTCTTCGTCGTCGCCTTCACGCCGGCGGGCACCGGCACCAGGTAGCCGATCTTCTGCAGGAACTGGCGGTAGGCCGCCTTCTTGCGGACCGGGCCCGGGTTGGCGCGGTGCCAGGCGTCCAGGTCGGCCTGCAGGCGGTCACGTTCGCCCAGCAACGCGGCATTCTTCGGCGCCAGGTCGTGCACCAGGGCATCGAAGCCCTTCCAGAAGGCGGCGGGCTCGACGCCGGTGCCTGGCAGCACCTGTTCTTCAATGAAGCGGTGCAGCGGCGTGGCGACTTCGAGGCGGTGGACGGTGGTGCGGTCGGTCATGACAGGACTCTGGTTTCGGGTTGTTCAGTCGGGAAAGAATTCGAGCACGTCGCGAAGGCTGCTGCCCGTGCGCGTGGGCTCGGTGGCCAGCTGGTCGAGCGGCGCGCCTGCACGGTTGACCCACAGCGTGCAGTAACCGTGCCAGGTGGCGCCGATGGCGTCCCAGCAGTTGCTGCTGACGAACAGGATGTCGCGCGCCGGCAGACCCAGCGCCTGCGGCCCCAGCGAGTAGGCCGCGGGGTCGGGCTTGAAACGGCGCACGGCGTGCACGGACAGCTGGTGCTCCAGCAGGCCGCCGAAGCCGGCGCTCTTCACGGCCACAGCCAGCATCTCGGGGTCCCCGTTGCTCAGGATGCCGACGGCCACGCCACGGCGCTTGAGGACCTTCAGGACGTCGAGGTTCTCCGGGAAGGCGCTGAGGTGCCGGTACTGGTTCATCAGCTCGTCTTCGGCCGCCGGTGTCATCGGCAGCGACAGTTTCTGAACGCTGTAGCGAAGGGCGGCCCGGGTGATGTCCCAGAACGTGCGGTATCGGCCGGCCAGTGTCAGCAGGCGCGTGTACTCGAGCTGCTTGTCGCGCCATAGCACGGCCAGGCTGTCGCCGGCACCGGGGAACAGCTGCTCGGCCGTCAAACCGACGCTGTAGACGTCGAACAGCGTGCCATAGGCGTCGAACAGGACGGCACGCGGCGGGGCGGCGGACTTCAGCATCCCTGCACTGTAGAGCCAGCCTCTTCCCCAATTAGCCCCACGAAACGCAAAGGTCACGTGCGACCTGTGGAGAATGAGGGTGCTCAATGACAGTAATGAAACCCTTGAGGATCATGCTGTTCCCACCGCTGCACCCAAGGCGTTGGCCAGGCGCCAAATCCACCTGGCCCGGATCGATTCAAAGGAGCACCGAATGACCGACACCACGCAGGCACGCGAGAAGCTGTCCGCCGACTTCCACCAGGTGATGGACGACATCGACGCCTTGATGAAGGCCACGACGAACAAGGCCGAAGGCGAGGCCGTGGCGCTGCGGGCACGCATCCGCGAGCGCCTGGACGGCGCCAAGGAACGGCTGGTGGACGTGCAGCACGAGGCCGTCGACCGTGCGAAGAAGGCCGCGCACGTCACCGACGACTACGTGCACACCCACCCCTGGCAGGCGGTCGGCATCGGTGCCGCGCTGGGCGTGGTCATCGGCATGCTGATCGGCCGCAAGTGAGCCTGGCGCCGGCCTGGCGGCCGCGACACCTGGAGCGCCGGGCATGAGCGCGCCTGCGGATGCGGCCGGCGTGTCGGGCCCGGCACGCCGGTTGGCCGCTTCTCTGCTGGCGCTGGGCCGCGTCCGCCTGGAGCTGCTGGCGCTGGAAGTCGAGGAAGAGAAGGAGCGTCTCGCCGCCCTGATGTTCTGGGCGGTGCTGGGTGCCTTGCTCACCGGCTTCAGCGCCCTGCTGGTGGTGCTGTTCGTCACCGTGGCGCTGTGGGACAGCCATCGCCTGGCCGTCCTTGGCGTGTCGGCCCTGCTCTTCGGGGTGTCCGCCGGCTGGGCCGTGTGGCAGGTCAGGCAGCGAAGCGTGCAGGGGCCGTCGTTGTTCCGCGCCAGCATCGGCGAGCTGCGCCAGGACGCCGCAGCGCTCGACCCCTCGCAGGACGGCCGGTGAGCGCGGTACGGCCCGCTGCCCGGCGCGAGCAGCGCAAGCAGGATCTGCTGCTGGCCTCGGCCCTGCTGCGCAGGCAGGCCGCCGGCGACCTCGAGCTTCTGGCCGCCCAGGCCGACAGCGTCGGCCGCCGCTGGCAGGCCTTGCGGGCTTGGTGGCAAGGCCCGGCATGGCGCACCGGCATCGGCGCCGCCACGGCGGTGGCCCTGGTGCTGGGGCTGCGCCGGCTGCGCTGGATGCGTCTGGCCCGCTGGGCGTGGCTGGGCTGGCGTACCTGGCGCATCGCGGCCCCCTGGCTCGGCCCCTGGATCGCTCCGTGGATGGCGCGGGGCCGCACGGCTTGGGCCGAGTGGGGTCGGTCGCGCCGCTGAAACAGCGCGCAGCACCGCGCCGTGCCCTGCTGTTGCGCAAGCGAAGCATCGCAATCTGGACCCGAACGCCACTGAGCCCTGACTTTTTTGCGCATAATCTGCGCCCATGGACCGGCTCAAGCAGATCGAAACCTTTGCGTCGGTCGCCACGCGCGGCAGCCTCACGGCTGCTGCGCACGCCGAAGGCGTGGCGCCCGCGGTGATCGGCCGCCGCATCGATGCGCTCGAAGAGCGCCTGGGCGTCAAGCTGCTGCTGCGCACCACGCGCAAGATCACGCTGACCCACGAAGGCAGCGCCTTTCTCGAAGACTGCCAGCGCCTGATCACCGATCTGGCCAACGCCGAAGCCAGTGTCAGCGCGGGCGGCGTGAAGGCCAGCGGGCACCTGCGCATCACGGCGCCGGCGGGTTTTGGACGCCGCCACGTGGCGCCCCTGGTGCCGGCCTTCCTGGCGCAGCACCCCGATGTGAGCCTGTCGCTGAACCTCAGCGACCGGGTCGTCGACATCGTCAATGAAGGCTTCGATTGCGCCGTCCGGGTGGGTGACCTGCCCGACTCCAGCCTGGTGAGCGTGCGGCTGGCCGACAACCGCCGCCTGTGCGTGGCCGCGCCCGACTACCTGAAGCGCGCCGGCACGCCAAAGACCCCGGCCGACCTGTCGCGCCACCAGTGCCTGACGCTCAGCTCCGACGCCAGCCAGACACGCGGCTGGGCTTTCCTGGTGGACGGCCAGGTCACCCACCTGCGGCCCAGCGGCCGCCTGGACTGCAGTGACGGCCAGGTGCTGCACGAGTGGTGCCAGCGTGGGCTGGGCATCGCATGGCGCAGCACCTGGGAGGTCGAGGGCGCCGTGGCCAGCGGCCTCCTGCAGGTGGTGCTGGAAGACTTCGCCGCACCGCCCAACGGCATCTACGCCGTCTTTCCGCAGCGAAAGCACCTGCCCCTGCGCGTGCGGCTGTGGATCGACTTCATCAAGCACAGCTACGGCGACACAGCCTACTGGGCCGCCGCCTGAAAGCACGAGGGGCGCCCCGGCGCCCCTCGTCGTGGCGAACCGACGGCCTTACTTCTTGGCGTCGGCCTCGCACTTCTTCATGAAGCTGGTCTTCGCAGCACCGGCCAGCGCCTTGCCGTTCTTGTCCACGGCCTTGGCTTCGCAGGACGCGCCCCCTGCGCTGTCGCCCTCGCACTTCTTCATGAAGCTGGTCTTGGCGGCACCGGCCAGCGCCTTGCCGTTCTTGTCGACGGCCTTCTTCTCGCACTCGGCATTGGCCGCGAAGGCCGAGCCGGCAAGCAGGCTGATGCACAGACCGATGGTGGTGATGAGGCTCTTGTTCATGGTCATTCCTCTCGGTGAATCGTGGTGGGCAGATTGCCGAGGTCGATTGCAACAGAGCCACCGGGACCCGGCAAGCTGAGCAACGCGCGAGTGCGGCATCCGGCTGACGTCGATGGCCTTTACAGTCCCGCGGCACGCGGTCCCGCTACAGGATTCGGCGCGGGTGGTGCAGCGCTTCGTGCGCGACGTGCAGCCTGCGCACCAGCACCTTGATGAAGGCGCCGTCGAAGAGGTGGCGGGTGCCGATGGACATCTGCTGCAGCGACGAGGGCGTGAAGCTGATGGTGGTGGCGGGCTCCGACACCAGCACGTCGGCGCTGTGCGTGCCCATCTCGGGACTCGGCGCCAGATAGGCCATCTCGCCAACCGAGGTGCCGGTGCCGAGCTGCGCCACGCGCTGCCCGTCGCGGAAGACCTCGATCTGGCCGCTGGCAATGATGTGGAAGGTGTTGCCCTGGTCGCCCTTGCGGTAGAGCGCGTGGCCGAAGGGGTGGCGTTCCCAGCGGGCGCGGTGCACCACCTCCCACAGCTCGACATCGCCGAAATCGGCGAAGAAATCGAGCGAACGCAGCAGCGTGAAACGCTCGGAGTCCAGCAGAGACTGCAGTGGCCCGCGCGGCACCTCGCCATGCGCCACCAGCGCCGAGAGCCCTTGCGAGAACTCGTCCCAGTCGACCGGCCGGTCTTCGCGGCGTTTGGACAAGGCTCGATGGATCAGCGCCTCCAGGCCGTCGGAGACCCCTTCGCGCAGCGTCTTCAGGGACGGCGGCGTGCCATGGTGGATCTGGTGCATCACCGCGGCCTGCTGCGTGGCGTCGAACGGCGGGCGACCGGCAATCAGGTGGTACAGCACGGCCGCCAGGGAGTAGATGTCGGCCCGGCAATCCAGCGAGTCGCCGTCGAGCTGTTCCGGCGACATGTAGGCCAGCGACCCCACGCGGTAGATCTGCGTGCGGTCCGACCCGAGGTTGAGCACGCTGCCGAAGTCGCTGACCTTGACGTCGATCACCTGGTCCCCGTCGACCACCGCCAGCAGGTTGGCAGGCTTCACGTCGCGGTGGATCAGGCCCTGGCGGAAGACGTAGCTCAATGCCATGGCGCACTTGAAGCCGATTTCGACGATCTGCTCCAGCGAGAGCAGCGAATGCGCACGGCAGAAGCGACGCAGCGTCACGCCGGGCACGTACTCCATGACCAGGTAGGGCGCGGCATCGTCCACCACGGCGTCGAAGATCTGCACGACGTTGGGGTGGTTCAGCCGCCCCACCAGGGCCGCCTCGGCGGCGAAGAAGCACTGCTGGTAGTGGTTCTCGCGCTCGTCACCCAGCGCGTCGATGCGCACACGCTTGATGGCCACGTCCTTCTCGCGGAAGTCGTCACGGGCCAGGTACACGTCGCTGGTGGCGCCACTGCCCAGCCGGCCGCGAACGCGGTAGCGCCCGATGTGCGAAGGCAGCGCCGACTCGGCGGCGGCGAGCTTGGAGTGGGCGGGGCGGGCGGACATCGTGGGTTCGGAGGACAACCTGGAGATGGTGACGTCACCCGTGCCGGCGCACTGGCAGAAATGGCGGGCAAATGCAGGGCAGATGCCAGGCACGCGCGCCGTGGGGGTCTGTCGGCCGCGATCGGCGAGCGGCCGCCACGAGCTCCGGGGGTTCGCGTGCCGCGTGCGTCGCCAGTGGTCCCGGGCGCGTGTCGACCCTCGAAAAGTAGAATGCGCCGATGATCCAAGCCAAGCAAGAGCTGCTGGCGGCGCTGGCCCAGGCGCTGGCCGCCGTGGCGCCAGACGCCAGCGTGCCCGCCGCCTTCGAGTCGCCCAAGCAGGCCTCGCACGGCGACCTCGCCGTCACGGCGGCCATGCCGCTGGCCCGCGCCCTGAAGAGGAACCCGCGCGATCTGGCGCAGGCGCTGGTGGATGCACTGAACGCCCAGCCCGCGGTCCAGCGCTGGGTCTCGGCCCTGGAAATCGCCGGACCGGGCTTCATCAACCTGCGTCTGTCGCCTGCCGCCAAGCAAGCCGTGGTCGGCGAGGTGCTGCGCGAGGGCGAGTGCTTCGGCAAGCGCTCCGCCACCGGCGGCAAGCTGATGGTCGAGTTCGTCTCGGCCAACCCCACCGGCCCGCTGCACGTCGGCCACGGCCGCAACGCTGCCCTGGGCGACTGCATCAGCAACCTGCTCGAGTCGCAGGGCTGGCAGGTGCTGCGCGAGTTCTATTACAACGACGCGGGCGTGCAGATCTCGCGCCTGGCCACCTCCACGCAGGCGCGTCTGAAGGGCCTGAAGCCGGGTGATGCCGAATGGCCCGAGGACGCCTACAACGGCGAGTACATCGCCGACATCGGCGCCGACTACCTGGCGAAGAAGACGGTCAGCGCCGACGACCGCCAGTTCACCGCCTCGGGCGACATCGACAACCTCGACAACATCGAGCGCTTCGCGGTGGCCTACCTGCGCCACGAGCAGGACCTGGATCTGCGCGCCTTCGGCGTGCGCTTCGACCACTATTTCCTCGAGTCCGGGCTGTACACCAGCGGCAAGGTGGAAGACACCGTGCAGCGCCTGGTCGCCTCGGGCAAGACCTTCGAGGAAGGCGGCGCGCTGTGGCTTCGCACGACCGACTACGGCGACGACAAGGACCGCGTGATGCGCAAGTCCGACGGCACGTACACCTACTTCGTGCCCGACGTGGCCTACCACATCGACAAGTACCAGCGCGGCTTCACCAAGGTCATCAACGTGCAGGGCACGGACCACCACGGCACGGTGGCCCGGGTGCGCGCCGGCCTGCAGGCCGCGGGCGTGGGCATCCCGGCCGGCTATCCCGACTACGCGCTCTACAAGATGATCACGGTGATGAAGGGCGGCCAGGAGGTCAAGCTCTCCAAGCGCGCCGGCAGCTACGTGACGCTGCGCGACCTCATCGAGTGGACGAGCTGCGACGCCGTGCGCTTCTTCCTCATCAGCCGCAAGGCCGACACCGAGTTCGTTTTCGACATCGACCTGGCCCTGAAGGCCAGCGACGAGAACCCGGTCTTCTACGTGCAGTACGCGCACGCACGCATCTGCTCGGTGCTGGCGCAGTACCGGCAGTCGCGCGGCTCCACCGCAGCCGCCGACCTGGCCCGCAGCGACCTGTCGCTGCTGACAGCCCCGACCGAAGCCGCGCTGATGCTGCGGCTGGCCGAGTACCCCGAGATGCTGGCCCGGGCTGCCGCCGACCTGGCGCCCCACGACGTGGCCTTCTATGCTCGCGACCTGGCCGCCTCGTTCCACACCTACTACGCTGCCGAGCGCTTCCTTGTCGACAGCCCTGCCCTGGCCGCAGCCCGCATGGCGCTGCTGGCGGCGACGCGACAGGTCCTGAGCAACGCGCTGGCGATGCTGGGCGTCAGCGCTCCTGAATCGATGGGGCGCGACACCGGCAGCGATGCGGCAGCTGCCGCGGAGGCCAGCGCATGATGCAGCAGCGTGGTGGTTTCGTTCTCGGCATGGTGGTCGGGCTGTTGATCGGCCTGTCCCTGGCGCTGGGCGTGGCGCTGTACATCACGAAGGCGCCGATGCCGTTCGTGAACAAGGTGCCGCCGCGCACGGCCGAGCAGGACAAGGCCGAGGCCGAGCGCAACAGGAACTGGGATCCCAACGCCCCGCTGGGCACGCGCGCCACCCGGCCGCCCGCCGCGGCGCCGGCCTCCGAGCCCGCTCCCGCAGTGGTGGCCCAGCCGGCTTCAGCTCCGGCGGCGACCAAGGGCAGCACCCGCGACCCGGCCGCCATCCTGGCCGGCTCCGTGCCGGCCGCCGCCACCGCGTCAGCGCCGGCCAAGTCCACCGCGCCGGGGGTCGATCCGTTTGTCTATTTCGTGCAGGTCGGGGCCTATTCCGCGGCCGAGGAGGCCGAGCAGCAGCGCGCCAAGCTGGCGCTGACGGGGCTGGCGGCCAAGGTCACCGAGCGCGAACAGGGCGGGCGAACTGTCTACCGCGTGCGGCTGGGACCGTTCGAAAAGAAGGAAGAGGCCGACGCCATGCAGTCGCGGTTGGCCAACCAGAGCATCGAAGCGCGACTCGTGCGCGTCGAACGCTCCTGAGTCCGGAACTCCGCGACGCCGCGCCACTCCACCCCATGTATTTACAAGTTTCCACGAAAGGCATGCGATGAACAGGCGAGAGTTTTCCGGTCAGCTGGCAGGTGTCGGCATGGCCTTGGCTGCCAGCGGTGTGGCCCGGGCCCAGGGCGGTCCGGTCGAGGGCACCCACTACGTGCGCCTGCAGACCCCGGCGCCGGTGACGGTGCCCGCCGACAAGAAGCTGGAGGTCGTCGAGTTCTTCTGGTACGAGTGCCCGCACTGCAACGCCTTCGAGCCCATGCTCGAGGCCTGGGTCAAGAAGCTGCCGGCAGACGTTGCCTTCCGGCAGGTGCCGGTGGGCTTCACGGCGCGCCATGTGTTCGCGCAGAAGCTGTTCTACACGCTGGAGGAGATGGGCCAGCTGTCCGCACTGCACCGCCGCATCTTCGCCGCCGTGCACGTCCAGAACCGCCGCATGAGCACCGAGAACGACATCATGGCCTGGGTGAAGGAACAGGGCGTGGACATGGGCAAGTTCGGCGACACGTGGAAGAGCTTCCAGGTGGCCACCAAGGCCAGCAAGGCCAAGCAGCTGACCGATGCCTACAAGATCGACGGCGTGCCGGCGCTGGGCATCCACGGCCGCTTCTTCACGTCGGGGGCGCTCGCGGGCAGCCATGACAAGGCACTGGCCGTGGCCGACTTCCTGATCCAGACCGCACGCAAGGGCTGACCGCTCTTTGCTGCGCCGCCGCATCCGCCAGTGCGGCGGGCAGGCGAACATGGCAGACTTCCGTGGCCGGCGTCACACCACGCCGGCCCCCACCGCCTCAGAATGAGGGCTGGCGAGGCTCAACTTGTGACTACAATGGTCTGCAAGTTTCGTGCCGCACTAGATGCCCCCTCGCCTCTTTCCCACCCTTCCCCCCGCCTGGAGCCGGTCCGAGCTGCCTGCACCAGGCATGCCACGGCGCGCCGGCCGACTTGCCAACCTGGTGCTGGCGGCCTGCCTGAGCGTCCTCGCGGCCGCCACGCCGGCCTGGGCCGAGAAGGCGGACCGCAACAAGCAGATGGTGGTCGAGGCCGACAAGCCAGGCACCGTCGACCTGCAGAGGCAGGTGGTGGTCTTCAATGGCAACGTGTCCATCACCCAGGGCACGATGGTGATCCGGGCCGAGCGGGTGGAACTGCGCGAGATGGCCGACGGCTACCGCGCGGCCACGGCGATCGGCACCGCCGGCAAGCAGGCCAGCTACCGACAGAAGCGCGACAACGTCGACGAGTACGTCGAAGGCGTCGCTGACCGCATCGAGTTCGATGGACGTGCCGACGTGCTGCGCTTCGTCGGCAACGGCGTGGTCCGGCGTTTGCGGGGCAGCACGGTGGCCGACGAGATCACCGGCGCGCTCATCGTCTGGGACAACACGGCCGAACTCTTCAGCGTGCAGGGCGGCACGCCCACGGCAGCCAACCCCGGCGGCCGTGTCCGGGCCGTGCTGAGCCCGCGCGCGGAGCCGGCTTCGCCCGGCGCGGCAGCCTCCGCGCCTCGCACACCGGTGGCGCCGCGCTGATGCTCGAGGCGATGGACACCTCGCTGGCCGACAGCCGGCTCGAAGCGCGCCACCTGGCCAAGACCTACGGTGCGAGGCAGGTCGTCAAGGACGTGCACCTGGCCGTCTCGGCCGGCGAGGTGGTCGGCCTGCTGGGCCCCAACGGCGCCGGCAAGACCACGACCTTCTACATGGTGGTGGGCCTGGTGCGGGCCGACGAGGGCGAGATCCACATCGACGGCAAGCCGGTGCACGGCCTGCCGATCCACCAGCGCTCGCGACTGGGGCTGTCGTACCTCCCCCAGGAAGCCTCGATCTTCCGCAAGCTGACGGTCGAGGAGAACATCCGCGCCGTGCTCGAACTGCAGGTCGACGGAGACGGCCGGCGCCTCAAGTCGGCGCGGCTCACCGAGATGCTGGAACAGCTGCTGGCCGACCTCAGCATCACCAAGCTGCGCGATTCGCCGGCACCGTCGCTGTCGGGCGGCGAGCGCCGCCGCGTGGAGATCGCCCGCGCGCTGGCCACGCAGCCGCGCTTCATTCTGCTCGACGAGCCGTTCGCCGGCGTCGACCCGATCGCCGTCATCGAGATCCAGCGCATCATCGGATTCCTGTGCTCATCACCGACCACAACGTGCGCGAGACGCTGGGCATCTGCGACCGCGCCTACATCATCAGCGAAGGCAGCGTGCTGGCCGAAGGCACGCCCGCCGAGATCGTCGAGAACGCCGAGGTGCGCAAGGTGTACCTCGGCGAGAACTTCAGAATGTGATGAACGCCCCCCGAAGCGCCTTCGGCGCTCCCCCCCAGGGGGGCGCCGCCCCTGGTTCGGCAAAGCCGACCCACGGCGGCCGCTTGTTCGGACGTGCCGAGAACCTGCCTTCATGAAACCCTCACTGCAGGTCCGTCTTTCGCAGCATCTGGCGCTCACGCCCCAGCTGCAGCAGTCCATCCGCCTGCTGCAGCTCTCCACGCTGGAGCTGCAGCAGGAAATCGAGCAGATGCTCGAGCAGAACCCCTTCCTCGAGCCCGACGAGGAGGCCGCCAGCGCCTACGAATCGTCGATCGAGCGCGGCAGCGTCGACCGCGCAGCCGAGCGCGACGACCACGAGGGCGCCGACGAGGGCCCGGCCGAGATGCGCGCCGAGGAGTTCGGCACCACCGAGCGCGAGGACTGGGAGAACGGCACCGAGCGCGAGGACTTCGACGGCATCAGCGAAACGCCGTCCAGCAGCAGCGGCTCGGGGGTCGATTCCGAAGGCGACGAGATGGACGGCCAGGAGCGACGCTCCGTGGCCGGTTCACTGCAGGACCACCTGCGCGCCCAGCTGGCCGGCATGCGCCTGTCGCCCGACGACGTGGCCGCCATGCACGTGCTGATCGAATCGCTGGACGGTGACGGCTACCTGGCCGACACGCTGGAAGACATCGCCGAACGCCTGGCCGAGATGCTGGACATCGGCGGCGTCGAAGGCCGCGAGGACCTGCTCGCCCGCCTGCAGTGCGCGCTGAAATGGCTGCAGAGCCTGGAGCCGCCTGGCGTCGGCGCGCGGTCGCTGCCCGAATGCCTGGTGATCCAGCTGCGCCTGAAGCCGAAGTCGCCCGCGCGCCAGATGGCCATCCGCATCAGCGAGCAGCACCTGGAAGTGCTGGCGCGGCGCGACATCAAGCGCCTGGCCGCACTGACCGGCGCCGACGACGCCTTGCTGCGCGAAGCGCAGACGCTCATCGTGTCGTGCGAACCCAAGCCGGGCCGGCCTTTCTCCAACGCCGAAGCCAACATCGTCGTGCCCGACGTCATCGTCTCGCGCAGCGGCCGCGGCCTGAAGGTGGCGCTGAACCCCGACGTGATGCCCAAGCTGCGCATCAACGACCTCTACGCCCAGGCCGTGCGCGGCCAGCGCAACGGCAGCGGCGCCGGGCTGTCGTCGCGGCTGCAGGAGGCGCGCTGGTTCATGAAGAACATCCAGCAGCGCTTCGACACCATCCTGCGCGTGAGCAAGGCCATCGTCGAGCGCCAGAAGAGCTTCTTCACGCACGGCGCCATCGCCATGAAGCCGCTGGTGCTGCGCGAGATCGCCGACGAACTCGGCCTGCACGAGAGCACCATCTCGCGCGTGACCACGGCGAAGTACATGGCCACGCCGAACGGCACCTTCGAGCTGAAGTACTTCTTCGGCTCGTCGCTCAGCACCGAGGCCGGCGGCGCGGCGTCGAGCACCGCGGTGCGCGCGCTCATCCAGCAGTTCGTGGCGGCCGAGGACGCCAACAAGCCGCTCTCGGACAGCCAGCTGTCCGACATGCTGGGCGAGCAGGGCATCACGGTGGCGCGGCGCACGGTCGCCAAGTACCGCGAAGCGCTCAAGATCGCCCCGGCCTCGCTGCGGCGGACGATGTGACCGCCCTCTTCCTGCCCTGCGCCGGTGGCGCCGAAGAGCTGCTCGTCGACGAGGTGCGGCGCATCGCCGGCCCGGCCACCGAGGCCGAGGCCGTGCGCGGCGGCGTGTGGGTGGAAGGCGACGAGCGCCTGGCGATGCGCCTGAACCTCGAGAGCCGCCTGGCGCAGCGCGTGCTGTGGCCGCTCATCGAAGGCCGCTACCGCGACGAGCATGACCTCTACGACCTGGCGCGGCGCGTTCCCTGGCCGCAATGGATCACGCCGCAGCAGACGCTGCGCGTGGACATCAACGCGCAGCGCTCGCCGCTGCAGAGCCTGAACTTCGCCGCGCTGCGCATCAAGGACGCCGTCTGCGACGTGATGCGCGAGGCCACCGGCGAGCGCCCCAGCGTCGACACTCACCACCCCGACCTGCCGCTGATGCTGTACGTCGGCCCCGACCATGCCACGCTGTACGCCGACACCTCGGGCGAAGCACTGTTCAAGCGCGGCTGGCGCGATGCGCAGGGTGGCCGCCAGGACGTGAAGGGCGAAGCGCCGCTGAAGGAGACGCTGGCCGCGGCGATGCTGGCCGCGGCCGGCTGGCACGGCCGCGCCGAGGACGGCCCCCTGCTCGACCCCTGTTGCGGCGCAGGCACCATCGCCATCGAGGCGGCGCAGATGGCCTGCGGCATCGCCCCTGGTGCCGCACGCCGCTTCGCCTTCGAGCGCTGGATCAGCTTCAAACCGCACCTGAACGCCTGGCGCGAGATGCAGCGCGAAGCCCGCGAACGCGTTCACGCCCCGACAGTGGCCATCTACGCCGGCGACGTGAGCTTCCGCATGACCGACTTCGCGGCACGCAACGCGGCGCGCGCCGGCGTGGCGCAGGCCATCGAGTTCAAGACCGCCGACGCGCTGCAGCGCCCCGCACCGGCCCCGCAGGGCACGATGCTGCTGAACCCGCCCTACGGAGAACGCATCGCACCCAAAGGACACGGTCAAGGGCGCGACGCACGCGAACCGATGCCCTCGCGTGAAGACTTCGAAGGGGAGGGTGCCGCCGGTGGCGACGACTTCTTCGCCGGCCTGGCCGCCCAGTGGAAGCGCCACTACGCTGGCTGGACGGCCTGGTGCCTGAGCCCCGACATGAAGCTGCCGACGCGCATGCGGCTGAAGGAAAGCCGCCGCGTGCCGATGTGGAACGGGCCCATCGAGTGCCGCCTTTACCGCTTCGACATCGTGGCCGGCTCGAACAAGGACAAGCCCGGCTCAGATCGATAAGGGGTCGACGTCGATGGCCCAGCGGCGCACCGCCTTGTGCCGGGAGCGCAGCCCGTGCAGCGCCGGCACCCAGGCCGACAGCATGCGCTGCAGCGCCGGCCGCGACGGAGACTCCAGCAGCATCTGCATGCGGTCGACATCGGCCACGCGCGCGATGGCGTTGGGCACGGGCGGGTACAGGGTCACGGCCTCGGCTTCCGCGAGCTCGCCGGCCAGCGCAGAAGCCTCGGCCAGGAACGCCTGTGCGGCGGCGGCCTCCGGGGCTTCGGCGCGCATCAGTGCCAGGTGCGTGTAGGGCGGCAGGCCGCTGGCAACTGCGCCGCGAAGGCCTCGAAGTCGTGCTTCTTCAGCGCGGCATACAGCGGGTGATGCGGGTGCCAGGTCTGCACCCACATCTCGCTGCGCTCGGCCTGCGCCGCGTCGCGGCCGGCGCGGCCGGCCGACTGCATCAGCAGTGCGAACAGGCGCTCGGGCGCGCGGAAGTCGCTGCTGAACAAGGCCGCGTCGGGATTCACGGCGGCCACCAGCGTCATGCGGCGGAAGTCGTGGCCCTTGGCCACCATCTGCGTGCCCACCAGCACGTCGACCTCGCCCGCATGCACGGCGGCCAGCTGTGCTTCGAGCGCGCCCTGCAGCCGCGTGCTGTCGGCATCGATGCGCATCACGCGCGCCGCGGGCAGCAGCGCCGCGAGCTGCTCTTCCAGCTTCTCGGTGCCGCGGCCCATGGGCGCGATGTCGAGGTTGCCGCAGTCGGGGCAGGCGCGCGGCACGCGCTCGGTGAAGCCGCAATGGTGGCAGCGCAGCGTGCGGTCGGCCTTGTGGAAGACGCGCCAGGCGCTGCAGTGCGGACAGCCGCTTTTCCAGCTGCAGGCGCCGCAGTGCAGCACCGGCGCGTAGCCGCGGCGGTTCAGCAGCAGCAGGCTTTGCTCTCCGCGGGCGATGCGTTCTTCGATGGCGCCCAGCAGCACCGGCGCCAGCACCGTCGGCGCGCCTTGCGACCTGGGCAGCGAGCCCATGTCGAACAGGCGCACGCGGGGCATCGCGCCACCGGCCACGCGCTGCGCCAGCGTGACCCGGCGGTAGCGCCCTTCCAGCGCGCGGTGCCAGCTCTCGAGCGACGGCGTGGCCGAACCCAGCAGCACCGGCACGCCCTCCTGCCGTCCGCGCCACACCGCCAGGTCGCGCGCCGAATAGCGCGCACCTTCCTGCTGCTTGAAGGATGGGTCGTGTTCCTCGTCGACGACGATCAGCCCCAGGCGCGGCATCGACGCGAACACCGCCAGCCGCGTGCCCAGCACGATGTGCGCATGACCGGCGTGCGCCATCCACCATTGGCGAAGGCGCTGGGCGGGCGTGAGGCTGCTGTGCTGCGCCACCAGCACGCGACCCGGGAAGCGTTCGGCGAAGCGCGCCTCGAGCTGGGGCGTGAGGTTGATCTCGGGCACCATCACCAGCGCCTGGCGGCCGGCCTGCAGGGCCTGGTCGACGGCGCGCAGGTAGACCTCGGTCTTGCCGCTGCCGGTCACGCCGTGCACCAGCGTGGTGGTGGCACCGGCTTCAGCCAGCGCCGACAGCGCAGCCGCCTGCTCCTCGGTCAGCGCAGGCGGCTCGGGCGGCGTCGCACCCCCGGTGGCCCCCAGCCCCTTGGCCCAGCGGGGCAGCCGGCGCGCCAGTGCCGCGTTGTCGACCTTGCGCAGTTCGGGCGGCAGCACGGCCAGGGCCATCTCGCCCACCGTGCGTTGGTAGTAGGCGGCCGCGAAGTCGACCAGCGCACACCAGGATGCGGGCAGCGGGTCCAGGGCATCGAGCACCTGGCTGACCGGCCGCAGCTGCGCCGGGTCGACCACGACGCCTGCGTCGCGGTGCCACACGATGCCCGGCACCTCGCGGCGCCCCAGCGGCACGGTCACCAGCGTGCCGGGCGCCAGGGGCCGTTCAGACAGGTATGTCAACAGGCCGCCGACGGCCGCGTGTTGCGGCGTGTCGACAGCCACCGGCAAGGTCTGGCCGGCGCTCAACCGTGCTCCGCCACCGATGCCGATTTGTGAGCGATCCGGACCGCGAAAGCGCACGCCGATCTCACATCAACCACCCGTGAACTTGCGCACGTAAGCTCGGCAGAACTTCAAAGAAATGACGTAAGTTCATGATCGGCAAAGGCTTTTCGAGCTGTCCCCTGGATCTGTGGATAACTGTGTGGGCAAACTGCGTCCAGACGCGCCAAGTGCTTGATTCAACGTGCGCTCGCTTGTCTTGCCTGTTTTCGCAGCAGCGTCGTTCATCCTTGTGAATCAACGACTTAGCTTATGCACCGCACCATGGCCCACTGCCAGGGAGCCGCCGAGCCCGCAGCCCCAATTTTGGGGACAAGTCAAGCCCCGATGCGATTTCCCTGGGGCAAATCCGCAGTACAGCGCGGCACCGGGCAAGGCCGCGGCGTGGTCGCTCACATCTTCTGGCGCAGGGTCCGCGAATGCGCGTGGACGGCCTCGACGAGCGCCGTGACGTGGTCCGGCGGCGTGTGCTGGCTGATGCCATGCCCGAGGTTGAAGATGTGGCCGTCCCAGCCGCCATCGGCCCGCTGCGGGCGGCCGAAGGCGTCGAGCACGGCGCGCCCTTCGCGCGCGACGGCCTCGGGCGGCGCGAACAGCACGTTGGGGTCGAGGTTGCCCTGCAAGGCCACCTTGCCGCCCACCGTCGCGCGGGCGCGGGCGAGGTTGACGGTCCAGTCCAGGCCCACCACGTCGGCCCCGCAGTCGGCGATGTCCTCGAGCCAGGGCCCGCCGCCCTTGGTGAAGACGATGACGGGGATGCGCTGACCGTCCTTCTCGCGCTTGAGGCCCTGCACCACGCGCCGGGTGTAGTCCAGGCTGAAGCGCTGGAAGGCGCCGTCGGCCAGCACGCCGCCCCAGCTGTCGAAGACCATGAGCGCCTGCGCGCCGGCATCGACCTGCGCGTTCAGGTAGGCGGTGACGGCCTGGGCGTTGACCTCCAGGATGCGGTGCATCAGGTCGGGCCGGCCGTAGAGCATGGTCTTGACGAGCCGGTAGTCGTCGGAGCCGCCGCCCTCGACCATGTAGCAGGCCAGTGTCCAGGGGCTGCCCGAGAAGCCGATCAGCGGCACCCGGCCGTTCAGGGCCTTGCGGATGCTGGTCACCGCATCGAACACGTAGCGCAGCTTGTCGAGGTCGGGCGACTGCAGCGCGGCCACCGCGGCCTCGTCGCGCACCGGGTGGGCGAACTTCGGACCCTCGCCGGCACCGAAGCTCAGGCCCAGGCCCATCGCGTCGGGCACGGTGAGGATGTCGCTGAACAGGATGGCCGCGTCGAGCGGGTAGCGGTCCAGCGGCTGCAACGTCACCTCGGTGGCGTACTGCACGTTGGTCGCCAGGCCCATGAAGCTGTTGCCGGCCTTGACGCGCGTGGCCTTGTACTCCGGCAGGTAGCGGCCGGCCTGGCGCATCAGCCAGACGGGGGTGTGCTCGGTGGGTTGGCGCAGACAGGCGCGCAGGAAGGTGTCGTTTTGCAGCTTCTGGTTCATCCGCTGATTATCGTTGCCGCAGCGGCTGCTCCCGGCCGGGGTGCCAACCGTTCTGCAGCCAGTCGGCGAAGACGGCCTCGGCGTCGCCCGCGGTCGAGGCCCGCGACAGCAGTTCGGGCGGCACCACCCGCGTGCCCGGCGCGGCGCCCGGCAACAGGCGGGCAAGCTGCACCACCAGCGCCGCCAGCCGCACGGCACGCACCGGCTGCTCGGCCTGCGGCACCATCCAGCGCAGCTGCGACAACCACCAGTCGGCCAGACGCTGCACGGTACCGCGCCCGCCGGGGGGCGCCGCGTCCTGCGCCGAGCGGAGCAGCACGAGGTGCTCGAAACCCAGTGCGGCCACCGCCCCCTCGTCCAGTGACGCCAGGCCCGCCTTCAGCGCACCGGGCAGCAGCGACGGCGCGTGAGGCACCACCACCAGCAGTCGCCGGACGCCGCACCCGTGCAGCGCCTGCGCCAAGGGCAGCAGTTGATTGGCCTCGGGCTGCAGGAAGGCGTCGTCGCGTCCATGGCTGTGGCGCGCGCGCTCGAAGACGATGAACGCGGTGTCGATGCCCAGGGGCTCGCTCCGGGCCAGCGCCTGGTGCGGCATCGGCACGAAGCCACGCAGCGCCGAAGCCAGGCCCTCGACGACCAGCGCGTGCACACGCAGGAAGCGGCCGGCCGACAAGGTCTCGGCCAGCAAGGCCGAGCCCAGCGTGCCGCCCCCGCCGATGACCAGGGCGGTGCGCGCCGGCCCCAGCGCGGCCGGCCGGCCGGCGTTAGCGCCGCGCAGCGCCTGTTGCAGCAGATCCATCGATCGAGACTCTCCGGGCACGCCAGGTGCCGCAGCATTGAAGGCGCATTGTCACGCCCCATATGCAGTGCGCGGGGTAGGATGACCCGGCACAAGGAGGACACCGTCATGGGTTTCAGAAGAATCACCGCCTGGATCGCCGGCCTGCTGGCCGCCGTGACGCTCAGCGGCTGCGGCTACAACGACTTCCAGCGCCTGGACGAAGAAGTGAAATCGGGTTGGAGCGAGGTGCTGAACCAGTACCAGCGCCGCAGCGACCTCATTCCCAACATCGTCGCCACCGTCAAGGGCGAAGCCAACTTCGAGCAGGAAACGCTGACCAAGGTAGTCGAGGCGCGCGCCAAGGCCACCAGCATCCAGGCCACGCCCGAGCTCATCAACAACCCCGAGGCCTTCCAGAAGTTCCAGGCCGCGCAGGGTGAGCTGTCGGGCGCCCTGAGCCGGTTGCTGGTGGTCACCGAGAACTACCCCAACCTGAAGGCCAACCAGGGCTTCCAGGACCTGCGGGTGCAGCTCGAAGGCACCGAGAACCGCATCACCGTGGCGCGCAACCGCTACATCAAGACCGTCCAGGAATACAACGTGAAGGTGCGCAGCGTGCCCACCAACTTCACCGCGATGGTGTTCGGCTACCAGGTCAAGCCCAGCTTCACGGTGGCCAACGAGGCCGCCATCTCGGCGCCGCCCGCGGTGAACTTCGACAAGGCGCCCGCGGCGCCAGCGCCTGCGGCCTCGAAGTGAGCCGGTGATGTCGATCTGGCGCGCCGCGTGGTTCGCGCTGGCCGCCCTGCTGCTGGCGGCGGCGTCGCCGGGGCTGCGCGCACAGGACGTGCTGCCCGTGCCGCCGCTCAGCGGCCGCGTGATCGACCAGACCGGCACGCTGGGCCCGGCGCAGCAACAGGCCCTGACCGACAAGCTGGCCGCGCTGGAACAGTCGAGCGGCGCGCAGCTGGTGATCCTGATGGTGCCGACCACGGCCCCCGAGGACATCGCCGCCTACGCGCAGCGCGTGGCCGACGCGTGGAAGATCGGTCGCCGCGAGGTCGGCGACGGCCTCGTCATCCTGGTGGCCAAGAGCGACCGGCGCATGCGCATCGAGGTGGCCAAGACGCTGGAAGGCGCCATCCCCGACCTGGCCGCACGACAGGTCATCGACAACGCCCTGCGGCCGGCCTTCCGCAACGACGACTATGCCGGCGGGCTGAACCTGGCCGTCGACCAGCTGGCGGCGCGCATCCGGGGCGAAGGGCTGCCCGTGCCCGAACAGGCGCCCGGCCGCAGCGCACCGGGTCTGCAACTGGAAGACCTGGGGCTCTTCCTGTTCTTCGGCGTGCCGGTCATCGGCAGCGTGCTGGGCAGCATCTTCGGCCGCAAGCTGGGCACGCTGCTCACCTCGGCCGGGGTGGGTGGTCTGGCGTGGTGGTTCACGGCCAGCCTGCTGCTGGCTGGCGGCGCAGCGATCGTCACGCTCTTCATCGTCGGCGTGATGGGCATCGGTTCGGCCCTCAGCGGCATGCGCCGGGGGCGCGGCGGCCCCAGCATCGGCGGCTGGTCGGGGGGCGGCGGGTTGGGTGGCGGCGGCTGGAGCGGCGGCGGCGGTGGCGGCGGTTTTTCATCGGGCGGCGGCGGCGACTTCGGCGGCGGCGGCGCCTCGGGCGACTGGTAGGCCAGGCATGAACAAGCTGATCCGACTCCTCAAGCACCGCTGGCTGGACGACAGCGACGCGCGGCGTGCGCTCGACGACGCTGCGCTGTCGCGCCTGGAAGCGCGTGTGCAGGCCAGCGAAAAGCACCACAGCGGCGAGATTCGCCTGCTGGTCGAACCGGGCCTGCCGCTGTCCTACCTGTGGAAGAACCTGCCGCCGCGGGCGCGGGCCGTCACCTTGTTCGGCAAGCTGCGCGTGTGGGACACCGAGCACAACAACGGCGTGCTGATCTACCTGCTGCTGGCCGACCACGCCATCGAGATCGTGGCCGATCGCGGACTGTCCCGCCACGTGCCGCAGGCGCACTGGGACGGCGTGCTGGCCGGCATGCGCGAGTCCTTCCGTGCCGGCCGCTTCGAAGAGGGACTGGCCCAGGCCGTCGACCGCGTCGACGAGATGCTGAAGCAGCACTTCCCGCTGGCGCCCGGGCAGGCCAACCCGAACGAACTGCCGGATCGCGCCACGCTGGGCTGACCCCGCCTGTCGGGCCGGGCCCGTCCCGGCAAGGGACAGACGGCTTCGCCGATGATCGGGGGACACCCCGCGGAGAACCCATGCCCCTGTCGCTGCCCGCCGCACCGCGCCTGCTCGCGCTGCTGACCTTGTTCTCGCACGCCGCGCTGCACGCGCAGTCCTCCCCGCCGCAGCCGCTGTGGGAAATCGGTGCGGTGGCCTTCGGCGTGTCTCAGCAGGCCTACCCGGGCGCCGACCAGCAGGTGCAGCGCGCGCTCGCCCTGCCTTACGTCATCTACCGCGGCCGCTACCTGCGTGCCGACAGCGAGACCGCCGGCCTGCGCGCCGTGAAGACCCCGCTGTACGAGATCGACGTCGGCGTCGCCGGCTCCTTCGGTTCCAGCAGCAACCGCATCGAGGCGCGTCGCGGCATGCCCAGCCTGGGCACGCTGGTCGAGTTCGGCCCCCGGCTGAAGGTGAACCTCGGCGGCACGCCGGCCAGCGGCCGCTGGCGCGCGGAGATCCCGCTGCGGGGCGTGTTCGACCTGAGTGACGGCGCCGCGCACCGCGGACTGAGCTTCGAGCCGGAAATCGGCTTCGACCGCCGCACCCGGGCGGGCCTGCGCTACAGCGTGGCGATCAGTGCGTTGATCTCCGACCGCCGCCTGGCCCAGACCTTCTACAGCGTGTCGCCGGCGCAGGCCACCGCGACGCGTGGTGCCTACGACGCGAAGTCGGGGCTCGTTGCCTGGCGCGCGTCGGGCTTCGTGTCCACCGACCTCACGCGCGACCTCACGGTGTTCGGCTTCCTGCGAGCGGACAGCGTGGCCGGCGCCGCCAACCGCGACAGCCCGCTGGTGCGCCGCACCACCGGTGCGTCGGCCGGCGTCGGCCTGTCCTACACCTGGCTGCGTTCCGCCAGCCCCGCCGTCGACTGACCGCCCCGGCGCCCCGGCCCGCCGACAACCGGAGCACCCCCGGGCACACCCGCTTGACGCGGCAGGGCGCGCCGCCTAGTCTCGTTCTGGATCTTGCAACGCAGTTCCAATATTCAGAACAACGACGCTGTACATGGACTCCACCCTCGCCAAGGGCCTGTCGGTCATCGACTGGCTCGCCCGTCAGCAACGCCCCTGTGGCGTGAGCGAGGTGGCGCGCGCGCTGGGGCTGGCGCGCAGCAACGCCCACCGCACCCTGCAGACCCTCGTGTCCTGCGGCTGGGCCGTGCAGGACGAGCACAGCGCCTACCGCTGCAGCCTGCGGCTGTTCGAGCTGGGCATGCAGGTCGAGGCATCGATCGACCTCACGTCGCGACTGCACCCGGTGCTGGCAGGGCTCGCCCGGGCCACCGGCGAGACCATCCACCTCGCCGTGCTGGACGGCGCGGAGATCGTGTACCTCGACAAGTTCGACAGCCCCCTGCCGGTGGCCGCCTACTCACGCATCGGGGGCCGGGCGCCGGCACACTGCGCAGCCTCGGGCAAGGCGCTGCTGGCCGCCTTGTGCCTGGACGAACAGGCCCTGCAGGCACGCCTGGGGCCGCTGGCAGGACACACCCCGCACACGCTGACCGACATCAGCGCCCTGGCCGAGGAACTTCGCCAGACGCGCCTTCGCGGCGTGGCCGAGAACCGCCAGGAATGGCGCCTGGGCGTCTGCGGACTCGGTGCCCCGATCTTCGACGCACGGGGCGAGCCGGTGGCCGCCGTCGGCATGAGCGTGCCGTCGATCCGCTTCACCCGCGCCCAGTCGCGCGAATGGGCGGCCCGCATGCTGGACTGCGCGCAGGCCGCCAGCCGGGCGCTGGGCTTCCGCCCGGCCACCGCCCGTCCCGACCTCCCCCACCCGGCGCAACCCGCCCTGTCCCACCCCACCAGCCCTCGAAGGAGAGCCGCATGACCCTGTTGAACCGCCGCACCGCCCTGGCCCTGGCCCTGGTGTCCACCGCCTTCGCACCCACGGCGGCTTTCGCCCAGGCCGGCAACTTCCCCGACAAGCCGATCAAGTTCGTCGTTCCCTACCCGCCGGGTGGCGGCACCGACGTCATCGCGCGCATCGTGCAGCAGCGCTTCGCCACGCTCATCGGCCAGCAGGTGGTGATCGA